>Ga0209051_1001931_pt1 | contig 16015 bp, 19 predicted proteins | sample AraplaCvi_mMS_r2_2_FD_184286 | JGI IMG/M metagenome (GOLD analysis project Ga0209051, IMG submission 184286) | Arabidopsis root microbial communities from North Carolina, USA - plate scrape MF_Cvi_mMS_r2 (SPAdes) (version 2) | ecosystem: Host-associated > Plants > Roots > Endosphere | place...
GTACGCGTCGACTCCGTGGTGGTCAGCGACAAGGCGCTCAAGCTGCCCGCGGGCCGCTACGTGGTGCAGGTCGGCAAGCGCAAGTTCGCGCGCGTGACCCTCGGCTGAGGGGGCCGGCAGCGCGGCGGCGGCCGAGGCGGCGGAACAGGATTTCATCAACCGCAGCAAGGGCGGCGTGCCCGACGACATTCCCGAGCTGTCGCTGGCCGGAGCGCCGCTGGGCATTGCGCAGCTGCTCAAGCAGGCCGGCCTTGCGCCCTCGGCCTCCGAAGGCAATCGGCTGATCGATGGCGGCGGCGTACGCGTCGACTCCGTGGTGGTCAGCGACAAGGCGCTCAAGCTGCCCGCGGGCCGCTACGTGGTGCAGGTCGGCAAGCGCAAGTTCGCGCGCGTGACCCTCGGCTGAGGGGGCCGGCAGCGCGGCGAGCGCCGCGCGCCTGGCCGTCAGCGGACTTCGATGGTGACGCGCCGGTTGCGCGGCTCGTCCACTTCATCCGCGGTGGGGACCGCGAGTTCGCGCTCGCCGCGGCCCACGGCCTCGATGCGCCTGGCCGGGAACTGCCGCTCGATGAAGAGCTGCACCACTTCCTGCGCGCGCCGCTGCGAGAGCATGTCGTTCTGCTCGAGCGCGCCCTTGGTGTCGGTGTGCCCGGTCACCACGATATCGCTGCCGCTGCGGGTTTGCGCGGCAATCAGCGCCTCGTTCATGACCTGCTGCGACGCGGGCGTGAGCGTGGTGCCGCCAACCTCGAAATACACGGTGTAGCGCTGCGGCGCCGGCGGCCGCATGTCGAACAGGACCTTGTGGTCCGCCCGCACCTTGGCCGGGTCGGCCTGGTCGACCACCGGCGCACCGGAGGCGCCGACGGCGGCGGTTGCACGCTGGTAGGGCCTGGAAAGGACTTCCTCGCCGTCCTTCGCGCGCACGATCACGGCGGAAGGCTTGTCGTCCGCCTGCGGCAGCAGCACCACGCGGGTGCCTGGCGCCGAACATGCGGCCAGCAGTGCCGCGGCCAGTGCGGCAATGGAAAGAAGGCCCCGGTTCGTCGTCGCCTTCCTCATGGCTGCCCGTCGGTCTGCACGATGAAGTCGGTTCCGCGGATGCCGATGGTGGCGGTTTGCGTCTCCACCCGTATCGCGTCGGGATTGGTCTTGCCGATCAGGCCGGTGATCATGCGCATGGAGCCGCGCAGCAGCGAGACGAGCACGCCGCCTTCGTGCGTGGTGGCATTGAAGTGGAATTCCTTCAGGTCCAGCCGCGACGAAGGCCCGACCACCAGCGTCGTGTCGTCGCGCAGGACCACCGAGGCGGATGAGTCGGGACCGGTCACGATGCGGTCCACGGCAGCCAGCGCATCGCCTGCGTTGGCTGCGCGGAGCGTGCCGGCGGTGCTGAGCAGCTGCACGTTGCCCCGCACCGATTTCACGAACCCCGCCTGGGGTTCCGCAGCGGGGATGGCGCCCGCAGGACGCGAAGGCGCCTGCGCTTGAGCCAACGCCGCTGCGCCCCAGAAGGCGAAGCCTCCCACGGCGATCAGGAATTTTTTCATCATCACTCTTCTGCGAATGTCTCGCGGTGCCACAAATATTAAATACATGGAGTCGGCAGATGGAGGCCGCGCTCGATAATTCGATCGCGGATGCGGACCTTTGCCGCATTCTTGCCGACTTTTATCGCCTACGCCTTCCCTGCATGACTTTCACGCCCAAGACGCTGCTTCGTGTTTCCGTGGCGGTTGCGCTCGTCACCATCCTGCTCAAGGGCCTGGCGGGCTATGTGACCAACTCGATGGGCTTGATCTCCGATGCGATGGAGTCCTTCGTCAACCTTGCGAGCGCGATGTTTGCACTGGGCATGGTGACCATCGCCTCGCGGCCGGCCGACGAGGACCATCCCTACGGCCACCACAAGGCCGAGTACTTTTCGTCGGGCTTCGAGGGCATCCTGATCGTCGGCGCCGCCGCCGCCATCCTCTGGGTCTCGGTGCAGCGGCTGCTTGCGCCGCAGCCGCTGGAGCAGCTGGGCTGGGGGCTCGGGCTCTCGGTGGTCAGTTCGGGCTTCAACGCGGCCCTGGCTTTTGCGCTGTTCCGCGCCGCGCGAACGCACCGCTCGATTGCGCTCGAAGCCGATGCGCGGCACCTGATGACCGACGTGTGGACCTCGGCCGGGGTGGTGGTCGGCATCGTGGCCGTGCACTTCAGCGGCTGGCTCTGGCTCGATCCGGTGCTGGCCATTGGCGTGGCGCTCAACATCGTGCGCGAAGGCGTCAGGCTGGTATGGCGCTCGTCGCAGGGGCTGATGGACGAGGCCCTCGACGCCGAAACCATTGCCACGCTGCGCACCACGCTCGACCAGTTTGCCGCACGCATGCCGGAAGGCACGCGCATGCGCTTCGACGACATGGTGACGCGGCGCGCAGGTCAGCGCCGCTTCGCCGACCTGCACATGCATGTGCCCGGCGAGTGGACGCTGCAGCATGCCGCCGCGATGCGCGACGAACTGGAACAGGCGCTGATGGACGCCGTGCCGGGCCTGCGCGTGACCATCCAGCTGCTGCCCCTGGGCATGGAAGCCCGCGGCCCGCGGATCGAGGAAGAAGCGGTATGAAAGCCGTCGTGCAGCGCGTGGCCAGCGCGCGTGTCGACATCGCCGGGCAGACTGTCGGCGCCATTGGCGCCGGCCTGCTCGTGCTGCTGTGCGCCGAGCGCGGCGATGCCGATGCGATGGCCGACCGCATGCTGGCCAAGCTCTTGAAGCTGCGCATCTTTTCGGACGAGGCGGGCAAGATGAACCGCAGCGTGCAGGACATCGGCGGCGGCCTGCTCGTGGTGAGCCAGTTCACGCTGGCCGCCGACGTGAGCGGCGGCAACCGGCCCAGCTTCACGCAGGCGGCGGCGCCCGACGAGGGGCGGCGGCTCTACGACTATTTCGTGGACCGGGCCCGCGCCGCGCATCCGGTGGTGGCCACCGGGGAGTTCGGCGCCGACATGCAGGTTCACCTGGTCAACGACGGGCCGGTCACCATCCCGCTGCAGATGGCGTAGCGCCGCGCGCGGGCCTCAGCGGCCGTACGGATTGCGGATGCCGAGGCCCGCGAGGATCTCGATCTCGCGCGCTTCCATGGCCTCGGCGTCGGCCTCGCCGGTCTCGTGGTCCCAGCCCTGCGCGTGCAGCGTGCCGTGGACCAGCAGGTGCGCGTAGTGGGCGGCCAGGGTCTTGCGCTGTTCCTTCGCCTCGCTCGCGACCACCGGCGCGCACAGCACCAGGTCGGCCATCACCATCGGACTCTGGGTGTAGTCGAAGGTCAGCACGTTGGTGGCGTAGTCCTTGCCGCGGAACTCGCGGTTCAGGCGCTGGCCTTCCTCGGCATCGACGATGCGCACCGTGATCTCGCCGTCGATCTCGAGCGCATGGCGGATCCAGCGTGTGACGCCGTGGCGCGGCAGCGCGGCGCGGTGCCGTTCGACGCCCTTGAAGCGCGCAAACTGCAGCGAAAGGGAAAGTGCGGGCAGCGCCATTTCAATGCGCTCCGGCGCGCTTGCGTTGCCCGTCGTAGGCATCGACGATCTTGGCCACCAGCGGATGCCGCACCACGTCGGCGCTGGTGAAGTGCGTGATCGAAATGCCGTTCACGCGCCTGAGCACGCGCTCGGCATCGATCAGCCCGCTCAGCTGCTGCTTGGGCAGGTCGATCTGGCTCACGTCGCCGGTTACCACCGCCTTGGCGCCGAAGCCGATGCGCGTGAGGAACATCTTCATCTGCTCGACCGTGGTGTTCTGCGCTTCGTCGAGGATGACGAAGGCGTTGTTCAGCGTGCGTCCGCGCATGAAGGCCAGCGGTGCGATCTCGAGCGCATTGCGTTCGAAGGCCTTCTGCACCTTCTCGAAGCCCATGAGGTCGTAGAGCGCGTCGTACAGCGGGCGCAGGTAGGGGTCGACCTTCTGCGTCAGGTCGCCCGGGAGGAAGCCGAGCCGCTCGCCCGCTTCCACAGCCGGGCGCGTGAGCACGATGCGCTGCACCGCGGCACGCTCGAGCGCATCGACCGCGCAGGCCACGGCCAGATAGGTCTTGCCGGTGCCGGCCGGGCCGATGCCGAAGGTGATGTCGTGCTTGGCGATGTTGTCGAGGTACAGCGCCTGCGTGGGCGTGCGCGCGCGCAGGTCGGCGCGGCGGGTGACGAGCAGGGCCGCGTCCTCGTCGCTCATCGAGCCGTCGCCCGCGAGCGTGAGCTGCACCACGGCCGGATCGATCGGGCGCTGAGCGATCTCGTACAGCGCCTGCAGCACGTCCATTGCGCGCTGCGCGGAGGCCTTGGGCCCATCGACCTTGAACTGCTCGTGGCGGTGCGCGATCTTCACGCCCAGCGCCTCCTCGATGCGGCGCAGGTGCGCGTCCAGCGGGCCGCACAGGTGGCCCAGGCGCGAGTTGTTGGGCGGGGTAAAGGTGTGTCGCAGAATCACGCGGTATCCATTTCCATCTTTTTGGCAGCCCTATGCAAGACCAGCCATGCTCGAAAAAACGCAATCCAAAGCGGGGAACACCGCGGAACCGGCTTTGCCGGGCCGCCGGTGTTGCCCCCTTGAGGGGGGAGGCGGCTACACGAAGTGAGCAAGCAACGGGGGTGGGCCAATGATAGGCAAACTCACCGGCATCCTGGCCGAACGCAACCCACCGCAGGTGGTGGTGGACTGCAACGGCGTCGGTTACGAGGTCGATGTGCCGATGAGCACGTTCTACAACCTGCCCGGCACCGGAGAGCGCGTTTCGCTGCTCACGCACTTCGTGGTGCGCGAGGACGCGCAGATTCTCTACGGTTTCGGCACCGCCGAGGAGCGTGCGGCCTTTCGGCAACTCATCAAGATCACCGGCGTGGGCCCGCGCACCGCGCTCGGCCTGCTGTCGGGCATGAGCGTGGGCGAGCTGTCGCAGGCGATCACGACGCAGGAGCTCGGCCGGCTGGTGAAGATCCCGGGCATCGGCAAGAAGACCGCCGAGCGGCTGCTGCTCGAACTCAAGGGCAAGCTGGGCGCCGACATCGGCCTGCCCGCGCATGCGGCCACCGACGCGCAGGCCGACATCCTGCAGGCGCTGGTCGCGCTGGGCTACAGCGACAAGGAGGCCGCGCTGGCGCTCAAGGCGCTGCCCAAGGACGCGACGGTGAGCGAGGGGATCAAGCTGGCGCTGAAGGCGTTGGCGAAATAAGGCGCCGGACCCGCTCAGGGGTGGATCTTCTCGCCCTTCGCGAGCATTTCCACGAACTGCGCAATGCGCTTCGCCCGCGTCTCGGGCTTTTTCGCGCCCTGCGTGCGGAACAGCACCGCATAGCGGTTGCGCGAATCGAGCGTGGCGAAGAAGGCGGCGGCCTTGGGGTTGGCGTCGAGCGCGGCCTGCAGGTCAGGCGGCACGGTGGCGACGCTCTGGGCATCGTAGGCCGCATGCCAGCGGCCGTCGGCTCGGGCGCGCTCCACTTCGGCCAGGCCGGCGGGCTGCATGCGGCCTTGGTCGATCAGCTCCAGGGCCTTGTCGCGGTTGATCTTCGACCAGGTGCTGCGCGGCGTGCGCGGGGTGAAGCGCTGCAGGAAATACTGCGCATCCTCGCCCTTGCGCTGGCCATCGATCCAGCCCCAGCACAGCGCCTCTTCAAGCGCCGCGGGGTGGTCGATGGAGGCGATGCCGCTGCCCTTCTTCGCGATGCGCAGCCACACGCCGGCGGCAGTGGCATGGTGGCGCTTGAGCCAGCGCTCCCATGCGGCGGCGCTGCTGCATTCGATGGGCGTGTCGTGCGGAACGCGCTGCTCGGCGGCTGCGGGCTTTCTCGTGCGCGTGCTGCTGCCTGTGCTCATGGCACCCACCAGTAGCGCAATGCGTGGAAGTAGATCGGCGCCGCGAAGATCACCGAGTCGAGCCGGTCGAGCATGCCGCCGTGGCCCTCGATCATCGAGCCCCAGTCCTTCACGCCGCGGTCGCGCTTGATGGCCGACATCACGAGTCCGCCGAAGAATCCCATGAGGCAGATGGTGAGCGCCATCAGGGCGGCTTGCCAGGGATTGAACGGCGTGGCCCAGTAAAGCGCCGCGCCCAGCGCCGTGGCGCTGGCGACGCCGCCGACCAGGCCTTCCCAGGTCTTGGAGGGCGAGAGTTCGGGCGCCACCTTGCGCCGGCCGAAGAGCTTGCCCCACACGTACTGCAGCACGTCGCTGCCCTGCACCACGATCACGAGAAACGCGATCAGCAGCAGGTTGCGGCCCTCGAAACCGGGGATCTGCAGCGTGAGCAGCGCGGGCACGTGGCTGATGCAGAACACGCACACCATCAGTCCCCATTGGATCTTCGAGGTGCGCTCCAGGAAGCGCTGCGTGTCGCCGCCCACGGCCGCGAGGATCGGCAGCACCAGAAAGGCGTAGACCGGAATGAAGATCGAATAGAGCCCGTACCAGTCGATCCACACCAGGAAATACTGCACCGGCAGCCCGATGTAGAAGGCGGCCGCAATCGCATGATGGTCGCCGCGCCGCGTGTAGGCCAGGCTGATGAACTCGCGCAGCGCATAGAACGAGATCAGGTAGAACAGCACGATCACGCCGCCCTTGCCGAACGCAAAGGCCAGGCCGATCACCGCCACCATCACCCACCATGCGTTGACGCGCGCATTGAGGTTGTCGATCACCGAGTTCGGCTGCCCCGCCGCCACGCGCCACTTGAGCAGCGCGCCGATGGCCGAGGCGAGGATCAGCACGCCGGCCACGCCGCCGAACAGTTGCAGCGTGGTCTGGGTGGAAGGGGAGATGTTCATATGGACGTTTCGTCTGAACTGTTCGCGGAACACCGCGAAACCGGCTTTGCCGGGCCGCTGGTGTTGCCCCCGGCGAGGGGGTTGGCGAAGCGACACGAAGTGCGCGAAGACTGGGGGTGGTTCATGTTTCGCGGTCGTATTCGGGGCGCAGGTCGAGCATGGCGGCGCGCGCGCGGGCGATGAAGGCATTCTTGTCTTCGCCTTCTTCGAGCCGGATCGGCGTGCCGTAGCGCACCGTGCAGGCCAGCGGAATCGGCACCAGCGTGCCCTTGGGCAGCACGCGCTTGAGATTCTCGATCCACACCGGCACCAGCCGCACATTGGGGCAGGCGCGCGCCAGGTGATAGAGGCCGCTCTTGAGCGGCAGCAGGATCTCGTCGCCGGTGTTGCGCGTGCCCTCGGGGAACATGATGAGCGAGTCGCCGCCGTCCAGCGCCTCCTTCATCTGCTCGACCGGGTTCTCGCCCTGGCCCGAGCCGTCGCGCCGGATCATCAGTGCGTTGAACACGTCGGCACCGATGAACTGGCGCAGCTTCGAGGCGTTCCAGTAGTCCTGCCCGGCCACCGGCCGCGTGAGCGCGCGCAGGTCCGGCGGCAGCGTGGCCCACAGCAGCACGAAGTCGCCGTGGCTCGTGTGGTTGGCGAAGTAGAGCGTCTGCTCGGCCTTGGGCGTGGTGCCGCTCCAGATGGCGCGCACGCCGGTCAGGAGGCCGGCCGCGCCGATGATGAGCTTGCCCGCGACCACGGCCAGCGCGCGGCGCAGCACCGTGCTTTCGGGGCGGTGGTCTTTTTCGTTTTTGTCGTCTTCTTCGGTCAAGAAAGATCCTGTGTCATCAAGGCAAGCAGAAACATCGCGCTCTGGCAGGCGACCACGATGGCATGCCGCTGCAGGAGCTGGCGGGTGCCCTGCACGCGATCCTCGAGCGGGCGCAGGGCCTTCGACGCCTCCGCATTGCGCAGCCCGAGCCGGTCGAGCGCGGTGTCGAGCGCGTCCAGCGATGCGATGGCGCTGCGCGCCAGGTCGGCGAACAGCGCCTGGTCGAAGCGCAGCCTGAATGCGAAATAGCGCTCGAGCGCACCCAGCACCAGCACCGCGCCAAACCCCATGGCGGCCGTGCTCGACAGCGAGCGCAGTGTGAGCGCGAGCACCAGCGCCGCAATGCATGTGAGCGCGAAGCCCCACACCGCCAGCACCGCTGCGGCGCGCAGCAACGCGGCCAGCGAGGCGCAGGTGGCGCGTTCGTTGTCAGTCATGGGGTGGTGCTCCCGAAGCGGCGGTGCCCAATGGCGCGAGCGACATCCGCCACGCATGCCGCAGCACGATCTGCGGACGCGCAAGGCGCACGGCAGCCTCGGCCTGCGCCAGTCCGCCCACCGCACCGTAGCGGCCCAGCCAGGCGATCACGGCGGCGGCGCTGCGCGAAAAGCCCAGCGCGCAGCAGACCCATACAGGCGCGCCGTCGGCGTTGCGGCGCTGACCCTCGATGACCGCGGCCGCGCGCTGCAGCCGCACGGTCGGCGGCACGGTCAGGTCGAGCATCGGCACGCAGCGCGCGTGCGGCACGCCGGCCGGCACCTGCAGCTCGGCGCACAGGCTCACGAGACGGGGCCGGCCGGCGGCAATCCATTCGGCGCGCGTGGGCCGCCGGCCGAGCAAGAGGCCCGGCACCACTTCGACGAAAGCCGGCAGCCTGCGCGTCCAGAGCCATGCGTTGACGGCCGCGCCCAGGCGATAGGGCGCGAGCAGCCAGCGCGCCGCCCAGCCCATGCGGCCCCGGCCGTTCATCTGGAAGCCGCGCGCGCCAAAGCCGATGTAGTTGAGTGCCACCAGCGCCAGCGAGGCCGAAGGCCACGCGAGCCACAGCGCAGCGCCGCCCAACTGCGTGGCCACCGCGAGGAACAGCGCGGTGCCCACGGCGTAGAAGCCCGCGAGCTTCCAGCGCTGCGCATCGCGTGTGCAGCGCCAGGCGCGCGGCATCGAAACCGTGCGCTCCAGCGGCCACAGCCACACGCAGAACAGTCCGAGCAGCGCGCCGGTCGGAATGTCGATGAAGTGGTGCTGCCAGGTCGTGAGCACCGAGGCGCAGATCGCGAACGCCCACACATGCAGCACCAGCCTGGCCCACGCGGCGCGCAGGAACTGGCGGTACCAGTCCCACAGGATCACCGCCAGCGCGATGTGCAGCGACGGCGCCTGGTTGTAGGGCTGGTCGAAGCCGCGCAGCGCGTTGAACAGGAAGGCCGGCGCGCCCTCGACCGCCGGCTGCCCGAAGCTGAAATGCAGCGGCCAGATCGCGAAGCAGGTGCAGGCGATGAGTGTTGCGCTCACGAGCCGCAGGGCATGCCGGTCGAGCGTGTGCCTGCTGCGCGCAAGGAACAGCGAGAGCGCGTAGAAGACGTTGATCGTCCAGTACGGAAAGATCGTCCAGGCCCAGAAGGGCAGCTGCCGCTCCCATTCGAAGGCCATCGAGGGCACCTGCGCGCGCGTGGTGGCCCACCAGTTGGCCAGGCCGTAGGTCGCATAGAACAACGGCCCCAGGAACACGAGCCAGGCGGTGGCGCGCTTCCAGGGCCGTTGTGCGAGCCGGGGTTTCATCTGGCGCGCAGCCTCGGGCTCACCCGACCCTCACCGCGAGCGAGACGGTGAAGATGCCCCACTCGTCGATGCGCTGGTCGATCTTGCGGAAGCCCGCTTCCTCCACCAGCTGGTCCATCTCGGCCTGCGTGCGGCGACGCATCACCCAGGCTTCGCCCTGGCGATGGCTGGTGAGTGCGCGCGCAATCATCTCGAGCTGCGGATGCCAGGGCTGGCCGGTGTATACGAGGTAGCCGCGGTCTTCCACCGCATCGCCCACGCCCGCCAGCGAGCGCCGCACCATCTCGTTGTCGGGGAACAGCTCGTAGAGGCCCGACACCACCGCGAGCGTAGGGCGCGGCGTCACGGTGGCCAGGCTGAGGCGGTCGAAGGCGTCGGCCTGCACGAACTGCGCCACGTCTTCCAGGCCCTTCTCGGCGATCAGCGCGCGGCCGTCGCGCACGTTGATGTCGCTGTAGTCGCGCAGCAGGATCGAGCCGGCCTTGACGGGGCTCGCGAGCACCGCGTCGAGCACGTAGCGGCCATGGCCGGCCGCGATGTCCATCACGCGCACCTCGCGGTGCATCTCGGCCAGGCGCTCCATGGCGATGCGGATCAGCTCCTCGACGTGGATCTTGCGCTGCCGGATGCCGCGCCAGCCGATCGAATCCAGGTAGGTCCGGTCGATGGTGCGGCCCAGCGCACCCTTGCCCTGCGGTTCGTTGCGGTAGACGTAGTCGAGCGTGCTGCCCGAGTCGAAGCCGGTGTCGTGCCCGAGCTTCACGCCGCGCGAAAGCATGCCGCCCAGGCGCAGGCCGGCGCGCGTCAGCCCCCAGTAGGCGCCGCGTGGCGAGAGCGGCGCCAGCGGCTCGGCCAGCGCACGCGACTCGTCGGCGGTGTTGCCACCCAGGTGCGCGGCGCGCAGGTCGACCGGTGCCGGCGGCTGGTCGAACAGCTGCAGGATGAACTCGCGGATGGCCTGCACCGCCGGCGCGCGGTCCTTCTCGCCCAGCGTGTCGTGGAAGAAGCCCGGCAGCTCGAGCTTGGTCTTCACGGCGCTGCCCAGGCGCTCGAAGAACTGGTGCTGCGGCTTGTGGTGCACCACCCAGTCCGATCCCGAAACCAGCAGCTGCACCGGCAGCGTGATGGCGTTGGCGTCGGCCACCACGCGGTCGGCGGCTTCGTACAGGCCGAGCAGGATGTTGACCGCGATCGGCCGCGAGATCAGCGGATCGCTCTCGTAGCTTGCGATGCGCTCGGGGTCGTGCGTGAGGAACTTCGCCTTCACGTAGCTGTTGACGAAGAACAGGCCGCGCAGCCTGTGCATCAGCGCGAGGCCGGCGCGCGCAAAGGGCACGTAGAGCTTCACCTTGAAGGCCGGCGAGGCCAGCGTGAGCCCGCGCACCTTGGGCGCGTAGTCGTGCGCCCAGGTGGAAACCAGCACGGCGCCCACGCTCTGCGCAATCACGTGGATGTCGTGCTCCGCCACGCCGTGCGTGCTGCCGATGTGCTGGACGAAGGTCTGCACGTCGCGCACCGAGGTGGCAAAGCTCGGGCTGTGGCCGCGCTGGCCCGGCGAGCGGCCGTGGCCGCGCGCGTCCCACGCGAAGAAGTCGAAGTCGGGCAGGTCGAGTTCGTCGACCAGGTGCGCCATGCGCGCGCCGTGCTCGTGGCCGCGGTGGAACAGCACGATCGCGCCGCGGCGCGTGGCGCCGGTGGCCGGCCAGTGCCGGTAGAAGAGCGATTCGCCGTCGTGCGTGCGGAACTGGCGCTCCTGCGGAATGCGTTGCTGGGTGTTGTTGTCGGTCATCGGATCCCTGTGGCTATTTCTCTGTGTTCGTCGTGCGCGGGTTTACGGCGCCTCGGCCAGCGCGCGGCGGACGCGGTTGACCACCGTCCAGGCCACGAGCACCGCGGCAAGCGGCATCAGCCACGCCGCCCAGCCCGGCAGCGGCCAGCCCAGCGCCACATAGAGGCCGAGCGCGCCGAACACGAAGGCGCGGTCGCTCTTGCCGAGCGGCCCGTCGTAGCGGCGCGAGGCACCCACCGTGGGGCCCAGCGCGCCCGCGAATTCGCAGAGCCCCGCCAGCACGATCACCGTGCCGACCCAGAACGGGCTGAACGGCTGCACCAGCGCAAACGGCAGGTACAGCGCGGCGTCGGACACCACGTCGGTCAGCTCGTTGAGGAAGGCCCCGAGCCTGCTCTGCTGGCCGTGCTCGCGTGCCAGCATGCCGTCGATGGCGTTGAACGCCATGCGCACGAACATCCACGCCGGGATGAGCCCGAAGGCGGCCATCGACGGCGCCGCAAAGAAAAGCCAGAGCCCGAGGACGACCGAGACCACGCACGCGGCCAGCGTGACCTGGTTGGCCGTGACGCCCAGGGCGTGCAAGCGCCCGACGAGCGGCCGCAGCAGCCCCTGGAACCGTGGTTTCAGTTCGTAGATCGACACGTGCCGGCTTCCCCTCGTTTGTTATATGGCCGAAGCATTCTGCCAGTGTGGCAGGCACTAAACTCAAGCCGAAGACCCCCAAAATGACCATCCAGACCGACGACTTCGCGCCCGCTCCCCCACGCGTGGTGTCCGCCGCCCCCGCTTCGCCCCAGGAAGAGGCCATCGAGCGGGCGCTGCGCCCGAAGCTGCTCGACGAATACGTGGGCCAGGCCAAGGTGCGCGAGCAGCTCGAGATCTTCATCGGCGCGGCGCGCAAGCGCAAGGAAGCGCTCGACCACGTGCTGCTGTTCGGCCCGCCCGGCCTGGGCAAGACCACGCTGTCGCACATCATCGCGGCCGAGCTGGGCGTGAACCTGCGCCAGACCTCCGGGCCGGTGCTCGAAAAGCCCAAGGACCTGGCGGCGCTGCTGACCAACCTGGAGCCCAACGATGTGCTCTTCATCGACGAGATCCATCGCCTGAGCCCCGTGGTCGAGGAAATCCTCTACCCCGCGCTGGAGGACTACCAGATCGACATCATGATCGGCGAAGGCCCCGCGGCGCGCAGCATCAAGCTCGACCTGCAGCCCTTCACGCTGGTGGGCGCCACCACCCGCGCCGGCATGCTCACCAACCCGCTGCGCGACCGCTTCGGCATCGTGGCGCGGCTGGAGTTCTACACGCCCGAGGAACTGGCGCGCATCGTGCGGCGCAGCGCCGGCCTGCTCAAGGTGGACACCGACGCGGCCGGCGGCTTCGAGATCGCGCGCCGCTCGCGCGGCACGCCGCGCATCGCCAACCGCCTGCTGCGGCGCGTGCGCGACTACGCCGAGGTCAAGGGCAACGGCCGCATCACCGAGGACATCGCGCACAAGGCGCTCGCCATGCTCGACGTCGACCCGCAGGGCTTCGACCTGATGGACCGCAAGCTGCTCGAAGCCGTCATCCATCGCTTCGACGGCGGCCCGGTGGGCCTGGACAACGTGGCGGCCAGCATCGGCGAGGAGCGCGACACGATCGAGGACGTGATCGAGCCCTACCTGATCCAGCAGGGCTACCTGCAGCGCACGCCGCGTGGGCGCATCGCCACGCTGGCGGCCTACCGCCACCTGGGTGTGACGCCGCCTTCGAGCCGGTCCGACGGACAGGACCTCTTTGGAGTCTGACAACCCATGCATACCCATGACCTGAGTGCCTGGCAGCACGACCATCACTTCGGCGCCGGCAACGAATCGGCCGAGCGCAGCACCCGCCTCGTGATGTGGATCACCGCCGCAATGATGGTGGTCGAGATCGGCGCCGGCTGGTGGTTCAACTCCATGGCGCTGCTGGCCGACGGCTGGCACATGAGCTCGCACGCGCTGGCCATCGGCCTGAGCGCCTTCGCCTATGCGGCCGCGCGGCGCTACGCGCGCGATCCGCGCTTTGCCTTCGGCACCTGGAAGATCGAGGTGCTGGGCGGTTTTGCGAGCGCGCTGATGCTGCTCGGCGTGGCGGTACTGATGGTGGTGGGCTCGATCGAGCGGCTGCTCTCGCCCTCGGCCATCCACTACCGCGAAGCCGTGGCGGTGGCCGTGCTCGGGCTGGTGGTCAACCTGGTCTGCGCGCGGCTGCTGGGGTCGGCGCACCATCACGGGCATGGGCACGACCATGGCCATGGCCATGCGCACCATCATCACGACGACCATGGCCACGCGCACGGACATGACCTGAACCTGCGCTCGGCCTACCTGCACGTGGTGGCCGATGCCGCCACCTCGGTGCTGGCCATCGGCGCGCTGCTCGGCGGCTGGTTCTTCGGCTGGTCCTGGCTCGACCCGGTGATGGGCATCGTCGGCGCGGTGCTGGTGGCCGTGTGGGCCAAGAGCCTGCTCAAGGAAACCGGCAAGGTGCTGCTCGACCGCGAGATGGACCATCCCGTGACGGCCGAGATCCGCGAAGGCGTCGAAACGATGCTGGCCGATTCGGAAACCCGCGTGTCCGACCTGCACGTGTGGCGCGTGGGCCGCGAGGCCTATGCCTGCGCGCTCACGGTGGTGACGCACTCGCCCACGCTCACGGCCGACGAGGTGCGGGCCTGCTTCTCGATGCACGAGGAAATCCGCCACTCGACCGTGGAGGTCCAGCGCTGCGCGGACTGAGCCGGTCTTGCTCCTTCCCCCGCCGGGGGAAGGTTGGGATGGGGGCAGGCAGAGGGTGCCCAGTGGCGGCGCCGCTGGCCCCCCACCCCGGCCCTCCCCCGGCAGGGGAGGGAGAAACGCGAAGTCAAACGCCCGGCCACACGTCACCGGAACGTCACGGCAACGCCATCATGCGGTCACGCGTTGGTGGGAGCCTACCCGTCCATGCAACGCGACGATGCTTTCCTGCGCGCATGGCGCGACACCGCGACCCGGGCCCCCGAGCCGGAGGACGAGGATCTTGCGCGCCCGCCGCTGCGCTGCCGCACCCTCTGGATCTCCGACCTGCACCTGGGCACCCCCGGCTGCCAGGCCCGCGCGCTGCTCGATTTCCTGAAGCACACCGAGTGCGAGACCCTGTTCCTGGTCGGCGACATCATCGACGGCTGGCAGCTCAAGCGGAACTGGTACTGGCCGCAGGCGCACAACGACGTGATCCAGAAGCTGCTGCGCAAGGCGCGCAAGGGCACGCGCGTGATCTTCATTCCGGGCAACCACGACGAGTTCGCGCGCAAGTACCTGAACCACAACTTCGGCGGCATCGACGTGGCCGAGGAATGGATCCACGAGACCGCCGACGGCCGCAAGCTCTGGATCATCCACGGCGACCTCTTCGACGGCGTGATCCAGTGCGCCAAGTGGCTCGCGCACGTGGGCGATTCGCTCTATGAATTCACGCTCAAGCTCAACCGCCACCTGAACTCGCTGCGCGCACGCATGGGACTGCCGTACTGGTCGCTTTCCAAGTACCTCAAGGGCAAGGTCAAGCGCGCTGTGAGCTACGTGGGCGACTTCGAGAACGCCGTGGCGCGCGAGGCCCGCAAGCGCGGCGTGCAGGGCGTGGTCTGCGGCCACATCCACCATGCCGAGATGCGCGACATCGACGGCATCCTCTACTGCAACGACGGCGACTGGGTCGAGAGCCTCACGGCGCTGGCCGAGCATGCCGACGGCACGCTGGAAATCATCGACTGGGCCAAGCACATGCCCGTGCCGTCGAAGGCGACGCCGCAGCGCGAAGCCGTCGCCGTCTGAGGCGCAAAAAAAGAAGCAGGGCGGCTGCGCTCAGCTTTTCCGGTCGCGGCCTGTCGTGCTCGTGGCCCGGTCCAGCTGCTCGCGCCAGGCGTCGTAGTGCTTCAGCATGCTCTTGCCCATCTCGTCCATCCACAGCCACCAGGCCAGCGCGAGGTTCTCGGGGCCGTCGAATCCGGGTGGATCGAGGGCAGGCGTGGCGCCGGGCTGTTCCGGCAGCTCGTAGTCGCACAGGCGCTCGACGCTGCTGTGCGGAAAGCCGGGAATGACAGTGCTCACTGCAGTGCTCCTTCAGCGCGGCGCGTTCTCCGGCGCCCCGAACGACTCCCCAGGCGGATTGAAGCAGGAAGCGGCGCGCTCATGCATCGGACTATCCCGTATGGAAACAAAAGTTCGCGGTAGATCCATGAGCCACCGATAGCGGGGTAGCGCTCGACCGATCCGGCGACGACGGTCCGGCCGCGGGGCCGCACCGTGCCTTCGACGTTCCTTCGCATTCGTCGCTTCCGACGATGCACCCCCCGCGCCCCCGCGCCAAGATGCCTCCACACGGCAGCGCCGAAGGAGACAGACATGGCAGGTCCGTTGCAGGGATTGCGGGTGATCGAGATGGCGGGCATCGGCCCCGGTCCGTTCTGCGCGATGCTCTTCGCCGACATGGGCGCGGAGGTGATCCGCATCGAGCGCCCCGGCACGCGCACCGCGCCGCACGACATCCTCGCGCGCGGACGCAGCACGCTGCAGGTCGACCTGCGCGCGGAAGGCGCCGCGCAATCGGTGCTCGACGCCATCGCCAGGGCCGACGTGCTCATCGAAGGCTTCCGCCCCGGCGTGATGGAGCGGCTGGGGCTCGGCCCCGCGGAGTGCCATGCGCGCAACCCGCGGCTGGTGTACGGCCGCATGACCGGCTGGGGCCAGCACGGGCCGCTCGCGCATGCGGCGGGCCACGACATCAACTACATCGCCATCAGCGGCGCGCTGCACGCCATCGGCCGC
>Ga0209051_1001932_pt1 | contig 16014 bp, 16 predicted proteins | sample AraplaCvi_mMS_r2_2_FD_184286 | JGI IMG/M metagenome (GOLD analysis project Ga0209051, IMG submission 184286) | Arabidopsis root microbial communities from North Carolina, USA - plate scrape MF_Cvi_mMS_r2 (SPAdes) (version 2) | ecosystem: Host-associated > Plants > Roots > Endosphere | place...
ATCGAATAGGTGGTCGTGCCGCCGCTCACCGAGAACTGCACGTCGTAGGTGGAGCCCGTGAGCTGGTTCGGCGCGGTGACGGAGCCCGCATCGATCCAGGCGCCGGTGGAGTTCGTGTTGCGCGTCTCGAAGACGCCGTTGCCGGTGTTTCCGCCCAGCCAGATGCTGCCGCCGTCCAGGGTGAGGGGAAGCTGCTCGTCCGCGGCCGCGCTCACCTGGCCGCCGGTGCCGACGAAGGCCACGCCGCCCGGCTGGTCGAGGAAGGGCGCGGCGCCCGCGCCCTGGCCGGAGAAGACGTAGCCGCCGTTGCCGTCGGGGCGGTTCGCCACGCCCAGGAGCTGGGAGCGGATCGACGCGATCTGGTTGGCGATCGCCTCGCGCTGCGCATCGCTGTAGCTCGCATTGCCGGCCTGCACGACGAGGTCTCGCGCCTGCTGCATCAGGTCGTTCGCGTCGCCGAGCGCGCTCTCGGTCATCGTCATCGCGTTGGTGCTGGCGTCGACGGCGCGCTCGCTGGCCGTCGTGCGGGACTCGAGCGCCCGGGCGCGCTCCGCGCGCGCGGCGGCCGTCGGGTCGTCGCTGGCGACGTTCACGCGCTTGCCGCTCGTGAGCTGCGTCTGCGAGTTGGACAGGGTCTCCTGCCGCTGCATCAGGTTGTCGAGCGCCGTGTCGTAGGCGGTGGCGGTGGCGATGCGCTGAAGCATGAGTCGAAGGCTCCGGAAAAGTTAGCGCGCGAGTGTCTGCAGCATGGTGTCGAAGATCGACTGCGCGACCTGCAGCACCTTGGCTGCCGCCTGGTAGCCCTGCTGGAACTGGATGAGCTTGGCGGCTTCCTCGTCGAGGTTCACGCCGGTCTGCGAGCTCAGGGCGCCGTCGGCCTGGGTCGACGCCGCGGCGGAGATCTTCGCCGAGGTCTGCGCGCTCTGAACGCGCACGCCGACGTCGGCGAGCGAGGTGGCGTACGCGTCGGTCACGGTCTCGCCGTCCCCGATGGTTCCGTCGAGGCGCTGCGTGCGGCCGACCAGCGTCTCGTCGCGCAGGGCGACCATCGCCTGCGCGTTGCCGTTGTTGCTCTCGGGGTGCGCCGTGTGGGTGACGGCGATGGTGTCGCCGCTGGCCGGCACGCCGTTCAGGCTCAGCTCGTAGCCGTTGATCGAGATCGGCTGGCCGGCCGTCCACGTGCCCGAGCCCGTGCCGGTGACGTTGCCGTTGTAGTCGACGAGCTGGTACGTGTAGGTGCCGTTGGCGCCGAACGTGATGTTCGTGTCGGTGTTCGGGTCGTAGGCATTGCTGACGACGTCGAGCTGGCCGATGGTCGCCGTGCCGGTGTTCGCGGCGCCCATGGTGCCGGTCACGGGCGAGGCCGCGGCGATGCCGTTGGGGTCGTCGAGGACGCGCGTCATGCCGGCGGCGGCGCGGCCGACGGGCTGGAGCAGGAAGCTGTCGGTCGACGTCGGCGTGCCCGTCACGGAGAGCTGCATGCCGTCCATGCTGTTGCCCAGGGCAGCGCCGTCGGACAGGCGCGTGTACTGGTACTGGCCCGGGTTGGAGGCGTCGGGCGCCATGCTGAACTGCACGCCGTCGGACTGGCGCGTGACGATGTAGCTGCCCGGGTTGGCCGGATCCGCCGCGAGCGAATAGTCGCTCGCCTGGAGCTGCGTGCCATCGGTGACCGTGATCGAGACCGAGCTCGCGAAGGCGCCGGTCGCGTCGCGCGCGTTGTGCGCGTTGGGGATCGCCTGCGGGGAGCCGGTCGCGAAGATGGGATCGCCCGCGCCCGGCGGCGAGCCCATGTCGAGGCCGAAGGACTGCACCTGGTTGACGCGCCACGCGAAGGCCGCGGCCTGCTGGCCGAGCTGGTTGCGGGCGTCCACCAGATCCTCGTTCTGGAACTTCAGCAGGCCGCTGATGGAGCCGCCCACGAGCAGGTCGGGGCTGAGCGGGCGCAGGATGCCGTTGTCGCTGATCGAGATGGCCGAGCGGCTCGCATCGGCAGGATCCTGTGTCACGGCGAGCTGCTGCGCGCTGTTGCCCAGCACGAGGCGCTGGCCGCCGGCGATGAACACGCCCAGCGAGCCGTCCTCCGCCGGCATCGTCGTCACCTTCACGAAGCTGCCGATCTGGCGGACCAGGTCGTCGCGTTGGTCCAGCAGGTCGTTGGGCGGCTGGCCGAGGCCCTTGAAGCCGGCGATCTGCTCGTTGATCTGGGCGATCTGCTTCGCGAGCGAGTTGACCTGGTCCACGCTGCTCTTGAGGTCGCCGTTGACCCCGGTCTGCAGCGCGTCGAGCTGCGCGCCCGCGTCCGCGAAGCGGCGCGCGACCTCGGTCGCGTCGGAGAGGATCACCTGGCGGGCGGAGCCGTCGTTCGGGTCGGTCGCGAGGTCGACGAAGGAGTTGAGGAAGTCGCCCATCGCGGCGCCCATGCCGGTTTCGCCGGTGGGGAACACGTTCTGGAGCTGCACGAGCTGCGAGGCGCGGGCGTCGTCCATGGACGCCATGGAGTTCGCGGCCTGCGCCTGCATCGTCAGGAACTTGTTGCTCGCGCGCTGGACGCTCGAGACGTCCACGCCCTTGCCGAAGAAGCCCGCGCCGGAGAACTGCCCGCCGGACGTCGCCAGGTTCACGGTCTGGCGCGAGTAGCCGGGCGTGTTCGCGTTGGCGATGTTGTGGCCGGTCGTCTGCATCGACGCGTAGTCGGCGAACATCGCACGCATGCCGATGGTCATCAGGGCCGATGAGCTCATGGACGTTTCCTGTGGCTGGAGGAACGGCCGTGCGTCAGGCGAGGGCCTGCTGCACGCGGCGCGTCGTGTTGATCACCTTCGCGAGCTTGGTCGCGTAGGCGGGGTCGGTGGCGTAGCCCGCGCGCTGCAGGCCGTGCGCGAAGCCCGTGGCATCCTTGCCGGCGGCGACGACATCGGCGTAGCGCGGGTTGTTCTTCATCATGCCCGCGTAGTCGGAGAACGACTCCGCGTAGCTGTTGTAGGCGCGGAAGCGCTGCGTGACCTTGTGCGCCTTGCCGCCGATGTACTCGGTCGTCGTCGTCTCGGTGACGGCGCCCTTCCAGTTCGAGCCTGCCTTGATGCCGAACAGGTTGTACGAGGTCGTGCCGTCGGCGTTGCGGATCTCGTGGCGGCCCCAGCCCGTCTCGTGCGCGGCCTGCGCGATCATGAAGGTCGCGGGGATGCCCGTCTCCTTCTCCGCGGCGTCCGCGGCGTCCTGGTGCGCCTGCACGAAGGTCGCGGCCGACTTCTGCGGGATCGCGACGGGCGCGTCGGGCTTCAGCGGGTCGACCGGCGCCGGGTTCGCGGTGACGGGCTTCGTCCCCACGCCCTGCGTGATGCTGATCTGGCGCTCGAGCTGCTTCGCGATCACGTCCGAGAGGCCGCCGGGCAGGCCCGACATCTTCGACGCCCACTGCGCGTCGAGCATCTCGGTGCCCATCTTCGTCGCCTCGTTGTCCATCATGCCGGCGGACATCGTGGAGTCGCGCATGCTCTTGAGGAGCTGCTGGGTGAACAGCGTCTCGAACTGCTTCGCCGCCTCGCGCGCCGCGCTCTTGGGGTCGTTCTGCGCCTTCATGCGCAAGCCGTCGAGCCCGTTCGCGCCCGCGAGGTTCAGGGTCGACTGAGTGCTGGAGAGGGGGGCGGTCATGGGGCTCGGCCTCAGATGACTTCGATGTCGGCCTTGAGCGCGCCGGCGGACTTCATCGCCTGCAGGATCGCGAGCAGGTCCTGCGGCGTCGCGCCCAGCGCGTTGAGCGCCTTGACGACGTCGGCGAGCTTGGTGCCCGCGGGCATCTGCACGAGCGAGCCGGCCTGCTGGGCGACGGCGATGTCGGTCTTCTGCGTGACGACGGTCTGGCCGCCGGAGTTCGGCGCCGGCTGCGAGACCTGCGGGTTGGAGCTGATCGTCACCGAGAGGGCGCCGTGCGCCACCGCGCACGCGTCGAGCGTCACGGCCTGGTTCATCACGATGGAGCCCGTGCGCGCGTTGAGCACCACCTTCGCGGCCGGGGCGGCGAGGTCGATGTTCAGGTTCTCGATGTCCGCCATGAAGCTCACGCGCTGGTCGGGGTCGACCGGGGCCTGCACCTTCACGACGCGGCCGTCGAGCGCGCGTGCGACGCCCGGGCCCTTGACGGCGTTGATCGCCTGCGCGACGGCGCGCGCGGTGGCGTAGTCGGCGGAGTTCAGGTCGAGCTGCAGCGAGTCGCCCTGCGTCAGCGGCGTGGGCACCGCGCGCTCCACCGTCGCGCCCTCGGGGATGCGACCCGCGGCGAGGTGGTTGATCTGCACCTTGGCGCCCCCGGCCGACGCGCCCGCGCCGCCGACGATCATGTTGCCCTGCGCCATCGCGTAGATCTGCCCGTCGGCGCCCTTCAGCGGCGTGACGACCAGCGTGCCCCCGCGCAGGCTCTTGGCGTTGCCGACCGAGGAGACGTCCACGTCGATCTGCTGGCCGGGCTGCGCGAACGCGGGAAGCTGCGCGGTGACGAGCACCGCGGCGACGTTCTTGAGCTGCATCGTCGCGGCCACCGAGGCGGGGACGGTGACCCCGAGCTGCTGCAGCATCGAGTTCAGGCTCTGCGTCGTGAACGGCGCCTGGGTGCTCTGGTCGCCCGTGCCGTCGAGGCCGACGACGAGGCCGTAGCCGATCAGCTGGTTCGAGCGCACGCCCTGGACGGACGCGACTTCCTTCAGGCGGGTCGCGTTCGCGTTCGTCGTGAACATCGAGATCAGGATCACGCCGAAGATGACGAGGACGCCGAAGCGCTGCACGGCGCGGTCGACGAGCGGGCCGCGACCGTGGGGATGGGCGCGCCGGACGTGGCGACGGGAGGCGGAAAACGTCATGGCTAGATCAGACCGGCATCAGGCTCAGGAAGAAGCGCGAGAGCCAGCCCACGCGCTGAGCGTCGGCCTGGGCGCCCTGCCCGCTCTGCTGGATTCGCACGTTGGCGACCTGCGTGCTCTGCACGATGTTGCCGGGCACGATCGTCTGCGGGTCGACCTGGCCGGTGAACTGCAGCGTGTCGACGTTCTGGTTCACGCCGATCTGCTTCTCGCCGCGCACCAGCAGGTGGCCGTTCGGAAGCACGCCGATCACGGTCGCCGTGATCACGCCGCTGAAGTCGTTCGTGTTCTGCGTCTGGCCCTTGCCGGAGGAGCTGTTGTCGCTGCTCGCGCCGACCGACACGTTGCGGGCCAGCCAGGCGGGCGACATGCCGGGCAGCGACGCGACGCCGCCGGAGATCTTGCCGGTCTTGTCGACGGAACTGGTGGCGCTCTGCGTCGCGGACAGCCGCTCCGAGATGTTGATGATGAGCGTGTCGCCGACGAGGCGCGCACGGTGGTCCTCGAGCATCGGCCGGTACTGCGTCGCCTGGAATATCGCGCCATTGAGCTGCGGCTTGTAGGCGTCGCCCTGCACGGAGTTCGCGGCGACCATCTCGGCGGCGCTGACCTGCGGCTCCGCGTGGAGCGTCGTCGGGTGGACGCCGATGGTGTCGCAGGCCGCGAGCGCGGCGAGGCCCGCGGCGGCGGCGAGGCGCGCGAGCGCGCGCGGGAAGGAAGGCATGCGGTGCATCAAAGCTGTCCCAGGCGCTGCAGCATCTGGTCGGAGGTCTGGATCGCCTTGGAGTTGAGCTCGTAGGCGCGTTGCGTGGTGATCATCGAGACCAGCTCCTCGACGACGTTGACGTTGCTCGTCTCGACGAAGCCCTGCTGCAGCTTGCCCAGGCCGTTGCTGCCCGGGGCGCCCGCGGTCGGCGTGCCGGAGGAGGCGGTCTCGGCGTAGAGGTTCTCGCCCTTGGGATCGAGACCGCCGACGTTGGCGAAGCTCGCGAGCTGGATCTGGCCGAGGGTGGCGGGCGTGGCCTGGCCGGGAAGAGCGGCGGTGACGGTGCCGTCCGCGGCGATGGTGACGCTCTGCGCCTGCGCGGGGATCGTGATGCCCGGCTGGATCGCGTAGCCGCTGCTCGTCACGAGCTGGCCGTTGGCGTCGACCTTGAACGCGCCGTCACGCGAGTAGGCCGTGGTGCCGTCGGGCATCGTGACCTGGAAGAAGCCGTTGCCGCTGATCGCGACGTCGAAGTTGTTGCCCGTCTGCTGCAGGGAGCCCTGCGTGTAGTCGCGCGAGGTCGCCACCGGCGTGACGCCGAGGCCGACCTGCAGGCCCGTGGGGAGCTGCGTCTGGTCCGAGCTCGCGGCGCCGGACTGGCGCAGGTTCTGGTAGATCAGGTCCTGGAACTGGGCGTGGCTCTTCTTGTACCCGTTCGTCGCGACGTTGGCGAGGTTGTTCGAGATGCTGTCCAGCTGGAGCTGCTGGGCTTCCATGCCGGTTTTCGAGATCCACAGTGAACGAAGCATGACGGGCTCCAAGTGCGCTTGGGTGCCATCTTCGCAATAACTTGAGGGTCGAAAGCTCCGGATAAGGGGCTCATTCCGGCCACATCTCGCGCTCCGTCGAGGAGCGTGACGCATCGCACGATGCGGGGTACGGCGGGGTCAGGTCTCCGACCTGACCACGGCATTTCGGCGGCACGAGCGAATGCCGGGGTCAGGTCGGAGACCCGACCCCGCCTCCGCACGAGGATCAGCCGTTCTCGGACAGCAGCTTCGAAGCCGCCTGGTCCTGCCGCTCGGCCCCTTCGAGCATCTTCATCTGCTGCTCGAACTGCCGCGCGGCGGCGATCATGCCGACCATGGTCTCGACGGCGCTGACGTTCGAGCCCTCGAGCGCGCCGGAGGCGACGCGCGCGTTGGGGTCGCGGTCGAGATCGCCCGTGGGGGCGCGGAAGAGGCCGTCCTCGCCGCGGGTGAGCGGGCCCTCGGGGGTCACGAGCTTGAGCTTGCCGATGCTCGTCGGCTTCTGGCCGGCGGTGGTGGCCGTGACGGTGCCGTCCGGAGCGATCTGCACGGTGGCGTTCGCCGGGATCGTGATCGGGCCGCCGTCGCCGTTGACCTGAAGGCCCGACTGCGTGACGAGCACGCCCTCGTTGTTCACCTCGAGGGAGCCGGCGCGCGTGTAGGCCTCGGTGCCGTCGAGCCCCTGCACGGCGAGCCACGAGTTGCCCGTCATCGCGACGTCGAGGTTGCGCCCGGTCTGCTGGATCGGCCCCTGCGCGCTGTTGTAGCCCGGCGTGGATTCCAGCGCGTAGACGCGCGTGGAGGCGCCGTCGCCGCGCACGGGCACCGCGCGGAACGCCGTGAGCTCCGCGCGGAAGCCGTTGGTCGACGCGTTCGCGAGGTTGTTCGAGAGCACGTCCTGCCGCTGCAGCGCGGCCTTCGCGCCGGACATCGACAGGTAGATCATGCGATCCATGCGGGTGCTCCTTCAGCCTTGAATGGGAATCCGGTCAGCGCAGGTTGACCAGGGTCTGCATCGCCTGGTCCTGCGTCTTGATCGTCTGCGCGTTGGCCTGGTAGTCGCGCTGCGCGGTGATCATGTTCACCAGCTCCGCGGTCAGGTCGACGTTGGACTCCTCGAGGGAGCCGGCGTTGAGCGTGCCCATGTTGCCGGTGGCGGGCGTGCCCAGGATCGGGATGCCGGAGGCCGAGGACTGCGCCCACGCGTTGCCGCCGAGGGCCTGCAGGCCCTGCGGGTTGCGGAAATTCGCGAGCTCGAGCTGGCCCGCCGCCTTCGACTGGCCGTTGGAGTACTGCGCCATCAGCTTGCCGGAGGAGTCGACGACGACGCCCGTGAGCTGGCCCGCCGCGAAGCCGGACTGCGTCAGGTTCGTCACGCCGAAGTTCGAGCCGAATTCCGTGGCGCCGGACATGTCGATCTGGATGCCGGTGATCGGCAGCGTCGTGGCGCCGGCCGCGTTCGTCGTGGCGGGGATGTCCATCGTGACCTTGCCGCCGGCGGGCGAGACCAGCGAGCTGCCGTCCGAGGAGTAGGTGATCGACGCGATGGGCTGCGGATCCGCGTCCGTGCCGCCGATGGACGAGCCGTTGGCCGTCGCGTAGATGTCCCACTGGTCGTCGCCGGTCTTCTGGAAGTAGTAGCTGACCGCGATGTCCTGGCCCTTCGCGTCGAACATCGTGACCGAGGTCGCGTTGTTGTACGTCGCGTTGTTCGTGAAGTCGATCGAGGGCGTGCCCGCGGGCTTGGTGACCCCGGCGCGCGAGTCGAGGTTGAACTCCATGATCGACTTGTCGGTCGCGTGCGGGTCGATGCCGGAGGTGGGCACCTGCAGCGGCACCGCGCGGCCCGAGACGATGTTGCCCGAGGGATCGGCGGTGTAGCCCAGGAGCTTGTAGCCCTGGTCGTTGATGATGTAGCCGTTGGAGTCGGCCTTGAACTGGCCGTTGCGCGTGTAGAGCGTCTGGTTCGCGGCGTTCTGCACCTGGAAGAAGCCGTTGCCGTTGATCGCCAGGTCGAGCGGGTTGCCCGTGGGCGTGATGTTGCCCTGCGTGAACTGCTGCGCGACCGCGGCCACGGTGACGCCGATGCCCGCCTGCGTGTTGCTGCCCGAGGCGCCCGACATCGCGGCGGCGTACATGTCGGCGAACTCGGCGCGCGCGGTCTTCTCGCCGTAGGTGTTCGAGTTGGCGACGTTGTTGCCGATGACCTCGAGGTTCTTGGCGGCGGCGTTCAGGCCGGAGAGGCCTTGCTGGAAACTCATGCGGGACTCCTGGGGCTGGGGTCGCTGGAAATCAGAGGAAGGCCCAGACGGCGTCGTAGGAGACGCGCTGGCCGTTGTCGAGCTCGATGGCGAGCGAGCCGTTCAGCGTGCTGACGGCGGTGATGTCGTTGTACTGGAGGGGCATGGTGTCCACCGCCGTGGCGGCGTTGCCCACGCCCGACGTGGCGGTGACCTTGAACGTCAGCGCCTGCCCCTGCGCGGAGGCGGGCACGTCGTAGCTGAAGCTGTGTCGTCCCTGGCCGAGCGCACCCATGTCCACCGTGCCGACGGTCTTCCCGCTCTCGTCGAGGATGTCGACCTTCACCGAGGTCGCGTTGCCGGCGATCTCGAAGCCGCCGTCGCCGACGTGCGTCGTGGCGTTCTCGCGCAACGCGTCGCCCTCGGTGGCCACGTCCTTGCCGACCAGGGCCGCGCCCTGCATGGTCTGCATCTGCGTGAACTGGCTGCCGAGGTTGGTGATCGACTGGTTGAGCGTCTGGACGCCCTCGACCGTGCTGATCTGCGCCATCTGGCTCGTGACCTCGGCGCTGTCCATCGGGTTCAGGGGATCCTGGTTCGACATCTGTGCGACCAGGAGCTTCAGGAAGCGGTCGGACTGATCCTTCGCGGAGAGCTGGTTTCCGAGCGGGTTCGTGGTGCTCGTGCTGCTCGAGCCCGAGACGTTGGTGGCGGCGTTCGTGGTCATGGCGCGGGTTCCGGTTCGTTGTCGGCGGCGAAAGCGCGCGAGGCGTCAGCCCTGGCCCATCTGCAGCGTCTTCATCAGCAGGTTCTTGGCCGTGTTCATCACTTCGATGTTGTTCTGGTACGAGCGCGAGGCCGAGATCATGTTCACCATCTCGTCGACCGCGTTGACGTTGGAGTAGGTGACGTAGCCGTCGGCATCCGCGCTGGGATTGCTCGGGTCGTGCACCTTGCGGCCGGGGGACTGGTCCTCGCTGATCTTCGCGACCTTCACGCCGGCGGCCGGGGAGCCGTCGCCCGTGTCCATCATCACGGTCTGGAAGGTGACCTCGCGGGCCTTGTACTGCTTGCCGTCCGGGCCCGCGACCGTGTCGACGTTCGCGAGATTGGAGGCGACGACGTTCAGGCGCTGGCTCTGCGAGCTGACCGCGCTGCCCGAAATGTCGAAGATCTTGAAGAGACTCATGTCGGCTCCTTATCAGCCCTGGTTCGCGCTCTTCATCGCGTCGAGCATCTGGCGCACGTTGGTGTTGATGAAGCGCAGCGTGGCCTCGTACTTCACCGAGTTGTCGACGAAGCTCGCGCGCTCGCGGTCCATGTCGACGGTGTTGCTGTCCAGGTTGGTCTGCGCGGGCGCCGAATACTTCAGGGCCAGGGCGCCGGCCGACTGCAGCGTCAGGGGGATGTGCGCCGAGTTCGTCACGCCCGCGCCGGCCATCGTGCCGGCCCCCGTCGTCGCGCCGGTGGCCTCGCGCAGCGCGCTGGCGAAGTCCATCTCGCGGGCGACGAAGTTCGGCGTGTCCGCGTTCGCGATGTTGCCCGCGATGATGCGCTGGCGTTCCGAGCGCAGGGTCAGGGCCTGGGCCTGGAAGTCGAGCGAATCGGTGAGGCGGTTGATCATGGAGGGGGGCGCTTGAAGCCGGTGACTCTGGCAGCCATTGTGGGAACTCAAGCTGCCCGACATGAGGCCGATAAGACGGGCGATCCGCCCGCAATTCGGGACACCTCCCGCTCCGGCAGTGCCTAAAGTTGCAGCATCCGGTCTTCCCTCCCCGACTTTCGTGAAATCCGCCCTCCCCCGCCCGTCCATCGTCGCCGTCCTGCGTGTCGTCGCGGTGGCCGCCGTCGTGCTCGCCGCGACCGCGGTGCGGCTGGCGCACGCGCAGGAAGAGGCCGCCTGGGCGCCCGACGCCTCCCTGGTGAAGGAAGTCGAGACGATGGCGCGCTCCGGCGCCGGCACGGCGGCCGGCTCCCAGGCCGAAGAGCGCCCCATGCGCGTCGAAGTGCAGGTCGGCAAGCTCGACCCGCGCCTCAAGCTCGCCCCGTGCGCCCGCATCGAGCCCTACCTGCCGCCCGGCGCGCCAGCCTGGGGCGCCACGCGGATGGGCCTGCGCTGCACGCAGGGCGCCAAGCACTGGAACGTGTCGCTGCCGCTCATGGTGCATGTCTACATGCGCGCGACCGTGGTAAACGCCAACCTGGGCATCGGCACCGTCCTCGAGGCGGGCCAGCTCGGCGAGGCCGAGGTGGATCTCGGGGCCGCGCAGGGCCTCCCGCTGCGCGACCCGGCCCTGGCCGTCGGCCGCACGCTCGCGCGCAACCTGATGGCCGGGGCGCCCGTGCGCGCGACCGACCTGAAGGCGCGCCAATATTTCGCCGCCGGCGAGACCGTGCGCGTCGTCGCGCTGGGCACGGGCTGGCAGGTGGTGACCGAAGGCCAGGCCATGAATGCCGGCGTGGAGGGCCAGACGGCGCGCGTGCGCACCGAGTCGGGCCGGATCCTCAATGCGCGGCCGTCGGGCGACCGCGAAGTGGAGCTGACGCTGTGACGGCGCCGGTCTTCGCCCCCGGTCGGGCCCGCGCAGCGGCCATGGCTTCCCTCCAATGGGGGATACCCGGAAATTTCGCTAAAGTCCCCGTGCGGGGTGCCGAAACCGTGTCATACCCCATGGGCATGAGGGTTCAAGTTCCTGCCCTCAGGAGAGCATCATGAAGATTGGCCAGATCAACAACACCGCCGCCACCGCCGCCGTCGCGAACAACGACCGCAAGGCTGTGGACGGCCAGAAGAAGAACGCGGCGCCGGCATCGGCGGCCACGGCCGAGTCGAGCACGCAGGTCGAGCTGTCGGCCACGGCGAGCGCGATGAGCAGCGACGGCACCGACCCGACCTTCGATTCCGCCAAGGTCGATCGCATCGCCCAGGCGATCCGCGAAGGCAAGTTCACGGTCAACCACCAGGCGATCGCGGACAAGCTGATCAGCAACGCCCAGGAACTCCTGGGCCGCGCCGGCCCCTCGCACTGAACCCGACCTCCGGCACCCGGACGTGACGACGACCTTTCGCAGCGATTCCCGCGCCGCCCCGGTGACGGCCGAGCTCGAGTCCGCCCTCGGCGGGGTCGAGCATCAGCTCGCCACGCTGGGCCAGGCGCTCGTCGACCAGAATGCCGACGCCGCCGGCCAGGCTGCCGAGGCGCTGCGCACCGCCCTGCGCGGCGCGATGGAGCAGTTCGCGCGTGTCGCCCGCCAGGGCGGCGTGCCGCCGGAGCTCAAGCGCCGCCTCGCGATGGCCAGCGGCCAGATCGCCGCGCAGCGCGAAGCCCTGTCGCGCGCCACGACGGCCCTCGACCAGGCGCTGGACATCCTTCTGCCCCGCGCCGACGACGGCGGCACCTACTCATCGCTCGGCGGCCAGGCGCGCAGCACCGGCCGCGTGATCGCCGCGAGCTGAACGCACTCACCCCGGCGCCCGCACGCGCGGCACGGACTCCGACGAAAGGCCCTCCACGGGCCTTTCGCCGTTTCAGGGCGGCCGGTCGCGCGCACGATGCGCACCGCCCGATCGGTGGGCACAATGCGTCCCATGTCCCCCCTGCTCATGCTGGCCCTCGCCGATGCCATCCCGCTCGTGGAGGAACGCGGCTGGGCCCTGCCCAGCTCGGCCGCCGTGGCCGAGGCCGAGCACCTGCTCGCGCTGGTGACGCCGCTCGGGCGCGAGCCGGTGGCGGAAGCGCAGCCCGACGGCGCCATCGCCTTCGAGTGGGAGGCCGCCGACGCGGGCTGGCTCAAGCTCTCGGTCGACGGCAGCGGGCGCCTCACGCACAGCGCCGTGATCGGCGGCGACGAGTACGAGCAGGTCGAGGATTTCGCGCTCACCGCCGCCGAGCTGCCCGGCTGGGCCGGCGAGCTGCTGCGCAAGCTCATGGCCGTCGGGCACTGAGCGCGGTACCGCGGCGCATACGGTAGTGGGGTACCCACGCGACGGGGACCCTGTCGACGTGTTTGTCCCGATGGATGCCCTCGAGGCGCGGCTCAACATCGTCTCGGGTGCGCCGCGCACTTCGAATCGCGAGCCTCCCGGAGGGAGCTCAACATCGATCGGAGGCTTGCGATGAGTTCGATCTCCTGTTTCCGCCCTGGATGGATCCGTGCGGCGGTGGTCGCGGGCGGCGCGGTGCTGCCGGCGCTGGTCGCGCAGGCGGGCGACGTGCCCGACCCGGGGGTCGCTCCCCCACGCGAGTTCGCTCCGCCTTCGGCACGCGAGGCGGCGCCTCCCGGCGCGGTGCCGCTCGCGCCGTCGGCGCGCCACCCCAACGCGGAGGCGGGCCTCGCGATGCCCTACGCGGGCAAGCCGATCGACGTGACGACCTATCACTACGACGGCCTGCGCACGGGCTGGAATCCGCGCGAGACGGCGCTCACGCGCGCCAGCGTCAAGTCCGCGAAGTTCGGCCTGCTCCACCGCATCCCCGTCGACGGCGACGTCCTCGCCCAGCCGCTCGTCGTCTCCAACTTCGCCTTTCCCGACGGCGACAGGCGCGACGTGCTCGTGGTGGCCACCGAGAACAACAGCGTCTACGCGTTCGACGCGAGGAACTACGACAGGATCTGGCACGTCAACCTCGGCACGCCGCAGGATTCCGAGCACGTCGGGTGCCTTCACGTGCATCCGCAGTACGGCGTCTCGGCGACCCCCGTCATCGTGCGGCGCGCGCGGGACAGGGCGACCCTCTACGTCGTCTCGGCCACGGAGCCGAGCCCGCACGAGTTCCGCACGAAGCTGCACGCGCTCGACCTCGCGGACGGCAAGGCGCGCCGCCCGGCCGTCGACATCCACGCGAGCAAGAAGCTGAACGACGGCTCGACGCTGGAGTTCGCGCCGAAGTTCAACTGGATCCGCGCGGGCATGGCCCTGGGCCCCGACGACTCCATCTACCTCGCAGCCTCCTCGCACTGCGACAACATCGGCAAGCGCACGGCCGGCTGGCTCATCCGCTACGACACCGACCTGAAGCAGATCGGCGACTTCTCGACGATCGACACGCCCGCGGGCAACAAGCTCGCGGCGTTCTGGGCCTCCGGCTTCGCGCCCGCGGTCGACCACGCCGGCAACCTCTTCGCCGTCACCGGCAACGGCAACTTCGACAAGGGTGGCAGGGACTGGGGCGAAACCGTGCTGCGCCTGCCGCCGAACCTCGCCCGGGCCACCGACTGGTTCACGCCCGGCGACTACAGGAAGCTCAACGGCGCCGACCTCGACTTCGGCTCGGGCGGCGTGCTGCTGCTCCCCATGCTGGACGGGCAGAAGGCGCCGCCGCTCGCCGTGGCGATCGGCAAGGACAACGTCCTCTACCTCCTGAACCGCAACAACCTGGGCAAGCTCACGGCCGACGACTCGGGCGCGCTGCAGCACAAGCGCCGCGGGCCGAGCGGCACGGGGCTCTGGGGCGGCACCGCGTACTACAAGGGCCCGAACGGCGGCCGTGTCTTCGTGCAGAGCGACGACGACGTGTTGCGGGCCTATCACGTCGACACGGGCAGCACGCCTTCGCTCGCGGAGGTCGCCGCGGGCACGCAGAGGGTGATGCTGGGCGGCTCGATCCCCATCGTCACCTCCGACGGCGACAAGGCCGGCACGGGCGTGGTGTGGGTGCTGCGCCGCCATCACCCGCCCTACCTCGACGCCTATGACGCCGAGCACCTGGGCGCGCCGCTGTTCTCCGCGGAGTTGCCCGACTACACGGGCGGCTCGCCCAAGCTCACGCCGATCGCGGCGAACGGGCGCGTGTACATCGGGACGTCGGGGAGCGTCTCCGTGTTCGGCTTGACGCCCTGACGGGGCGGCGCCGGAATGCCGGGGTCAGGTCGGAGACCTGACCCCGAATGCGAAACGGGGCCAGGTCTTCGACCCGACCCCGGCATTCATCTCCGCCGCGTCACTGAGACCGGCACAGCCCCAGGATCTTCTCCTGCTGCGTGCACGCCCCCCGCACCGGCGCCGACGACTGCGTCGTGACCGGCGCGGCCGCGGGCACCTCCGCGCAGTTGCGCAGCACGCGCTCCATCGGCGGGTAGTAGGTCCAGCCCCGGCCGAGCGGCGGCAGCGTGAGCTTCACGTCGCGCCACTTGGGATGCCCCTCCGTCTGCAGCACGTTGAAGTTCTGGCAGAGCGAGCGGGCCATCGCGGCGAGGTGGTCGACGGTCACGCGGTACGTGTAGTCGTAGGTGACGAGATAGGCCTTCACCGCAAGGCCCGGCACGTCCTGGTCGAGCCAGTTGGGGTAGCTCGCCGAGCGGATCGTGGCGGGCACGTAGGTCTGCAGCGCCGCCTTCGTCGCCGCGTTGTCGGGATCGACCTTCAGCAGGCGGATGAGCTGCTTCGCCTCGGGCTTCATGTCGGCGAGGAGCTTGGCGGGCTGGCCCGCGATGATGGCCACCACGTCGAGGCTCTTGTCGGTGGACAGCTTGATCAGCGCCTCCTCGTTGGTGAAGGTGTTCACGAGCTTGTCGGGAATCGCCTCGCCGAACATGAGCTTGTAGATCGTCGACGTGCTCATCGCCGTGCCGCTCTGCAGCGGCCCGATGTTGATGCTGTGGTTGCGGATCTCGTGCACGTACTGCAGGGGCGAGTCGGCGCGGACGACGAAGTAGATCTCCTCGTCGTAGAGCGGCAGCACGACGCGCAGCGGCTTGATCAGCTCGGAGGCCTCCGGGTCGCCCTTCGCCGCGTAGTCCAGGAAGGCCTGGTAGACGTCGGACTGCACGATGGCGAGCTTCACGTCGGTGTCGTAGCGCAGCCTCCTCACGTTGTCGGCCGAGCCCTTGGAGGGCAGTGCCTCGAGCTGCACGCTGGCCTGCGGCGCCACGAAGCGCGCGAGGTCGCGGCCGATCTGGATGTAGGTGCCGCGCTCGGAGGCCGTGACGATCTTGTAGGTGACGGGCGCGAGCGCCGCCTGCGCGAGCGCGCCGTCGCACCAGCTCAGCATCGTGGCGAAGGCGGCCGCCAGCAGCAGCGATGGGCGGATGGATCGCCGGAAGACCCTGCCACGGGGAAAGATCTCCTGGACGAATCGGCGGAAGCTGCGCATGCGGATCTCCTCTTTCGTTGGGGCGACGCCCTTGGACGTGCGGGCGCTCGACGGTTTGCTCCGGACTCTCGTGAACAACCTCATGACCCGCCGCACAGGCCCAGCACCGACTGCGTGCGGTCGCAGGGGCGCTGCACCGGCGCCGGGCGCGGGACGGCTTCGGGCGGTGGCGACTCGCGGGCCGCCTCCCGGGCAGGGGCTTCGGGGGCCGCCGTCTCGCGCGGGGCCGCAGCGGCCGGCGCGGTGCGCGTGCACAGCGAAAGCGTCTCGGCGGCCGCCGTGCAGGCGCCCGCGAGGGCGGCGGGGGCC
>Ga0209051_1001934_pt1 | contig 15989 bp, 16 predicted proteins | sample AraplaCvi_mMS_r2_2_FD_184286 | JGI IMG/M metagenome (GOLD analysis project Ga0209051, IMG submission 184286) | Arabidopsis root microbial communities from North Carolina, USA - plate scrape MF_Cvi_mMS_r2 (SPAdes) (version 2) | ecosystem: Host-associated > Plants > Roots > Endosphere | place...
CATGTACTCGGTGATGTGGAGCGAGCACTGCTCCTACAAGTCCTCGAAGGTGCATCTGCGCTACTTCGGCGAGACGACCACCGACGAGATGCGCGCGGGAATGCTGGCCGGCATCGGCGAGAACGCCGGCGTCGTCGACATCGGCGACGGCTGGGCGGTGACGTTCAAGGTCGAATCGCACAACCACCCGTCCTACGTCGAGCCGTACCAGGGTGCGGCCACCGGCGTCGGCGGCATCGTCCGCGACATCATGGCGATGGGCGCCCGCCCGGTTGCGGTGATGGATCAGCTGCGCTTCGGCCCGGCCGACGCGCCCGACACCCGGCGGGTGCTCGACGGCGTGGTGCGCGGCGTCGGCGGTTACGGCAACTCCCTCGGCCTGCCCAACATCGGCGGCGAGACGATCTTCGACCCGTCCTACGCGGGCAACCCGCTGGTGAACGCGCTGTGCATCGGCGTGCTCCGCAAGGAGGATCTGCACCTGGCGTTCGCGTCGGGTACCGGCAACAAGATCATCCTGTTCGGGGCCCGGACCGGTCTCGACGGCATCGGCGGCGTGTCGGTGCTCGCGTCGGAGACCTTCGGCGGCGACGAGGGCGAAGGCCCCGGCCGAAAGAAGCTGCCGTCGGTCCAGGTTGGCGACCCGTTCATGGAGAAGGTGCTCATCGAGTGCTGCCTCGAGCTGTACGCGGCGGGCCTGGTGATCGGCATCCAAGACCTTGGCGGCGCCGGATTGTCTTGTGCCACTTCGGAACTTGCGTCTGCCGGCGACGGCGGCATGTCGATCGAACTGGACAAGGTGCCGCTGCGGGCCAAGTTCATGACCCCCGCGGAGGTGCTGTCCAGCGAGTCGCAGGAACGCATGTGCGCGGTCGTGGCACCCGAGAACGTCGACGCGTTCATGGCCGTGTGCCGCAAGTGGGAGGTGCTGGCCACCGTCATCGGCGAGGTGACCGACGGCGACCGGCTGCAGATCACCTGGAACGGCGAGACCGTCGTCGACGTGCCCCCGCGGACCGTGGCGCACGAGGGTCCGGTCTACGAGCGGCCCGTCGAGCGGCCCGACACACAGGACGCCCTCAACGCCGACACGTCGGCGTCGATCCCGCGCCCGTCCACCGGTGATGAGTTGCGCGAGACGCTGCTGAAACTCCTTGGCAGCCCGCACCTGTGCAGCCGGGCCTTCATCACCGAGCAGTACGACCGCTACGTCCGCGGCAACACCGTGCTGGCCGAGCACGCCGACGGTGGCGTGCTCCGCATCGACGAGGCCACCGGTCGCGGCGTCGCGATCTCCACCGACGCGTCGGGCCGCTACACGTTCCTCGACCCGTACACCGGCGCCCAGCTTGCGCTGGCCGAGGCCTACCGCAACGTGGCGGTCACCGGCGCCTCGCCACTCGCGGTCACCAACTGCCTGAACTTCGGCTCTCCCGAGGACCCGGGCGTGATGTGGCAGTTCTCCCAGGCCGTCCGCGGCTTGGCGGATGGCTGTGCGGCCCTTGGCATTCCGGTCACCGGCGGCAACGTGAGCTTCTACAACCAGACCGGCACCACGCCAATCCTCCCGACGCCGGTCGTCGGCGTGCTCGGCGTCCTCGAGGACGTCCGGCGACGGGTCCCGACGGCCTTCGGAGCCGAACCCGGTGAGACGTTGATCCTGCTGGGCGACACCTACGACGAGTTCGACGGTTCGGTGTGGGCCCAGGTCACCGCGGACCACCTCGGCGGCCTGCCGCCCAAGGTGGACCTGGCACGCGAACGGTTGCTCGCCGAGGTCTTGGTGTCGGCGTCGCGCGACGGTCTGATCTCCGCCGCGCACGACCTGTCCGAGGGCGGGCTGATTCAAGCCGTGCTCGAGTCGGCTCTGGCCGGCGAAACCGGTTGTCGGATCATCCTTCCGGAGGGTGCAGACCCCTTCGTGACGCTGTTCTCCGAATCCGCGGGGCGCGCGGTCGTCGCGGTTCCGCGCACCGAGGAAAGCCGATTCCGTGCCATGTGCGAGGCCCGCGGACTGCCCGCCGAACGCATCGGCGTGGTCGACGAGGGCAGCACGTCCATCGACGTTCAGGGCCAGTTCAGCGTGAGTCTCGACGAGTTGCGCCGCACGTCGGAGGGCGTGCTTCCCGGACTGTTCGGGTGAGTGGCGACACCTCCACCGTCACCGGCGAATCAGTCGCCGACATCCCACGGCACCCGCGAGGCGTCGAACGTCACCCCGTCGTCGTCTGGGCGTGGAGCCTGGTGCGCCTCGACTTCGGCGGGGTTGCCGTCGCCACCGTCTTCTTCTGCTTGTCGCTGACGCCGTCACTGCTCCCGCGGGACTGGCTGTTTCAGGGGCTGATCGGCGGCATCAACGCGTCCATCGGCTACGCCATCGGCGTCGTGCTCGCCAAGGCGTTTCACCGCTTCGCCCTGCACCACCGGCAGTGGTGGCCGCCACCGAGGACGACGCTGAACGCACTGAAGGTCGGCGTCGTCGTCGTGGCGATCGTCGGGTGCGTGTCGATGCTGTTCCCGGCGGCGGCCTGGCAGCGACAGGTCGCGGCCGAAATGGGCATCGTCGGGCCCACCACCCTGGGGTACCTGCGCACCCTGGCGGCCGCCGTGGTGGTCGGCGGCGCGTGCGTATGCGCGGCCCGGGTGCTCTACGACGCGGTCAAACTGCTTGCCAGGATGTTCATCCGGCGGTGGCACCTCCACCAGGAGACCGCGATGGTCATCGGGTCGGCCATCGTCGTGGTGGTCGTAGTCACCCTGGTCAACGGCGTCGTCTACCGCGGCTTCCTCGCCGGTGCGAGCCGGGTGTTCCAACCGCAGAACACCACGACCCACGACGGCGTGGCTCAGCCCAGCCAGCCCGAAAGATCAGGCAGCCCAACGTCGTTCGCGGCGTGGGAGACGCTGGGTTTTCAGGGCCGGAACTTCGTCGCGACCGGCCCGCACGCGGCCGAACTGACCAGGCTTGCCGGTCGGCAGGCCAAGGAACCCATCCGCGTGTACGCCGGCCTCGAGACCGCAGACACCGACCAGGCCAGGGCCAACGTCATCGTCAGCGAGCTGATGCGCACCGGCGCCTTCGACCGCAAACTGCTCGTCATCGTTCCCACCACCGGCACCGGCTGGATCAACCCGGTCGCCGCCAGGTCGATCGAGAGCATGTACGCCGGTGACACCGCGCTCGTCGGCGTGCAGTATTCGTATCTGCCCAGCTGGATTTCGTTCCTGGGGGATCGGGACAAGTCCGTCCAGTCGGCCAGGGTGCTCGTCACCGCCGTGCACGATCGCTGGTCTCGACTGCCTGCCGAGCGCAGGCCGAAGCTGGTGTTGTACGGAGAGAGTCTCGGGTCGCTCGGAGGGCAGGGTGTCTTTCCGTGGCTCCCCGACATCGCGCGGATGGGCTTCTCCGCGGTGCTGTGGGTCGGCCCACCCAACCAGAGTTCGCTGTGGAGCGCTCTGGTGCAGCGCCGCGATCCCTGGACGCCAGAGGTGGAGCCGCGCTACGACAACGGCAGCACGGTCCGCTTCTCGCAAGCCAACACCAGTGCCGACATCGCGGAGGTCGCCCGGCCAGAATGGGGCGGAACCCGGGTGCTGTTCCTGCAGCACGCCTCCGACCCGATCGTCTGGTGGTCGCCGGAGCTGCTGCTCGACCGACCGGATTGGCTGGTCGAGCCAGCCGGCTTCGACCGGACGACGTCGATGCGGTGGTATCCCATCATCACCTTTTGGCAGGTCAGTGCCGACATGACCAACGCATCGAGCGTGCCAGCCGGACACGGTCACAACTACGGCGACTCCGTGCTCGACGGCTGGGTCGCCGTCATCCCGCCCGAGGGCTGGACGAGCGCCGACACCGAACGAGTCCGCGCCGCCGTCCACGACGCGGGCAGCGAGTATTGAGCAAGCCAAGCGCACCGAGGCCATTGGCGCTGGTGGTCGCACTGCTCGGCTGGAGTTTGGTCGTGCCGCAGCTGCCGTCGCGGTGGCACGTGCCACTCAACGCCGGCCTTGGCGGGGCGCTGGTCCGGTGGACCGACGCACCGCTCGGACTGCGGCCGCCCGCGTCGACGGACGGTGTGCGGCTTGGTCTTCGGGTGGCTGCCGCGGTCTCGGCGACGGTGGCATCGGCCATGGGCGTTCCCGCCGTCCGGTCGGGTGCGAGGCGACGGACCATTCCGGGGTCGGCCGCCGCGTGGCTGTTGATTCGCATCCCGATCGGGACGGTCTGGTCGGAGGAGGCCGCATTCCGGGCCGCGCTGGGAACCGTTGCGGCGCAGTCCTTCGGGCCGAAGTGGGGCCGCGTCCTTCAGGCGGCGACGTTCGGGCTGTCGCACGTCGCCGACGCGCGCGGAGCGGGGGAGACGGTCGTCGGGACGGTTGCCGTCACCGGCGCCGCCGGCTGGGTCTTCGGATGGCTTTACGACCGCTCGGGAAGTCTTCTCGCGCCGATGCTCGCGCATCTGGCAGTCAACGAAACGGGAGCGGTGGCCGCGCTGACGGCTCAGACGTCGCGGCTGTCCGCCTCGAGCAGATGAGGTTCGGTGTCGGTGTCGTCGATGCCGAAGGCGATGATTCTGCGTGGCGTGATCCGGATGATCGCGGCGTCGAGATGGTCACCCGCGGGTCCGGTGGCGGGGCCGGCATCCGCCTGCACCGCGATGCCGCGGACTTCCAGGCACCGCACTCGCCACGGATCGCGCGACACGATGTCGTCGACGACGAAGGCCACGGTGGAGTGGGTGGCGACGTTGCGGAACTTCTGGCTCTTCGACATGTGGTAGCCCGCGATGTCGATGGTCCCCAGCTTCTCGTTGTAGGTGAACCCGACCGGACTGTTCTGGAGCGTGCCGTCGGGCTGGATGGTGGCCAACCGCCCAATGTCGGTGTTGCGCATGAACTCGATCTCGTGCGGTTTGAACGTCATGCAACCAAACGTAGAACCTCAACGACCGTTGACGTCAAGGCTCAGGGGTTGACGGTCAGGTCGCCGATCCGACGGCGCCATACGTGGTCGACGGCGAGGGGCTGACCGAATTCGACGTGGTTGTAGGGCGCAATGCTGTATGCGGTGTCCATCACCAGGTAGGGCGTTGATCCGCGGCAGGTTGCCGGGATAGACGTACGGATTGCCAGCGCCCGTCAGCGTTCCGAACGCCGCCAGCGGATACCCGTTGTCGCCACCGAGGGACGAGGCGATCCTCGGCCCCACGTCGTGGCAGTTGCGAACGGTGCACGGAATCATGCCGCGATAGTCGTCCAGCAGTGCGGTCGTCGGCACCAAGTCCGCCGCACCGCGAATCAGGTAGGGCCCGGCGCGTTGCACCGGATCCGTTGCGGTGTGCCCGAATCCGATCGCCACCGTCAACGCGGAGTCGACGGGTTCGCCGACGCGCGCGACGTCATCGGCGAATCGCGGCGTTCGTGGGTTCAGTTCGGCGAGAATCGCATTGGCGTCCGGGTGAAAGCCGTTCTGCGGACGGGCTTTCCGGTGACATGAACGGCACGTACTTGTTGCCGAAGACGGTGCTGTATTCGTCCTTCACCTCGAGGGCGATCAGTGCTCGTTCGTGACCGTCGACCTCGGTGACGTCGACGCCTGCGACCCGGCCGATCTCGACGCCGTCGAGGGTGACCTTCGAACCGGGGTCGACGACGAGGCCCGCCCGGTCGGACACCACCACGAGTTCGGTCTGCTCGACGAAGTCTCCGCGGTACCGTTTGGCCATCGGCACGCCGAAGAACACGACGATCGTCACCAGCGCCGCTCCTGCCAGCCTGTATGGCGGTCGAAGGCCAGTCTGGGAGACTAGGGTATGGCCGCCCGCCGCATAGCGGATCCGACGAAGACCCGCGACGCCGTCTCGGCCGTCGCGGACTGGCTGCGCGACGACACCGTCGCCATGCCGGATCGCAGCGCCGTCGCCGACGCGGTGCGCCTGACCGCCAGGACCCTCGCCGCACAGGCGCCCGGCGCCAGTGTCGAGGTGAGGGTGCCGCCCTTCGTTGCCGTGCAGTGCATCTCGGGTCTGGCGCACACGCGCGGAAACCCGCCGAACGTGGTCGAGACCGACCCCCGAACCTGGCTCTTATTGGCAACCGGACTGCTGACGATGCCCGACGCGCTCGCCGACGGGACGTTGCAGTCGTCCGGGTCGCGCGCCGGGGAGATCGCCGACTGGTTGCCCGTCGTCCCACTGGTGTCCTAGCCGAAGAACGGTGCCTCCTGCACCCAGTGGAACCCGCGGTTGCGCAGCGTGAAGTCCTCCAGTGGTCGACGTTCCAGGACGACCGTCGTGGGTTCGCCCTGCCAGCGACCGACCAGGCGCAGGTCGTCGCCCGCCCGATCGACGGTGAACGACCCGTCGCCCTCCGGTATCGCCAACGTGCCGCCCGTCGTGTCGGCCGTGGCGTCGACCAGTTCGCCGTTCATCAACTGGTAGGTGAGCACGCCTGGTCGGTCGAACACGACTCTCTGCCAGCGGATGTCGTCGGTCAGCAGGGGTGGTCGCGGGGTTCCGTCGACCGAGAACTCGGCGACCTGCCAGATGCCGTAGAGCTCCGGCTTGGCCCGACCGTCACCGAATTCGCGCCAAGTCTGCACGCTGAGCGCGACGCACCCGATCAACACCCACACGCCGAGCACCACCTGGCCCACCCCGGCCAGCCGGTTGCGTCGCGGCGAGTCGAACAGGGCGGGTCGTCGCTCGGGGCCGACGCCACGGCCGAGCACCACGCCGTCGACCAGCCGTCTTGCGTTGGGTGCCAACAGGAGTGCGCTGATCAACACCAGGTGGAACGACAGAATCTTGACCGGCACGTCGTAGGTCATGTTCAACAGGAAGATCTGTCCCGTGCCCGCCAGGCTCACCAATGCGCCCAGCGTCGCCGTCTTCGGAACGAACAACAGCGCCCCGGCGAGCACCTCGACGGCTCCCAGCGCCATCTCGTACGGGTGGGAGGTGCCGACCTGCAGCCACAAGACCGCCATTGGGCTCAGGTTTCCGAACGGCTCGATCAGCGCCGCAAGAGGCGGTGACGGCATCTGCGTCGGAATGAGCTTCGCGAAGCCGTAGAAAAGCATCTGCCCACCAAGGCACAGGCGCAGGAACACCGTGAACCACGCCGCCAGCGTCGGGTACCGCCCGCGCCGTCGGTCCAGCACCGACCACACGACGGTGACGAGCACCGCCACCGTCAAAAGACACGCGACGTACACCCAGATCGCGGCCTGGTCGCCGCTGCCGGAGCCGGGTGTCAGAACCGCGTCGACGCCAAGCACCGTCCGACCGAACCACCCGGTGAGCGGTTCAAGGGCCACCTGCTGCCAGATGACGGCGCCGTCCGGCAGCAGGCCGGCCAACACCCCGGCGAAGGCGAAGGTGATCTGCGCAAACGTGAGGCAGAACAGCCCGAAGTAGACGACGGAGAACCGGAAGACGATTCGGGTGGCGAGAGGCCACGCGGGCGATTCTTCGGCCCGTTCTCCGTCGGGTTCCACGCGCGTCACACCTCCGTCGAGAAATGCGCGCGGGGTCCCCGCTGTTGAAGTGTTCACGGACACCGCGCTTCGATTCCACCTTCGACCGATGTTGACCGTAGACTGATGCCCGTCACCCACAGCCCCTAGGGAGCACACTGATCGTGACCGCCGAGCAGATCGACCCGATCGACCAGACGGACGACGAGCCCAAAGAAGAATGCGGCGTCTTCGGCGTCTGGGCACCTGGCGAAGATGTGGCGAAACTCTCGTACTACGGCCTGTATGCCCTGCAGCACAGAGGGCAGGAGGCGGCAGGCATCGCCGTCGCCGACGGCTCCCAGGTGCTGGTGTTCAAGGACCTCGGTCTCGTCAGCCAGGTGTTCGACGAGCAGACGCTCGCGGCGATGGAGGGCCACGTCGCCATCGGCCACTGTCGCTACTCCACCACCGGGTCCACGACCTGGGAGAACGCCCAGCCGGTGTTCAGGAACACCGCGGCGGGAACCGGCGTGGCCCTGGGTCACAACGGCAACCTGGTCAACACGACCGAACTCGCCGCACGCGCCCGTGAAGCCGGACTGACCGACATGCGCGGCGCCACCGCCGCGACCACGGACTCCGACATCCTCGGAGCCTTGTTGGCCCACGGTGCCGCGGACGCCACCCTCGAGCAGGCCGCACTGGAGTTGCTGCCGACGGTTCGCGGCGCCTTCTGTCTGACCTTCATGGACGAGAACACGCTGTACGCCGCCCGCGACCCGCACGGCGTGCGTCCGCTGTCACTCGGCAGGTTGGACCGCGGCTGGGTCGTCGCGTCGGAGACGGCTGCGCTCGACATCGTCGGCGCCGCCTTCGTGCGCGACATCGAACCCGGGGAACTGCTTGCCATCGACGCCGACGGCGTCCGCTCCACCCGCTTCGCCAACCCGACCCCCAAGGGTTGTGTCTTCGAGTACGTCTACCTGGCCCGCCCCGACAGCGTCATCGGCGGTCGCTCGGTGCACGCCACCCGCGTCGACATCGGCAGGCGGCTGGCCCGCGAATCACCCGTCGACGGCGACCTCGTGATCGGCGTCCCGGAATCGGGTACCCCGGCAGCCGTCGGCTATGCGCAGGAGTCGGGCATCCCGTTCGGCCAGGGCCTGATGAAGAACGCCTACGTCGGCCGCACGTTCATCCAGCCGTCGCAAACGATTCGGCAACTGGGTATTCGACTCAAGCTCAACCCGCTCAAGGAAGTCATCCGCGGCAAGCGGCTGATCGTCGTCGACGACTCGATCGTGCGCGGCAACACCCAGCGCGCGCTGATCCGGATGCTCCGCGAGGCCGGCGCGCTCGAAGTGCACGTCCGCATCGCTTCGCCGCCGGTGAAGTGGCCGTGCTTCTACGGCATCGACTTCGCTACGCCCGCAGAGCTGATCGCCAACGCGTCCAACGCGGGGGCCAACGAAGCGGAAATGCTCGACGCGGTGCGCCGTGCGATCGGCGCCGACAGCCTGAACTACATCTCGCACCAGGGCATGATCGCGTCCACCGAACAGCCGGCATCCCGGCTCTGCTCGGCCTGCTTCGACGGGGAGTACCCGATCGAGCTGCCAAGCGAGTCGGCGTTGGGCAAGAACGTCATCGAGCACATGCTGGCCAACGCCGCCCGCACCGGCGTCCAGTCCGACAACGACAACGCCTCGGCGCTGCGACGTCCCTGACGGCCCCGGGCCGAAACCTACTGCGGCGCAGTCGAACTGAAACGAATGAGGTGGCGACGGCCCTTGCCGTTCGTCCCGTCGCCCTCCAGTGCGCGCCGCACGGAGTCGCGGTAGCTCGTCAGCCCACCTGGTGGTGGCGGGATCACGTCGTCGATGTCGTGTTCCGACATGACCGCGTCGTGCTCCAGTGATTCCACCAGCGGCCGGGCCAGGCCGGACGGGATCGGCGTCACCAACCCCACCCACCAGCTCGCGATGCTCGGGGTCAGCAGCGGCAGCGCCACGATGAAGCGTCGGCGCAGGCCCGCCTCCTCGGCGTAGATCTGCATGGCGTCGGCGTACTCCAAGACGTCCGGACATCCGACGTCGAAGGTGCGCGACTTCGGAAGGGGTGCGTCGGCCGCCTCGGTGAGGTAGTACAACACGTCGTCGATCGAGATCGGCTGAATCTTGTTGCGCACCCACTTCGGGGTGGTCATCACCGGCAGGCGGTCGGTCAGGTGGCGCACCATCTCGAATGACGCCGACCCGGAACCGATGACGATGCCGGCCTGCAGGACCACCGCCTCCACCGACGACGCCATCAGAACTTCGCCGACCTTGTTGCGGGACTTCAGGTGGCGGGACAGTTCGCCCTTGGGGTGCAGTCCGGAGAGATACACGATGCGACGCACGCCAGCCTTCTCGGCGGCGGCGACCACGTTGTGCGCGGACTTCTCCTCTTCGCTGACGAAGTCGCGCGAGGTGCCCATCGAGTGAACGAGGTAGTAGACGACGTCGACTCCGTCGAACGCGGCCGTCAGCGAGTCGGGGTCGCCCAGGTCGCCGCGCACCACCTCGGCCCGGTCGCGCCAGGGCGCGTCGTCCAACTTCTCGGGCGTGCGGGCCATCGCCCGCACGGTGTGGCCTTGTTCTACCAACATGGCGGCGAGATGCCCGCCGATGTAACCGGTTGCACCCGTCACCAGTGAGCGGCGTGACTCAACGTCCGACATGTAGCCTCCGTCCGTCGGTTTCCACTACCGAGGTATTCGGAGCAGTCAGCAGTACGGATGTCCGCCGGGGGACCTATTCAAACGGGCAGCCCGGGTTCGGTGCGTCGACCGCCAGTGGCGCGCCCGCATCGTCGATGTACAGAACCCACATCACGACGGGTTCGGAACCGAGGTTGCGGCCCACGTGGACGTGGTCGGGGCCGCTGCCCTCGGTGATGGGCGCCCCCGCCGAATAGATCCCGTCGATCGAACAGTCGGCGAAGTCGTGGGTCAAGGTGCCGGCCCTAACCACGCCGAAAATCCGGCCCGGATGCCAATGCCACCCCGTCGTGCCGCCCGGCGCGATGGTGATCTCCTTGGTGACGTAGTCGTGGCCGTTCACGGTGGCCTGCGACAAAATCCTGGCCTCCACCCCGACGCTTGGGGTGGCCGACGCCGTCGCAGCCGAACCGAGCGACGACGCGACGGCGGTTGCGGAGACGACGACGGTGACCAGCCCGCGCATGGTGTTCATCCGCGCAGCGTGTCACACCAGCCATGGAATGTGCACCGCGATCGATGCGACCGGTACCCTCATACCCGATGAGCGAGGATCAGCGGCCCGACGACAGCATCGCCTCCTACGCGTCTGCGGGGGTGGACATCGAGGCGGGTGACCGCGCAGTCGAACTGTTCAAACCGTGGGCGGCGAAAGCGACTCGACCAGAGGTGCGGGGAGGACTCGGCGGATTCGCTGGACTGTTCGCCTTGCGCGGGGGATACCGCGAGCCGCTGCTGGCCTCGTCCACCGACGGAGTGGGCACCAAGCTGGCCATTGCCCAGGCGATGGACAAGCACGACACGGTCGGGCTGGACCTGGTGGCGATGGTCGTCGACGACCTCGTCGTTTGCGGTGCAGAGCCCTTGTTCCTGCAGGACTACATCGCCGTCGGCCGCACGGTGCCCGAACGCGTGGCCGAGATCGTCTCTGGCATTGCGAACGGCTGCGTCATCGCCGGATGTGCACTGCTCGGCGGCGAGACCGCCGAACACCCCGGTCTCATGTCGCCGGACCACTACGACATCTCCGCGACCGGGGTCGGCGTGGTGGAGGCCGACGACGTTCTCGGGCCCGACCGCGTCAAGCCGGGCGACGTCATCATCGCGATGGCCTCGACTGGGCTGCACTCCAACGGATACTCCCTGGCCCGCAAGGTGCTCCTGGAGATCGACCGCGGCAATCTCGCCGGGCACGTCGAGGAGTTCGGCCGCACGCTCGGCGAGGAACTGCTCGAGCCGACGCGCATCTACGCCAAGGACTGCCTCGCGCTGGCCGCCGAAACCCAGGTGCGGACGTTCTGCCACGTGACCGGCGGCGGGCTCGCAGGCAACCTCGAGCGGGTCATCCCGAACGGGTTGAGCGCCGAGTTGGATCGCGGAACGTGGACGCCCGCTCCCGTGTTCGCGATGATCGCCCAACGAGGACGCATCGAACGCGCCGAAATGGACAAGACGTTCAACATGGGCATCGGCATGGTCGCCATCGTCGCGCCGGAGGACACCGACCGTGCGTTGGCGATCTTGACTGCGCGACACCTGGATTGCTGGACCCTCGGCACTGTCACCAAGGGCGGCAAAGGAATGTCGCGGGCTCAGTTGGTCGGGCAGCACCCGAGGTTCTGAGGTCCGCGACGTCGACCCGAGTCGCGGGGAGACCGGTCAGCGGCGCCAGTCGTCGTCGTCGACCCAGCGGTCGTCCACTGGCCCGTCGCTGCTCAGGATGTCCGGCTCGGGGGAACCGGAACCACCCAGCTCCTGCTGTAACCGTTGAAAATCGGTTTGTGGCGAGCTGTACTTAAGGTCGCGAGCGACCTTTGTCTGCTTCGCCTTCGCCCGGCCGCGGCCCATAGGGGACCCCCTCGCGCAATAACGGAGCGGCCCGATTAGCAGGCGGCTCCGATCTGAATGTGTTTTATCGTCCTGACGACACTTTACCGTGCCCGGCGGTCTCATGCTGGCAGGGTGGTCTCCACGGCGAGCGCGGCGACTTCCGGGTCAACGCTGAGAGCCCCTGAGGCGTTCCACTGCGAGCCGTCCTGCGCCCACCGCAGCCGCCTCCGGCATCGAATCCGGGTCGATCAGGGCGCTCACCTCGATCTCGCCGCCGGTGGTCAACTGCGTGTCCGCGGGAACTCCGCGCTTGAGCAGCGCCACGGCGATCGGACCCAGGTCGACGTGGTCGACGACGGTGCCGAGACGCCCGATGGACCGACCGCCGGCGAGCACCGGATCACCGGTCGCGGGTCGGTCCGCGGACCCGTCCAGCTGCAACAGGACCAGCATCCTTGGCGGCTTCCCGAGGTTGTGCACGCGTGCGACGGTCTCCTGACCTCGGTAGCAGCCCTTTTCGAGGTGAACGGCACCCTCGCCGGGGCCACCGATCCAGCCGACTTCGTGCGGGATGGTCCGCTCGTCGGTGTCGACGCCGAGTCGAGGTCGGACGGCCGCGGCGCGGTGCGCCTCGTAGGCCCAGATGCCCGCGGGCTGGACGCCTGCGGCGATCAGCTTGGCGCGCCACGCCGACACGGTGTCACGTGGCACCACCAGGTCGACCTCGTCAGCGCGGAGCGTACGGACGAAACCGCCCTCTGCCAGCGGCAATGCGGAAGCCACGGCGGGCAGCGCGGGGATGCCGACGGCCGCCAAGACAGCGGGATCGCCGACCCGTGGACCGAGAAGCGACAACACGGCCAGATCGGCGGGATCTGCGACGACGGCTGCCCAGAAGATCATCTTGCGCAGGTAGGCCAGCAGTGGCTCGCCACGCCATGATTCGGTGTCGATTACGGTGACCCCGTCCAGCTGAGTCTGCAACCAGTGATCTTCGACACGTCCTTGCACGTCGAGACTCAAATTCTCGACGACGGCACCGTCGGGAAGGTCGACGACGTGCTGGGTGGAGATGGTGTGCAGCCACTTGCGACGTTCGTCGCCGGTGAGCGCGATGGTGGCGCGGTGCGACCTGTCCACCAGGACGACGCCGTTCTGAGCGGCGCGCTGCTCCCCGAACGGGTCGCCGTAGTGCCACGTGGCGCCCGCGTCGGGACCGGACTCTGGAGCGGGGACGGCAGACATCCTTCCAGCGTACGGAGGTCGCGCCGCACTATCCTCAGGCACCATGGCGTCCACCGGCGAGATCGTCGTCACCCTGTCCGGTGAGGTGGTCCCCGGGGACTACCGAATCGGCCGCGTCGACGATCCGTTGTTTGCCCGGGGCGACGGTGTCTTCGAGACCCTGCTGCTCCGAAACGGGCGCGGATGCCTGATCGGCGCGCACCTGGAACGGCTGGCGCGCTCCGCGTCGACCGTCGGCTTGCCGCCGCCGGACGTGGCCCAGTGGCGCAACGCCGTCGCGTCGGCAGCCCAGGCGTGGCCCGGCGCCGGCGAGGCGGTCATGCGGCTGGTGTTCGGCCGTGGCGATGGTGGCGGACCGATCGGCTTCGTCACCGTCTCGCCGCTGCCCGACCGGGCGCTGATCGCGCGGCGGGACGGGGTGTCGGCGATGACGCTGGACCGTGGGATCTCCGCGGCCGGCGGCACAGGTGATGCCGCCCCGGCTCCATGGTCGATCGCGGGAGTCAAGTCGCTCTCCTACGCGGCCAATGCCGCTGCGCTGCGCCACGCCCAGCGTCTCGGAGTCGGTGACGTGGTGTTGTCGAGCACCGACGGATTCGTGCTCGAAGGCCCCCGGTCCAACGTCGTGATCGCCGCAGCGGACGGCGCGTTGGCGACACCGCCGGGCACGCTGCCGATCCTGGCCGGCACCACGGTCAAGGCGGCGTTCGACGTCGCCCGCCGGCGTGGCGAAAGGTGCGAGGAACGTCCCCTCCGAATCGCGGATCTCCTTGCCGCCAAGGGGGTTTGGTTGCTGTCGAGCATCACCTTGGCGGCGCGGGTACACACGCTGGACGGTGCAGCCCTACCCGTCGCCGACGGGTCGGTCGACATGGCCGAGATCGTCGACGAGGCCGTCGGTGGGGCGGACTGACTGGTCGTCGAAAATCGGTTGCCGACACCGGGTTTCGGGGGTACCTTCGATTTCACACGTGAAAGGAGGTGGTCCGAGAATTTGATTGACTCATGGACAAGTGAGGTGGCTGCCCGCTAGCAGCACCGGGTGTTTACCAGCGTGCGCTGGCGAATTCCCAGCAGTCACCCGGCCCCCGAGCCCCTCGGTCCGTCCAACCAGGAACCAACGGCTCGGGGGCCGCTCCATGTCCGGGGCTAGTTCGCAGGCCCAGGACCGAGCGGCGAGCAATCCTTCATCGCGTCACGCCAGGTGTTCGCGTCGACTCCGGGCGGTGCCGCCACGGCCGGACCGACGGCAGCGGGCACGCCGTGCTTGGAAAGGCACTCGGCAAGCGATCCGTGCGTGCTCGACGTTGCGGGCGGGGCAGCGGGTTCGGTTGGGTGTGGTTCGGCAGATTTGGTGGCGCAGGACGCCAGCAGGCACGTCGCGACGACTGCCACGGCAAGGCTGTGCAGGCGCACTAGCCGACGTGTCGCGTCAGCCGCGCCGAGAGATGAGGCACGAGCCCGCCGTCGGCGTCGACGCGTTCTTCGACGTACGCCAAGTCGCCGCCCTCGACGATGCCGTAGAGCCGCTTCGCGCCGCCGACGAGCACACCCGACTTGCTGCGGGCCAATGCGTCGGTCGCCAGTTCCCACGAGGACTGGTTCAGGGGGTGGCCGTAGAACAATTCGACGTAGCCGGAGGAATGAGCCAGCAGGAGCTCGATTGCCTGGGTCTCGGCGGGATCGTCCGGGTCGTTGACGAAGCGCCAGAAGCCGGATTCCCGCAGCGACGGACCCACGTACTCTCCGGTCTCCGAGAGCAACCAGGACCGCGCTTCCCACGTCAGATACTCGCCGCCGTCGTGCGACACCGAGATCTGCTGGCCGAACGGATAGTCGCCGTCCGTGCCGCGACCGGTGCCCTCGCCGCGCCAGACGCCGACGAGCGGCAGCAGGGCCAGCAGCGCATCGTTGAGGCTGACGCCGTCGCGCAGGTTGGCAGTGTCGGTGGGGACGGGCAAGTCGTCGAACGCCGGAATGTTGCGCGCAGCGGTGACCTTGGCCCGCTCGGCGGCCGTCGCCAAGGCGCGGTCACCCGAACCGGGGATTACCGAACTCCCCGAACCCTCGGGCTCAGTCGCCTCGCCGGGGACCTCGGGGGCGTCGTCTGCCGTCACAAGTCGTCGGTGACCAGCCGGTACACCGCATAGACGGCGAACCAGGTGATGACGACGACTGCCACGATGAGCAGAATCTCGAAGAAGAGAACCACGACGTCGATTCTAGTTCCGACGCCCGGTAGCGCGGCGACCGGGGGTTCCAGCGCCGCAGCGGTGCCCACGGCTCACGCGGGTACCGCTTTCTTCGGTTGGTCTTAAGCGACCTTGACGTCGACTTCGTGGATCCCGGCGCCGGACGGCGCGACGCTGGCGTCGCCGTTGCCCGCGGGGGACAGGGCGCGCAGCGTCCACGTGCCGGGGGCGGCGAAGAAGCGGAAGTCTCCGGTCGCCGACGCGACGACCTCGGCGGTGAACTCGTCGGAGGCGTCGAGCAGGCGGACGAACGCCCCGCCCACGGTCTGACCGGCACCGTCGACGACGCGACCGGTGATGACCGTTTCCTTTTCGAGGTCAACGCTGGCCGGCAACGTCAGTCCTTGCTTGGGTGCAGAGCACATATCAACTTCCCAACTCGATCGGGGCGCCCACGAGGGAGCCGTATTCACACCAACTACCGTCGTAGTTCTTGACA
>Ga0209051_1001939_pt1 | contig 15964 bp, 18 predicted proteins | sample AraplaCvi_mMS_r2_2_FD_184286 | JGI IMG/M metagenome (GOLD analysis project Ga0209051, IMG submission 184286) | Arabidopsis root microbial communities from North Carolina, USA - plate scrape MF_Cvi_mMS_r2 (SPAdes) (version 2) | ecosystem: Host-associated > Plants > Roots > Endosphere | place...
GCGCGAGACCGCGCTGCTGGCGGGGCTCCACGCCGACGGGGTCGACGCGCTGTACTTCACCGGCGGCTCCACCGGACTGCGCCTGCTGGCCGAGCGTCTCGCGCAGGCCTTCCCGCAGGCGCGCGCCGTCCATGGCGACCGCTTCGCCAGCGTGGCCACGGGCCTCGGGCTGGACGCGCAGCGGCACTTCTCCGCGGGGTGAGAGGACGACCCCCGCTCGCTCCGGAGCGGCCGCGCGCTCACGGCCTTCGGAGCCACGTTCGCTTCGCTCGCAGCGTCTGGACGTGTTGCGCGGCGACGACAGGCGCCCCCCTCGATGGGGGCCCCGATTCCGCCGGGGCCTTCGATAGAATCAGCCCGATCCCAGGTTCCTCCGCCCTCCATGAAACTCATCGGATCTCTCACCAGCCCCTACGTCCGCAAGGTGCGCATCGTGCTGGCCGAGAAGAAGCTCGACTACAACTTCGTGCTCGAGGACGTCTGGAAGAGCGACGCCATCCTCGCGTCCAACCCGCTCGGCAAGGTGCCCGTGCTGGTGATGGAGGGCGGCGAGGCGGTGTTCGACTCGCGCGTGATCGTCGAATACGTCGACACCCTGTCGCCCGTCGGCCGCCTGATCCCGCAATCGGGCCGCGAGCGCGTCGAGGTGCGCACGTGGGAGGCGCTGGCCGACGGGCTGCTCGACGCCGGCGTGAGCATGCGGCTCGAGAAGACCTGGTCCGGCCGCGCCGAGGGCGAGCGCAGCCAGGCCTGGATCGACCGCCAGCGCGTGCGCGTGCAGGCCGCGCTCAAGTCCTTCAGCCAGGGCCTGGGCGAGAAGCCGTTCTGCGCCGGCAACCACCTGTCGCTCGCCGACATCGCGGTCGGCGTGGCGCTCGGCTACCTCGAGTTCCGCTTCCCCGACATCGCCTGGCGCACCGACTACCCGAACCTGGCCCGTCTGGCCGACAAGCTCGCCACGCGCCAGAGCTTCATCGACACGGTGCCGCGCGACGCCTGAACGGGGTCGCAGGCAATCTCGCATGAAATGCCGCCGTTGGCGGCATTTTTCATAGGAGAGCGTGGCGGTCTAGAATCTCGCAAATGGGCCCGCAGAAAATCGAGCACTACACGCATCCCGACCAGTTCCTGCCCTTGATGCCGGGCGGCCATCGGATGGGGCCACTGCTGGAGAGGGCAAGCGACCTGACGCGAGCGGCGGCAAGGCTGGCGTTGCCCGCGGGACAGGTTCCGAAGCGACAGCTGGGCGACCTGCTCCGGCGCATGAATTCGTACTACACGAACCGCCTGGAAGGCGAACACACGCGCCCCAGCGACATCGAGAAGGCCCTGCGTGGTGATGAATCGCGGGACGCGGACATCGCCCGCAAGCAGAGGCTGGCCGTGGCTCACATCAACGCCGAGCAAGACTGCGAGCTGCACGCCGATGAGGTCGGGCTTGAAACGTCGCAGCTGTACTCCGGAGTCGTCATCAAGTGGATCCACTCGGAGCTCTTCGCCCGCGTGGACGCCCCCGACCAGATGCTTGTCGACGGATCCTTCATGGCGCTGGGCGAATACCGCCAGCGGCAGGTCGCCGTCGGCCGCCACGAGGCGCCTCTCCATTCGGCGATTCCGGCCTTCATGGATCGATGGTCCTCCGTCTACGGGAAGGTGCGCCGCGGCGAGGAGGCCATCGTCGCCGCAGCGGCTGCCCACCATCGACTGGCCTGGATACATCCCTTCCCGGATGGCAACGGGCGTGTCGCCAGGCTCCATACGCATTTGGTCTTGCGCGCGGCCGGACTGACGCATGGCCTGTGGTCACCTCTGCGGGGATTCGCGCGCACGGATCAGCGCTACAAGTTGCTCCTTGCCGAGGCCGATGCTCATCGGCAAGGTGACCTCGATGGCCGCGGCAACTTGACCGAGCGCGGGCTTGTCGCATGGATAGCCTATTGCCTGGACGTCTTCATCGACCAAGCCGAGTTCATGGCCAGGCAGCTCGACGTCGGTCAGATGCGGGAGCGCATCCTTCAGGCCTTGACTGTCGAGGAATCGACGAAAGGCTCGGGCGTCCGGAAGGAGGCGCTCATCCCGCTGCACTACCTGTTCGCCGCGGCGCCCACCTTGACGCGTGCGGAATTCAAGACGATGACGGGCCTGGGAGACCGGACCGCGACCGCGCTGCTGTCGGCACTGCTTGCCCGCGGCTTTCTTGCGAGCGATTCGCCCTACGGCGCGGTTCGATTCGCCATCCCCGATCATGCGTTGCGCTTCTACTTCCCTGCGCTTTGGCCGGAGGCGGTCGCGGAACAGGATCGGGAGGATCGCCCGCGCCGAGCCCTCAGTTGACGGCATCCAGGGGCCGCGTCGGGACCGCCGGTTGCAGCGGCACCTTGAGGCCGTCGGGCCGGGCCTCGGCCGCCTGCGGCGCGAAGCTGTCGGCGCGCGCGAGCGGCCAGTACATGCGGTAGACGTTGTGCGGCCAGTCGGCGCGGCCCGCGATCGCGTCGAGCAGCGCGCCCGGGCAGACGAACTCGAGGTGGTTGGACAGCAGCTTCACGCGGTCGCCGGCGACGCGGCGCACGATGTGGTTGGCCGTGATCTGGTTCGGGTGCTGCAGGCCCGCGGCCTGCACCAGTTCCTTCAGGGCCTCCAGCGTATGGCGATGGAAGTTGTGCACGCGCTCGATCTTGGACGGCACGACCAGCGCCTTCTGGCGCTGCGGATCCTGGGTCGCGACGCCGGTGGGGCACTTGTCGGTGTGGCAGCTCTGCGACTGGATGCAGCCGAGCGCGAACATGAAGCCGCGCGCCGAATTGCACCAGTTGGCACCGAGCGCCATCATGCGCGCGATGTCGAACGCGCTGACGACCTTGCCCGCGCAGCCGATCTTCACGCGCTCGCGCAGGCCGAGTCCGACGAGCGTGTTGTGCACCAGCAGCAGGCCCTCCTGCAGCGGCGCGCCGACGTGGTCGGTGAACTCCAGCGGCGCGGCCCCGGTGCCGCCCTCGGCGCCGTCGACCACGATGAAGTCGGGCACCAGCCCGGTCTCCATCATCGCCTTGGCGATCGCGAACCACTCCCAGGGGTGGCCGACGCAGAACTTGAAGCCGACCGGCTTCCCGCCCGAGAGCTCGCGCAGCCGCGCGAGGAACTGCAGCATGCCGACGGGCGTCGAGAACGCGCTGTGGCTGGCGGGCGAGACGCAGTCCGCCCCCATCTCGACCCCGCGCGCCTCGGCGATCTCGCGCGTCACCTTGGGCCCGGGCAGGACGCCGCCGTGGCCGGGCTTGGCGCCCTGGCTCAGCTTGAGCTCGATCATCTTCACCTGCGGCTCGCGCGCGTGCTGCGCGAACAGCTCGGGGTTGAACGTGCCGTCGGGGTCGCGGCAGCCGAAGTAGCCCGAGGCCACCTCCCAGATCAGGTCGCCGCCCTGCGCGCGGTGGTGCACGCTGATCGAGCCCTCGCCGGTGTCGTGCGCGAAGTTGCCGATCTTCGCGCCGCCGTTGAGCGCGCGGATCGCCGCGCCGCTCAGCGCGCCGAAGCTCATCGCGCTGATGTTGAAGATGCTGGCGCTGTAGGGCTGGGCGCAGTCGGCGCCGATGGTGACGCGGAAGTCGTGCGACGCCAGCCGGGTCGGCTGCAGCGAGTGGTTGATCCACTCGTAGCCCTCGTGCTGCACGTCGAGCATGGTGCCGAGCGGGCGCTTGTCGGGGTCGCCCTTGGCGCGCTGGTAGACCAGCGAGCGCTGCGCGCGCGAGAACGGCGCAGCCTCGTTCTCGCCCTCGATGAAGTATTGCCGCATCTCCGGGCGGATGAACTCGAGGAAGAAGCGCATGTGCCCGATCACCGGGTAGTTGCGCAGGATGGAGTGGCGGCGCTGGCGCACGTCGCGCACGCCCACGACCACGCCGACGAAGCCGAGCGCGGCCCACAGGCCGCCGGTGTGGAAGGCGATCTCGGTGAACGCGCCCAGCAGCATCACCACCGCGCAGGTGAACCACGTGAGATAACGGATCGGGACGTGGCGGTCGAGCGAATGCAGCCAGGACAGCATGGCGAGGGTCTCGCGCGGGCGGGGATCCCGGGATCATCGGCGCGCGAGCCGGCGAATTGATGACGACCCGCAATGTACGCTCGCGCGCCGCCGCGCGCTGCCGGGTGTTCTACCCGGGCCGCGTCACTCCACGCCCGCCACCGACGACTGGAACGCGCCCCAGGTGACGCCGAAACCGATGCCGGCGTCCTCGTGCGCCCGCACGAGCGGGCTGGACTCGTTGGCCGCGCCGCGCACGCTCTCGACCTGGCCGAACCAGCGGATGCGCACCGTGTTGGTCACCCGTTGCCCGAGCGAGAACCCCAGCCGGGAGGCGATCAGGCCGCCGCGCGCCTCGTAGGCCGGACGGCCGGGCCGGGCATAGGCCGGATCGACGCCGTAGAACATGTGGTCGAGCGACTTGTCGCCGAACAGCAGGCTGCCCGACAGGGCGAACGCGAAGCGCTCGTTGCGCCAGATCGTGTGCGACAGGCGCGGCTCGAAGGTCCAGCCGCGGTAGGCCAGGTCGTCGCTGACGTCGAAGACGGCGCGCAGGGGCAGCTCCAGCCGGGTGGCGCGCGAATCGCGCCGGGCGTCGATCAGGTCGCCGAGGTTGACCTTCAGCGCGGGCCCGAACTCGATCAGGGTGCCGATGGCGGGCATGCCGTCGCGCGCGTGCACCTGGTTGGCCGAGCCGCCGAACGCGCCGGTCGCGCTCACGCTCCACTCGGTGCGCGGCGTCTTGTAGGCGCGGATGCCCACGCCGCCGTCGGCCACGCGCAGCACCGAGCCGCGCCACAGCCCGTAGGGCAGCAGCTGCCCCTTGGCGATGAGCTGGTCGGAGCCGGGATACGCCGCCTGGTACGAGCCGATGCCGAACAGGCCCAGCTCCCACAGCGGCAGCGGCTGATCCGGATTGGGCGGGTTGGCCGGATCGTCCGGGGCGTCCTGGGCCGCGGCGAGCGGCGCGAGCGCCGCGGCGACGAGCGCGACACCCAGGCGGCGGCAAGGGCCGCGAAGGAAGGTGGCTGCCAAGATTTCTCGCTCCCGCAAGTCGGTTTTCCGGCGGGCCACTATACTGAGAGCTCAGCGCCGATTTGATTTCCGGCTTGCGGGCGCTATACAAATGTCGCTAAAGAGGGACGCTCTTCCAGGGTGTCCGCAGCGTTTCGCGTTGCCGGCCGTCACCGTCGAAGAGTCATGCCCCCCCGAAGTCCCGACCCCGGATCCGTCGGCCGGATCGAGCCGCAGGCGATGCATTTCGCCGAGCCGCTGCACCTCGCCAGCGGCGCCCAGCTGCGCGACTACACGCTGGTCTACGAAACCTACGGCACGCTCAACGCCGCGCGCGACAACGCGGTCCTCGTCTGCCACGCGCTCAATGCGAGCCACCACGTGGCCGGCCTCTCGCCCCAGGGCGATGCCGGCTGGTGGGACAACCTTGTCGGTCCGGGCAAGCCCCTCGACACGACCCGCTTCTTCGTCATCGGCGTCAACAACCCGGGCTCGTGCTTCGGCTCCACCGGCCCCGCCTCGCCCAATCCCGACCCGGCCGCCGAGGGGCGTGCCTACGGCGCCGACTTCCCCGTGGTGACCGTCGAGGACTGGGTCGACGCGCAGGCGCGCCTGGTCGCGCGGCTGGGCATCACGCGCCTGGCCGGCGTGGTGGGCGGCAGCCTGGGCGGCATGCAGGCGCTGGCCTGGACCCTGCGCTTCCCCGAGCGCGTCGCGCACTGCGTCGCGGTGGCGACCGCGCCCAACCTGTCCGCGCAGAACATCGCCTTCAACGAGGTCGCGCGGCGCGCGATCGCGACCGACCCCGACTTCCACGCGGGCCACTACGGCGCCCACGGCGTGATCCCGCGCCGCGGCCTGCGCGTGGCGCGCATGATCGGCCACATCACCTACCTGTCCGACGACTCGATGGAAGCCCGCTTCGGCCGCGCCACCCGCGCCGCCGACGAGGATCCGGACGGCCCGCCCTTCGCCTACACGACCCAGGACATCGAGTTCCAGGTCGAGAGCTACCTGCGCTACCAGGGCGACAAGTTCAGCGAATACTTCGACGCCAACACCTACCTGCTGATCACGCGCGCGCTCGACTACTTCGACCCGGCGCGCGTGCACGGCGGCGACCTGTCGGCCGCGTTCGAGATCGCGCGCGACTGCCGCTTCCTCGTCGTCAGCTTCACCACCGACTGGCGCTTCGCGCCGCAGCGCTCGCGCGAGATCGTCAAGGCGCTGGTCGACAACCGCGCGGAGGTCTCCTACGCCGAGATCGACGCGCCGCACGGCCACGACGCCTTCCTGCTGGAAGACCCGCGCTACCACGGCGTGATGCGCGCGTACTTCGAGAACATGGCGCGCGAGATCGAGGCGCGGCCGACGGCGGCTTCCGAGGTGAGGTACGCGACATGAGCGAGCGGGCGGATCTCGAGATCATCGCCAGCCTCGTCCCGCAGGGCGCGCGCGTCCTCGACCTCGGCTGCGGCAACGGCGAGCTGCTCGCGCACCTGCGCGAGCACCGCGGCTGCACGGGCTACGGCATCGAGCTCGCCGACGAGGGCGTGCTCGCCAGCACGCGGCGCGGCGTCAACGTGATCCAGCTCAACCTCGAGGAAGGGCTGGCGCTGTTCGACGACCGCAGCTTCGACGTCGTGCTCCAGCTCGACACGCTGCAGCACCTGCGCAACACCGAGCGCATGCTGCGCGAGACCGCGCGCGTCGGCCGCATCGGCATCGTGAGCTTCCCCAACTTCGCGCACTGGCCCAACCGCGTCAGCGTCGCCCTCGGCCGCATGCCGGTGACGCGCACGCTGCCCTACGAGTGGTACGACACGCCCAACATCCGCGTCGGCACGCACGCCGACTTCGAGGTGCTGGCGCGCAAGAACGGCCTGCACATCCTGGAGTCCTTCGGCCTGCAGAAGGGACGCGTGGTGCGGCACCTGCCGAACCTGCGCGCCAGCATGGCCGTGTTCAAGTTCGAACGGACCTGACGTGACGACGACCCTGCAATCCCTCGCGGCGACCCCGCCGCGCCGCCCCGCCGCCGCCGCGGCGAGTCTCTCGCGCATCGTGATCACCGAGTGGTCGCGCACCTGGCAGGACGACGCGGCGCAGCCGCTCGCGCCCAAGGTGCTCGACCTCGCCGAGGCGCGCCACCTCTCGTACCTCACCGCGATGCTGATCAACGGCGAGTTCGACGACGTGTGCTTCGAGGGCGAGACCGCGGACGCGCTGGCGCGCGTCGAACGCGCGCTGGCCGAGCTCGGCGGCGCCGTGCGCGCCGACCCGATCCAGGCCGCGGCCTCGCGCCTGTTCCGCCCCGGCTACCGGGTGTTCACGCAGGGCGCGACGGGCCGCTTCTTCGTGAGCACCACGCCGCGACCCGAACTCTTCGCGCGCGGCGCGTTGCGCGCCTACGTCGCCGGCTTCACGCCATGAACTCGGCGACGAGGCGGTGGAAGTGGTGCACGCCCTGCTCGCGCGACGGCGCGTAGCGGCCCCTGGCATAGAAGCGCGAGCGCAGCCCCCGCTGCACCGTCTGCACGACGGCCTCGTCCTCCAGCTCGACCTCGTCCAGCGCCCCGCCCGCGCCCTGCCCCAGCAGCGCCGGGTCGCCCACGTACGAGCGGAACAGCACGCGCGTGCGCGCCGGCCCGAGCGGCTGCACGAGGTTGACCGACAGGCCCCACGGGTAGACGTTGAGCATCAGGTTGGGGAAGACCCACCAGTAGTAGGCCGCGATGCGCTGGCCGAAGTCGGGCGACGAGGGCGGCAGGTCGAACGCGGCCTCGTCGTCGCGCGCGACGGCCAGCTGCAGGTTCGCGTGGCGGTACAGCTCGCAGCGGTAGTGGCGCAGGTCGAGCGTCTTCGCGAGCCCCGGATGGATGAAGGGGATGTGCAGTCCTTCGAGGTAGTTCTCGACGTACAGCGCCCAGTGGGCGTCGAACTCGTAGTCGCGGCTGCGGGAAGGATCGAGGACGAAGGTCTCGAGCGGCAGGCCGGCGAGCCGCGCCGCGACGTCGCCCACGAAGGCGTCCAGGGGCGCGGCCGGCGCGAGCGAGGCGAAGCCGTGGCCCTTGAACTCGCCGAAGGGCACGCGCGCCAGGTCGTCGCGCGGCGAGGGGAAGTCGCGCGCGCCCTGGAACTCGGGCATGAAGGTCATGCGGCCCGCGAGGTCGAAGCGGCGCGAGTGGTAGCCGCAGCGGATCTGCGGCGCGCGGCACGCCGCCTGCACCAGCAGGTTGCCGCGGTGCGTGCACACGTTGGAGAGGCAGCGCAGCACGCCCTGCGCATCGCGCGCGAGCAGGAGCGGCTCGTCCAGGGTGCCGGGCAGCAGCTCGACCGGCGCCAGCGCGCCCGGCTCGGCGACGGCGGCCAGGTCGCCCGTCCAGATCCAGCTGCGGGCGAAGATGCGCTCGATCGCGAGGCGCCAGGCCTCCGGGTCGAGGTAGAACGACTTGTGCAAGGTCTCGGCGGCGGCGATGTCGGGGTCGACGGCGAGGCGGGCGGGATCGAAGGCGGCGCGCATCGGGCCATGATGGCAGCGGCGCGCGGGCGCGGCATCGCCGTCAACCCGGGCGTCGGCCGGGGCGCTCGACGGGGTCGGGACCGGGGACGAGGGTCGACACCGGCCGGCGCTCCCGGCGCCGGTCGCCGCGCTTGCCGTGGCTGCGGGAATCGCCGCAGCCGCCGCAGTCGCAGGGCAGGCAGTCCAGCGCGTCGATCGGGGACAGGTCGCAGCTCGGGTCGCAGCTCGGGTCGCAGGGCAGGGCGCAGTCGATGACGCCGCGTTGCCCGCGGCCGCTGGCGTGGTGGCGCGCATGGACCTCGCCGCAGCGCGCCAGCCGCCCGCGCAGCAGCCCCAGCCCGCGCCAGGCGCCGTGGCGCGCGATGGCGCGCTGGCCGAAGCGCGAGCAGCTGCAGGCGCCCGTGTGCATGCGGATCGCGCACGAGAAGCCCTTGTGCGGCGAGACGTGCCGCTGGTAGAGGCCGATCGCGCCCAGCAGCGCGGCGCGCGGCCAGGCCTCGGCGATCGGCCGCCGTGCGCCGGCGGCGATCACGGGTGGTCGCGCAGGAAGCGGCGTCGCGCCTGGCGAGCGCGCCAGAGCTGGTCGACGACCAGGTAGCCGGCGAAGTACAGCAGCACGCGCGGCAGCGCGTTCTCGAGCAGGGGCGCGGCGATGCGCGGCGGCAGCTGCTCGATGGCGAGCATCGGCCAGTACAGCAGCCAGTAGAGCGGGCCGCCGCGCTGGGCCTCGTCGAAGTAGTGCCAGGAGACGGCGCCCGCCGCGAAGGGGGTCAGGACGGCGAGGAGCGCGCAGATCAGGATCGCGCGTCGCGAGGGCGTGTACATGCGCCCATTCTAGGCAGCGGGATCGACCTGCACGGACGTGGCCGAGCGCGTCGACGGCCCGTGGAAGACGGCCTCGATGTTGTTGCCGTCGGGGTCGAGCACGAAGGCGCCGTAGTACCCGGGATGGTAGTGGCGCTCGCCAGGGCCGCCGTTGTCGCGTCCGCCGGCGGCCAGCGCCGCGCGGTGGAAGGCCTGCACCTGCTCGCGGCTGGCCGCCTGGAAGGCGAGATGGACGCGCGAGACCGGCCCGTCCGCGCGATCGACCCACAGCTCGTCGGCGCCGAAGTGGTCGGGGCTCTCGTGCCAGCCCGCGAGGCCGTCGATGGCCTCGAGCGCCGCGCGGTAGAAGCGCCGGCTCGCCTCGAGGTCGGCGGCGCGCAGGTGGACGTGGTCGACGAGGCGGCCGTAGTGGTAGGTCATGCGCGCTCCCGCGAGGCTGGAGGACGGACGGCCCGGCGCGCGGCCGGGCCGGGGATCACTCCGACGCGGCGGAGGACGGATGCGCGATCTTGTGCGCGGCGCGCTTGACGCCGCTGGCCGCGCTGGCCGCCGCGTGGGCGACGCCGGTGGCGGCCTCGGAGGCGACGTGCGCCGTGCCGGTGGCGGCCTTGGACGCGCCGTGGGCGACGGCGTGGCCGGCGCGCTTGACGGCGCTCGCGGCGCTCGCCGCGGGGCCGGCGCTGCCCGACTCCTCGGCCAGGGCGGCGGTGCCGGCGGCGAGGAAGGCGCAGGCGATCAGGGCACGAACGGTGTGGTTCATCGGGTTCTCCGTCCCAGGGGACTGTTGGTTGGCGAAACGCCGATGTTGCGACAGTGTCCGGCGCTGAGCAACCGGGCCGTGCCGCGGAAGCTTGCGCGCAGCGGCGTCCACGCAACAGTGGACGGCGAAACGGCCCGGCGCGCTCAGGCGAGCGGATCGAACTCGCCGGGCGACTTCGACTTCCAGGCGGCGATCGCGCGGCCCATCTCGCCGATGTCGAACGCGGCGCTCTGCAGCAGCGTCATCTGGTGCAGCGCGTCGGCGGTGCCGTGGTCGCGCGCGTGGTTCAGCGCCAGCTTGGTGGTGGCGACGGCGAGCGGCGACTTCGCCGCGATGCTCGCCGCCAGCGCGCGGGCGTGGGCGAGCAGCGCGTCGGCGTCGGGCAGCACCGCGTTGACGAAGCCGCAGGCGAGCGCGCGCTCGGCGCCCAGGCGCTCGCCGGTGTAGGCCAGCTCGCGCGCCAGGCCCTGCGGCATCTGGCGCTGCAGGCGCTGCAGCACGCCGAGGTCGGCGGCGAGGCCGACGTGGATCTCCTGCACGACGAAGAACGCGTCGGCGCTGCACACGCGCAGGTCGCAGGCGGCCGCGAGGTCGAGGCCGCCGCCCACGCACGCACCCTGCGCCGCGCAGACGACCGGGAAGCGCGCGCGATCGAGCGCGTCGATCGCATCCATCCAGCCGCGCAGCGCGGCCTGGAAGGCGAGGCGGCGGCGCGCGGTGGAGGTGTCGAAGACCTCGGGGTCGGCGGTGAACACCTCGAGCGCCATGCCCGCCGAGAACGCGCGGCCCTCGGCGCGCAGGACGAGCACGCGCGTGCGCCCCGCCTCGTCGAGCCCGCGCACCGCGTCGCGCAGCGCCGCGAAGAACGCCGGCGCGATCGTGTTCAGGCGCTCGGGCCGGTTCAGGACCAGCTCGGCCACGCCCGTCGCCGCGTCCTCGTCGAGGCGGAAGAAGTCGTTCATGGGCGCGATGATGGCATGCGCCCCCTTCAGCCCGGGTCGCCGAGGCGACGCGCGAACAGGAAGTTGCCGTAGGACTCGCCCTCGAAGGTGTAGAGCGTGTCGCCGACGTGCGCGTAGCCCTGGCGCGGGTAGAAGGCGAGCGCGCGCGCGTTGCCGTCCCAGGCCGTGAGCCAGAGCGTGCCCGCGCCGCGCGCCGCGGCGGCGCGCTCGGCCTCGCGCAGCAGCGCGCGGCCGACGCCGCGCCCGGTGAAGGGCTCCTGCACGTAGAGGCGGCACAGCTCGGCGGCCGTGGGGTCGGCGACCTGCGCGTGCGGCGTCGCCGCGCGCAGGTGCGCGAAGCCCACCAGGTGGCCGGCGCGCTCGGCGACGAGCACGCACTCGAGCGGGTCGGCGATCAGCGCCTCGAAGCTCTCGCGCGAACCGCGCTCGAGCGCCTCGCGCGCGAGCGCGGGCCGGATGCCCTGGCGTGCATAGGTGTCGAGGAAGACCTGGAGCGCGAGCACGCCCAGGCAGAGGGCGTCGGCGGGAACGGCGGGGCGGCAGGCGATGGCATCCATGGTCGGCGCGGATTATCGACAGTGCGGGCGATGGCTCCACGGGCCATTGTTCGCGCGGGGGGCCGCCCCTACACTCGCGCCCATGAAGACCGTGATGACCGCCGACGGCCTGGCCCTGCTGACCCAGGTCTGGCCCGCCAGCCAGCGCGCGCCGGGCACCGCGCGCGGCGTCGTCGTGCTCGTGCACGGGCTGGGAGAGCACGCCGCCCGCTACGAGCACGTCGCGCGCCGGCTCAACGGCCAGGGCTTCAACGTGGTCGGCTACGACCACCGCGGCCACGGCCGCTCGCCCGGCCCGCGCGGCGGCATCGCCGCGGCCGACGACCTGTGCGCCGACCTCGGCCGCGTGATCGACGCCGCGCGCAAGGAATTCGCGGGCCCGCTGGTGCTGCTCGGGCACAGCCTGGGCGGACTGATCGCGGGCCGCTTCGTCGCCGAGGGCCTCGCCGCGCCGCCCGCCGCGTGGTGGCGGCCGGTCGACTCGCTGGTGATGTCCTCGCCCGCGCTCGATCCGGGCGCCAGCGCGTTCCAGAAGTTCATGCTCGCCGTCGTCGCGCCGCTGCTGCCGCGGCTGGCGGTGCACAACGGGCTCAAGGTCGACTGGATCTCGCGCGACCGGGCCGTCGTGCAGGCCTACGAGGCCGACCCCCTGGTGCACGACCGCATCACCGGCCGGCTGGGCCTGTTCGTGGCGCGCGAGGGAGCCGCGGTGATCGCGCTCGCGCCGCGCTGGAAGACCCCGACGCTGCTGATGTGGGCCGGCGCCGACCGCTGCGTCTCGCCCGCGGGCAGCGCCGCCTTCGCCGCCGCCGCGCCGCGCGACGTCGTCACGCCGCGCCAATGGCCCGGCCTCTACCACGAGATCTTCAACGAGCCCGAGCAGGCCGAGGTGCTGCAGGTGCTGGCCGACTGGCTGGACATGCAGCTCCCGGACCGCCTGGCGGCATGACTCCGAGGGAATGACCTCGGGCCAGGCGGCCTGCCGCGCGAGCGACCGCGCGGACGCTCCGAGCTCGCGTGTCCTTCGCGCGCGGATCGCCGCCGAGGGGACTGGCCTCCGGCCTGTCCCCGTGTTCATCACGTGGACGCTGGAATACGGGGACATGGCCCGAGGCCGGTCCCCTCGCAGCGCGCTCCGCCAGGAAGGCGTCTCAGGCCAGGGCCAGGTACTCGTTGCGCTCCTCCGGCCGCTCGCTGTCGTATTGCACGAGCTCGATCTCGAGCCGCTCCGGCTCGATGCACACGTAGGCGCTGCGGCGGTGCGTGCCGCTGCCGCCGACATGGTCGCGCGCGACGCCGAGCGCCGCCAGGCGGGCGAGGACGGCGTCGAGGTCGTCGACGACGAGGCCGACGTGGTTGAACGCCGAGCCGTCCGGCGCCAGCGCGTCCCCCGGCGCCGTCTGGTACAGGGCCACGTACTGGAAATCGTCGCCGACGTGGCGCCACTCGACCTCGCGGCCCACGTCGTCCGTCCAGCGTCCGCGACCGCGGACGTGCCACTCGGGCACGATGGCCTGCAGCGCACGCGTGGCACGGTCGAGGTCGGTGAGGGTGAAGTTCATGTGTTCCAGGCGCGGGGTGGGCATGGGAAGCTCCGTCTTCGAGGGGACGGCGCGGCGTGCGGCATCCGGTGCGGCCAGTCTGCGCGGCGGCGTGCAGGCGCACGAGCCCGCGGTCCGGCGCGCCGACGGATGGTTGGTTTGGCGGACACGCCTTGCCACAATCGCCCAATGACCGCGCCCGCCCCGCCGACCGCCGACGCCACCAGCCACCTCGCGCGCAACGTGGCCGCGCTGCGCCACACGCGCGGGCTGACCCAGGCCGAGCTGGCAGCGTCGGCCGGCGTGCCGCGCTCGACCGTCGCGAGCCTGGAGGCGGGCGGCGGCAACCCGTCGCTGCAGTCGCTGCTCAAGGTCGCGCAGGCGCTCGCCGCGCCGCTCGACGAGCTGCTCGCCGCGCCGCGGGCCGCCGTGCGCCTGTGGCGCGACGACGAGGTCGCGGCCCGGTCCAAGGGCCGCGGCGTGACCGTGCGCTCGCTCGTGCCGGAACCGATCCCGAACGAACAGATGGAGCTGATGGCACTGGCGCCGAACGCCGTGATGGCCGGCACGCCGCACCTGCCCGCGACGCGCGAGTACTTCACCTGCCTGGAGGGCGGCGTCGCGCTGGTCGTCGCCGGCGAACGCCACGAGCTGCGCCCGGGCGACACGCTCGCCTTCCCCGGACACCTGCCGCACTCCTACCTCAACCCGTCGGCCGAGCCGGCGCGCGGCGTCTCGCTGGTCGTCTGGGCCGGGGCGGGCGCGCGCGCCGAAGGGCCGGTTTCCGGGTAGATCCGCGCGGGGCGGCCGGTGCGCGAAAGGCGCACAATCGCCCTCCTACCCCGAACAACCCCGGCCCGGTGCCCCCCGCCCGTCCATCCGACGCGGCACGCGCGCCGGCCGCGACGCAAGAAAGGCCGCCATGAACGCCCCTGAACGCCTGCCCCAGCCCGACAACGGCGCCCTCGCCGCCTTCTCCGAGACCGCCTGGAACGAGCGCATCCTGCCCCAGCTGAAGGACTACGTCGCGGTGCCCGCCAAGAGCCCGATGTTCGACGCCGACTGGGAGAAGCACGGCCTGATCGACAAGGTCGTGCGCGACGCCGCGCAGTGGGTCGAGGGGCGCAAGGTGCCGGGCCTCAAGCTCGAGGTGCTGCGCGCGCCCGGGCGCACGCCGGTCATCTTCTTCGAGGTCGAGTCCACCCGCCCGGCCGTGGCCGGCACGCCGCCCACCATCGTGATGTACGGCCACCTCGACAAGCAGCCCGAGTTCAGCGGCTGGCGCTCCGACCTCGGCCCCTGGACACCCAAGGTCGAGAACGACAAGCTCTACGGCCGCGGCGGCGCGGACGACGGCTACGCGGTCTACGCGGCGGTGAGCGCCATCGAGGCGCTGAAGGCCCAGGGGCTCACGCACCCGCGCATCGTCGGGTTGATCGAGAGCTGCGAAGAGTCGGGCTCGTTCGACCTGCCGCCCTACCTCGAGTTGCTGAAGGAGCGACTGGGCGACGTCAGCCTGGTCGTCTGCCTCGACTCGGGCGCCGGCAACTACGACCAGCTCTGGCTCACCACCAGCCTGCGCGGCAACATCACGGGCACGCTCAAGGTCGAGATCCTCACCGAGGGCATCCACTCGGGCGACTCCAGCGGCCTCGTGCCCTCGAGCTTCCGCATCCTGCGCCATGTGCTCGACCGCCTTGAGGACTCGTCCACCGGACGCCTGCTGCCCGACGTCTTCCACTGCCGGATCCCGACCGACCGCGTCGAGCAGGTCAAGGCCGCGGCGCAGATCCTGGGCGACGAGGTCTGGAAGCGCATGCCGTGGGCCTGCGGCGCCGACGGCGGCCCCACGCTGCCCACCACCACCGACCCCACCGAGGCCCTGCTGAACCGCACCTGGCGCCCCACGCTGTCGGTCACCGGGGTCGACGGCTTCCCCGAGATCCGCAACGCCGGCAACGTGCTGCGCCCGTTCAGCGCCTTCAAGCTGAGCCTGCGCCTGCCCCCGCTGGTCGACGCCAACGTGGCCTGCGAGCAGCTCAAGACGCTGCTCGAGGACAACGCGCCGTACAACGCCAAGGTCACCTTCCAGGCCGACGGCCGCATGGGCGCGTGGGGCGCCACCGGCTGGAACGCGCCCTCGCTCGACTCGTGGATGGAGCGCGCGCTGAGCGACGCCAGCCAGGCCCAGTGGGGCGCGCCGCTCGGCTACATCGGCCAGGGCGGCACCATCCCGCTCATGAACCTCCTGCAGCAGGGCTTCCCCAAGGCCCAGATGATGGTCTGCGGCGTGCTGGGCCCGAAGAGCAACGCGCACGGGCCCAACGAGTTCCTGCACCTGCCCTACGCGAAGAAGCTGACGGCCGCGGTCGCTCAGGTCATCGCCGCGCATCCCTGAGCCCGGCGGTCGGGGTCCGGCCTCCGGCCCGACCCCTTGATCGACGCGATCGGGCATGCGCGCATCGCTCCGGGCGATGCGGGAGGAGTCCGCGACCATGCCGAAGCCACTCGGGATGATGCTCGAGCGGCGCGGCGAGCCTTCTCGCATCGTCGCGCGCCATGCGCGCATGGCGCGAGCCGCCTCCCGAGCGTCTTCATGCGATGCGAAAGCGCCTGCGGCGAGCTTTTCGCATCGAAACGAGCGCCTCGCGCATCGCGTGAAGCGCCTGGCGCATCGGCCCGGATGCCTTCGGCATCAAGCGACGCTGGTCGCGCATCATCCGAGATGGCTCGCGCATGGTGCGGGGGTGCCTCGCGCATG
>Ga0209051_1001942_pt1 | contig 15920 bp, 17 predicted proteins | sample AraplaCvi_mMS_r2_2_FD_184286 | JGI IMG/M metagenome (GOLD analysis project Ga0209051, IMG submission 184286) | Arabidopsis root microbial communities from North Carolina, USA - plate scrape MF_Cvi_mMS_r2 (SPAdes) (version 2) | ecosystem: Host-associated > Plants > Roots > Endosphere | place...
AGCGGCGTCACGGCACCGCCGGCGACACTTCGCCAGTCGAGTTCGAGCGACGTCATTCCCAACGGCTCACGGGTGTCTAGGAAACCCGGGGCGATTCAGTGCCGGCCAAGCTTGCGTGCGCTTCTGAAGTTCTGCGTGTTTGCCCAATGTGACCTGGTCTCAGTCCTCGAAGGCGTATTCGTTCCCTGTGCTGTGCCCGGTGCAGAAGTGGCCGGTGAACTGGCGCGACGGCCGTACCGACGCAGTCAACTCACAGCTGAACAGATTCAAGCTCGCATTCTTCAGGCGGCGGATGCTGAGCCTCCGATGTCAGCAGCTGAACTCGGGAGAAGTCTCGACATGGACGTTCGGCAACTCCGGACTCGCTTCCCAAAGGAGTACGCGGTCCTGCGCGCAGCTCTGAGCGCGAGCTATGAGGTGGAAGGCGCCGCCCGCCTGCTGGACTTTGAGTGCCGATTTGAAGCGGCTGCACGCAAGCTGGTCGAGCAAGGCATCACTGTAAATCGAAGGAGCCTTCAGAATGCGACGGGGATGGTCATTTACAAGAGAGCCGGCAACCGGAGCCTTGCGTTGAACAACGTTCTCAAACGCATGGGCGCGGGTCCCTGGAGTGCAGCAACGTAGGGCCAAGTTCGCTAGCCCAGCAGAAAAGCAGACGGGACCCAAGAGGGTCCCGTTTGTCGTTTAGCTCATGATGGCCGCCGAGGCGGCCCTGGCTAGGTCTTTAGCGTCTGTGGCGCGCTTGGCGCTCACGTCCGGCATCTGATTGCCAACTTTCGTCCGGCAACTGTTTTCCGGCTTTGGAATCCGGCATCTACGCGCGAATCCGGAAGTTACATCCCGGATTTCTCAACGCGTGACAACCGGCTTCTCTGTGTTCTTGGTGCGACCGGCAAGAATCGAACTTGCGACTAGGCCTTCGGAGGGCCCAATGATATCCACTTCACCACGGTCGCCATGGGAAGCGCGCATTCTAGCCTCGTTCTGAGCCGCGTCGCCAAAACACCTCGCGATCGGGCGCCGCTTGGGCCCCGCGTGGGCGCCGCGGGTCGCGCGGGGGACAGGTCTCGACCTTGACGAAAGCCCCAGGGTGGGGCGTCAGGGGGCTGGCTATACTGCGCCGATTTGCTGTTCCCCGGTCCGGTTTCCGGAGGGCCCGGCGCCATGCGGCGGGCCCGGAGACACGGACTCGCTTCTGCCGTATTCGATTCGATCCACGAGGAATTCATGAGCGGAACCCAGGACCACGCCAACGCCCAGGACACGCACGCCGACGGTCATGACGCCCACGAGGGCCCGATCAAGACCCCCAAGCAACTGATCGCCGCGGTCTTCTTCGCGTTCGTGATCCCGATCGTGATCATCGTGATGCTCGCGAACTACGTCTCCAGCGAGATCAAGCCTGCCGCCGGCTCCACCGGCCTGGAAGAAGAGGCTGTCGCGGCCCGCATCCAGCGCGTGGGCGCCATCGAGCTCAAGGACCTGTCCAACCCCGCGTCGATGAAGACCGGCGAGCAGGTCTTCCAGGCGCAGTGCTCGGCCTGCCACGCCACCGGCGCCGCGGGCGCCCCCAAGCTCGGCGACCACGACGCCTGGGGCCCGCGCGTGAAGAGCGGCTTCGACGCGCTGGTGCATTCGGCGCTGAAGGGCAAGGGCAACATGGGCCCGCAGGGCGGCGGCGACTTCTCCGACTTCGAGATCTCCCGCGCCGTGGTCTACATGGCCAACCAGGGCGGCGCCAAGTTCGACGAGCCGAAGGCGCCTGCCGCCGCGGCCTCCGGCGCCGAGGCCGGTGCCTCGGCGGCCTCGCAGTAAGCGGAGTCCCCCGAACCAAGAAAGCCGACCCGAGGGTCGGCTTTTTCATGTGCACCCGGCGACCGGCGCGGCGAGCGCCCGCGCGGGGTCAGGGCTTGCCGCCCTCGCCCTCGCCGTGGCCGCCCTTCGGATCGAGCGGCGCCAGCACCACCCCGTGCCGGGCGACCAGTTCGGCGTGCGTCGCCTTGGACATCGTCCAGCGCCCCGCCTCGAGCGTGTCCGCCGCCGGACCCATGTCCTGCGTGTGCACCAGGCCCAGGCCCAGGTCGGTCTCGAGGAACAGCCGGTCCGCCTCGTCCAGCACCGCGCCGTCGACGCGCGCCTCACGGCCGGTATGGCTCAGCACCCGGCCGTCCGGCTGCAGGCGCCAGATCCAGGGCGCCGCCTCGAGTTGCACGTAGACCCGCTGCGGCCCGTTCTGGAAGAACCAGGCGCCCTGGCCGTCGACGCCGTAATTGCGGTCGATGAAGCCGATCAGCTTGTCGTGCACGATGCGGCTGCCCTTCACGGCCGGGAACGGGCCTGCGGCCTGGATGCGCTCGTCGCGCATGTACCAGTCGCCGCGCGCGTCCAGCGCCAGCCAGCCGTAGCAATGCGGCACGTTGGGCCACTTCTTCAGCGCCGCTTCGACGATCGCATCCATCGCGTCTCCCGTTTGCTCGTCCGCGCGGCTCAGAGCCGCTTCGCCAGCCAGTCGGTGACCCGCTGCGGCATCGTCCGCACATGGCCCGGAGGCCGGCCCGACGGGAAGCCGACATGGCCGCCCTCGCGCGGCTGCCACAGCGTGACGTGCGCGCCGACATGGCCCTGCTCCGGCAGGCTGCGTGCCGGCACGAACGGGTCGTTGCGCGCGTTCAGCACCAGCGCCGGCACGCGGATCCGCGCCAGGTGCGGCTTGGCCGAGGCGCGCAGCCAGTAATCGTCGACGTCCCGGAAGCCATGCAGCGGGCCGGTGAACAGGTTGTCGAACTCATGCAGATTGCGCACGCGGCGCATCCGTTCGCCGTCGAACAGGCCCGGATGCTGCGCGAGCTTGCTCATCGCCTTGGGGATCATCGTGCGCAGGAACATGCGCGTGTAGACCAGCCCGTTGAAGCCCTTGCCGATCGCATGGCCGGCGGCGGTGAGGTCCACCGGCGAGCAGATCGAGCACACCGCCTTCACCGTCTTTCCGGCCTCCTCGCCGGCCTCCTGGGCCCAGCGCAGCAGCGCGTTGCCGCCCAGCGAGACGCCCGCGGCCACCATCGGCCCGCGATGCGACGCGCGCAGTCGCTCGAGCATCCAGCCGATCTCCACGTAATCGCCGGAGTGGTACGCGCGCGGCGCCAGGTTGAGCTCGCCCGAGCAGCCGCGGAAGTAGGGCATCGCGAAGGCCCAGCCGCGTTGCCGCGCGACCGCGGCGAAGGCCTGCACGTACTGGCTCTCGACCGAGCCTTCCAGGCCATGGAAAAGCACGAGCAGCGGGCGCTCCGCCGCCGGGCCCTCGGGCGCCGCGGTGGCCGGTTCGATCAGGTGCTCGACGTCGACGAAGTCGCCGTCCGGCGTCTGCCAGCGTTCGCGGCGGAATTGCGGCGGCGGACCGTCGTAGCGCCGCGCGAACAGCGCGGGCCAGATCGTCTGGGCATGGCCTCCGGGCAACCAGGGAGGCGCCTGGTACTGCATGAACGGACCTCTCAGTGCAGGGTGGTCGGGGCGCCGACGGACACGATCGACAACTCCTGCTTCACGTCCTGCGACGTGCCCGGGCTCGCGTGGTGGGCCACCAGGCGCCAGCCCAGCGCGGTCTTCAGGTAGACATTGGTGGCGACCACCCAGGCGCTCTGCGTGCCGTCCTCGTCGGTGAACTCGACGCGCTCCAGCACCTGATGGATCGCGGTCTCGCCGGCGACCAGCTTGCGCTGGCACTCCGGGTGCACCGGCACCGATCCGCGCGCGAAGATCTCCTCGAAGCTCGCCCGGATCGCCGCCGCGCCGACCACGCGCGGTCCGCCCGGATGCACGCAGCAGACCTCGTCCTCGTCGCCCCAGACGGCCATCAGCCGCTCCAGGTCGCCGGCCTGCAAGGCCTCGTAGAACTGCGCTTCGGTGTCCTCGGGGGAGGCCAGCAACAGGGCGGTCTGAGGCTTGCGCACCATGGGCAGTTCCTTGTTCAGCGGGCCGCGGCGCCGGCGTTCAGTGGCCGGAGGGCAGGGCCTCGCCAGCCTTGAGCTTGTAGAGCGTGCCGCAGTAGGGGCAGGCGCCCTCGCCGGCGTGGCTCAGGTCGATGTAGACGCGCGGGTGGTTGCTCCACAGCGGCATCCTGGGGTTGGGGCAGAAGACGACGCCAGGACCTTGCAGGTCCTGCGCGGTGACTTCGACGGTGGCCTTGGGCGTGGTGGTGTTGGCGCTCATGATCTTGTTCTGGAAGGCTTGCGGGAAATGCTGGCGGCTGCGGGCCGGTCCGCTCAGACCGGTGTCAGCCAGTGGGCGTACTTGGGATTGCGGCCGCCCACGATGTCGAAGAAGGCCGCCTGGATCTTCTCGGTGATCGGGCCTCGGCTGCCGATGCCGATCTCCAGGCGGTCGAGCTCGCGGATCGGCGTGACCTCGGCGGCGGTGCCGGTGAAGAAGGCCTCGTCGGCGATGTAGACCTCGTCGCGGGTGATGCGCTTCTCGACCAGCTTCAGGCCCAGGTCCTCGCAGATCGCGAAGATGGTGTTGCGGGTGATGCCGTTGAGCGCGCCGGCCGACAGGTCCGGCGTGTACACGACGCTGTTCTTGACGATGAAGAGGTTCTCGCCCGCGCCCTCGGAGACGAAGCCCGAGGCGTCCAGCAGCAGCGCCTCGTCGTAGCCGTCCTCGGTGGCTTCCATGTTGGCCAGGATCGAGTTGGTGTAGTTGGACACCGTCTTGGCCTGCGTCATCGTGATGTTGACGTGGTGGCGCGTGTAGCTCGAGGTCTTGACGCGGATGCCGCGCTTGAGGCCTTCCTCGCCGAGGTAGGCGCCCCAGGCCCAGGCGGCGACCATCAGATGGACCTTGTTGCCTTTGGGGCTGACGCCCAGCTTTTCGCTGCCGATCCAGGTCAGCGGGCGCAGGTAGCAACTGGCGAGCTGGTTCTCGCGCACGACGGCCTTCTGCGCTTCCTCGACCTGCTCGATCGAGAACGGCAGCTTCATGCGCAGGATCTTGGCGCTGTTGAACAGGCGCTCGGTGTGCTCGCGCAGCCGGAAGATGGCCGTGCCGGCGGGGGTCTGATAGGCCCGCACGCCCTCGAAGGCGCCGCAGCCGTAGTGCAGCGTGTGGGTGAGGACGTGGATCTTGGCGTCGCGCCAGTCCACCAGCTCGCCGTCCATCCAGATCTTGCCGTCGCGATCGTCCAGAGACATGGGTCTTCCTTTGAGGCCAAGGCGGGTCGCGGAGGCGCCCCGTGCTGCGAAGTCGCGGATTTTATGCGGCCGGGGTGTCGGCGGGGGAGGGCGTCGGCGCGGGCTGGGCGCGGATCAGCGTCCAGCGCGCGACCACGCCGCGCGCCATGACCACGTCGACGGCGTCGCCGCCGGCATCGGTCCAGCGGTAGGTGTCGGTGTCGACCTTCACGCCCAGCGAGCGGCACATGCGGATCAGGTCGATCAGCTTCATGCCCGCCTGCAGCTTGGACTGCAGCATCACGGCGCTGGCGACATGGCCCAGCGGCGAGTTCTGCGCCGTGCGCATCACGCGCATCAGCTGCGAGAACTGCAGCAGCAGGAAGAAGACGACACAGGACAGGCCCAGGATCGCGCCCTTCCAGCCGAAGAAGAAGGTCCCGGCGGCGATGGCGGCGAGGGCGAGGACGATGCCGGCGAGGCGGTTCATGCGGGGGAACTCCGAAGGGGGAAGGATGGGGGCGGGAACGGCGGGAGGTTCCGGGCAGCGGAATCGGCGCCGCCCGAGGGAGCGATTGTCCTCACATCCCGCGCAGGATCTCGATGGCGTCCTCGATGCGCGCGACGGCGTGGACCTTCAGGCCCTCGATCGGCTTCTTCGGCGCGTTGGCCTGGGGCACCACGGCCACGGAGAAGCCCAGCTTGGCCGCCTCCTTGAGCCGTTCCTGGCCGCGCGGCGCGGGGCGCACCTCGCCGGCCAGGCCGACCTCGCCGAAGGCGATGAAGCCCTTGGGCAGCGGCTTGCCGCGCAGCGAGCTCTGGATCGCCAGCAGCACCGCCAGGTCGGCGGCCGGCTCGCTGATGCGCACGCCGCCGACGGCGTTGACGAACACGTCCTGGTCCATCGTCGCCACGCCGGCATGGCGGTGCAGCACGGCCAGCAGCATCGCCAGGCGGTCGCGCTCCAGGCCGACGGACAGCCGGCGCGGGCTCGGCCCGCCGCCGTCGACCAGCGCCTGCAGCTCCACCAGCATCGGGCGCGTGCCCTCCAGCGTCACCAGCACGCAGGAGCCGGGCACCGGGTCGCCGTGCGTGGACAGGAAGATCGCGCTCGGATTGGTGACGCCCTTCAGCCCCTTCTCGGTCATGGCGAAGACGCCGATCTCGTTGACCGCGCCGAAGCGGTTCTTGATCGCGCGCACCAGGCGGTAGCTGCTGTGGGTGTCGCCCTCGAAGTACAGGACGGTGTCGACGATGTGCTCCAGCACCCGCGGCCCGGCCAGCGCGCCCTCCTTGGTCACGTGGCCGACCAGCACCATCGCGCAGCCGCTGGCCTTGGCGGTGCGGGTGAGCTGGGCGGCGCATTCGCGCACCTGCGCGACCGAGCCGGGCGCCGAGGACAGCTGCTCGGAGTAGAGCGTCTGGATCGAGTCGATGACGCAGAAGTCGGGCCGCTCGGCCTCCAGGGTGGCGAGGATCTTCTCCAGGCCGATCTCTGCGAGCACGCGCACCTGCGAGCCGTCCAGGCCCAGCCGGCGCGCGCGCATGGCGACCTGGGCGCCGGACTCCTCGCCGGTGACATACAGCACCTTCATCTGCTTGGACAGCGCCTCGACCGCCTGCAGCAGCAGCGTCGATTTGCCGATGCCCGGATCGCCGCCGATCAGCACCACGCCGCCGGTGACGATGCCGCCGCCCAGCACGCGGTCCAGCTCCTCCAGCGAGGTGGGAGTGCGGTCGAAGTCGCGGGCCTCGATCTCGGAGAGCGTCGCGACCGGCTGGCTGCGGGCCAGCGCCCGATAGCGGTTCTTGCCGCCGGTGGACTCGGCGGCGGTCTCGACCAGGGTGTTCCAGGCGCCGCAGGAGGGGCAGCGGCCCAGCCACTTGGCGCTGGTGGCGCCGCATTCGGAGCAGACGTAATGGGATTTCGGAGCAGCCATGGGGCGGGATTGTCGCCGCCCGCGCTGTGGACAACCCTGTTGAGAAGCTTGTGAATGCGCTGTGCGCCGGCTGTGCAAGGGCTGTGCAGGGCCTGTGGGCGGTCAGTGGGAAACCCGCCGCCCGGCCCACAGCCCCGCGAAGGTGAGCGCCGCGTTCACCAGCAGCAGTTCCAGGCCCATCCGGTACCCGCCGAAGAGGGCCGCCTGATGGGTGTCGACGATCCAGCACAGCGCGGGCGCGGCCAGCGCGACCCCGGGCAGCACGCCGGGGCGCAGCGTGCGCGTGGTCAGGATGCCGAAGGCGAACAGGCCAAGCAGCGGTCCATAGGTGTAGCCGGCGAGCTTGAGGATGAGGGTGACCATGCTCGGGTCGTCGAGCCAGCGGAAGCCCAGCGTCAGCAGCAGGAACAGCGCGGCGTAGCCCAGGTGCACCGCCTGGCGGACCCGGCGCTGGCGCGCTTCGTCCCAGTGTCGTTCCTGCAGGCCGATCAGGTCGATGCAAGTGCTGGAGGTCAGCGCGGTGATGGCGCCATCGGCGCTGGGGAAGAGCGCCGAGATCAGCGCCACGACGAAGATCAGCTGCACCCAGGCCGGGAGGTGATCCATGACGACGGCTGGGAAGAGGCGGTCGCCCTGCGCGGCGAGGCCCTGCTGGCGCGCGTAGATCGTCAGCAGGCCGCCCAGGAACAGGAACAGCAGCACGACGGCGGTCATCAGCATGGCCATCACCATCATGTTCTTCTGGGCGTCGGCCAGGCGCCTGACCGAGATGTTCTTCTGCATCATCTCCTGGTCCAGACCGGTCATCGCGATGGCGATGGCGGCGCCGGCGAGCAACTGCTTGGCCCAGTGCGAGGCGCTCATCGGGTCGGTGACGAAGACCTCGGCCAGGCCGGCCGCGCGCATCGCCTGCCAGCCGCCGGCCAGGTCCAGGCCCAGCGCATGGAGCAGGAAGACCACGCAGATCACCAGCCCGCCGAGCATGCCGGTGGTCTGGAGGGTGTCGGTCCAGACGATGGTCTTGACGCCCCCTTCGAGGGTGTAGAGCAGGATCATCGCCAGCACCAGGCAGGCGCTGAGCCAGAACGGCATGCCGAACTGCGCCAGCACCAGGTCCTGCAGGATGCGCACGACCAGGTAGAGGCGGGCCGTGGCGCCGAGGGTGCGGGACAAAATGAAGAAGCCGGCGCCGGTGCGGTGAGCGGCCAGGCCCAGGCGCGTGCCGAGGTAGCGGTAGATCGAGCGGAGCTGGAGCCGGTAGTACAGCGGCAGCAGCACGAAGGCGACGACCGCGTAGCCGGCGAGCTGGCCCAGCATGATCTGTAAATAGCTGAAGGCGCCAGCGCCGACCGAGCCCGGCACGCTGATGAAGGTCACCCCGGACAGCGAGGTGCCGATCATCCCGAAGGCGACCAGGCCCCAATGGCTGCTGCGGTTGCCGATGAAGAAGCTGTCGTTGTCGGCGCGGCGCGAGGTCCGCCAGGCCACCGCGAGCAGCAGCGCGAAGTAGGCGGCGACGACGGCGAGCAGGACGGGGGCGGACATGGCGCGCGATTATTGAAGCGCCGCGGCGGCGGCCGCATTCCGAATGCGGCGCAGGACATAACCGCGTTAACCCTGACCTTCGACGACGCCGGGACGGCGTGCTACAACCTCGGCTCCTTCAAGGAGTCGATCATGGAGTTGTCAGTCTGGCTGGGATTTTTCGCGGCCTCCTGGGCCATCAGCCTGTCCCCGGGCGCGGGTGCCATCGCGGCGATGAGCGCCGGACTGAATCACGGCTTCAAGCGCGGCTACTTCATGACGATCGGGCTGATCCTGGGCATCCTGACCCAGATCCTGTTCGTGGGCGCCGGACTGGGCGCGCTGATCGCGGCATCGGAGCGGGCCTTCGCGGTGGTCAAGTGGGCGGGCGTGGCCTACCTGGTGTATCTGGGCATCCAGCAATGGCGCTCGCCGGCCAAGCCGCTGGTGGCGGAGCAGGCCGAGGGCAAGCCGATCTCGCGCCGTGACCTGGTGCTGCGCGGCTGGGGCATCAACGCGGTGAACCCGAAGGGCACCGTCTTCCTGCTGGCGGTGGTGCCGCAGTTCCTGAACCTGCATGAAAGCCTGACGCCGCAGTACGCGGTGATCGGCGCGACGCTGGCCTTCACCGACGCGGTCGTGATGGCCGGCTACACGGTGCTGGCCGCGCGCGTGCTGCGGGCGCTGCGTTCGCAGGCCCATCTGAAGGCGATGAACCGGGTGTTCGGCTCGCTGTTCGTCGCGGCCGGCGCGCTGCTGGCGACCTTCAAGAAGGCCGCCGACTGAGCGCGGCGGCTTTTCTTCCTCATCCGGCAGGCCGCCCGCGAGGCGGCCTGTTTGTTTTCTCCGGTTCCTGCGTGCCTCGAGGCCGGGGCGACCGATACAGAGTTCCTGCGCATGCCCACGCTTTCCGATCGCTGGCTGTTCCTGGGTCCGACCCTGATCTGGGCCAGCACCTGGCACGTCATCCTGTACCAGCTGGCCTCCGGCGTGCCGGTGCTGAATTCGGTGGGCTGGCGCTTCGGGCTGGCGGCGCTGATGCTGGCGGCGTTCGCGCGCTGGCAGAAGCTGTCGCTGAAGCTGCCGCTGCCGGCGCATGGCCTGATGCTGGCGGCGGGCATCGTCCAGTACAGCGGCAACTACTTCGCGGTCTACGAGGCCGAACGCCACATCCCGAGCGGGCTGGTGGCGGTGCTGTTCTGCCTGATGGTGTTCGGCAACGCGCTGTCGGGGCGGATCTTCTTCGCGCAGCGGGTGACGGGCCGCTTCCTGGCGGCGTCGGTGGGCGCGGTGGCGGGCGTGGTGATGATCTTCTGGCCGGAGATCGCGTCGACGGGCGCGCGCCCGACGGCGGGTTACGGGCTGGCGATCGGTCTGGCGGCGGTGCTGGCGGCCTGCATCGGCAACGTGCTGACGCTGACGCTGACCCGCCGCGGACTGCCGCTGGTGCCGGTGCTGGCGTGGAGCATGGGGTACGGATCGGTGTTCCTGCTGTCGGCGTCGCTGGCGACGGGACAGGGCCTGAACTTCGCGTGGACGGCGCCGTACGTGTTGAGCCTGCTGTACCTGGCGGTGTTCGGCTCGGTGATCGCCTTCGTCCTGTACTTCAAGCTGGCGCAGCGCCAGGGGACGGCCCGCGCGGCGCTGACCGGCGTCGTGATCCCGGTGATCGCGCTGGGCATCTCGGCGATCTTCGAAGGCTGGCGGCCGACGGCGCTGGCGCTCGCCGGCATGGTGCTGTGCCTGGGCAGCATCCACGCGGCGACGCGGCCGCAGCGCTGAGCGAGGCGCTCACCCCTCCTGACGCCAAGCTGACGGCTTCCGATCTGCTGGAAGAGATCAGGACTTGAGGGCTCCGGCCGCCGCTGCCTACTTCCTCCAGCCGATCTCCGCCGCCGTGCGCGGACCGATGACCGTCTCCCCCAGCCCCGCCGGGATCCGGAGCGCGCCATCCCGGACCGGAATCCGGCCCGCCATCAGCTCGGCCGCCGCCTGCGGATGGCGCGGCTCGCGGTCGGGCTCCGCATAACCGTCGGGAAAGACGGGCGCCAGCGTCGCCGGGTCGTATTTGTCCGTCGCGCCGAAGGTGTGCAGCGCTTCGTGCGCGATCACCACCTCGTTCTGCGCCTGCTGGGCCCGGGACGCGAACAGGTGCACCATCCCCAGCCGGCCCTTCTCCAGCCCGATCGAATGCGGCAGCGCGCCGGCGAAGTCGGGCGGGTGGTAGATCAGGAAGAGCTTCACGTCCGGCACCGGCGAACTGGGCGGCGTCTCGCGCCAGGCCCACCAGCGCATCCGCAGACTCCACGAGATCGCCGCCAGCGGCCCGCCGTCGCGGGGCGCCGGAGGTGGGGCCGCCAGCACCCGACGGCCCAGCACGATACGGATCGGCTCCGGCAGCGGCAGCCCATAACGCCCCGCCTGCTCCTGGAAGTAAGGCGCCAGGTGCGCGAAGGCCGCATCGTCCAGGCGCTCCAGATAGGCCGCCGTCGCGGCATCGCCGGCGGCGTTGATCGGATACAGCGTCACCACCTGCGGCCGCTTCCACGATTGCGCCTGCCAGCGGCTCAGCAGCGTCGAGCCCGCCACCGTGATCAGGATCCCCAGCAGCACCAGGATGCGGATCGCCTTGAACATGTCCTCTCCCTCACTCGACGCGGACCTTGCCGCGTCCCGCCTTGATGTCGCCGCGCTGGCTCTTGGCCTCCAGCCGGCGCTTCTGCGAGCCGTGGGTCGGCTTCGTTGCGCGGCGCGCCTTCGGCGTGTGCGCCACGCTCCGCGCCAGCGCGATCAGCCGCGCAACCGCGTCAGCCCGGTTCTGCTCCTGGCTGCGTGACTCCTGCGCCTTGATCACCACGATGCCCTCGGCCGTGATGCGCTGGTCGGCGAGCGCGAGCAGCCGCTCCTTGATCACCGCCGGCAGCGTCGAACGCCGGACGTCGAAGCGCAGATGCACCGCGCTGCTGACCTTGTTGACGTTCTGCCCGCCTGGACCGCTGGCGCGGATCGCGGTGATCTCGAGCTCCCAGTCGGCCGGCGTCCAGTCCAGCTGCATGGCGCCGCCGGCGGCCGGGCCTCAGCCCAGCGTCTCGACGTGCACCGGCACGCGCCGGGCCAAAGCGCACATCAGCTCGTAGCCGATCGTGCCGGCGGGTCTGGCCACCTCATCGATCGACAGCACCGAGCCATGCGGGCCCTGGCCCCAGAGCGTGACCTCGCTGCCGACGCCCTCGGCGGGCAGGCCGGTCAGGTCGACCGCGAGCATGTCCATCGACACGCGTCCGACCGTCGAGCTCCGCTGGCCGCCGACCAGCACGGGCGTGCCGTGCGGCGCATGGCGGGGATAGCCGTCCGCGTAGCCGCAGGCCACCGTGCCGATGCGCATCGGCCCCGGCGCGATGAAGCTGCTGCCGTAGCCGACGCTGTCCCCGGCCTGCAGGTGCTGCACCGCCAGCACCTTGGCGCGCAGCGTCATCGTCGGCTTCAGGTCCCAATGGGCGATGTCGTGCTCTGGGAAATCCGGCGAGCTGCCGTAGGTCATGATCCCCGAGCGCACCCAGTCGGCGCGCACCGCCGGGTCCTGGCTGTGGCGCAGGATGGCGGCGCTGTTGCTCAGCGTGCGCGCGCCCGGCAGGTCGGCGGTCGCCTCCTTGAAGACGGCCGTCTGGTGCGCGATGCCGCGCGGGCCGTCGGCGTCGGAGAAATGCGTCATCAGCGAGATTTCGTCCACCTGCGGCAGCGCGTTCAGGCGGGTCCAGGCGCTGCGGAACGCGGTCGGCGTGAAGCCGAGCCGGTTCATGCCGCTGTTGAGCTTCAGGAACACGCGATGCGGCTCATGGGTCTTGTGCATCGCCAGCCAGTCGATCTGCTGCTCGTGGTGCACCGCGTGCCAGAGCTTGAGCCGCGAGCACAACTCCAGGTCGCGCGGCTCGAAGCAGCCCTCCAGCAGCAGGATCGGACCGCGCCAGCCAAGGTCGCGCACCCGCTGGGCCTCGTCCAGGTCCAGCATCGCGAAGCCGTCTGCGCTGCGCAGCGCGTCGAAGGCGCGCTCGATGCCATGCCCGTAGGCATTGGCCTTGACCACGGCGAACACCTGCGCGTCGGGGGCGAGCTCGCGGGCTCGGGCGATGTTGTGGGCCAGCGCGGGCTGATGGATGAGGGCTTCGATCGGACGGGGCATGGGCGGCATTGTGCCGCGCCCGGAACCCGGGCTCCGCCCCCTGGCGGCGCGACGCGGCGCTGTCCCGTCAAGCTCTGTTACGAAAACGCCCGCGTGCTATAAACCCGCCGCAGCGCTGCCTTCCCCATCCCGTGGACCCAGCGTGATCACCGCAGTTCCAGGTATGCCGGGTCGATGAAAAAAGGCTTTTACACCATCATGTCAGCGCAGTTCTTCAGCTCGCTGGCTGATAACGCGCTGTTCGTCGCCGCCGTGGAACTGCTCCGCACGAGCGGGGCCGCCGAATGGCAGCGCGCCGCGCTGGTGCCGATGTTCGCGCTGTTCTACGTCGTGCTCGCGCCCTTCGTCGGCGCCTTCGCCGACGCGGTGCCCAAGGGCAAGGTCATGTTCATCTCCAACACCATCAAGGTGCTGGGCTGCCTGAGCATGCTGGTGGGCGTCCATCCGCTGATCGCGTACGCGATCGTGGGCCTGGGCGCCGCCGCCTATTCGCCGGCCAAGTACGGCATCCTCACCGAGCTGCTGCCGCCCTCGCAGCTGGTCAAGGCCAACGGCTGGATCGAGGGCCTGACCATCGCCTCCATCATCCTGGGCGCGGTCTTCGGCGGTCAGCTGATCGGGGAGAAGGCGTCGGCGGTGCTGCTGGCGATCGACATTCCCTTCATCGACACCGGCATCGACACGCCCCCCGAAGCGGCCATCGCGTTCATGGTGGTGCTGTACTTCATCGCGGCGCTCTTCAATCTGAGGATTCCGCGCACGGACTCGCCGCTGCAGCCGATCGCGCACAACGCGACCGACCTGGTGCGGGAGTTCGCCGCCTGCAATTCGCGGCTGTGGCAGGACAAGCTGGGGCAGATCTCACTGGGCATGACGACGCTGTTCTGGGGCGTGTCGGGCAACATGCGCTACATCGTGTTCGCGTGGGCCGCCGCGGCCCTGGGCTACGGCACGACGCAGGCCTCGGCGCTGGCCGGGGTGGTGGCGATCGGCACGGCGGTGGGGGCGGTGGTGGCGTCGGCGGTGGTGCGGCTGGACAAGGCCACCAGCGTCATCCCGCTGGGCATCGGCATGGGCCTGCTGATGCTGGTGCTGAACTTCATCGACAACCTGTGGCTGGCGATTCCGTTCCTGATCCTGCTGGGCGGGATTGGCGGCTACCTGGTGGTGCCGATGAACGCGCTGCTGCAGCATCGCGGGCACAACCTGATGGGCGCGGGCCGGTCGATCGCGGTGCAGAACTTCAACGAGCAGGCCTGCATCCTGGGCCTGGGCGCGCTGTACACGATGCTGACGCGCTTCGGCACCTCGGCGTTCGGCTCGATCACGATCTTCGGATTGCTGGTCGCGGGGATCATGTGGGTGGTGGGCCGCTGGCACCAGCACAACAAGCGCGAGCACACCGAGGAACTCGAGCGCCTGCTGGCGATCGCGCGCAGCGACAAGCACTGACCGGCGAGGGCCGCTGGCTGGCAGCCCCTGGCCCCTGGCTCCTGGCTGATGGCGGTCGACGGACGGCTCAGCGCCGCGCGCGCCCCTTGCCCGAAGGCGGCGTCTCCGCGGCCAGGCCGCCGGTCGTGAGGACCTGTTCGATGTGCTCCGACCACGCGCGGCCGATCTTCAGGCAGCCGCTGTGGTTGAGGTGGATCTCGTTGTGCCAGTCGCCGCTGATGCCGCTGGCGCCGGGCGCTGCCGCGGCCAGCGGCACGGCGGTCGAGTCGAACACGAACAGCCCCGGGAACTGCTCCTTGTCCGCCATCAGCGACTTCAGCAACTGCGCCAGGTGCATGACCATCAGCCGGCTCACGGCGGCCCAGTCGGCGGCCGGAATGGCATAGGCCTTCAGCGCCGGATACAGCCAGGGCCCATGGCCCGCGTCCTCGGCGCCGGCCGGGCGCGGCATCGGCACCGCATAGCAGTGCATGAACACCGGCTTGCCTGCCGACGGCCCCTGGTCCCGCAGCGTCAGCAGGTGCCGCAGGTTGGCCTTCAGATACTCCGCATACGTGGCCCAGCCGGGCTCCGAGAAATAGCGCCCCACCCCTGCGGAGGGCGCCCCCCATTCCGTCTGCCGGCGCAGCAGGCGCAGATGCAGCGGCACCTCCTGGCCATCGAGCTGGGTCGGTGTCTGAGCGGCCTTGATCAGGTCGTTGCCGCCCACGGACAGCAGGATCCCGTCCCACACCGGCGCGTCCGGCGCGGTCAGCAGGCGCACGAAGTCCGGTGCGGATTCCAGCTCGACCACCTTGGACAGGCTTTCGCGCTGCCCGGCGCAGTTGATGGCGGCGGCGGGCTTGGACAGCACCAGTTCCTGGAGCAGGTTCGCATGCGCGCTGAGCTTGGCCTGGGCGGTGGAGAACCAGGAGTCCCCTTGGGCCAACAGGCGCCATTGATAGCTCTGCAGATCGGGCCCGGTGGGGGACTGCAGATCTTCGGGGGCGAAACAGGCCAGGTGATCCAAGAGAAGCTCTCCCTAGTTTGGTGGACGGGTCACACGCGACAGGGTAGGCCGCGTGCATGACAGGCGCACGGCGCCCCGATTGGAGGACAGGGTCAGTCCTTGCGCCATGCTACAAACCCTGGGCATTGTTGGCCGGTCCGGCGGCCGGCTCCAAGCCCCGTCCCCGAGACTGTTGCGCCCGCCCCACCGCCCGTCCCTTTCCGCCGTCCCTCCGCTGTCCCCCTCTGTCCCCCCTCTTCGAATGCCGATCCTCGCGCTGATGCTCAATGCCACCATCTGGGGCCTGTCCTGGTGGCCGTTCCGTCAATTCGAGGGGGCCGGCATGCACCCCCTCTGGACCACGGTGATCATGTACGCGCTGTCCTGGATCGTGGTGATGGCCAGCCAGCGCGGCGCGGCGTCCGAATGGCTGCGTTCCCCCGGCCTGTGGGTCGTGACGCTGGCCGCGGGCATGACCAATACCGCCTTCAACTGGGGCGTGTCCACCGGCGACGTGGTGCGGGTGGTGCTGCTCTTCTATCTGATGCCGCTGTGGGCGGTGCTGCTGGCGCGGCTGATCCTGGGCGAGCCGCTGACCGCGATGGCCGGGCTGCGGATCGCGCTGGCGCTGGGCGGCGCGCTGGCCGTGCTGGCGCCTGCGGGCGGTGGCTGGC
>Ga0209051_1001943_pt1 | contig 15920 bp, 13 predicted proteins | sample AraplaCvi_mMS_r2_2_FD_184286 | JGI IMG/M metagenome (GOLD analysis project Ga0209051, IMG submission 184286) | Arabidopsis root microbial communities from North Carolina, USA - plate scrape MF_Cvi_mMS_r2 (SPAdes) (version 2) | ecosystem: Host-associated > Plants > Roots > Endosphere | place...
GTGGCAGCAGAAAGTCCCGCACATCGAGCCCCGACACCGCGTGCACGATCCGGCCGAGCACGTAGGAGTTGCCGCCGCGGTAGTGAAACACGGTGCCCGGCTTGGCGACCAGCGGCGTCGCGAGGAAGTCGCGAGCGGGGTCACCGGGGTGATCGGCATCCTCGTCGACCCAGCAGTAGTCGTTGCCCGCGGTCATGCTCAGCAGGTTGGACCAAGGGAGCGTCGTCCTGATCGAACACGACGCCCCCAAGGCAAGGGCGAAACGACTCATCTGGAACACCCCGCACACCCGCATCGGGACGATGCAGACGTTGCCGGCGCCGGCGGCCGCTTTCCTACGCCGTCAGGATGAACAGACTGGCTAGGTCTCCGCCGCTTTTGAGGTTCGCGATCCGCTGTCGGTGTTCGTCGCTGCGGCTGAGGGCGTATGCCTCTACCTGCTGGTTGGTGACGGTGGCCCAGATGGAGGTATTAAGTGCTTCCTGCGCCAGGATCACGGCCAGATCGGTGATAGATGCGCACGCCACTTCGGACAGGGTGCCCCCGTGGATAGCTGCGTTTCGAGATCTGGTGAGCCGCTTGACCTTCGCGTCAACGCGGCGGCGTTCCTCGTCGAAGGCGTCGCTGATAGTTGCCGGTGAGGTCAGGATGTCGTCGCTTTCGGCGAGGCGACGCGCCAGCCAGTGATTGGCGTAGATCTCGCGAAGGGTGGCGACGTGCGCGACGGTCTTCAAGCTGTCGATCCGGGTGCCTCCTCCACCGGGGAGGAGGATGTCCCTCTCGATCGCGGCGAGTTCCGGTGGGACCTTTGCGCCTGGGGTGTGGTCGGGGCGGTATTGCTGCACCGCGGCGAAGACGTCGGTCACCACGCGCCGGGCAAACACTCTGAGCGTGTATCCGTCGGTGAGATAGCGATCGATGAAGGTGTACCACCGCAGCCCGTCGGTCGGCGCGATCCAGGTGTTGCAGTGTTCGATAGCGCGGACCGCGGCCATCACTGTGCCTTCTGCGTCGGTGCGCGGTGTGTCCTTGAGTCCTGCAGACAGCCGTAACGCGGGCTGTACATGCTGGGCAACATCAGCGGTGATCTTGTTGCCGTCGGCAGTGAATCTCGCCAAATCTACTGCGAAGTGGTCGTTTTGAAAGAAGTCAGGCTCAGGAAGTGGCTCTTTCAGTCCCCATCGGGGAATTGACGGAGTCCACGGGGAGCCGTCGAAGAACAACTCGCCACCGAGGACGTTCCACATGCCGTCGGTACGGCCCACCACCGCGAGCACCGCGTCGAGGTGCGCCCTTGCTGTCGCCACGGCACGGTGGCGTTCGACGTCGCGGACCTCGACGCGGGCGTAGACGAGGCCCGGTAGGTACTCGAATCCGGTGGTGTCGTCGAACCTCCCCGACAGTTGAAGGTCACTGATGTCGTCGGTAAGCAGTTCTTCAGGGACGACGTCGAGCTCCTCGCGCGCCCGGTCTTGGTGAATCAGCAAGGTGGCGAGGTTCTGAGCTTCGTAGAAGGTAATGGACCCGTGGGTCACGGAGGCGTCGCTTCCCCGGAAGTACCCCGGGCTGAGACGAAACCAGACCACGAATTCACCAGTGGGGGGATCTTCAAGGATGCAGCGCTCGGCGAGCTCAGCCAGCTCGCCTTCGGTGAGGTCGACACGGGCCCGGGGGTCGTCGAGGCGGGGGTCGACGGCGTCGCCGACCATGGCTTGAGCCTGCTGCACGATGATGCGGTGGCCCATGAGCACCTGTACGGCGGTCGAGAGCGGGCTGAAATGGCCGTGGTCCTGTCGGCGGTAGTCACTGAGGCCCACTACGGTGTCGCGCAGGAACGCGATTCGCTCGCTGGGGTGGCGGACGTGGTCGACGTCCTTACAGCCGGCGACCAGGTCGCGCCATGCGGCGACGAGCGCGCCGTCGCAAGCCAACAACGCCGCGAGGGCGGCGGTCTGTGTGGCGACTACGGGACGTTGACTGTCGTCGATGCGCGGTCGCGCGCCATTTGGTCGCGGAATCAGAAGGTCGTTGGTGATCGCTTGGTGGACGCTGCTCGCCGTCGCGTTGACCACGGCGAGCAGCTCGGGGCCGAGCCACTGCAGGCTGTCGGCCAGATCGGAGGCCATCGAAGTCCAGCTGTCGACGAAGACGGTGTCGTGTGGGCGGGGGTCAGCGCTCGCGGCCGCGATCTCCACCGCGATCGCGGTCAGGGACATGTACCCGGCGTCGCACGTGACCGCCTCTTTGCGGTCGACGTACTCACCAAGCTCTTCAAGCCACCGCGCGCGCTGTTGAAACACCCTCCCGCCCTTCCTGATTACGTAAAGCAAACCGCGGTTGTCGGCGACGCATCATCAAGGTTTCTGCAGCTGTTGCAGCGATGCGATCGTCCAAGTCGTCACGCGATCGAGGTAGCCCGCGTCTGGGTCGGGCCGATCGGAGGCCTTCTTGGCAGCATCGAAATTATCTATCAGAGAACTCATTTCGCTACGAGTAGTGTTGGATAGGTTGGCGTCTTGGCATCCGAAGTATGTATTTTGCAGCTCGATGCGCAGCGACTCCCAGTCCGCTCTGCGCTGATCCCGCGCCTCGGGTGCGACGGTGTAGCCCTGAACCATGACGTTGAGCGCCTTCCGTGTGGCAATGACTGCGGTGTAACAGGTCGACTTGGCCTGACGTGCGTTGTTGTCGTGGTCCAGCCGTTCGGGGACGGCGACGGAGGCCACCAGCGCGGCCGCGGCGACGAAGATCGCTACGACGTCGAGTCCCGGTCCCCTGAACTTGGGGGGAATCCGCATGAGGCTTCCCAGCGCCAGAATGAGCCAGGCCAGCGCGCCGGCGGCAATGAGGATGGTGCTCCGTGAGTACTGAGAAAGCATCAGCAGGCGTTTACCGGTGCTGCGTGGGGCCGAGGATGGTCACCAGGAGAGGGATTGAAGACTTTGACCCGGTGCCGGTGTTGGCGGCAACGGTCAAATAGGGCACGGTCCACAGCGCGCCCTGGGACCACTCATGGCCTGGGTACTTACGTGCGAGCTCCTCTAGGTCGCAGAAGCTGACGTCGAAAGCGAGGTAGGCGTTGGCATTTGGCCCGTAGTTGCCGATGTTCAAAGGATGTCCCGTGTCGATGTCGTCGGCGAATTTGGACCAGTGGCCATCCGTCGAGCCGGCAGCGAATCGCGTCGAACCCTGAACCACGGTGCTGCACATTGGCATACTGCTGAGATCGACGAAGACGTTGTCTTGGCTAACCGTTCCGGTGTTCTTGTAGGTCATCTTCACAGTCACCGTCTCACCTGGCTTGATCGTCTTGTCTCCACCGAAGTCGTCGTGATGCGGTGTTCCCAGCCAGGCCTGGACGGTGAAGTCCGGATACACCGTGACGAAATCAACGTGAACATAACCTGCGCATCGAAGATCGCCAGTAATTACGCCGTCCAGGCGATCACATCCAACGAGTGTGCCCTGCTCGCTGAACAGTTCATTGACGTCGATGGCGCTGCCGTTCGCCTTGCCCGAGGTGTACAAAATCGCTGAGCCAGGCACGATGCTGAGCGCGACAGAATCGTCGGCCTTAGGAAGAGTGAGAACCGCGGAATCCCACACAACCGGCTGCGATGTGTTGGCGGCCCTTACTATTCCGTTCAAGCGCCCTGAACCGGTGATGGTCGAAGGGAATAGCATCGAGACTCGCACGTCGGTCGCCGCCGGACCACCCGGCGACGCTGAATTCCCGAAGAACACCGAGGCCGTGTAGCGGCCCTTCTCATAGACATTGTCAGTAAAGGTGGCGGCAGGATCATCAGCTGTTTTGACGCCGAAGAAGTTGAGCTCATTTCCCGCCCAGGGGTTGTCGGTGATCGAATTGAGCGTGGCCTCGGGGCTAGGAGACGCCATCGTGAAGGTTGGCCTGTCCGGTCCCCATCCAGCCTTTACCGCGTAGGGCGGATCTGGGTCAGCGATGGGATGCTGCGGCCCCGTCCGTACCTCACTAGGGTCTGGGTGCCATGAGAGTGGCGCCGCAAGGGTGACGTTGGCGAAGAGTATGACCGCCCCTACGACAGCAAGTATCGTCCGCCGATTGGCCGCCCCCCTCATCCGCAGAGTTATACCGTGAAACCGCGGTCCGCACACGATTTATCTTCCGACACCATCGACGTCAGCGTGCTGCCAGGCTCAGCCGCTCGCTGCACACCGACGGACCTCCGCGCGGCCCCGTGTCCCTCAGACGCGCCGCTGGGGCGGTCTAGATCGCACACGGAATCGCTGGCCGCTTGACCGAGCGAATTGATGAGGTGCGCCGGCACAACCAGTCGAACACGATAACCGCCGCCCACACCGGCGTGCCTACGATGTACTGCATGTCGCTTGAGCCCGGAACGACCTTTGCTGGGTACACGGTCCTCGAGGTGTTGGGCACGGGCGGAATGGGAGAGGTCTACCTGGTCGATCACCCGCGGTTGCCGCGCCGCGACGCATTGAAGGTACTGCCAGCGGCCTTGACCGGCGACCGCGAGTTCCGCGGTAGGTTCGCCCGTGAAGGTGATCTCGCAGCGGGTCTTTGGCACCCACACATCGTCGGTGTGCACGACCGCGGTGAGTTCGACGGCCGGCTGTGGATTGCAATGGACCTCGTCGATGGCGCCGACGCCAGCCGACTCTTGCGTGACCGGTACCCAGCGGGCATGCCTGTCGGCGAAGCGTTGTCCATCATTTCCGCTATCGCGGAGGCCCTCGACTACGCCCACAGCCGCGGCCTGCTGCATCGAGACGTCAAACCCGCCAATATTCTGCTAGCCGAACAGACCAGCGGGCGCAATCGAATACTCCTGTCCGACTTCGGAATTGCTCGACCCATCTCCGATCCCAGCGGCTTAACGGCGACGAATCTGACGGTAGGCACAGTGGCCTACGCCGCCCCCGAACAGCTGATGGGCCAGGACCTCGACGGCCGGACCGACCAATACGCGCTGGCCGCGACCGCCTACCACCTACTTACCGGGTCTCCGGTATTCCCGAGCCCGAACCCGGTCGGCGTGATCAGCCAGCATTTGACCGCCGCACCGCCCAAGCTCAGCGCGCTGCGACCGGACCTAGGGGACCTCGACGAGGTGCTAGCCACAGCACTTGCCAAGGAGCCGGCTGACCGATACTCGACCTGCGAAGCCTTCGCCGCCGCGCTACGGTCCCGCGCGCAGAACGTAGACCTCCATCCGACACTGCTCGCATCCCCCAAGGCGACACGGGCGGATCACGTCAGCACACCCCCGCCCGGTGGCGACAACCGACGCCGCAGAGCCCTTATAGCCAGCGGAGCACTGGCCGCGATCGCCATCACCGCCGCGGGAGTCATCTTCTCGGTCACGCGACCAAACCCCGACAACGACAACACATCGACCGACGAAGCCGCCATGGTGGCGACCCTGCCGAATGGGGCAGCACTCGACGGAACCTACCGATTCAACTTCGATCTCGGCCAGACCACCCTGCAAGGATCGCCCAGCCCCTCGCCGAACGACAAGCCGGAACGATGGTGGGCACTTCACACGCAGTGCAGTGTGAACGGATGCGCCGCAGCCGCCGTCCAACTCGACGCCGACAGCCACCAGACCGCACACCGTGACGGCATCAGAACAACACTGCGGTTCATAGACGGCCGGTGGGTCGCGGACCCACAGCGATCGCGCAACGACGCAATGGAAAAATGCTTCATAGGGTCAGACGGCAACTGGCAAAAAGGCGCCGACACCAGCGTCAGCACATGGGGCTTGCAACCCCAAACCAACGGTTCGTTCACGGGCCGATGGACGGCGACCACGGTAAGCAGTGAATGCGGCCTTCAAGGCGGCGTGACAGAAATCCCCCTCGCCGCCAACCGCATTGGTGACGTACCCTCCGCACTGACACTGCCCGACCCGAGTGATGCCCCAACAAATTCAGGCCTCCAACCTGCTGCTGGCCCAACCCTATCCGGAACCTTCCGCCTCGACTTCAGCGGCGACGTCAGCTCCAATGAGAAGATCCGCGACGACACCCCACCTTCAGTCAAGTGGTACGCCTTCCGCTCGACATGCACCAATGCCGGCTGCGTCGCCACCGGGTCCGAACTCGACACCGCAAACCCCGCCGAAGCAACTGGCACCGCGACCGTCCTACGATTCATCGGCGGCCGATGGGCCGATACGGCACCACCCCTGCGGATAACGTGCGGGTCCGCGCCCACGCCGGAGGTGACCGTCGACAGCACGCGCACCATGGAGTCGCTACCCGACGGCAGCCTTCGCGGTTCCGACCGGATCACCTTCAGTTCCGGCGAGTGCGGAAACAAAGGTATGTGGATCGACTACCCCTTCACCGCGACCCGCACCGGCGACGTCCCCGCCCGCGTCGTCGTAGCCGACCCCGCACTGTTCGCTGCTACCTAACCAAACCGACACGTCAACGCAACTTGACTCGCACGTCCGACGACTACGCGTGCGACACCGAGATCAACAACATGCCGGCGAGCATCTGCATCGGATCAGAGCCGAACCACGGCGACATTCGATGGACGGCCACAGACGACCAAGTGCACCGGATCCCCAACCGTCAATTTAGTCCCAGCGATCTAGCCGACAAGGTAATCGACACATTTGTCAGTCCTGCTTGACGCCTACGAGTGGAGCGTTACACCAAGGCGGCCATGACCGGCCCGGCTCGGATACCAGCCCAGGCCAGGCCGCCAACATAGGCTCAACCGAATGGCCTTCGCATTCGCTGACCTACACCGCGGCGACGCCAATCGTTACTCATGGATCCCTCCCTTCGACTGGTCGCGGAACTACGACCATGACCGCTGGTGGAACGAGTTGCGCGAGCTAGACGATGATCCGTGGTTCGTCCAAGTCCTCCACGCCGGAACCGAGGTGGCGCGCCTAGGACTCGATGACTCTATTGAGATCAACCACTACGCCGGAGTGTCAGACATCGGCAGTGAAGGTTTGGAAATCCAGTTCTTCGAGGTCACCACCGAAGCCCGCGGCAAAGGGATCGGCACGCAGGTCATCCAACAATTCGCGCGACGTCATCCCGACCGTCGACTCCTGGCCTACAGCGAGCGGGCCGACGCGTTCTGGGCTTCGCTTGGATGGTCCGGTCACATGCCCCCGGACTACGACCCTGACCACGAGGACCCCAGCACTCTCTTCATCGCTCCGCTGGACTGGCCGGCTTGACCGGCGCTCTACCGCGCCAGGCTCCGCCAGAGCGTCGTGGCTTCAACCAGAGTAAGGGACCCCCGGGCACCTCTTGCGCCCTCGAATCGACCCTCCCACGGCAGCGAGCACCGACCGGTTCCCCTACTGCCACCAGTGCGATACCTGAGGGCCAACCCCACCTCGGCGCTCCCAGGCGGCACTAAAACTCGGCGGCTTCGGCGTCCTTCTTACGGGAGGTACCGCCCCACTTTGCGTAACGGGCTATGGGCCAGTTGAGGCGGTCGATTGCGGCGTCAATGGCCGGCCTCGTGAACACGTCGAGGTCGAATACCCTCTCGTCTGAGGGGAATCCGCCGAGAATGGTGGGCGTGAGCTTGTAGGGATCGGGGCGGCTGCCGCCGGTCATTGCTGGCGAGATCCGGCCGCGGCGGCGGCCCTCCACGGTGTCGTCCGTCTGGATGAGGCCGAACTCGGTCAGCTGATGGATGCTCTCGTAGGCCTCGTCTGACAGTCCGAGGTGTTTTCGGCGCAGCGATTCGGCGAGGAAGATTTGGCGTGGGCTCTCCTCGGTGTGAGGCCTCCGGGGGAGCTTGCGGTCGGCGACGTGGCACACGGCTAGCAACGTGGCTAGTTCCGAAGGCGTGAGGACGAGATGCCAGCCGGTGGTGAAGAACTTGGTGGGCATGCAGAGGTGTTTGGGGTTGCTGGGTTCGCCGCTTGGGATGAGATAGGGCCGCCCGGATCCGTCTTCTCGATTCAACGTGTGGGTTGTGTAGCGCTGGCCGGTGTCGCCAAGGTCGACGAGTTCGCATTTGTCCAGCGCATCCAGGGCGCGATTGAACACCCTGCGTTGGTTGCGGTCGCGGTCGAAACTGGGCAGGCCGATGAGCGAGGCCTCCGAGGGAGCGCCGTCGAGGTTGTAGACGCTGTGGCGACGTCGGGGTGGTGGTGGCGGTGTGGGGTTCTTGGCTGCGGCGTGGGCGACGATCATCTGCTCGACAAAGATCTTGGTGAGGTAGAGCGCGATCGCGTGTTGGTTCTTTCCTTTGACCAGCCGGGTCAGCGGCGGCCGGGTGGTGACGTCTTCTCCAACTTCGGCGTCCCAACCGGGGCGGCCCGGATCGCGGTAGATGAACTCGGAGCGGATGACGATGTAGTCGCGGCCGGGGTGCGCTAGGGCCGTGAGTCGTTCTGTGGCGCGGTGGATGGCAGACCTGGTGACAGCTTTGCGTAGGGACGTCAGCCGGCGGTCGCGTTCGGCGTAGAGCTTCTCGGACGCCTTGCTCACGTACTCCGCTTCGCGGGACGGACTTTTCCGATCCTCGTTGGACGGGATGGAGAAGAAGTCGCCGAGCGCGCTTCGGCCGACGGGCGGCGGTGTGGTCACGAAAACCACTGTACCGAGTTACCGGGGACCGAGTTAGCGGGCTAATCGTCCACGTAATAGATATGGATAGTTGACACTTGTCCCGCTAACTCGGTCCCTTAAGGTCCGGTAACTCGGTCCTTTTCGGGAGCTGAACTCCGCCCCGTTCTTCGGAATCGTGCCGTGCATACGCTCCACGAAAGGAACCGCACGACATGACCGACCACTCCCCATTTGGCGCCGCCGACGACCCTTCGAATCACCGTGCGAGGTGGCGCGAACGCGTCGCCGGCATCGCGCGTGCCACCTTCGCCGTCGCCGTCGGCGCAACGACAGGCTGGATCACTCGCGATGCCGGCCTGGGCCTGACCGCCGCGGCTGCCACCGTCAGCATCCTGCGCGAAGCGTTCGTACAGCCCACGCGGTGACAGTCCGCCTGAGGGCATTCCGCACTGGTGGGATGCACCACGCTCTGGCGCACGGGGCGCGCGGGCCATCCGAGGCGATCACACTCGCCGACCTTCCGCGCGATGATCGACCTGACCCTCAAACGTCGTTGCGAGGCCCTCGCTGCACCGGAGGGCACCGTCAAGCGGTTGACGCAGCACTCGGGCTCGGGGCGGCCCCGGAGACGGCGCCAGCAGCCGGTGCCCCCCAGGACGCGCTTCCTGCTCGCAGGGGGCTCGCCTACTCGTCGGCGAAAAATCGATCAGCGGTGTCGCGTATGCGCTTCAGACGTTTGGAGATCGGGCTGTGGTTGCGGTATCCCATGATGTCGGCGATCTCGGTCAGCTTGGTGGTGCCACTGCGCAGCAGGACGACCACTTCGCGTTCCTTGGGGTCGAGCAGGGCGAGGAAGTCGTTGAACACCAGGCGGTCGACGATCTCGGTCTCGGGGCCCTGGACGGGGATGGTGTCGGTCAGCTCGACGAACCGCACCTTGACCTTGGCGCGCTTGCGGTAGAGCTTGCGCTCGAAGTCCTCGCGGGCGTAGGTCCAGTGGGCGGAGAAGTCGTCGTCGACACGATGGGATCGGACGGCATCGAGGATGCCGCGCAACCGCCCGGTGCCGTCGGCGGCTTCGACGGTGTCGCGGACGAACTCTGCAGCGAGGTCTTCGCCGGTCCAGAGGTCACCGCCCATACGGGGGTTCACCGCGGTCGCGCCGGGCAGCACCGAGCCGTCGTCGAGCGTCACCGGTTGGGGTTCGACGTCGTTGTCGACTTCGGGCCAGGTCCGCATCTCGGTCTCCATCACCTCGGTGACCGGCGGAATCCAAAAGTCGAGATCGTGGGCCAGCAGGCGGATCGGGTCGTCTTTCGTGAACCCGACGAGTGGTGAGCCGGGCACGAGATGACGCCACACCGTGGCCGCCCAGGCTCGGGAGAGTCGGTGTTCGAAGTCCGCGGGGAGGTAGCGGTCCGGGCCCCACACGTCGGAGATGAACGGCCACTGACCCCCTCGGTAGAGGGGCAGCCCAAACCGTTCCAAGGTGCGGCGCGGCAGCAGGTGAAACAGCGGAGCGTACTCGAAGTAGCGGGTCTTGGTGCGGGGGACGAACACCACGTTGACGTCGCCCTGGTCGATGATCTTCATCATCTCCGGTGGGCATTCGTCCTCGGTGAAGAATCGCCGGGGGTACCGGGCGGCCTCCCAGAGCAGGTTCCACTTCGACACGGCGAGCTGCTTGGTCAGCCTGGCGTCGCGGTCGGCGGCCCGCATCGGGATGGTGACGTATTCCGGGGTGATCGGAAGGTCCGGTCGGATCACGGCGCGGAACATGAACGCCCCCGACATGTTCATCAGCCGCGGATACCACTCTGGGCCGGCCATCTCGTCGTCAGGACGCAGCAGCACCTCGTAGCGGTCGTCATCGTGAGTCCGTGAGAGGTCGACGCCGTCGTCTGGGTGCAGCATGGGGGTCGAGGAGCCTGTCGTCGTAATGATCGTCCTGTTGTGGTTACGACAGTTTCAAGCGGTTTCGTTCTCGCCGGGGCCGGATTCACCGGGCAATTAGCGTGTCGAGCCAGATCCCCGCGGCTACGACGGCGAACTCCGACGCCATCCCGGACACCATCCGCCCGAGGCGGCACCGATTCGCCGATACTATCCGCCCATGCCACTGCCGAACGGCGCCTTGTTTGCCGGATACCGGATCGTGCGCTTACTCGGGTCGGGTGGAATGGGTGAGGTCTACCTCGCGCAGCATCCGCGGCTGCCCAAACGAGTCGCACTGAAGACCCTGCCTGTCGAGTGGTCTGCTGACGAGGAGTATCGCGCTCGCTTCACTCGCGAGGCCGACTTGGCGTCGACACTTTGGCATCCCAACATCGTCGGCGTGCACGACCGCGGCGAGGCGGACGGCCACTTGTGGATCTCGATGGACTACGTCGATGGCGTCGATGCGAGCCGCCTCCTGTTGGATCGTTTTCCAGCCGGCATGCCGACTGAGGACGTCATGAGGATCGTCGCCGCGGTGGCCTCAGCTCTCGACTATGCCCACACACAGGGCTTGCTGCACCGCGACGTGAAGCCGGCCAACATCATGCTGACCCACGTTGACAACCAGGGTGACCAAAGGGTCCTACTAACAGACTTTGGGATCGCACGTGACGTCAACGACATCAGTGGGCTCACCCAGACCAACATGACGGTCGGCACCGTCGCCTACTCAGCCCCCGAACAACTGAAGGGCGAATCGATCGACGGACGCGCCGACCAGTACGCGCTGGCCGCAACGGCGTACCAGCTACTGACCGGTGCCCAGCTCTTCCCCTTGACCAATCCCGCAGCGGTCATCAGCGCTCACCTCGTCTCACCGCCACCGTCTCTCAACCGACATCGATCCGACCTCGTTGGGTTGGATGCCGTGCTCGCAACAGCGTTGGCGAAGAATGCGGAGCAGCGGTTCCCGCGCTGCTCGGACTTCGCCGAAGCACTGAGCCGCCAGCTGGGCGACGCCCGCTCTGGTCGATCCGCGGCTGCAGCCACGACCGCCCGACGGTCCTCTGCCGCGCCAAGGACCCAATCGAAAGATCGGACGGATCCGCCCTCTGATTTCAGGCCGGCGTCACGGACACCCACCAATCGCCGCCGCGCTGCGGTGGCCGCCGCCGTCGCCCTTGCGGTCGTCATCGGCGTTTCGCTGTCGTTATGGCGACCGTGGAGCAGAGACAAACTCGAGACTGCCCCGTCGACTATGACCGCACCCATAGCACCGCCGCCAAGCCCGGCGCCGGCCACTACCAAGCCTCCGCCGCCTCCCGCCCGGCTGACACTGCCCGACGCCATGCCAACCAACTCCGGTTGTCGCGGAGAGGTCCTCAGCCAGACCGACATTCAGCATCGGTATCTCGGCGCCGTCCGGCTATTTCTCAGCGTTATCGACGCCGGCGGATTCCAACAGAACGGGTGCATCGCCTCGGTCACCGAGTCCGGACGGGTCTTACCCCCCATCCGAATCCTTACGGCCAACAACTTCTTCGGGTTTCCGAGTCCTGCCACCGACGCCACCGGAAACGCCTTCGTCAACTACAACCCAGGACGATTCGACGGCGTGGCCGTGCTGATACCGACTCCAGACGGATTCGAGGATCTAGGACTTGACGACTACGGCAATACGGAAGTGCCCGGCTACTCGGGGCGGCTCGCCTACTACTACGCCGAACTCATCGGGCCGGGCTCGGACGGGCAATTCGTCATCCGCAAATGGCAACAGAACTGCACACCCTCATGCGCCGAGGGCACTCCGACGAGTGTCGATCTCGCTTGGGATGGGAGCAAGTACGTGTCCTGAGGCGCATCCGCTTTCGCAGGTGCGGCGAACACGACAGGCGCCCAGAGAGTTAGTCGGACGCGAGGGTCATCTCGACCGTGTTCCCGTCGGGATCCCTTGCCGTTAGCAGCATCCCGCGTCGGATGATGACCGGATAGCGCAGCGCTCCGACGCGTTCACCGGTACTACTGGGGCCAGGCAATGCGAACCCCAGCCGCGTACGCGTGGGCGGACCGTCGCCGCACGTGCGCAGTTCCAGAACGACCTCACCCTCCAACAGCGCGCTGAGCCGTCGAGGGCTGTCCTCGCATCTATCGTCCTCCGCGAAATCAAGGCCCAGGGCGGTGTAGAAGCGTAGAGACTTCTCTAGGTCGGACACGTACAAGACCAGCGACGTCAGCGGTGTCGGCATCAACTGATTGTGCCCCGTAACACCGATCGCGCCAGCACAACTCAAGTCGCCGTGGACCGCCGAGGCCGGGGCCGAGCCGCAGTTTGGTTGCGGCTGCGAGAAGCACTGCAGATCCGGCTGCGACACCCATCCGCATCGGGCAGGTCTCCCCACTGTCCCTTCTGATTTCGGCTTTTGTCGCTTAACCGCGTGGTGGCGCTCGTAGCGGCGACCGTGCCGCAACGAGCGCAGCTGCGGTGAAGACGACGACGGCCGCGAAGAGGGTGGGGCGGTCGCCGATCAGCCCGACGAGAAGGCCGGCGCTGAGGGCTCCGAGGGCGGCGATGGTTCGGTTGATCGAGCGCCGGGTGGCGTTGACGCGACCGAGCAGCCCGTCCGGTGTGAGCGTCTGCCAGTAGCCCATCTCGTTGGCGTTGCACAGGCTGGCGGCGAACCCTTGCAGAGCCAAGGCGAAGAACAGGAGCACGTGTCCCGCGCCGGTGGACGACGCCATTGCCACCAGTAGCCACGCAATCGGGTACGCCACCCGTTCCAGGATGATCACCCGGCCGGATCCGAACCGTGTGCCCGACCACGGTGCGATCGATGCGCCGAGCAAGCTGGTAACGCCGAACGTGGCGAGCAGCAGCCCGAACATCGAGGCGGTGAATCCGAGGGACCGCAAGGCCAGCAGTGACAGCACCGTCATCGACGCACCGTTGGCGAAGAACCACATGTGGGTCGACACCGCCAAAGGCCTCAGGGTGTGATGACGGTAGGTCCATTGCACTCCGTCGCGGATCTGAGTACGGACGGTGTCCGTGCGGGCGTGTGATCTGGGCTCCTCGACTTTTACACCGGCGTTGAGGGCCGCGTCGACGAGGTAGCTGATCGCGTCGACGGCGATCGCGACGGGAGCGCCGAGGAGCCCGACGAGACCGCCGCCCATGGCTGGTCCGAGGGTGGTCGCGGCGGCGTCGGACTGGTCGAGCCGCGCGTTGGCCGACACCAATCGCGCTTTGGGAACGAGGCGAGGTAGCAGCGATTGAGTCGCGGCGAACCCGAAGACGGAGAACGCGCCGAAGCACAGCAGCGCGATGACCAGCATCCAAATCTGCAGAACACCCGTGACCCACAGCACGGGTACCGCCCCCAGTGCGAGGGCACGTCCGATGCTTGCCCAGATCAGGATGGTTTTGCGGCGCCACCGGTCGACGTACACGCCGGCGATGAGCCCCAGGACGGCGTAGGGCACGAACTGTGCGGCGTTGACGACGCCGACCTCGAATGGTGTGGCAGCGAGTTGCTGGACCACCAGGACGGGCATCGCCACAGCCGTGACCGCCGAGCCGATCGAACTGATCGTCGCCGCGGCCCAGAACCGATGCCACGACGAGCGCGGAGCCGCGGGAGGAACGTCGCTCGTCACCTCACCCATCACTCCTCCCGCGTCTGCACCAGGAGGGTAACCGAGCGTTACCGCCACCATGGGCGTCGGCGGGATGTCACGACGACCCCACCTCAACGGGTTGAAGGACTTAGCATCAGACGGTGGAGTTGGAGGCGGCGCTCGACCAGTTCTGCACGGCGGCCGACAGCCGACGGCTGGGCCTCGAAGGCGTACACGTCACCACCGATGACGGTCGTTGCGGTCAGCGCCGGTGGATCGACGACATCCGCCGCGACGTGTTCTCGGTGTCAAAGACGGTGACCTCGCTGGCAATCGGCATGCTCGCCGATTACGGGCTGCTCACCCTTGAGGACCCGGTCCTGACTCACCTGCCCGAGCTGGCGGACACCGCGGCGCCGGGTGCTGCGGCGATGACCGTAGGGCACCTGCTGACCATGACCGCGGGCAACGACTACTGCTGGGTCGACGAGGATGCCGATCACCCCGGTGACCCCGCTCGCGACTTCCTCTCGACGCCGCTGGTCGCCAAGCCGGGCACCGTGTTTCACTACCGCGGCGGCAACTCCTACGTGCTCGGCCGGATCGTGCACGCGGTGTCGGGGCTCGATGTGCGGGACTTTCTGCTGCCACGCTTGTTCGCGCCGCTGAAAATCCGCAATCCGCAGTGGTTGCGCTGCCCCTGGGGATTTCCTCTCGGGGCGATGGGATTGCAGCTTCGTACCTCGGAGATCACCCGAATCTCTCGGCTGCTCCTGCACGGTGGCGTCCACGACGACCACCAGCTCGTCTCGGTCGACTACCTCGCTCGGATGACCACCGACACCGTCGACACCGGAATGCCCGAGCCCGATTGGCGGACTTACGGTTTGCACGTGTGGCCGTGCAGCCGCGACGGGGCGTGGCGCATGGACGGACTGTACGGCCAATTCGGCATCGTCCTACCCGAGCAGCACGCATGCGTCAGCGTGACGGCACACTACCTCGGCCCCACGACCGACATTCTTGACGCCGTGTGGGAGCACATCGTCCCCGCACTGGCATGAGCCTCCTTCGCGTGAACTTCGCAGGGGTACTGCCGCCCTCCGCACGAATGGACACCAGCCGGCTAAAGAAACAACCGACGGGCCTCGCTTGTCGAACACGTGCGACGCCAGCGCAGGCATGTCAGATTGTTCGCCCGGGCGGACCCCGTGTCAGGGCCCGGGCGTGGCGAAGACGAACAGGGCCATGAACGCCACGTTGATGAAGAAGGTCGCTTCGACGAGGCTGACGGTGATGAAGAACGGTGTGTAGAGGCGGGACAGCGCCTCAGGTTGTCGGGCGACTCCGGCGATGAGTTGCGCGCCGGCCATGCCGTCACCGATGCCGGCGCCGATGGCTCCGCCGGCCAGGACGATTCCTCCAGCCAACAGGGCGTTGCCCATGAGTTCTTCTGTGGCCATGGGGGTTCCTCTCAACGATGGTGTGCGTACAGACGTCTCTCGATGGCGGTGACGGCGGCGGCGGTGCCGTCCTCGACGGCGATGCGGTCGGCAAGACGCCGCGTGTTCTGCCTCAGCTCGGGGGACTCGACCGTGGTGCGGATGGCCTCGGCGAGGCGCTTGGCAGTCAGGTGGCGTTGGGGCAGGGGGGTGGTGGCCGCGCCGATGTTGTGCAGGCGGTGCGCCCAGAAGGGCTGGTCGCCTGCGGGTCCGGGTAGGGCGACGCTGGGGATGCCGGCACGCAGGGCCGCGGCGGTGGTGCCTGCGCCGCAGTGGTGTGCGACGGCGGCCATCTGCGGG
>Ga0209051_1001947_pt1 | contig 15883 bp, 12 predicted proteins | sample AraplaCvi_mMS_r2_2_FD_184286 | JGI IMG/M metagenome (GOLD analysis project Ga0209051, IMG submission 184286) | Arabidopsis root microbial communities from North Carolina, USA - plate scrape MF_Cvi_mMS_r2 (SPAdes) (version 2) | ecosystem: Host-associated > Plants > Roots > Endosphere | place...
GGCAACAGCGCACAACGGTACCGCTCCGGCCGCCGCGGCGACTCCGGCGACCTCCGCAGCCGCACCGGCAGGAGCCAAGCCATGAGTTTCTTCGACGAACTGCGCAACCTTGATCGCAACAACGTCGGCGGCTGGCCGAAGTCGGTCAAGATGTTCTTCACCGGCCTGGTCTTCGTGATCGTGGTCGCGGCGGGCTGGTATTTCGAAATCAGCTCGCAGCAGGATGAACTGACCAGTGCCGAGGCAAAAGAAGAATCGCTGAAAACCGAGTTCTCGCAGAAGCAGGCCAAGTCCGCGAACCTCGAGGCACTGGAACAGCAGCTCGCTGAAATGCAGGACATGCTCCGCCAGCTGCTCCGCCAGCTGCCGAGCAGGACGGAAATGCCCGAACTGCTGGTGGATATCTCGCAGACGGCACTGGCCGCCGGCCTGGAATCCGACCTGTTCCAGCCGGGCCCGGAAACGCCCAAGGATTTCTACGCAGAGAAGCCGATCACGCTCCGCATGGTGGGTACATACCATCAGTTCGGAACGTTCATCAGCGGCGTGGCCTCGCTGCCGCGCGTCGTCATCCTGACACTGCACGACGTCTCCCTGAAGCCGAAGGATGCGGGCAAGGGCGGCAACTCGGGACAGCTTGTCCTGCAGGGCACCGTGAAGACCTACCGCTACCTCGAGGATGACGAGACCGCGGCCCAGCAGAAAAACGCCAAGGCAGGGGGTGCCAAGTGACCAGCGCCCGTCACATCCACCTCCGCCTCGCGGCAGCCAGCCTCGCCCTCGTTGCGTTGGCCGGTTGCACGCGCGGGCAATCCGACCTGCGCGACTGGGTCGATGCCGAGAAGCACAAGAAGGGCGAGCCGATCCCGCCGTTGCCGGTGATCCGCACGTTCGAAACGTTTGCGTACCAGGACCAGACCGCTCGTGATCCGTTCAGCCCCAGCACGGCCGAAATGGAGAACAGCGCAGGTAGTGGGCCCCGTCCGGACGAGAACCGACCGAAGGAGCCGCTGGAAATGTTCTCGCTGGATACGTTGAAGATGGTTGGCACGGTCGGTGCAGGACCCAGCCTGGAGGCCCTCGTGAAGGACCCGGGCGGGGTGATCCATCGGGTGCATCGCAATGAGTACATGGGGCAGTCGTACGGCCGCGTCACGGCCGTGGGGGAAGACCGCATCGATCTGGTCGAACTGGTGTCGAACGGCACCGGCGGCTGGATGGAGCGTCCGGCAAGCATCGCGGTCGGCGACAAATAAGAACTCGGGGATGAAGCACATGACGACCAATTCCACTCATCTGCCGGGTTGCGCGCGCCATCGCACGCGGCGCTGGACCCTGGCGGTCGCGCTGGTCGCGGCCTGGGGGTTCGCCGGCAGCGCGGCGGCCGAAACGGCGCTCAAGAACGTAACCTACGATGCGCAGCCTGGCGGCCGCGTCGAGCTGACCCTCGCGTTCTCGGGCCACGCGCCGGAGCCGAAGGTCTTCACGACCACGAATCCGCCGCGCATCGCGATCGACCTGCCGGACACCACCAACGCGTTCTCGACGCGCCACCTGGATGTCGGCAAGGGCTCGACCTCCGGTGTCTCGGTGGTCTCGGCCGGTGGGCGCACTCGCGTCACGGTTGAGCTGTTCCGCGATTCGGCCTACAAGACCCGGGTCGACGGCAACAACCTGATCGTCACCGTGAACAACGGCCCGACGGGCGCGACGACCACCACGGCGATCGTGTCCGACCCGACCAAGGCGCTCCCGTCCAGTGCGGGTACGCCGCTTTCCAACATTGATTTCCGTCGCGGCGACACCGGCCAGGGTCGCGTCATCGTCACCCTTGGCAACGAGAGCACCACGCCGGAAATGCGTCGCGAAAGCGACCGGGTCGTCGTCAGTTTCACCGGCGCAACGCTCCCGGCCAAGCTTGCCCAGCGCCTCGACGTGCTCGACTTCGCCACCCCGGTGCAGTCGATCCAGTCGTCGTCGGTACCGGGTGGCACCCGCATGGAGATCAAGACCCGGGGTGATACCGAGGTCTCGGCCTACCAGAGCGGCACCGAGTACGTCATCGAAGTGGCCCCGAAGAAGGCCGCCCCGCTGACCGGCAAGGCCGCTAAGGGTCAGGAACCGACGTATTCGGGCTCGCGCCTCACCTTCAACTTCCAGGACATCCCGGTCCGCTCGGCCCTCCAGCTCATCGCGGACGAAGCCAAGCTCAACCTGGTGGCTTCGGATAGCGTGGGTGGCAGCGTCACGCTCCGCCTCGTGAACACGCCGTGGGACCAGGCACTCGATGTGATCCTGCGCGCCAAGGGCCTGGACAAGCGCCGCAGCGGCAACGTCATCTGGATCGCCCCGCAACAGGAACTGGCCAGCTACGAGCAGAGCCTCGCCGATGCGCGCCAGAAGGCGGAAGACAACGCCGAACTCGTCGCCGACTACATTCCGATCAGCTACGGCAAGGCCGAAGACATCGCCAAGCTGCTGACCCAGGGCAGCATGACGGGCGGTGGCGGCAGTGGCGGCGGCGCGGGTGCGACGCGTGGTTTCCTCTCCCCGCGTGGCAGCGTCTCGTTCGACGAGCGCACCAACACCCTGCTTATCAACGATACGCCTGAGAAGATCCGCGACCTGCGCGATCTGATCGGCACGCTCGATCGCCCGGTGCAGCAGGTGCTGATCGAATCGCGCATCGTGGTGGCCACGGATACGTTCACCCGCGACCTCGGCGTGCGCTGGGGTGTGCAGGCGAGCCGTACCAACCCGAGCGGCCAGGTGATCAGCACCACGCCGGACCTGACCAGCGGCACGGCGCCGAACCAGGGCTCGGCTGGCCTCGCCACGCAGATCTGGAACGCGAACCATCCGCTGAGTGGCACGCCGACGCCGACCACGATCACCTACCCGGGCGGCTACAACGTCAACCTGCCGGTCTCGAACCCGGCCGGCAGCCTCGGCCTCGCGATCCTCGGCTCGAACTACCTGGTCGACCTGGAACTCTCGGCCGCGCAGACCGAAGGCCGCAGCGAAGTGATCTCCAGCCCGCGCGTCATCACGGCCAACCAGCAGGAAGCCGTGATCAAGCAGGGTACCGAGATCGGTTACGTCACCTACCAGGCGTCCAGCTCGGGTGGTGGCGCGCAGAACGCCACGGTGCAGTTCAAGGACGCCGTGCTCGAGCTGCGCGTGACCCCGACGATCACCGCCGACAGCCGCGTGTACCTCAAGATCAACGTGAAGAAGGATGCTCTCGCCGGCAACACGCCGTCGCCGGGTGGTGGCTTCGTCCCGTCGATCGATACCCGCGAGATCAACACCTCGGTGCTCGTGGATAACGGCCAGACCGTGGTCCTCGGCGGCATCTACGAGATCACCAAGGCCAACACGACGAAGAAGGTCCCTGGCCTCGGCGACATCCCGGGTATCGGCGTCCTCTTCCGCAACACCTCGCGCCAGAACGACAAGGCTGAGCTGCTGATCTTCGTGACGCCGCGCATCCTCAGCAACACGCTGCAGTAACGGAAAATCGTTTCCGGCAGTACCCAGGGGCGGCCTCGACGGGCCGCCCCTTTTTTTGGCCCCGACTTCCGGCCCTAAACTTTATGGCGTCGCTGTGGTCTCATCGGGCCTGTCGTCCGCTTTCCGAGCCACCGCCATGCCCGAGACCCAGCCCGTCGCCACGACACCCCTCCAGGAGGCCTTCGTCCGCCTGCGCGAGGAGTTGTCCCGCGGCATCATCGGCCAGCCCCACCTTGTGGAATGCCTGTTGATCGCCCTGCTGGCCGATGGCCACCTGCTGGTGGAAGGCGCGCCGGGCCTCGCGAAGACCACGGCGATCAAGGCGCTCGCGACCCGCGTGGAGGCCGACTTCCACCGCGTCCAGTTCACCCCCGACCTCTTGCCCGCCGACCTGACCGGCACGGATATCTTCCGTCCACAGACCGGCACGTTCGAATTCGAGCGCGGTCCGTTGTTCCATAACATCGTGCTCGCCGACGAGATCAATCGTGCGCCGGCCAAGGTGCAGTCAGCCCTGCTCGAGGCCATGGCGGAGCGCCAGATCACGATCGGCCGCCGGACCTGGCCGCTGCCCGAGCTGTTCATGGTCATGGCCACCCAGAACCCGATCGAGCAGGAGGGCACCTTCGCGTTGCCGGAAGCCCAGCTCGATCGCTTCCTGATGCACGTCACCATTGGTTATCCCGATGCCGACGCCGAGCTCGCCATCCTCCGGCTGGCCCGGGAGCAGGCGCGGGAATCGATGCACCCCGCGCCGCCGCCGGCACACATGTTGCGGCCCGCAGATGTGTTCGCGGCACGCGACGCCGTGCTCGCCGTCCACATGGCGGCGCCGCTCGAGCTCTACATCACGCAGCTGGTCGTCGCCACGCGCGAAGCGGGACGCTACGGCCCGGAGCTCGCCCGCTGGATCGCCTGGGGCGCCAGCCCGCGTGCAACCATCGCGCTTGACCGCTGCGCCCGCGCGCACGCCTGGCTGGCCGGGCGTGACTATGCGCTGCCCGAGGATGTCCATGCCATCGCGCACGAGGTGCTCCGCCACCGCGTGCTGCCCAGCTACGAGGCCGAGGCGGAGGGTGTGCGGGTCGACACGGTGATTGACCGCTTGCTGGACCTCGTGCCGCTGCCGTGAGCGCCGTTCCTGTCGTCGCCGATCCCCGCGTAAACGTCGCGCTGCCCGAGCTGCTCGCGCTGCGGTCTCGGGTCATGCGCGCCGCGCCCCCGCCGATCGTGTCGCGTGCGCCACGCAGTGGCCAGCGCCCGGGTCGGCTGCATGGCCGTGGCATGGATTACGCGGAATCGCGGGTCTACCAGGCCGGCGATGATGTCCGCCGGATGGACTGGCGCCTGACCGCGCGCAGCGGCGTTGCGCACACCAAGCTGTTCCAGGAAGAGCGTGAGGGCCGCCTGCTGGTCCTGCTGGATACCAACGCGAGCATGCGCTTCGGTACGCGGACGCGCTTCAAATCCGTACAGGCCGCGCGGGTCGCTGCCACGGCCGCGTGGTACGCGATCCGCGGCGGCGATCGCGTGGGTGTGCTCGCGTTTGGCGGCTCACGGCATCTGCTGCGGCCCCAGGGCGGCCCGCGTGGTGCGCTGGGCGTGTGTGGCGCGCTTGCAACATGGGACGCGATGCCAGCCGGCGCCGACGAGAGCCTTTCCGCGGCGCTGCAACGGGCTGGGCGCCTCATGCACGGTGCCTCGCGCGTGCTGCTCGTCAGCGATGGCTTTGCCGTGGACGAGGCGGCTTATGGCCGCATGCTCGGCCTGGTGAACAAGGCCGAGGTCCGCATCATCACCGTCGCCGACCCGCTCGAAATGGCCGAACCCCCGGCAGGCCGCTACCCTTTCGCGCACCGCGGCGTGCACTACGACATCGCCCTGCATGGTGAACGCCAGCGTGCGGAATTCGCGCACACCTTAGGCTCGGGCCGCGCGCGCCTTGCGCAGCTCGCGAGCCAGTTGGGCCTGCGCCAGCGCACGCTGGATACGTCGGCCGACCCGCTCGATGCCGTCATCGACCTGCTCGGCGCGGCGAGGAAGCGTTGATGCCCCCGCAGGAACCCCAGCTTCGTGACATCCATGTGCCGCACGTGTCGTGGTGGCCGCTGGCGCCGGGCTGGTGGGTGTTGGCCGGCCTGGTGGTCATCGCGCTGCTGGTCACCGCATGGCTGTGGCGTCGCCGCGCCCGGCGGCAGCGATTTATCGAAGATGTGCTTGTCGACCTGCGTGACGCGCGTGCGCGCCACGCTTCCGATGGCGATGTCGCCGCATTCGCGGCTACTGCGCACGCACTGCTTCGCCGTGTGGCGCGCACGCGCGATCCGCACACGGTTACTTCATCCGCGAACAGCTGGCATGACGCATTGGCCGGCATGGCACCCTCCCGGGATGTTTCGCGTCTCGTCGCGCTGGGCGACGTGATTTATCAACCGCGCGCGGCCCTCGATGTGGATGCCGTGCACAAGGACGTCGAAGGCTGGGTGCGCGACGTGCTTTCCCGCCGCGCACGGCATTCAAGGGGGAGGGCACATGTCGCTTCCTGAGTTTGCGTGGCCGTGGCTGTTCCTGGCCTTGCCGCTGCCGTGGATCCTGCGCCGCGTGCTCCGTCCCGTGCGGCCAGGGCAGGCATTGAACCTGCCACAGCCAGGGATCACGCTGATGCAGGCATCGGCGAACCGCGCATCGTTCGCCGTGTCCGCGCTCATGTTGCTCGCATGGGCCTGCCTGGTGACCGCCGCCGCGCGTCCGCAGCACCTGGGTCCGCCCGAGCCGCAGAAGCGGAGTGGCCGCGCGACGATGCTTGCCGTGGATCTTTCAGGAAGCATGTCGCTCGATGACATGAGTCTAGCCGGCCGCCAGGTCACGCGGTTTGCCGCGGTCGAAGCCATCGCGGGCGATTTCATCGATCGCCGGGCCGGCGACGAGCTGGGCCTCATCCTGTTCGGGTCGCAGGCCTACCTGGTCACGCCGCTCACCTACGATCTCGATGCCGTGCGTGCCCAGTTGCACGACGCGGTGGTTGGCCTGCCGGGGCGTGAAACAGCTATCGGCGATTCGATCGCCGTTGCCGTCAAGCGCCTCGCCGACCTGCCGCAGCAAGCTCGCGTGCTCGTTCTGCTGACCGATGGCGTCAACAACGCCGGTGCCATCGCACCGCGCGAGGCGGCACGCGCCGCGAAGGCTGCTGGCGTGCGCGTGTACACCATTGGCATCGGCGCGACCGCCATGCGCGTACCCGACTTCTTCGGCTCGCGGATCGAAAACCCTTCGGCGGATCTCGATGTCGGCATGTTGACCGACATCGCGAACCAGACGGGTGGCCGCTTCTTCCGCGCGACGGACACCGAGGAGCTGGCGAAGGCCTATCGCCAGATCGACGAGCTCGAACCCGTGCCTCGCCAGGGCGCATCGCTTCGGCCGCGCGACGAGTTGTTCCGTTGGCCGCTCCTTGCCGGCGTGGTCCTGCTCATCATCGCGCTGCTCCCGCGCTGGTTGCCGGCGAGGGCCGTCGCATGAGCACCTTCTTCGGCCCCTTCCATTTCCTCCAGCCGCACTGGTTGTGGTTGCTGCTGCTCGTGCCGCTTCTCGCATGGGCCATGCTGCGGCGTTCGCCCGAAGTGCGCGTGCTCTCGCGCCTGGCCGACCCGGCCTTGTTGCCGTACCTGCTGGACGGCACGCCGCGCGCATCACGCTGGCCTGCGTGGGCCGCCGTATCGGCGGCCGTGCTTGCGATCCTTGCGCTGGCCGGCCCGACGTGGAGCCACAGCAACGAGCAACTCTTCAGCGAGCGCGCCGCGCAGGTCGTGGTCGTTTCGATGTCGCCACGCATGCTCGCGCGCGATGTCGTGCCGGATCGCCTCAGCCGTGCGCGCTACAAGGTGCGCGAACTCTACGCGGCGAATGGCGACGGTATGAACGCGCTCATCGCTTATACCGGCGAGGCCTTCACCGTGGCCCCGCTGACCACCGACGCGCACAGCGTGGATGACCTGCTCGCGGCGCTGGCGCCCGATACGATGCCGGTCGGCGGCGATGATGCCGGCAAGGCGATCGACCAGGCCGTGGAACTCATCCGGCATGCGGACGTACGCGGCGGCTCGATCGTCGTGGTGGCCGATCGCGTGGACGCGGGCGCACAGGCTGCCGCGCGGCGCGCCGTCGCCGCGGGCGATCGCGTATCCGTGCTGGGCATCGGTACGCCACGCGGCGGGCCGATCACCACCGGTGATGGCCAGTTCCTGAAGGACGAGCAGGGTGCGATCGTGATGGCGCCGCGCGACGACGCGTCGTTGCGCGCGCTCGCGGCGGCGGGCTCGGGTACCTTCGCCGTCGCCTCGGATGACCGGGCGGACATCACCGCGATGGCATCGGCCCTGCGCGACGCCGGGAAGGTCAAGGCGGAGGATGGCGCGAGTACCGCCCGTTGGGAAGATCGCGGTCCGTGGTTCCTCCTGCCCTTGTTGCCGCTGGTCGCACTGGGCTTCCGGCGTGGCTGGCTGCTGGTGCTCGTCCTCGCGGTGCTGCCTGTCGCGCCATCGCATGCGGCTTCGCCGACGAACGTTTTCCGCACGCGCGACCAGCAGGCCGCCGCCGCGCTCGCAAAGGGCGATGCGAAGGAGGCGCAGGCACTCGCCAGCAGCAATGGCCTGAAGGGCGCGGCCGCGTTTCGCGCGGGCGACTTCGCCGCCGCGGAAGCCTCGCTGCGCAACACGCACGACAGCGACGGCCAGTACAACCTGGGCAATGCACTGGCGAAACAGCGGCAGTACGACGAGGCGATCGCCGCCTACGATCGCGCGCTGAAGGCGAACCCGGCGAACGCCGACGCGGCGGCGAATCGCAAGGCGATCGAGGACTTCCTGAAGCAGCAGCAAGAGCAGAAGAAGGACGACAACGGCGCGAAGGGCCAGAACAAGGGCAAGCCGGACAACAAGCCGGGCAACCAGGGCCAGAACCAGCAGGGCCAGCAAGGGCAGCAGGGCCAGCAGGATGACGCGTCGAAGGGCCAGCAGGGCGGGCAATCCTCCGGCGGCCAGGACCAGGCTGCATCGCAGCCGCCCGCGCAGGGCCAGGCGGGTGAGGGCGAGGGCAAGGACAAGGGTACCGATGCGGGCAAGGCGCAGCCGCCGCAGGGCGATGCGAATGGCAAGTCAGCCGCCGATCGTGCTGAAGCCGAACAGGCTCAGCAGGCGCTGAAGCAGAAAATGGATGCGGCGCTCGCGGGTCAGAAGCAAGCGGGCAAGGGCGAACAGCACGACCTCGGCCAGTTGTCCGAATCCGAGGCCTCGTCGAAACTGCCCGCCGATGTCCGCCGCCAGCTGATGCGTGTACCGGATGACCCGGGCGCCCTGCTGCGCAGCAAGTTCATGCTCGAATACCAGCGCCGCCATGGCGCTGTCCCGGAGGAATGATGATGCGCCATGCATGGCTGGCCCTTGCGCTTTCGCTGGTCGTCGCCGTTGCGCATGCGCAGGCGGCCGCACCCGTGGCATCGCTCGATCGCGCGCGCGTGGGCAGCGGTGAAACGGTCACGCTCAATATCGAGGTGGGCGAGGATGAGCTGGGCAACCCCGACCTCTCGCCGCTGGGCGCGGATTTCATCGTGCTCGGCACATCGACCAACCACACGCTGAGCATCACCAACGGCAGGCGCGAGGCGCACACGATCCTCGGCATCGCGCTCCGCCCGAAGCGCGAAGGGCAGCTCACCGTGCCCGCGCTCACGATCGACGGCCAGGCCACCCAGCCGCTCGCGCTTACCGTCGAAGCCGCCGGTAGCGCGCCCGCCGACGCGGCGAACCGGCCTGTCGTGCTCGAGGGCAAGGTCGAGCCGTCCGCGGGGTATGTCGGCCAGCAGTTCGATTACACGCTGCGCCTGTACTTCGCGGTGAACCTCGCCGACGGCCAGCTCGGCGACCCTTCCGCCGAAGGCGCGGAAATCCGCCGCATCGGTTCAGACGCGAACTACCAGAGCACGCGCGGCGGCCGGCGATTCAACGTCGTCGAGCGTCACTACGCCATCATCCCGCAGCACCCGGGTGCGCTCGAGATCAAGGCGCCCGGTTTCCAGGGAACGGCCGTCGATCCCACCGACGTCAACTCCTTTTTCGGTGCGGGGCAGCCGGTGAACGCGGTCGCGGAGCCAGAGCACGTCGAAGTGCGCGCGCGACCGGCTGGCGCGCCGGATGGCGCGTGGTTGCCCGCGCGCAGCCTCACGCTCTCGCTCGATGGCTTCCCCGCCGACGGCAAGGCGCGGGTGGGCCAGCCGATCACACTGAACATGCGCATGGATGCGATCGGCCTGCCGTTCGAAGCATTGCCGGCGTTGTCATTGCCGAAACTCGACGGCGCCGATGTCTACCCCGACAAGGCGGTGACCGGCAGCAGCACCAGCGGACCCTGGATCACCGGCCGTCGCCAGCAGGGCTTCGCAGTGGTGCCTACGCGTCCGGGCACGCTGCACATCCCCGAAACCACGCTGCACTGGTGGAACGTGGCGACCGACAAGGCGCAGGCCGCGACGATCCCGGCCCGCGATATCGAGGTCGCCGCCGGGGCGGCGGGCGCCACGAACACACCGCCAGCGATCGCAGCTACTCCCGCTGCACCGGCCGCGGCGACCTCGGCCGTCGCGACGCAGGCGCCAGCGCCGGTCGCCGCCACGGGATCCCCGTGGGCATGGCTTGCCGCGGTGGCCGTCCTCTTGTGGCTGCTCACGCTTGCAGCATGGTTTTTCTGGGCGCGTCGACATGGGCGGCCGCCGCCGGTGGATGCACCGCGTATGTCGCCGGCCGAATCGCAACGACCGGGGCCTGTTCGTGAGCATTTTCTCAAGGCTGCGGTGGGCGACGACCTCGTTTCGACGGAGCGCGCGCTCCTCGCGTGGGCACGTTCCGCGCGCCCGGACATCCGCAGCATCGGTGACCTCGCGCTGGCCCTCCAGCCCGGCCGTCAGCGCGAAGTACTCGGGTTGTTCCAGCGTGCTCGTTTCGGCCAGGGGACCATCGACCCCGTGATGCTCCGGGACGCTTTCGCCGGCGGCTTCGACTGGGCGCACGTGGCAGGGCCCGGAGACGGGGGCGGCCTGCCCCCGCTCTATCCGCGCTAGGCGCCGCCGAGCGCGGCGCGGAACGCCTCCGCCATGCCGGCGCTGAAAGCACAGAAAACCACGCGTGCCGGCGCCCACGGAGCGTCGCGCACGGCACGCACGGCCACGCTGGCCGCCAGGCCGGCTGGATAGCCGTAAACACCGGCGCTGATGGCCGGAAACGCGATCGACGCGACGTCGTTTTCGCGGGCGAGCGCCAGGCTCCGCTGGTAACAATCGGCAAGCAGCGCGGGCTCACCATGGCCGCCCCCGTGCCACACCGGCCCTACCGTGTGGATCACGAAACGCGCGGGGAGGGCGAAGCCAGGGGTGATCCGTGCTTCGCCGGTCGGGCAGCGCACGCCCCGGCGTACTTCCGGAAGGGCCCGGCAGGCCGCCAGGAGCGCCGGGCCGGCCGCCCGGTGGATCGCCCCGTCGACGCCCCCGCCGCCCAGCAGGCTCTCGTTGGCGGCGTTCACGATCGCATCGACGGCCAGGCCGGTGATGTCCGCCTCGATCACTTCCAGTGCCATGCTTCTTCCTCGCTTGTGACGGGTGGGCACAGGTGGATACGATGCCCGCCACCACCGCAAGAAAAGCCGACCTGCGACCCTGCCATGGCCGACCAGCCCAAAGTTGAAGATATCTCGTTCGGGTACCTCCTCAACGACGTGACGTTGCTTTTCCGGAAGCACTTCGACCGTCGCGCGGTGAAGTTCGGGCTGACCCGCGCCCAGTGGCGCGCCCTTAAGTGGCTGCACCGCCGCCCGGGCATGCGCCAGAACGAGCTTGCCGAACAGCTGGACATGGAGCCGATCGCGGTAGGCAGGGTCATTGACCGCCTGCAGGCCGCGGGCTTCGTCGAGCGCCGGCCCGATCCCAAGGATCGCCGCGCCTGGCGCCTGCACGATACCGACCAGGCGCGCAGCGTCATCGACGACATGGAAGACATTTCCCGCGGGTTGCGCCGGGACTCGACCCAGGGCATCGCCGCCGCCGACCTCGAGCAGATGCTCGCGGTCCTGGAGCGCATCAAGGAGAACCTCCAGGCGCTGGACGAACCGTCCGAGGAAAGCTGAACGGCTGTCAACGCGATTGCCGAAGCTGCGTTTCCAACACGGATGTCCCGACTAAACCCATGTCCGCGCACTCCCCGGCGCGGCGACCGAAGCTAAGGCTTCGGCCGGAGCCCTCATGCAACGATCCCCAGGGAAGAAATTTCTCCTCATCGCCGGTCTTGTCGCGGTCGCCGCCATTGGCGTCGGCGTGTGGCGGCACGGCGCGGATGGCAAGGACGCACAGCAGCCGGGCAAGGGCGCCAGTGCGTCCGCCGGTACGCCGGTGACCACGGCTGTCGCGACGCGCGGCGAGATCGATCTCTCGCTCAAGATCATCGGCCGTGCCGAGGCCTATTCCACGGTCAACATCCGCTCACGCGTGAATGGCCAGCTGGAGACCCTGGCATTCACGCCGGGCTCCCACGTGAAAAAGGGCGCCCTGCTGGCGCAGGTCGATCCCCGCCCGCTGAAGGCGGCGCTCGATGAAGCCCAGGGCAAGGTCGCGAGCGACCAGGCGCAGCTGACCAAGGCGGAAGCCGACCTGGCGCGTTACCAGAACATGCTGGGCAAGGGCTTTGTCAGCCGCGCCGATTTCGACCTGTACAAGGCGAACCTCGGTGTGGCGCGCGCCGCGCTGGAAAGCGACCGCGCCGCTGCGCGCGCCGCGCAGGTGCAGCTCGATTTCACGACGATCAGCGCGCCCTTCGATGGCGTCACCGGCGCGCCGCTGGCGTACCCCGGCGCGACGCTCACCGCCGATACCACCGATATCGTCGTGTTGAACGAAGTGGATCCGATCCGCGTGGCGTTCGCGATTCCCGAAGACAGCCTCGCGGCGGTGCGTGCCAGCCAGCGGCGCGGCGCGTTGCCGGTCGAAGCGAAGATTCCCGGTGACACGGGTGAGCCCTTGAAGGGCGAACTGGAGTTCGTCGACAACGCGGTGGACGCGACCACCGGCACGATCGTGCTGAAAGGCCGCTTCGAGAATGGCGATGGCCGGCTCACGCCGGGCCAGTTCGCTGAAGTGACCTTGCCGACGACGCGCCTGACCGACGCCGTCAGCATCCCGGTCATCGCCTTGCAGAGCTCCACGGCGGGTACCTTCGTGTTCGTGGTCAAGCCCGACCAGACGGTGGAACAGCGCAGCGTCAGCACCGGCGCCAGCACGGCGGCGCGGGTCGTGATCGACAAGGGCCTCGCCGAAGGCGAACGCGTGGTGACCGAAGGCCAGATGCTGCTGGTCGACGGCGCGCGCGTGCGCATCGACAAGGGCTGAGGAGGGGCGCGGCGTGAACCTGCCTGAACTGTGTATCCGCCGCCCGGTGATGACCACGCTGCTGATGGCGGCGCTGGTGATCTTCGGCATTGCCGCGTATCCCAAACTCGCCGTCAACGAGCTGCCCAACGTCGACTTCCCCACGATCAATATCAGCGCGAGCCTGCCGGGTGCTTCGCCCGAAACCATGGCCTCGTCGGTGGCCACGCCGCTCGAGGCGCAGCTGTCGACGATCGCGGGCATCGATTCGCTCACGTCATCCAGTTCACTGGGCTCGACGCAGATCACCGTGACCTTCGCGCTGGACCGGAGCATCGATGGCGCGGCGCAGGACGTGCAGGCGGCGATCTCCGCCGCGCAGCGCCAGCTGCCGCAGGATATGCCCACGCCGCCGACCTATCGCAAGGTGAACCCGGCCGACGCACCCATCCTGTTCCTGACCATGCAGTCGTCGACGCTGCCGTTGTACACGGTGGATGACTTCGCCGAGACCGAGCTCGCCCAGCGCCTGTCGATGGTGGAGGGCGTGGCCCAGGTCAACGTCTACGGCTCGCAGAAATATGCCGTGCGTATCGCGGTGGATCCGGATCGCCTCGCGGCCACCGGTATCGGCGTTGACCAGATGGCCAGTGCGATCGCCGCGGCGAACGTCAACAAGGCCACCGGCGCGCTCAATGGCAGCCGCCAGCTCCTTTCCATCCGTTCGGATGGCCAGCTGATGCGCGCCGCCGACTACAACCAGGTGGTGGTCGCATACAGGAATGGCGCACCCATCCGCCTCTCCGATATCGCCACGCCGCGCGACAGCGTGCAGGACGACCAGAAGGCGAGCTGGTTCAATGGCAAGCGCTCGATCACGCTGGCGATCCAGCGCCAGCCCGGCGCGAATACCGTTGAAACCGTGGATCGCATCTTCGCCCTGATCCCCGGCTTCGAGGCGACGTTGCCGCCATCGGTGAAGCTGAACGTGCTGTACGACCGCTCGGTCTCGATCCGCGATTCGGTGCACGACGTGCAGTTCACGCTGGTGCTCGCCGGCATCCTCGTGGTGCTCGTGATCTACCTGTTCCTCGGCAACGCGTCGGCGACGCTCATCCCTGCGGTGGCCTTGCCCATCTCCGTGCTTGGCACGTTCGGCGCCATGTTCGCGCTCGGCTACAGCCTGGATAACCTTTCCCTGCTGGCGCTGACGCTCGCGGTCGGCTTCGTCGTCGATGACGCGATCGTCATGCTCGAGAACATCATGCGCCACATCGAGATGGGCGAGAAACCCTTCGAGGCGGCGGTGAAGGGCGCGGGCGAAATCGGCTTCACCATCTTCTCCATGACATTGTCGCTGGTCGCCGTGTTCATCCCCGTGATGTTCATGGGTGGCATCGTCGGCCGCCTGTTCCACGAATTCGCCGTCGTGATCAGCGTGTCCATCCTGATCTCGGGTTTCGTGTCGATCACCCTGACGCCGATGCTGTGCAGCCGCTTCGTCAAGGCGCACGACCACGACAAGCGCAGCCGCATCGTCGTCTGGTTCGATGCGGGCTTCAGCGCGGTGACCTCGGGCTATACGCGGACGCTGGCGTGGTGCATGCGCCATCCGCGCGTCGTCATCGGTGTGTTCGCCCTGAGCCTGGCCGCCACGGGCCTCCTGTTCGCCGTGGTGCCGAAGGACTTCATCCCGGCCGGCGACAGCGGCCAGCTGCGCGTCACGACGGAAGGGCCGACGGATATCTCGTTCGCCGCGATGTCTGCGCGACAGCAGGCACTCGCCGAGATCGCAGGCAAGGACCCGAATATCAGCGGGTACATGTCGAGCGTCGGTGCGGGTGGCCCGCGCTCGACGATCAACTCCGGCTCGATCCTGCTCACGCTGCGCCCGGCGGGCGAGCGCGGCCACACCACGCCGGACGAGATCATCCAGGAACTGCGGCACAAGTTTGCCCAGGTGCCGGGTATCCGCACGTATATCCAGAATCCGCCAGCGATCCAGGTGGGTGGCCGCCAGTCGAAGGCGCAGTACCAGTACACGGTGCAGTCGACCGACCTGAAGGCGCTGTATGCGTGGTCGGGCAAGCTTGTCACTGCGTTCCAGAAGCTGCCTGGCTTCCAGGATGTCACCACCGACCTGGACCTCAACAGTCCCTCCATGATGGTGCAGGTCAATCGCGACAAGCTGGCGCCGATGGGTCTCACCATGGACCAGGTGCAGACGGCGCTGGGCACGGCGTTCGGTGAGAACCAGATCTCGACGATCTACGGCTCCGCCACGCAGTACTGGGTGATCCTGCAGGTAGAGCGGCGCATGCAGGATGATCCTGCCGTGCTGTCCAGGCTGTACGTCACATCGGATACCGGCAAGCTCATTCCGCTCAGCACGGTGGCGCGTTTCGAGCGCAAGCCGCAGGTGCTGACGGTGAACCACCAGGGCCAGCTGCCCGCGGTGACAGTGTCGTTCAACCTTGCGCCTGGCGTATCGCTCAGCGATGCCGTGGCGAGCATCGACCGCGCCACCACGGAACTGAAACTGCCCGCGACACTGAGTGGCAGCGTGCAGGGTACGGCGCAGGCGTTCCAGGACTCGATCAAGGGCATGGGCCTGCTGTTGCTGCTGGCCGTGTTCGTGATCTATCTGGTGCTGGGCATTCTGTACGAGAGCTTCATCCATCCGCTCACGATTCTTTCGGGCCTGCCCGCCGCGGCCGTGGGCGCGCTGCTCACGCTGGTGATCTTCCAGGCGTCGCTGGACCTGTTTGCGTTCGTCGGCATCGTGATGCTCGTGGGCATCGTGAAGAAGAACGCGATCATGATGATCGACTTCGCGCTGGAGCGTCAGCGCGACGAGGGCATGGCGCCGTTCGATGCGATCTTCGAAGCATGCCGCGTGCGTTTCCGCCCGATCATGATGACGACGATGGCGGCTTTCGCAGGCACGTTGCCGATCGCGCTGGGCAT
>Ga0209051_1001949_pt1 | contig 15869 bp, 13 predicted proteins | sample AraplaCvi_mMS_r2_2_FD_184286 | JGI IMG/M metagenome (GOLD analysis project Ga0209051, IMG submission 184286) | Arabidopsis root microbial communities from North Carolina, USA - plate scrape MF_Cvi_mMS_r2 (SPAdes) (version 2) | ecosystem: Host-associated > Plants > Roots > Endosphere | place...
ACCGATGAACAAGCGGCGGGGTGGGGCCAGGCGGCTGGACCCCAGCATCAGCAAGTCACCTGGTTCCCAGTCGAGTGCGTCGACGGCTGCCTCGACCGTGTCGCCGTCGGCCACGACGGCGGTGACGGCGGCGCCCTCCGGGAGGGCGGACGTCACGGCTTCCAGAGTGGCGTGGGCGTGTGCCCGGGCCGCCTCGACACCCTTCTCGCCGTGCTTGTCGAGTGCCACCAGTGAGACCAACCGCAGCGGCGCCCCGGTGGCTCGGCTCGCCGCGACCGCGGTGTCGAGTAGACGGGCCGCGCCAGGGCGATCGCCGATCGCGCAGGTGACGCTTCGGACCCGCTGCACCTCGGAGTCTCGGGTGCCCCGCGGCGCCACCGCGACCGGCACGGGTGCCGAGTGCAGCAGGTCGTCGACGAACGAGCCGAGCGCAAGGCTGCCAACCAGGCCGCCGCCTGATCCACCGACGACGAGCGCCTCGGCGCCCAGCTTGAGTGCTTCCTCGCCAAGTGCCTCGGCCACGGAGTCCCCGATGATGACCTCGGCCCTGGCTGCAACGTCGTCGGGCACCAGGGCCATGGCCTCGTCGAGCCACGCCGAGCTTTGTCCGGCCAGCACGTCGTGGAATTTGTCGGCGGTGATGCGAGGCGTGGTCACGTCGTCGGGTGACAACACCATTCGCAATTCCAGCTCTGCGCCGAGGGTCCGGGCGAGCCGGACTCCAAGCGCCAGCGCATCGGCACCGCCGGCGGTCGCGAGATAACCGACGACCAGCTTCATTCGTCCCGACCTCTCTTGCCGTGCTCGACGTGCTCGATCGGCGTGCCCTCCTCGGCCAGGGTCTCCTCTTCGATTCTCATCGTCAGTGGCTTGCGCAATCCGCGGGTGACGTACACCAACAGAACGAGGCCGATGACGAACCAAATGGCACCGTAGAGGAGCGCATCGAAGTGCAGATTCAGCCACAGCACCGCCGTGAGGCACATGCCGATGACGGGCAGCACGATGTTGGTGAAGATCTCCACCGGCGTGTGCCGCTTCTCCAAGTGGACGGCGAAGTACAGCAGCACGGTCAGGTTGACGACCGTGAACGCGATGAGGGCGCCGAAATTGATCATCGCCGAGACGAATTCGAGCGTGAACCTGAATGCGAGCAGCGACACGGCGCCGACGATCAGCACGGCGTGCAGCGGGGTGAGAAACCTCGGGTGGATGTAGGACAGGAAGCGTGGGATGCGCCCGGTCTGATTGCGGGCCATCACGTAGATCATGCGGGAGACGCTGGCGTGCGAGGACAGGCTGGAGGCGAACATGGCCGCCAGCGCAGCCGAGACGAACAGGATCTTGAAGAACTCTCCGCCCACCTTCAGCGCGAGCTCTGGCAGGGTGTCGTCGGTGACCTCGAAACCGTCGAGCGTGGGGAAGGCGCTCTGGGCGAACCACGCCCCGAGCAGGAAGATGGCTCCGCCGATCAGGAGGGCCAGGACGATCGCCTTCGGGACGGTATTCGGCGTCTTGGCCTCTTCGCTGTACATCGTGATTGCGTCGAACCCGATGAACGAGAAGCAGACCACGGTGGCGCCGGCGATGACTGCCCCCATGTCCACGCCGGCGTGATAGAGCGGTTCGAGCGTCAGCGCGGTGCCCTGGCCCAGGCCGCGCGACAACGACAGATACGTCAGGACGACGAACGCGCCGATCAGCACCGTCTGGAAGACGACGAGCACTCCGTTGATGTTCGACGTGCCCTTGATGCTCCAGCAGTTGAGCGCGGTGACGATTGCCACGTAGACCAGGACGAAGATCCAGGACGGAGCGTCGGGGAAGAACGACTCGAAGTAGATCCGCCCGATGACCGCGTTGACCATCGGCAACAGCAGGTAGTCGAGCAATGAGGACCACCCGACGAGGAAGCCGACGTTGGGGTGAATCACCTCCGATGCATACGTGAAGGCCGACCCCGCCGAGGGGAAGACGCGGGTCATCCGTCCATAGCTGAGCGCGGTGAACACCATGGCGACGAGCGCGACGATGTAGGCGAGCGGAACGACGCCGTCCGTCTCCTCCGACACGATGCCGAACGTGTCGAAGACCGTCATCGGGGTCATGTAGCCGAGGCCGAGGCCGACGATCGCCCACAGTCCGAGTGATCGCGATAGGTGAGACGTGGCGGCTGGTGCCGTGTTCTGCTGCACGCGAGAACCTTTCGTCGACCGTCGAGAGGGTCCCGCGTCGCCCTCGGGACGGCGGTCGGGTTCCCAGACGGACACCATATCTACTTGGGGATGCCGGCCGAACGTTTCGGACGACTTTCCGGACCACGGGACGCCCAGAACCCTCGCTGGCCGAAGAACGCCCTCAGCTCTGGGGCGAACAGGCCCTCAGAGATCTCTCCGGGCGCGGTTTTCATGCGCGTGCTGTGAGCAGTGCCAATCCGGCTAGGGTGTCCTCATCGACCCACGCGTGCACGGCCACACCGACCACGACCCGATCCGGGTAGCCGTGTTGGCGCCGATAGCGTGGCGGACACCCCCTCGTCATTACGGGCCGTGGGAGCAGTTTGCGTCACTGCTGACCGAGGGGCTGGTTGCGGCTGGCCACCACGTCACTCTGTTCGCGACGGCGGATTCGCTCACCGCGGCCCGATTGCATGCGACCGCCCCAACCGGCTGGTCCGAGGATGCGACGATAGATGCCAAAGTCGCTGAATGCTTGCACATTTCAGCGGTTTTCGAGCGCGCAGCCGAATTCGACGTCATCCACAACGGATTCGACTTCCTGCCCCTCACCTACAGCGGGTTGGTGACCACACCGGTGGTCACCACCATTCACGGGTTCTCCTCGGAGCGCATCGTTGCGGTCTACGAGCGTTACGACCGCGACACGGCGTACGTGTCGATCAGCGACGCGGACCGGCACCCCAAGCTGCACTATGCCGCCACCGTCCACCACGGCATCGACGTGAAGCGTTTCGCGACTCATCCCCGGCCCGGCGAGCACCTGCTGTTCTTCGGTCGTATTCATCCGGACAAGGGGACGGCGCACGCGATCGAGGTGGCCCGCCGATGCGGCCGGCGGCTCGACATCGCCGGAATCATCCAGGACGAGGACTACTTCCGTGACGAGGTCGCGCCGCACGTCGACGGTCGGCACGTGCGCTATCTCGGCCCCGTGGATGCCGCAGCGCGCGCCGAGGTGCTCGGTGGCGCACATGCCCTCCTCCATCTGATCGACTTCGACGAACCGTTCGGTTACAGCGTCGCGGAGGCGATGGCGTGTGGCACGCCGGTCATCGCCAACGCGAGGGGCTCCATGGGCGAGTTGATCGACCACGGCGTCAACGGTTTCCTCGTCACCGACATCGAGTCGGCGGTAGCGGCGGTCGCGTCGGTAGGTGAGCTCGACCGGGCCCAGATCGCGGCTCTCGCGGCCGCCCGCTTCGCGATTTCCACGATGGTCGACAAGTACGTGCAGGTGTACCGCGAGATGATGGACTAGCGGCGCCATCGGAACCCGTCAGGCGATGAGTGCGGACAGCAGTCGGGGTAGCTCGATCGTCCCCATTCCGATGGCCACGTCGCCGATTCCGTAGGGCAAGACCAGGACGTCGTCGTGGACCAAGGCCCCGCAGGAATACACGACGTTGGGCACGTACCCGTCCCGATCGTCGGGGTCGGGGACCAGTAGGGGTTGTCGGAGGCGACCGAGGATCCGCGTCGGATCGTCGAGGTCGAGCAGGATGGCGCCGATGCTGTAGGTGCGCATCGGTCCGACGCCGTGGGTCAGCACCAACCAGCCGACATCGGTTTCGATGGGTGGTCCGCAGTTGCCCAACTGCAAGGCCTCCCACGCCTCTACCGGTCGTTGGCACGGAGACGCCCGTGGCCACACGGATATGTCGTCAGTCGTGGCGAAGGTGTTCGATTCGCGGTCAGATCTCGACATGGCCGCGAACTGGCCGTTGATACGGCGGGGGAATATCGCCAGACCCTTGTTGGCCGCGGCGTATCCCACCAGTGGGCTAGAGGTGAACGACTCGAAGTCGGTGGTCTTCAGCAATTGTTGACTGATGTGAGATCCGCTGTAGGCGGTGTAGGTGGCGTAGTAGACGACAGAACCGTCGTCGTCGACGAAGCGGACGAAGCGGGCGTCTTCCATGCCCGCTGCCTCGGCGTTCATCGCCGGCCACAACACGCGTTCGGAAAGTGGCACGTCGGCGTTGAATCCGATCGCGTAGGTCCGATCGGCGATCCCGGCGAACAGAGCAATCGTCTTCTCTGCGTGCCCGCGGGTCCGCACCGTGGAACGGAGTTGATCGAGGCGGCGGTCGAGCTCGTCGCGAGTGAAGTGGTCGCCTAGGACGTCGAGCACGTAATCTGCCGAATCGCCGGCGTCGCCGAGTCTGGACAACTCGCTGCGAAAGACTGCTGCAGCGAGCGGAGCAGAGCCGACTGCGCCTGCGGCGGCGTACCGCGGCGGGTCGTCCAAGGTGACGTTCGAGGCTGAGTCCACCACCCCAGTCCGGAATCCGATGGACGACTGATGCCCCTCACCGATTCCGCGCACACTCATCACGAACCGCAAACTACCTGCGGCCAAACCGCTTTGATCGTGGTGAGCCACCATGCTCGGGTTGCACAGCGCGGCTCCTTCGATGGCGTACTCGCTCGTGAAGGTCGCACCGAGCAGTAGATGACGTGCGTCGGAGAGTTCCTGGTCGCGGTCAAGCCGATCCTCGAGTTCGCGAGCACGCCTGTCGAAGATTCCCCGGAGATCTCGGTGGCGTCCGTCGAACCGGCGGATGACATCGTCCAAGGTGGCCTGCACCTCGTCGTCCGTGAGGGCCAGTATTCGCGCCAGGACGGCTCCGGCCCGTGAGTCGCGGCGCTCGAAACCCTCTTGGCCGGGGACGAACAACTTGGTGATCACCCGCGCCGGCTGAGCCGCGAGCCGCAGGGGGCTTCGCGACAGGAGCCCGCTGGAACTGGAGGTCACTGCGGCACGATGGCGAATCGCTGTGCGTGCTGCAGCGTCGAGATCAGCGCCAGTGTCGACTCGGCGCCCTGATTGAGATTGACCCCGTCGCTGTGCAACCCGTCGAAACCGCCACCCGTCTCCTGGTCCCACATGACACGTCCCGAGTCGTTGTCGCCCATGAACCACGCGGCGGCGTCGAGGACGCCGTCGGGCCACTTCGGATCGTCGTCGACGAGGGCCGCGCGTGCACACGCGTCGGCGATACTCGCCACCTCGATCGGCTGTTGGTCGAAGGCGGGCCGCGCGTCTCCAGGCCCAAAACCCGCTGCCGGACTGGGGGATAGGCGACCGTCTCTGGTGTGGTCGTCGACCAACCACGCCAGAAGTGCAAGTCCGTGGTCGAGGAGACCCGGGCGGCCCAGAGCGACGCCCGCGGCGATCATCGACTCGGCGAGAACGGCATTCGCGTAGGTCAAGCGCGGCTCGGGCCATGGCCAATCCGGATCGTCGTTCGGCGCGGAGACCTCGTTGGCGAAGTGGGTGACGAGGTCGACTGCCGTGTGATTCGCTGGGCTGACCGTCAGAATCTCGGCGGCGCCCAACACGGCGAAGGCCATTGCCCGCGGGTACTCCGACCGCTGCCGTGCGGCGCGTTCGAAGTGCTCGACGGCGCAGGAGCGGACCGCGGCGACGTCGCTGTGGGCGGCGGCGGTTCCCAGTGCCCACACGCTGCGTCCCCAGCAGTCCTTCGCCGTCGGGCCGTCCGTCCATTCGCCCGAGATATTCATTCGGTTGCGGACCAGACCCGTCGGGCTCTGCGCCGCGGCGAGGAATCGCAGGGCGAGGTCGGCCAGGCCGCGAACTGCGTTTGTTGGCAAGTGTTCTCGCGTGGCGACGACCAAGACGCGGGCCACGTCGTCGGTGCAGTAGCCGTGCTCGGGCCGTGGATTCGAGAAACGAGCGTGCTCGAAGGTGCCGCGCTCGTCGGTCAACGACAGCAGATGGTCGAACTTCGGCAGCGGCGTCGTGGACGGCAGCGTCACGACGCCAACGACCGGCGCTCGGCCAACAGCGTGTTCGCCACACCGAGGTACGCGTTGGCGACCACCGGCCACGCCATCGAAGGGGCCAGCCTGGCTGCCTCTGCGGCCATGGCTGCCCTGAGCCGAGGCTGGGTCAACATCCGGTACAGCGCCGACACCAGCGCATCGGGATCGTCATGGTCGACGACGATGCCCGCTCCACTGGCGAGCAGTTCGACCGCGTGGGGGAAGGCAGTCGAAATCACCGGTGTGCCACATGCGATCGCGTCGACCAAGACTCCGGAGGTCACCTGGTCTGAGGAGTCGTAGGGAAGTACGACGATCGACGACGTCTGAATCAGCGACGTCAACGAGCCGACGTCGCGGTACGCAGGGTCAAAGCACACCGATTGGGCGATACCGAGGCGTTCCGCGCGATCGATGAGACCGTGCCGATAGGACTCGCCGTCGGCCGCCAGAACCTTGGGATGGGTTCTGCCTGCGACGCGGTAGCGCGGCCGGACGCCGAGCCCGTGCAACGTGCCCAGCGCATCGATCACCCGCTCGATGCCCTTGCCGGGCCCGAGCAGGCCCCAGGTCAGCAACGTCGGTTCGTGAGACGACGCTGCCGCGGCCCGTTGCCCTGGAACCGTCGCACCGTGGGGAATCGTCACGACCTTGCGCGGGTCGACGTCGAATCCCCGCCGCAACCGTTGGTTCGCGGCGTCGGACATGACGACCACCCGGTCCGCCATCGCTGCGATCTCGACGAGGACCGAACGCTGATGCGCAGTCGGGGTGGTCAATACCGTATGGGCGACGACGATCGACGGCACGCGCAACCCGCCGATGACGTCGACGACCTCGTCGCCGTCGTCACCGCCGTAGAGGCCGTACTCGTGCTGAACGATCGCGATGTCGTTGTCACTCAACGACTCTGATGCGGCGGCGACGGAGGCGGCTGACCCGTTCGACAAGTGGGCGACGACGCTGGGGTCAGTCGTCGTCGACTCGTCGGAGATCCGCACGACGTTCACGTCGCCGCCGTGAAACGACAATCCCTGCGCCAAGGCGGCACTAAAGGTCGCCAGTCCGCACGCAGTGGGCGGGTACGTGCTGAGGATGCCCACTGTCGGGGTGCGACCGAGCGTGCGGTCGGTGGTCGGATCCGACACCTGGGGTGGGGCGGTCGAGGGCGTCATTCGAGTGACGGGTGAGATCAAGGGACTGTCCCAATCGATATTCGTCACGGAGTTCGGCGCGAGCTGACGCTCGGCGGTACAGGCGACGGACGGCCTGTCACAGCCCGGACTGGCTGGGTTCCCAACACTGCCGACCCTACACCCAAAGTCGCTTGGCCACCGTGCAGCGTTCACGCCGATCAACGAGCCACAGGCGGGGCAACCTCGACGGCTACGTCGCTCATCGCCGAGCGCTCATCGCCTTAGCGCCTCGGCGAACGGGTTCGCTACACGAGTGCGGTCAACAAGTCGTTGAGCGCCTGCGTCTCGGTGGCGGGATCGGGATTCACGTCCCGGATCGAGGTGAGTACGGCGTCGATACGGCCGTCAATCGCGGCCCAGGTGGAACCGTCCATCGCCTTGAGCGTGGGTTGCTTTGCATCCCAGTTGGTTTCGAGCTTCTTGGCGCTGGCTGTCGCGCCCTCCTGATCGCCACTCTTGACCTTGATCAGCATGTCCTCGGTGAGCGCGCGAAAGTTCGCGACGTCGACCGCGGGGAACTTCGCGGCAGCTTGGCCGGGGGCGATGGCGGTGATCGTCACCGGTGCCTCGGCCCCTGGGGGTGCCCCGTGCGGCTGGGCGTTGGCCCAGGTGAGCAATCCGATCGTCGCGGCGGCGACGGCGGCGAAATAGCCGACCATCACCTTCTCTCGGCTTGGGTTGACGGCGCGGGGCGCGTCGGATTCGATGACGTCGGACTTGGTCACGGTGAGGTAGACGATCGTGGCCAGGATGGCGGTGAGGAAGATGACGCTGGTGACGCCGACTCCGAGGCCGAGGCCTCGTTGATCCGTCGGGAAGCCCAGCCAGTCACCCATGTTGGCTCCGAGCGGGCGGGTCAGGATGTAGGCGAGCCAGAAGGACAGCACGGCGTTGGCGCCGAGCTTCCATCCCGCGACGATCGCGACGATCACGCCGGCGGGCAGCAGCACCGCGATGCCCGGGCCCCATCCGGTGATCTCCAGTGTCCAGTCTCCGACCGCGGTCCCGAGGGCGAAGGTGACCAGAATGGCCAGCCAGTAGAACGATTCGCGCGGCAGCGTGGTGATGCTGTGGATGGACAGTGTCCGCTCCCTGGCGAACCACACACTGAAGACCACCGCCAAGACGGCGCCGAAGGCGGCACTGCTGGTCACCAGGGGAACGCCGAACTGGTCGGTGAGGATGTCGGTGTAGAGCGTTCCGGTGACACTGAGCACCACCACCGTCAACCAGTAGACGAACGGTGTGTAGCGGTCCAAGGTGAGCTGCCATGCCAATACGGCGGCCAACACCGCGGTGAAGATCACCGCGGTGGGGACCAGCCCGACGCCGAGCGTCATGTCGATCCAGTCGGCGAAGCTCTCACCCACGGTGGTGCACAGAATCTTGATGACCCAAAACCACACGGTGATCTCTGGGACCTTGCTCAGCATCGAGTGTGAGGACTTGACTGCCGCCACGTCGGTCGTCTCGTTCATGGGGCCGGAAGTTACGGATGTCCCGCTGAGGGCCCGCTGAGAATTCGGGAAGGGAACGTCCTCAGCGTGGTCTCAGCAGGCTGGGCCGACGCTTTCCCCATGAACGTGAGTCGACGACGGCGTAGGTCGACCAACTACGCGATGCTCAGTCTCGTGCCGTTGGTCATGGCGTTCCTGGCGCTCGCCGTGATCGCGCACGACGCCGTCCGCGGGACCGTCGTGGACCACGCCGTGCTGGCCTGGCTGGTCGACCACCGACACGGTTGGCTGACGACCGTTGCCGTCATGGTCACCAACGCCGGAGGCCCCGTGATGGCGGCGATGATGGCGGCGCTGGCGGCGGTGATGCTGTGGTGGCGCCTGCGATCGCCGATTCCGGGACTGGTCGTCGTCGGCACGCTGGCAGGTGCCTATGGGATCAGCACGATGACCAAGGCTGTCGTCGGGGCCCACCGCCCCCCGCGGACCGTGCAGCTCATCCTGGAGGTGGATCCTTCATTCCCTTCGGGACACGTCACGGGCACGTTGACATTGGCGGGGATCGTCGCAGTAGTCGTAGGGCGGCACCGACGGCACACGGTGCGATGGGCGTTGGCGTTCGGCGTGGTGACGGTCACTGCAGCGGTGGCCCTCACCCGGCTCTACCTGGGTGTGCACTGGCTCACCGACATTTGTGGCGGGCTGTTGCTCGGGAGCGTCGCCGTCGTCCTCGGGTCCGCGACCCTCGCTGCTGTCGCATCACCGGAGATGCGCCCCGGTGGGGATCGCGCCGAGCCGCCGGTCGGAGAGGTGACCCGGGTGGCATGATCCGGTCAGTCGCGACGCGATGGAAGACTGCCGACCATGCTGGGGGAGCGCCCTTGCCACGATTGAGGCAACCCGGTACGTGGTTGCGGCCGCGGTACTGGGGCATTTCGGCTCGGTCGGCGTTCGCCTCGGCTGCGGTCGTGCTGGTGGCCTTCGTCATCGCCGGCGTGGGTTTAGCCCTCATCCTTTACCGCTCGCTTCTGGCCGGAGTCGACGACGCGGCCGCCGCCCGCGTCCGAGACGTCGTGGCGGCGCTGCAATTCGACGCCGCGCGTGATCTCGACGGCGCCCTCACCGCGACCGACCAGCGCATCGTCGCGGTCCAGGTGATCGACACGGCGGGAAGAGTCGTGACGCGATCGGCGTCGGCGCCGCAGACTCCGGTGATCGACCCCAAGTCCATCGGCACCATCATGCGGATCGGGTTACCCGACCACACCTCGCCGGACGGGGACACGCGAATCAGCGGTCAAACCGTCGACGGCATAGGCGGCCCGTACACGGTCCTCGTGGGGGCAGGAAGCGAAGCGGTCGAGTCGACGGTCAAGACCGTCGTGATCCTGCTGGCTGGCGCCGCACCCATCGTGACGGTGGCTGCCGGCGCGGTCAGCTACCTTCTCGTGGCCCGTTCGCTGCGATCCGTCGACGCCATCCGCACCCGAGTGGCCGACATCAGCACGTCCGACCTTGCCGAGCGGGTGCCCATCCCCACCAACTACGACGAGATCTCTGCACTCGCCCTGACCATGAACGAGATGCTGGCCCGAATCGAGGCGGGCCACGAGGCGCAGCGGCGGTTCGTCGGCGACGCGTCACACGAACTCCGAAGCCCGGTGCAGGCCATGCTCTCGGCCCTCGACGTCGCCGCGGCGCACCCGGAGTTCCTCAACGCCGAACTCGCCAGCGGCACCCTGCGGCCCGAGGCGCAGCGGATGGAGTCCCTCGTCGAGGACCTGCTGCTGTTGGCTCGTGCCGACGAACGCGGACTTACCCTGCGGTCCAGGGATGTCGACCTCGACGACCTCGCGTCACTGGAGGTGGGCAGATTGCTTCGGGAGACGACGCTCACCGTCGACGCGAGTTTGGCTCCGACCCGGCTGGTCGGCGATGCCGGCGGGCTGTCACGCGTGCTTCGAAACCTGCTGGAGAACGCGTCGCGACACGCCTCGTCGCGCATCGAACTGAGGGTCCACCCCGAAGAACACCACGCCGTCGTGACGGTTGCCGACGACGGTCCTGGAATCCCCTACGCCGATCGCACGAGGGTGTTCGACCGGTTCGTGCGACTGGACTCCGACCGCTCCCGCAGCGGCGGTGGGACGGGCCTTGGCCTGGCGATCGTGTCCGAAGTGGTTGCCGCGCATGGCGGCACCGTCACCATAGGTGACAGTGCCGCCGGTGGCGCACTGATGACGGTTCAGCTGCCGCTGGCGAACACGCCGGAGTCCAGTCGGTAACCCGCACCGCGGATGGTCTGAATCGTGTTGGTGCCAAAGGGAGTGTCGATCTTGCGGCGTACGTAGCCGACGTACACCTCGACCACGTTGTCGGGGCCTGCATAATGCGCGTCCCAGACGTGCTGCAGCATCTCGTTCTTGGTGACGACGGTGTCCTTGTGACGCATTAGGTACTCGAGGACGCCGTACTCGCGCGGCGTCAGCTCGATGGGCGTCGAATCTCGCTGTACGACCCGCCGGGCGGGGTCGAGGCTGAGCGTGCCCGCGGTCAGTACCGTGGGACGCTGAGGTGCGCCACGCCGAAGCAGAGCTCGCAGGCGTGCCAGCAGCACGATGAACGCGACTGGCTTGGAGAGGTAGTCGTCGGCGCCCAAGTCGAAGGCGTCGGTCTGGTCGTAATCGCCGTCCTTGGCCGTCAGCATCAAGACCGGTGTCCACACTTCGCGGGCGCGCAGCGTGCGCAGCACCTCGTAGCCGTTGAGGCCGGGAAGCATTATGTCGAGAACGATGACGTCGAACGCGTGCTCCGTTGCCTCCCACAGGCCGTCGACGCCGTTGTCCGCGTGCACGACGACGAATCCCTCAGCGCGCAAACCCATGCTGAGGGTGGCCGCGAACCGCGGTTCGTCCTCGACGATCAAGACCTTCACGATCGTCATCCTTCCCTCGACGGGCGGGGTATGCCAGAGGGCGGCGATCGGCGGACCCTGGGGGAGCCGATGCGCCGACCGCCGCCCGCTCGTGGCGGACGAGCCTAGGGGGTCGTGGTGGTCGCTGTCGCAACCGCCCCGGCACCCAGGAGCAGGGCCGCAGCGGCGACACCCTTGGCGATCATGTGACGTTCGTTCATCTGGTTCGTTCTCCTTTCGCTAGCACCGCGAATGAGTGTGATGCGTTGACGATTACGTTCGCAGTCGTCGGCTGTGAGGACGCTGAGGTCGTTCGGGGGCCCGCAGTGCCGCCACCGAAGTGGCGCGATCGAGCCGGTCACCAGCCGCTTCGTCAACGCCCTCCTCGGCCCCGTCGGCCCCGGATGCACACTTGACCAGGTGAGCACCGCCGAACCACTGCTGACCCCCACCCTCGTTGCCGTGTGCGTGCTGATGGCGCTGCTGGCCGCCGTGGTGAACCGAATCGTCTTGCATGGGTCACCCTGGGCGGCACCCACCGCGGCGCTGCGGGCCACTGCGCAACTGGCCGCCGTAGCGACCGTCCTGGCGGTCGCTCTGCAGCGGCTGTGGTCGTCCGCCTTGGTACTCGCGGTGATGTTCGCGGTTGCCTCCGTCACCGCGGCCCGCCGTAGCCAGGCCCAGCACGGAGCGGGGTGGTTGGCTGCCGCGCTGGCAAGTGGAATGGCCGCCGTCATTCCTCTGGTGCTGCTCACCGGTGTCGTACCGCTGACCGGTGTCGCCGTGGTTCCGGTGTTCGGCATCGTGCTGGGTGGCACCATGACCGCTTCCTCGGTCGCGGCTCGACGAGCACTAGACACCCTGGGTGAGCGCCGGGGCGAGGTAGAGGCGGCTCTCAGTCTTGGCCTGCCGGAACGCTTCTCCAGGATGATGGTCATCCAGCGCCCCCTCTCGGATGCGCTGATACCCAATCTCGACCAGGCTCGCACCGCCGGATTGGTCACCCTTCCCGGCGCGTTCGTCGGTGTCTTGCTGGCGACCGGGTCGGCCACCCAGGCCGGCGCAGTGCAAGTCCTCGTCCTGATTGCGCTGCTGCTGGCACAGGTCTGCGGTGTGGCAATGGTCGGGGAGCTCGTCGCCCGCGGATTGATCACCCGATCGGACCCCACGCCGGCTCAGTCCTCACGCTCGGCCGGCGGTCACGCAGTCACGCGTTGGGTGTCCCTACGAAACCTCGGGACGAGGTCCACGGCATAGCCACGGGATGGGCTATGGCCCGTCCTCGAGGAGGTCGTCGCGGATCAAGGATGCGTAAGTATCTCCCGACCGCTCGTCAGAACCGCGTATGGAGACGGTCCGGTGGCCCCCGGCCGGCGTAGACCTGAGCCCATGACGCTTGCTCTGGACACCGATGACTTCGTTCCCGCACTGCACCAGTCGATTCGGCTGATGCGAGACGTCCTCTCCGGCGCGGGGTGTGGCGTGCCTGCGGCCACGTTGCGGGATCGCTCGCTGGCCGCCTGGGTCCGCGAACACGGCGTCACCGTGACCGCTCGCGGTGACGAGGAGCTGGATCTCGTCCAGTACAACGGGGTACGGCCCACGCAGGTCGTCTTCCGGTGCGGCGCCCAGACCGACTCGATTCGTCGCGCGGTGAACCTCGGTGTGTTCCGCTTCATCGTCTCCACCGAGCGCCACATCGGTCGCCTGAGCGAGTGTGCGCAACGGACCAAGTACGTCTACCTCGACGACGACACCCCGCTGGTCCTCGGCAATCGAAGGCTGAAGGTCATCGGATTGCACGGCGACGTCGATGATTCCGGCGGGCCGGTGGAATGGGCCACCGAAGCCGAGCGGTTGCTCTGCCGCTCCGCGCTGCTGAAGACGTGTGGCTCGCCGATTCATCGCATCATGCTCAGCGGAGGCTCCAGCGACATCTGGGTAAGGGGTGGCGGGACGCAGCTGTCGTCGATCGTCTCCGCCGTGGACGAGGCCCTCACCGAGGGATGCGCGCGATGGCAGCTAGCCCGCCCGGCCGTCACCCTGACCCCTGCCGCGTCGGCGGCCAGCCGCACGATCGCGGACTGAGGTCCACGGCGAGGACTCCGAATGCGAATGGCCGACGGTGAACCCGTCGGCCATTTTCGTCTCACGGTTGGAAGCGGTACCCCATGCCCGGCTCGGTGATCAGGTGCTTGGGCTGGGACGGATCGTCCTCGAGCTTTCGCCGCAGCTGCGCGAGATAGACTCGCAGATAATGTGATTGGTTGGCGTGGTTGGGTCCCCACACCTCCCTGAGAAGGTCTTCCTGCCCCACCAGTTTGCCCGGGTTGCGGACCAGCATTTCGAGCATTCCCCACTCGGTGGGGGTCAGGTGCACGTTGGCGCCGGCCCGGGTGACGCTCTTGTTCGCCAGGTCGACACTGAACATCGACGCGTGCACGACGGGTTGCGCGGCGCCCGCCGCCGTCGCACCACGCCGCACCGCGGCGCGCAGACGTGCGAGGAACTCGTCCATACTGAACGGCTTCGTGACGTAGTCGTCGGCCCCGGCGTCGAGCGCCTCGACCTTCTGGCCCGGGTCCGTGCGCGCCGAGAGCACCACCACCGGTGCCGTCATCCAGCCGCGCAGACCTGCCAGGACGTCGACGCCGGACATGTCGGGCAGACCGAGGTCCAGGATGACGACGTCGGGGCGCTGATCGGCGGCCTCGTGCAACGCCGCCGCTCCGGTGGCGGCGGTGAGCACCTCGTACCCCCGCACCGACAGGTTGATGCGCAGCGCGCGCAGGATCTGCGGGTCGTCGTCGACCACCAGTACCTTGGTCTTGACCGGGTTCGTCGTCGCGCGGCCGGCGGCCGGCGTCACGAGTCGTCCGTCATGTGCCCGGGTCAGCCCTTCGCCGGGTACTTCTGGTCCAGGGCCAGATTGAGCTCCAAGACGTTGACCCGTGGTTCACCCATGAAGCCCAGGACTCGCCCATCGGTGTTGGCGGCCAGGACTTCTCGCACCTGGTCGGCGTCGATGCCGCGAGCCTTCGCCACCCGGTCGACCTGGATGTCGGCGTAGGCGGGGGAGATGTTTGGATCGAGCCCACTGCCACTGGCGGTCACCGCGTCGGCCGGTACGCCCGGGTCACCCGCTGCCGCACCGTGAATGGGGACGATCTGGCCGACGGTGTAATCCTCGCCGTAGGTGGCGCACTCGACCTTCACGCCCTCGTAGGTGTCGAGGAAGGGCGCCTTGGTGGTGGTGCAGGGCTCGTTGACGCTGACCACCCGGGTGGGGTTGACCACGTTGCCCTGCGCGTCGCGCGGGCCGATGACCGACAGCACCGCGCCGACGCCACCACCGGTGCAGAACGGACGAGAGCCGTTGCGGCCCTCCAGCGTTCCGACCGCGACGCTGCGCGAGCACACCTGGGTGAGCAGGCTGGGCTTGTACCCGGCCTCGGCGGGATCCCCGCCAGGTGTGAGCTGCGCGGGGTCGGCTGCGGTGTCGACGATGCTCTCCGGCCCGAGGTTGCTCGCGCTGGTGGACAGAGGATCGTAGCCGTCACCGGCAGCGGACGGCCGGCTCTGGAAGTACTTCGGAATGGGATTGCCGTCGGCGTCGGTGAAGAGCTGGCCGATCAGCGAGCTGCCGACCGGCTTGCCCGCGACCTCGACGATGGACCCGTTGGCGCGAGAGTCGAGGCCGGGCAGCAGGGCCACCGCCCACACGACGAGCGGGTAGGCCACGCCGGTGATGACGGTGAGCACCAGCAGGGCGCGGACCGCGGCCCAGTGTTGGCGGATGAGGTTCTGCACGTTCATGTTTAGGACATCCCTGGGAGGAATTGGATCAAGAGGTCGATGAGTTTGATGCCGACGAACGGGGCGACGATGCCGCCGACGCCGTAGATGAGCAGGTTGCGGCTGAGCAGTTTCGAGGCGCTGCTGGGGGTGTAGCGAACACCTCGCAGCGACAACGGGATCAGCGCGATGATGACGATTGCGTTGAAGATGACCGCCGACAGGATCGCCGACTGCGGGCTGTGCAGCCGCATGACGTTGAGCAGGTCCAGGCCAGGGAACAACGAGACGAACAGCGCCGGGATGATCGCGAAGTACTTCGCGATGTCGTTGGCGATGGAGAACGTGGTCAACGCGCCACGGGTGATCAGCAGTTGCTTGCCGATCTCGACGATCTCGATGAGCTTGGTCGGGTCGGAGTCGAGGTCGACCATGTTGCCGGCCTCCTTGGCTGCCGACGTGCCGGTGTTCATCGCGACGC
>Ga0209051_1001950_pt1 | contig 15866 bp, 9 predicted proteins | sample AraplaCvi_mMS_r2_2_FD_184286 | JGI IMG/M metagenome (GOLD analysis project Ga0209051, IMG submission 184286) | Arabidopsis root microbial communities from North Carolina, USA - plate scrape MF_Cvi_mMS_r2 (SPAdes) (version 2) | ecosystem: Host-associated > Plants > Roots > Endosphere | place: USA...
TCATGGGCGAGATGTTCGTCGGCGGCGCGGGCGTGGCGCGCGGCTACCTGAACCGCCCCGAGCTGAACGCGCAGCGCTTCGTCGACGATCCGTTCCACCCGGGTGCGCGCCTGTACCGCAGCGGCGACCTCGCGCGCCGGCTGCCCGATGGCGGCTTCGACTACCTCGGGCGCGACGACGCGCAGGTCAAGATCCGTGGCTTCCGCATCGAGCTCGGCGAGATCGAGGCGCGGCTTCGCGCCTGCGAGGGCGTGCGCGACGCCATCGTGATCGCCCGGGAAGACCTCCGCGGCGACAAGCGGCTCGTGGCCTATCTCCTCGCGCAGGACGGTTCATCACCGACCGCCCAGGCCCTGCGCGAACAGCTCGCCAGCACCCTGCCCGAGCACATGCTGCCCGCGGCCTTCGTCCCCCTGGAGGCCTTCCCCCTCACCACCAACGGCAAGCTCGATCGCAAGGCGCTGCCCGCGCCCGACCAGGACGCGCTCGCGCGCCGCGCGTTCGAGGCGCCGCGCGGCGAGGTCGAGGAGGCCCTCGCTGCCCTGTGGCAGGAACTCCTCGCCGTGGAGCGCGTGGGCCGCGACGACCACTTCTTCGAGCTCGGCGGCCACTCGCTGCTCGTGGTGACGCTGATCGAGCGCCTGCGCAGGCAGGATCGCGCCATCGACGTCCGCGCCGTGTTCGCCGCGCCGACGCTGCGCGCGATGGCCGCCGAGGTTCGCGCGCAGGCGGCGCCGGCCAGCGACGTGCCGCCGAATCGCATCCCCGTGGACTGCACGCGCCTGACCCCGGACCTGCTGCCCCTGGTCGCCCTCGGCCAGGGCGACCTCGACACGATCGTCGCCGCCGTCCCCGGTGGCGTCGCCAACGTGCAGGACGTCTACCCGCTCGCGCCGCTGCAGGAAGGCCTGCTCTACCACCACCTGATGCAGGCGCAGGGCGACGCCTACCTGCTGCGCACCGTCCTCGCCTTCGACGACCGGCCGCGCCTGGAAGCCTTCCTCGCGGCGATGCAATCCGTCGTCGACCGCCACGACATCCTGCGTACCGCCTTCCACTGGCAGGGCCTCGAGCAGCCGGTGCAGCTCGTGCAGCGGCACGCCGCGCTTCCCCTCGTCGATCTCGAGCCCGCGATCGACGCGATGGCCGCGCTGCTCGCCCGCACCGACCCCGCGCACGTGCGGCTGGACCTCACGCGCGCACCCCTGCTCGCCGCGCATGCCATCCACGACCCGCTGCGCGACGAGTGGCTGCTGGCGCTGCTGAGCCATCACCTGATCGACGACAACGTCACGCTGCAGCTCATGCTCGCGGAGGTGCGCGCCGTCCTCGATGGCGAGGCGGGCACATTGCCGGCGCCGCTGCCCTACCGCGATTTCGTCGCGCGCCTGCGTGCCCGGCCCGAGTCCGACCACGAGGCGTGGTTCCGTGCACGCCTGGCCGACGTCGACGAGCCCACCGTGCCCTTCGGCGTGCTCACCTCCGGCGCTCCGGCGCAGGCCCCCGCGGAGGCCACCCTGCGCCTGGAGCCGGAGGCCGCGCGGCGCATCCGCGCGGCCGCGCGCGGCGCCGGCGTGTCGAACGCCGTGCTGTTCCACGCCGCCTTCGCCCGCGTGCTCGGCGCCTGCACCGACCGCGACGACGTCGTCTTCGGCACCACGCTCTCGGGCCGCCTGCACGGCGCGCCCGGCGCCGAGCGCATGCTCGGGCTGTTCATCAACACCCTGCCGGTGCGGATCGACGTGGGGGCGACGCCGGTGCGCGAGCTCGTGGCGCGCACGCAGGAGGAGCTGGCCGGGCTCGTCGTCCACGAACAGGCCTCGCTCTCGCTCGCGCAGCGCTGCAGCGGCGTGGCGGCGCCCGCGCCGCTGTTCACCGCGCTCATGAACTATCGCCACACGCGGCTCCTCGCCGGCGCGCACCGCGACGGGCCCTGGGACGGCGTGCGTCTCCTGCGCGGCGAGGAGCGCACCACGTATCCGCTCGCGGTCAACGTCAACGACCTCGGCGAGGACTTCGAGATCGTGGTGCAGGCCGCGCCGGGCATCGCCCCGGAGGACGTCGCGGGCAGTCTCGCGACCGCGCTCGCGGCGCTCGCCGAGGCGCTAGCCCACGAGCCCGGGCGCCCGGCCTGCGCGCTCCCGGTGCTGCCCGAGCCGCAGCGGCGGCGGGTCCTCGTCGACTTCAACGACACCCGTGTCGACTATCCCGCCGACGTGTTCGTGCACCAGCTCTTCGAGCAGCGCGCCGCGGCGCGGCCGGGCGCGATCGCGCTCGTGTTCGAGGACGACTCGCTCACGTACGCCGAGCTGAACGCGCGCGCGAACCGCCTTGCCCATCGCCTGATCGCGCAGGGCCTCGCGCCGGACGCGCGCGTGGGCGTCTGCCTCGAGCGCAGCGTCGAGCTCGTCGTGTGCCTGCTCGCCGTCCTGAAGGCCGGCGCGGCCTACGTGCCGCTGGATCCGACGTACCCCGCGGAGCGCCTGGCCTTCATGCTGGAGGATGCGGCGCCCGGCGTGCTGCTCACGCACTCGAGCCTGCGCGCGCGCCTGCCCGCCGCCGGCGCGGCGACGATGCTCGTCGACCGCCTGGAGCTGGCGGGCCTGCCCGCCACAGATCCGGATCCGCGCGCGCTCGGCCTGCTGCCCCACCACCTCGCGTACGTGATCTACACCTCGGGCTCCACGGGCCGGCCCAAGGGCGCGATGAACCAGCACGACGCGCTCGCCAACCGCCTGCTCTGGGCGCGCGACGCGTACGGCATCGACGCCACGGATCGCGTCCTGCAGAAGACGCCCTTCGGCTTCGACGTCTCCGTCTGGGAGTTCTTCCTGCCGCTGCTCGCGGGCGCGCGCCTCGTGCTCGCGCGCCCCGGCGGGCACCAGGATCCGGAGTACCTCGCCGCGCTCGTCGAGCGCGAGGCGGTCACGACGATGCACTTCGTGCCCTCGATGCTGCAGGTCTTCCTCGACCCGCTCGAGCCGGCGCGCTGCGCCTCGCTGCGGCGCGTGCTGTGCAGCGGCGAGGCGCTGCCCTGGGCCCTGCAGGAGCGCTTCTTCGGCGCCCTGCCGATCGTGGAGCTCCACAATCTCTACGGCCCGACGGAGGCCGCGATCGACGTCACCGCGTGGCGCTGCGATTCGAGCCTGCACCCGGGGATCGTCCCGATCGGGCGGCCGATCGCGAACCTGCGGCTGTACGTGCTGGATCGCCACATGCGGCCCGTGCCGCCCGGCTGCCCCGGCGAGATCCACATCGGCGGGCGGGGCGTGGCGCGCGGCTACCTGAACCGGCCGGAACTCAGCGCCGAGCGCTTCGTCGCCGACCCCTTCGACCCGACGCCCGGCGCCCGCCTCTACAAGACGGGCGACCTCGGGCGCTGGCTCCCCGACGGGGCCATCGAATACCTCGGCCGCAACGACTTCCAGGTGAAGATCCGCGGGATGCGCATCGAGCTGGGCGAGATCGAGTCCGCGCTCGGTACCTGCCCCGGCGTGCACGAGGCCGTCGTGCTCGCCCGCGAGGACGCGCCGGGCGACATGCGCCTGGTGGGCTATGTCCGAGGCGCCGATGCCGCCGCCCCGTCGCCCGCGGCGTTGCGCGAACGGCTCGCGCGATCGCTGCCGGAGCACATGGTGCCGACCGCGATCGTCGTGCTCGACGCCTTCCCGCTCACGCCCAACGGCAAGCTCGATCGCGGCGCGCTGCCGCGCCCCGGTCAGCCGGCGGCGGGTGCCGAGCGCATCGCCCCGCGCGACGCGACGGAGGCCGCGCTCGAACGCCTCTGGGCGGAGTTGCTGGGCCTGCCCGAGGTCGGCATCCACGACGACTTCTTCGCGCTCGGCGGCCACTCGCTGCTCGCCGCGCGGCTCACCTTCCGCATCGGCCGGGCGTTTCCCGGCGCGCGCGTCGCGCTGGTGGATTTCTACCGCACCCCCACCGTCGCCGCGGTCGCGGCGCTGCTCGCCCAGGACGCCCCGCGTCGCACCGGCCTGCTGCAGCCGCTGCTCGCGTGCGACGACCCAACGGCTCCGACGCTGATCTGCTGCCCGTACGCGGGCGCGCCCGCGACGGTCTACCAGCCGCTCGCGCAGGCGCTTCGGCGCGCCGGCGTGCCAGTTGCGTTGCAGGCCGTCGCGATGCCGGGCAACGAGGCCGGCGAGCCGGCCGACGAGGCGCAGACCATCGAAGGGCTCGCGGCGCGCTGCGTGGAGGAGATCCTCGCGACGGTGCCGGGCCCGCTCGCGGTCTACGGGCACTGCGTCGGCACCAACCTCGCGCTGGAGATCACGCGCCGCCTCGAAGCGGCGGGCCGGGTCGTGCGCTGCCTGGGCATCGGCGGGGCCTTCCCCGCCACGCGCCTGGGGCGGCTGTTCATGCGGGGCGACGTGTGGCGATCGAAGTCCGACGCCGAGATCCACGCGCTGATCCGCGCCTGGGGCGGGCGCCTGGAGGCGGTCGACGAGGAGACGCTGCACTTCATGATCGCCAACTTCCGCCGCGACGCCAACCGCGCCGCGCGCCACGAGCGCGAGCGCGGAAGCGTCCGCATCGCCGCGCCCATCCACTGCATCGTCGGCACCGCCGATCCGCTCACGCCGGACTACGAGAAGCAGCACCGGCGCTGGCGCGACGTCTCGGACGCGGTGCACCTGGCCGTGGTGGAGGGCGGGCACCACTACTTCATCGGCGAGCAGGCCGACGACGTGGCGGCGGTGATGCTGGGCGCGCTGGGCGCGACGCGCGAGCCCGCCGTCGCCTGAGCGGGGTTCGGGGTCGGGTCTCCGACCTGACCCCGGCATCTGGCCGTTCGGTGCCAGGTCACCGACCTGGCGCCAGCATTCGTGCGCCGCCGGCGAATGCAGGGGTCAGGTCAGAGACCTGACCCCTTCTCCGTCACTGGAACGTGATGACGGGAACGGAGTACTCGAAGTCGTCGTAATCCCCGTTCTCGCACGCCACCGCCGCGATGCTCGCGGTGTTGTCGCCGAGCTGCAGCGCCGCCAGCGGCACCGGCACGTGCACGACGCCGTAGGAGCCGTCGGCCGGCGTGAGGGTCAGCGTGCCCACGAGCTGGCCGTTGATCCGGACCTCGTCGGCGCAGTTGACGCCCTTGGCCGTCAGGTCGAACGAGGCCGTCGCGTGCGCGAGCTGGGCCTGCGTGAGCGGGAACGTGTAGTCGCGCGAGATGCCCTCGGCATCGGGGAACTGGAGCTGCGAGTTCTCCTGGCCGCTGAACTGGCCGTCGCCCAGGTGGTGCACCACGGGCGTGGGCTCGACGGGCGCCTTCGTGTCGGAGCTTCCGACCAGCACCACGCCGATCGTGTCCACGCCGTCGGGCGATTGCGTGACGGGCACGGCCACGGGCACGCGGTCGCCGTCGTAGACGTCGACGACGTAGGAATCGGGCAGCGAACCGGAGGGTGTCTCCACGGTGAACTGGCCATGGTCGTCGCTGACGACGGTCGTCGTCTCGCCGTCGTTGGAGAGGCCCACGTTCACGCCGGCCAGCGGGTCGCCGTTCTCGTCGGTGACGACGCCGCCCACGAGCCGATGGTCCGGGTCGCAGGCCCGCGCCGTCGTGCCCGCGTACGCGCACATCTGCACGAGGACGCGAGGGGTGGACTTCAGCACCAGGAACAGGCGCTCCTGCGCCGACGCGAGCGGGCTCGCGTTGCGCGTGGCCGTGCCCTGGACGAGCGCGGTCTCCGCGACGGCACGGGTGCACTGGCCGCCCTGCAATGCATAGACCGACAGGCTCGCCTCCCCGGGCGAGAGCGAGGTGGCCTGCAGGGTGTGCGCGCCGTCGGCGACGGCCCGCGCCACGTCCTGCATCTCGACGACCGTCGTCCCGGCCGCCGCCACCTCGTAGATGCCGCCGGTGCTGCCGTACTGCATCGTCTTCGAGGCCGTGCACTCGGCCGCGAGCGGCTGCGTGCCGCCGGCGTCGTCCCCGCTGCCTCCACCGCCGCACGCGGCGACCAGCAAGGCGGCGAGTCCGGCCACCGACGACGATGCGATCCTTTTCATGTTCATGATGCGTGTCCTCCTGGGTCTCCCACGCATCGAACATAGCGTACGGCCGGGGCCTACCCGGCCCCGCCGCGTGACGAAAACCTACTTCTTCGTGAAGTTGTACTTCTGCCCGCTCACGGAGACCTCGTACATCAGGCCGCCCTTCACGATGGTGAAGATGGCCATGCCGTTGTTGTACGAGCCGGCGTTCTTGGCCTTTTCCTTGTCGACGCTCGCGCCCGCGGTGGCGCCGCCGGTGCCCGCCTTGGCGCTCGCGCCGGCCGTGATCGCGACCGCGCTCGCCTCCGCGCCGAACTGGAAGTCCTTCGAGATGAACTTCTCGAGGGCGCCCGAGTTCTGGAAGAAGATCATCTGGCTGAAGCCCTGACCGCCGAGCGCGAAGCCGATCGAGAGCTGGTTCATCGTCGAATCGCCGATGTACTTGCCCTTCTCGTAGACCCGGCCGTTGCCGTGCGCGCCACCGATCCCGATCGCGCCCTTGCCGATCGTCGGGAAGATGGCGTAGCCGTACGCGTTCTCGAAGAACTTGCTCGTCTCGTCCGCCTTGCGGAACAGCGCGAGGGTGTCGTCGTATTCGTCGGCCCATGCGGGCGCGCCCATGGTGGCGCCCAGCGCGAGGGCCGTCGCTGCCAGCACCGTCCTGCGATCGATTCGCTTCATGGTTTTTTCTCCTGGTCGTTCGTCCGGCCGCGGCGCGACCGATTCGTGCCGCGGGCGGGCGAGGTCGGGCAGGCATCGTGCCTGATCGCAAGGCGGCGCGGCATGGAAAACCCTGAAGGCCGCCGGGAGGGGTCAGGTCTTCAGACCTGACCCCGCATTTCCTGGCGACCCGAAACACAGGGTCAGGTCTGAAGACCTGACCCTCTTCTTCGCGATACCCTTCGAACCATGAGCGACTCCCCCTGGTTCCGCGCCGCCGATTGCCGCGTCGACGACCTCGCCGCCATCACCCGCTCGCCCACGCTCGCCGCGGAGGCACCGGGCGCCGCGGAGATCGAGGCAGGCATCCCCGTCTACGACTGCGCCGCGCTGCGCGAGGAGGTTTCCCGCCCGGGACGGCGCGAGGCGACGATGGCGGAGTGGATCCACGTCCTTGCCGAGGGCCCGGGCGTGCTCGCCCTGCGCGGCGCGTTCGACGACGCGCCCGTGCTCGATCGCGTCACCGCCCTCTTCCACGAATTGATCGCCGACGAGCGCGCTGGCGGCGCCGGTGCCGACCACTTCGGCAAGGCCGGCGCGAACGATCGTGTCTGGAACGCGCTGCAGAAGCTCTGCGAGCGCGCGCCCGACGCCTTCGCCGACTACTACGCGAACGACATGCTCGCCCTCGTCAGCGAGGCCTGGCTCGGGCCCGGCTACCAGGTGACGTCGCAGCTCAATTGCGTGAACCCGGGCAGCGCGGCGCAGACCGCGCACCGCGACTACCACCTCGGTGTGCTGACGCCCCCGGAGCTGGAGCGCTTCCCCCGCCACGTGCACCGCATGTCGTCCCTGCTCACGCTGCAGGGCGCGGTGGCCCACGTCGACATGCCGATCGAGAGCGGCCCCACGCTGTACCTGCCTCATTCGCACAAGTACCCCGCCGGCTACCTCGCGATCGGCGATCCCGGATTCCAGGCCTTCTTCGATGCGCACTGCGTGCAGCTGCCGCTGTCGCGCGGCGACGCCGTCTTCTTCAACCCCGCCCTGCTCCATGCGGCCGGCGCGAACCGCTCGAAGGACATCCGGCGCCTGGGCAACCTGCTGCAGGTCTCGTCGGCCTTCGGGCGGCCGATGGAGACGGTGGGGCGCGCGGCCATGTGCCGGGCCCTGTACCCGATCCTGCACGCCCGGCTGGCCGCGGGCACGCTGGGCCCGGAGCAGGCGCGCCGCGCGGTGGCGTGCTGCGCGGACGGCTACAGCTTCCCCACCAACCTCGACCGCGACCCGCCGCTCACGGCGCTCGCGTCGGAGAGCCAGGCGGCGCTGATGCTGCGCGCGCTGGGCGAGGGCTGGGCGCCGGAGCGGTTCGCGGCGGAGGTCACGGCGCAGGCGCGGCGGCGGCTCGCGGACGGGATCGAGTGAGCTGGTGGACGCAATACGGGGTCAGGTCTGAAGACCTGACCCCAAGGCGTCTGGTCTTCAGACCTGACCCCGCATTCAGGACGCTCCCTACTGCGCCGGCAGTTCGAAGACGTAGAGCCGCCCCTGCCGGTCCTCCGCCGCCTGCGCCTCCGTGCCGCCGATGTAGAGGCGGCCGTCGACGACCGTCGGCGACGAGCTGAGCACCGGCTCGTCGAAGACGTGGCTCCAGATCTCCAGGCAGACCGCCTGCCCGCAGGAGTCGGCCTGCCACGCGAGCAGGTCCCCGGTGTTGCGGCCCGCGTAGACGACGCCGTTGGCCACGGTCGGCGAGGAGACCACGGCGGCCTGGAAGCCGTTTCCGAAGAGGAGCCACTCGCGGTTGCAGCGCTTGTGGCCGCAGCCGCCCGCGGCGAAGACGCCGACGCCCGTGTCGAACCCGACGTAGACATGGCCGTTCGCGACCGCGGGCGACCCGTTGAAGAAGTTCGTCTTGTCGACGGCCTGCCACAGTGGATCGCACTTCGCGGCGCCGCACCCGTTCGCATCGAAGGCCGAGAGGGCGTGCTGCGAGGCGACGTAGACGACGCCGTCGAAGATCGCCGGGCTGGAAGCGATCACGGCGCTGCCGAGGCGGCCCGTCCACAGCTCGCCGCATTTCGCGGCGCCGCAGCCGTGGGCGTCGAAGACGTGCAGCTTGCCGTCGTCGGAGCCGATGTAGACGCGCCCGCCCGAGACGACCGGCGTCGACTCGATGGTGCCGCCGGTGCGCCCCGTCCACAGCGGCTGGCACCGGGAGGCGCCGCCGCAGCCGTGGGCATCGAAGGCGTAGAGCCGGCCGTCGAAGGCGCCGACGAAGACCACGCCGTCGGCCACGGTGGGCGACGATTGCAGGATCGCGTCCTTGCCCGCGTCGCCCTGCCACAGCGGCGCGCACACGGCCTGGCCACAGCCGGCGGCGTCGAAGGCGTCGAGCTTGCCGTTGTTGTTGTGATCGTTCGTCTGCGAGCCGACATAGACGATGCCGTCGGCGACCGTCGGCGAGTCGACGATCTGGCCCATGGCCTCGGAGCTCCACGTCGGCTTCAGGCAGATCGCCTTGCCGCAGCCGTCACGCTGGAAGGCCCACAGCCGGCCATCGCGCGAGGCGATGTACGCCAGGTCGCCGACGACCGCGGGCGAGGAGTAGTCGACACTCTTGCCCAACTGGGCCTGCCACGCCAGCTGGAGCTGGTTGACGTTGTCGGTGCCCAGCGTCTGCTCCATGGGATTGAAGCCGGTGTGGCCCTCGTCGAAGCGGAAGTTCGGCCAGTCGAGGGCGAAGGCACCGCCCGCGAGGGCGAGCCCCACGGGGATGGCGAGGATGCGGGCGAGCGAGGCGAGGCGGGGTGAGCGCATGGCGTTCCTCCAGGCGAGGATGGGTCGTGGGTGAATGCCGCATGCCCGTTGCCGGGTTCAAGCGGCGAATCGCCAGCGGCACGCCGGGGCGGCGTGCGCGGCACCCCATCAATCGCAAGCGGGAGGAACAAGTTGCCAGCGGCTTGACGCGATTCAGTTTGCCTTCAGCCAGGCAGGAAGGGGTCAGGTCTTCGACCTGACCCCTGCATTCGTGCGCGCGCCGGAAATGCCGGGGTCAGGTCGAAGACCCGACCCCGAAACCCGTCAGAAGCCGGAGTCCTCCTCGCGAGCGGGCCGCGCTTCGCCTTCAGCCTCGCGCCGCCGCTTCGCCCTCCACTCCTCGAACATCTCTGCGAACGTGCGCCGCCGCTCGCGGGCGAACTCGCGGTAGTCGACGTCCAGCCCGCGGCCGTGGGCGTTGCGGAACTCCATGTACTCCGCGTCGCGGAAGCCGGGGTCGAACTTGGGGCTGAGCCATTCGGCCGTGCGGCCGGCGCCGAACCGGTCGCCGGGGCCGAACTCGTCGTTCGCCTGGCCCACCCAGGCGAGATCCATCGCCTCGTCGTCGGGATGGCGCTCGCCCACCAGGCCGATGCCCTGGCCGTACGGGTAGCCGTATGTGCCCTCGCCGTGGGCGCGTTGCCCCGACCCGGTCCCGCCGCGCCCGCCCACGTAGCCCCCGGCGTGCCCGACGTAGGTGCCGTCGGCGGCAATGCCGCGCGGGCTGTACGTGCGCTGCGCGCCATGGCCGGCGTCGACGTGCTGGCGCACGTCGTCCCCGAACTGCCGGCGCCCGGCATCGTAGCCGGCCTGGCCGTCGCGCGAATCGTTCGCGTCGGGCGCACCGCCCATCTGGCGGCTCATGTCTTCCTGGCTCATGGCGTGGCTCTCCTTCACGTTGATGGCTGCGTTCAGGCGACGCGGCAAGGTGCATGCCGGACGAAATGCGACTTAGCGCACGCGCCGTCGATCGTCAACGCAGAAGTGCTCCAAATCTTGATCCAGGTCAAGCGTTGCCGCCATCGACACGTCGGACATTGGCCCCCGTCCTGTGCGTTCCCTTCGCTGATCGACTACCACGACCAAGGAGACATGCGTGACCCCCCAGCCCCCGGAACTTCGGAAGCTCCTCCGCCGCGCCGCCGCCGGCGCCGCCCTCGTCGCCGCCCTCGCCGGTGCGGCCCCGGCGCAGGCCGACGAGATCGTCATCGGCCAGTCCGTCGCCCTCAGCGGCCCCGACGCCGACATCGGCCGCGACATGCGCGATGGCGCGGCCGCCATCTTCGCGCGTGCCAACGGCGCCGGCGGGACGCCGCACATCCGCCTCATGACGCTCGACAACGCCAACGATCGCCACCGGGCCGACGAAAACACCCAGTCGCTGCTGGCCGCCGGCGCCCTCGCGCTGTTCGGGTACAACTCGGCCACCAACTCCGTCGACGCCGCGGCGCTGGCCGAGAAGGACGGCATGCTGTTCTTCGCCCCCTTCACCGGCTCGCCGAAGCTGCGCGCGAATCCCAACGTCTACACCGTGCGCGCGTCGTACAGGGAGGAGGCGACCAAGATCATCGAGGCCAAGCGGGAGGTCGGAGCGACCAAGGCCGTGGTGCTGTACTACGACGACGAGGTCGGCCACAGCAACTTCGAGACGATCGCCGCCTCCTTCGTCGATGCGGGCCTGCCGCGCCCGGGCGGCGTCGCCGTCAAGCGGGGCGCGGCCGTGACGCGCGCCACCGTCGGCGAGTTGCTGAAGGATTCGCCCCACTACATCTTCGCGACCACGCAGTACGGCGCGCTGCGCGACCTGCTGCGCATCGCCGGCGAGGATGGCGCGCCGCCCTCGATCGCGGCGCTGTCCTTCGTCAATCCGGACGAGCTCGTGGAGTCGGTGGGCCCGCTGGCGCGCGGCGTGATCGTCTCGCAGGTGATCCCCGCCCCCCGCATGGCCAACGAGGTGGCGCTGCCCGTGGTGCACGAATGCGCCGACGCCCTGAAGGCCTACACCGGCGCGAAGCTCAACTACACGGCCCTCGAGTCGTGCATCGCCGCCAAGACGCTGGTGCTCGCGCTGCGCCGCGCCGGCCCGAAGCCGACGCGCGAGAGCCTGCTGCACGCGATGTCCACCCTGGGCCACGTGGACCTGGGCGGCTACGTCATGAACTTCTCGCCCGCCACCCGCCAGGGCAGCAACTGGGTCGACCTGACCATCCTCTCGCGCGGCGACCGCTACGTGCGCTGAGCCCGGAAGCGGCAGAATGCCGCCATGGCCCTGTCGGGAAGATTCTGGAGCTGGCTGACCTCGGCGCGCGACCGGACGCCGCGCAAGGCGCATCCCGATCTCCATCCGCTCGACGTCGAATCGCTCACCCGCGAGCTGGACCTGCTCGCGCAGGCCCGCCGCCTCGGCGCCGCGGGCCTGCCGCATGCGGACGCACGCACCCTCGCCGGCCCGGAGGCCGTGCTCGTGCAGCGGGTCGAGAAGGCGCGCCAGGATTACGTCGACTGGGCCGTGCTGCGCCTGGGCATCCTCGACCAGGACATCGCCCGCCAGGGCGCCGCGCTCGCGCTCCACCGCGCCCGCGAGGCCGACCGGGAGTTCGAGCGCGAGGCCGTGGCGCTTCTTGCCGAGCGCGAATCGCTGCTGCGCGAGCTGCGCGACGCGGCCACCCGCCGGCGCGCGGAGCTTGCCGCGTTCGTCGCCCGGAACCGGCTGGCGCGCGACGCCGACTATCCCGGCCCCGCCGGCCGCATGCTGCTCGCGGGCCTGCTCGTGCTGATGGTCGTCGTCGAGGGGCTCGCGAACGCGTTCTTCTTCGCCGCCGGCGTGGAAAGCGGGCTGCTCGGCGGCTTCGTCTATGCTGCCCTGTTCGCGGCCATCAACGTCGCCCTCGCCTACGTGCTGGGCAAGTACGGCGTGCGCGAGCTCGCGCACGTGAAGCCGGCGCGCAAGGCGCTCGGCGCGGCCGCCCTCGCCCTCGCGGCGGCGGCGATGGTGGCGATCGGGCTGGGCATCGCGCACGTGCGCGACGCGCTCACGGCGCAGCTCCCCGATGCCACCGACGCTGCCCTGCGCACGCTGCTCGCGCACCCCTTCACGCTGAGCGGCGTGCCCTCGTGGGCGCTGTTCGTCATCAGCGTGCTGTTCGCGGCATTCGCCCTCGTCGACGGCCTGAAGACGGACGATCCCTACCCCGGCTATGGCCGCATCGCGCGCCGCACGCGGCTCGCCGCCGACGATCACGACACGGAGCTCGAGGACGTCCGCGCGCGGCTGGAGGAGGCCAAGGCCGCGCGGCTCGAGGCGCTGGACCTCGACCTGCGGCGCGCGCAGGCGGCGCTCGCGGTGCTCGAGAGCCTCATCGCCGACAAGCGCGCCACCGGCACTCGCCTCGCCCACGCCCTGCGCGATGCCGACAACGCGCTGGACGCCCTGCTGCGGCGCTTCCGCACCGAGAACGAGCTCCACCGCGGCGGGGCGCCGCGGCCGGCCTACTTCGATGCGGCGCCCGAGCTGCGCCCCCTGCCGCTGCCCGAGATCGACACGCGCGAGGACGAGGCGACGCTCGCCGCGCAGCGCGCGCTGCTGGCCGCGGCCCTGTCCGAGGTGCAGGGCCTGCGCGCGCGGATCCAGGCCGCCTTCGAGCGCCAGTTCGCGCGCCTCGCGACCGGCGCCCACGCGCAAGCCCCCGGGGCCGCCCGCCCGAGCACGCCCCTCGCGGCACGGGAGGCCGCGTGATGGCCCGCGCGAGCCGTCGCCAGGCCGAGCGCGCCCGGCGCGAGGTGCTGCTGGGCGCCCTCGCCTTCGTCGCCGCGATCGCGATCGCGGGCGGCGCCGCCTGGGCCTGGTACGAGCGCCCGGCGGATGCGCTCGACGCCGCGCTGTGCCCCGCCGGCGGGCCGCGCGGCCACTACGTGCTGCTCGTGGACAAGACCGATCCGCTCACCTTCACGCAGAAGGAGGCCTTCCGGGTGCGCCTGCGCGAGCTCATCCAGAAGCGCACGCCCCAGGGCTACCTGCTGTCGGTGTTCGTCCTCGGCGAAAGCTTCCGGGACAACGCGAAGCCGCTCGTGGAGCTGTGCAACCCCGGCGACGGCTCCGACCGCAGCGCGCTCACCCACAACCTCGCGCACCTGAGGCGACAGTACGAAGAGCGCTTCATCGCGCCGCTGATGGCCGAAGCCGACGCCCTGCAGGCGGCGACGCCGGCGAAGACCTCGCCGATCTTCGAGATGCTGCAGCTCGTGGGCATCAACGCGTTCCAGAGCCACGGCGTCAAGGGCGAGCGGCGCCTCATCGTGATGTCCGACATGCTCCAGAACACGACCCAGTTCTCGATGTACCGTGGCGCGGCCGACTTCGAATCGTTCGCGCGCAGCGACTACGGCCGCAAGGTCCAGGCGCAGCTCCCCGGCGTCGAGGTGGAGCTCGACGTCCTCGTCAACACGCCCGCGCTGCAGACGCGGCGCAACCTGAAGTTCTGGGAAGACTGGTTCGACCGGGCCGGCGCGCGCATCGTGCAGGTCGACCCGCTCGAGGGCTGAGAGCCCACGAAAGGCCCGATGCGCAATCTCTTCGACATCCGCGTCCAGAAGCTCTTCGCCGTCGTCCTCGTGCTGAAGGTGCTTTCGTCGGGCCTCGGCTGGTGGCTGCGCATGCCCTGGAGCCTGGGATTCGCGCTGCCGCTCGCGCTGATGGTGCTTTACATCGTGGTGGGCCTCGGCCGCCGGCGCGACGACGTCACCGACGAGAAGTTCGCCGACAGCTGCTACTACCTCGGCTTCATCTTCACGATCACGTCGATCATCTTCAGCCTGTTCGACCTTCCCAGCATCGGCTCGCAGCTCGAGAGCATCGCCGTGCGCTTCGGGGCCGCGATGGTCAGCACCGTGCTGGGCCTGGGCGTGCGCGTCTACCTCGTGAGCTTCGAGCGCGACGCCGCCGACGCCTTCCGCGAGGCGGAGGAAGCCGTCATCGACGCCTCGCGGCGCTTCGCGGAGCAGCTCGGCATCGCCCTCGAGCGGCTGCGCGACTTCGAGTCGGAGATGGATCTCGCCGCCCGGGCGAGCGTCGAGCGCGTCAACCTCCAGGTCGAGGCCCTCGGGCGCGAGCACGGGCAGCGGCTCGAGGCGTTCTTCGCGGATCTCGCCGCGCGCAACCGGGAGGCGGTCGCCTCGGCCTTCCTCGACCTGCAGTCCGCCAGCGAGCGCATGGCGGAGACGGTCGACGGCTACACCGGCGCCGTGCGCGCGAACCTCGACGGGATCGACGCGATCGTCGCGGGCTTCCTCGAGGCCTTGCACAGGCGCCTCGACAGCTCCATGTTCCCGCCCGACTACTTCGCGAAGTACCTCGCGGCGCCGCTGGCGCAGCTGCGCGGCGCCTCCGAGGACATCGCCGACCACGTCCGCCGCGCGTCCCTCTCCGTGGCCGAATCGTCCCAGGGCCTCGTGCAGGCCTCGCAGCACCTGCGCGAGCGCACCGGCACCGTCGAGGGCGCGTTCGACTCCATCTCCAGGCTCGTGCAGCAGCAGGGCGAGGCGCTGCAGGGCGCGCAGCGCCACATGGCCGCGCTCTCGCAGGTCGCCAGCGCGCTCGCGGGCATCGACGTCGTGCTCGATCGCGCGGCGGCCGGCCTCGAGGCAAGCGGCCTGGCCACCGCCGCCCTGGTGCGGCGCGCGACGGCCGAGCGCCGCGACGACGCGGCCACGCGCGAGCTGATCGAGCAGTCGGTCGCCGAGGTCGCCGCGAAGCTCGATGCCGTCGTCGCCCAGCTCAAGGTGCTGCACCGCGAGGTCGCCACGACGCCGACGATCGCCGCGGCGCCACCGACCCAGCGCGCGTCGGGAGCCTGAGGCCAGGCCGCCCGCCGTGAAAGGCCGACGATCGTGACCCCGCGCCGCAACGACCAGGTCTTCCAGCTGTCGCTCACCGAGATCGCGTTCACGATCGCCTTCCTGCTCCTGCTGCTGGTCGGCTACCGCGTCTGGCAGGAGCAGGCGGCGCACGCCGCCGCATCGGCGGCCCTGGCACAGGCGCAGGAGCAGCAGCACGCCGTGCAGTCGATGGAGCGCGCGCGCGAGGACCTGGCACGGGCGTTGCGCGAGGCCGGGGCCTCCGACCCCGATGCCGCGATTTCCAGGCTCGTGGAGGCCGGCGAACTGCGCGCCGAGCGCGACCGCCTGCGCCGGCAGGTCGACGACCTCGACGCGAAGCTGAGCGCGCTCGCCCCGGTGCGCGGCACGCCGCCGGCGGAGGATGCCGGGGCCTCGGCGGCCGCGGCGCGCGCGGCGCTGGGCCTCGCCTCCGCCGCGCGGCCCGCGCAGGAACCGGCCTCGGAGACCGCCGGGCGCCTCGCGAAGGAGAACGCGGA
>Ga0209051_1001952_pt1 | contig 15857 bp, 11 predicted proteins | sample AraplaCvi_mMS_r2_2_FD_184286 | JGI IMG/M metagenome (GOLD analysis project Ga0209051, IMG submission 184286) | Arabidopsis root microbial communities from North Carolina, USA - plate scrape MF_Cvi_mMS_r2 (SPAdes) (version 2) | ecosystem: Host-associated > Plants > Roots > Endosphere | place...
AGCGCCCGCGGATGCGCGCGCCCAGCCCGAGCCGCACGAGGCCGGCGGCAGCGAGCACGATGGCGTCGTAGCCGCCCTCGTCGAGCTTGCGCAGGCGCGTGTCGAGGTTGCCGCGCAGGGGCGCGAGGCGCAGGTCGGGCCGCAGCGCGAGAAGCTGCGCGACGCGGCGCAGGCTGGACGTGCCCACGCGCGCGCCCCGCGGCAGCTCGGCGAGCGAGGCGTAGCGGGTCGAGACGAAGGCATCGCGCGGATCCTCGCGCTCGAGCACGGTGACGAGCTCGAAGCCCTCGGGCAGCACCATCGGCACGTCCTTCAGCGAATGCACGGCGAGCCGCGCCGCGCCCGTCTCGAGGGCGGTCTCGAGCTCCTTCACGAAGAGGCCCTTGCCACCCACCTTGGACAGCGTGCGGTCGACGATCTGGTCGCCCCGCGTGGTCATGCCCAGCAGCGCGGCATCGAGCGCCAGGCGCTCCTTCAGCAGGCCCTGCACGTGGGTCGCCTGCCACAGGGCGAGGCGGCTCTCGCGCGTCGCGATCACGATGGATTCCATCGGGACATTATCCGCGCGCCGGCGGGCGCATGGCGTTCGGGGTCGGGTCTTCGACCTGACCCCGGCATTCGGATCGGCGACTGGAATGCGAGGGTCAGGTCGAAGACCTGCCCCCCCAACGACCGGCAGGCCTGCTACATTTGCGAATTGACGATTGGTAATTTGGTTACATCGCCACGGAGCTTCCGATGCCACGCACCGCCCCCTCCCCCGCAGCGCGCCGACAGACCGCGGCCAAGTCGCCGGCGCCCCCTCGCACCAGTGGAAGGAGCCGGATGGAGGCGGCGGAAATCGACAAGGCACGGCCGCTGGTCGAGGATATCCGGTTACTCGGCCGGCTCCTCGGCGACGTGATCCGCGAGCAGGAAGGAACGCCCGCCTTCGAGCTGATCGAGCGGGTGCGCCAGCTCTCGGTGGCCTACCGCATCCACAAGGACGCCAGCGCCGGCCGCGTGCTGGACCGGCTGCTGAAGAACCTCTCCGCGGACCAGACCGTCAGCGTCATCCGCGCCTTCAGCTACTTCTCGCACCTGGCCAACATCGCGGAGGACCGCCAGCACGTGCGCCGCCGCACCTTCCACGAGCGCGAGGGGCACCTGCAGGAAGGCTCGCTGGCGATGGCCTTCGAGCGCCTGCACCAGGCCGACCACCGCGCCGCCGACATCGCGGCCGCCCTGAGCCGCGCCTACATCTCGCCGGTGCTCACGGCGCACCCCACGGAAGTGCAGCGCAAGAGCATCCTCGATGCCGAGCGCGCGATCGCGGAGCTGCTCGCCGCGCGCGAGACGCTGCACTCCGAGCGCGAGCTCGCCGAGAACGTCGCCCTCATGCGCGCGCGCATCACGCAGCTCTGGCAGACGCGCATGCTGCGCTACACCAAGCTGACCGTGGCCGACGAGATCGAGAACGCGATCTCCTACTACCACTCGACCTTCCTGCGCCAGATCCCGCGCATGTACCGCGCGCTCGAGGAGGCCCTTCCCGGGCACGAGGTGGCGCCGTTCTTCCGCATGGGCAACTGGATCGGCGGCGACCGCGACGGCAATCCCAACGTCACCGCCGACACGCTGCAGGTGGCGCTCGCGCGCCAGAGCGAGACGGCCCTGCGCCACTACCTCTTCGAGGTGCACGCGCTCGGCGCCGAGCTCTCGACCTCGCAGATGCTCGCCCCCGTCACGCCCGAGATGCTCGCGCTCGCCGAGCGCTCGCCCGACTCCAACGCGCACCGCGAGGACGAGCCCTACCGCCGCGCCCTGATCGGCGTCTACGCCCGGCTGGCCGCGACCCTGCAGCGCCTCACGGGCACCGAGGCGCTGCGGCATGCGGTGGTGCCGCAGGGGCCGTACGATTCGGCCGCCGAATTCGGGGCCGACCTCGCCGTGATCGCGCGCTCGCTGCGCTCGCATCACGCCGGGGCCCTGATCGCGCCGCGCCTCGCCCCGCTGCAGCGCGCGGTGCAGATCTTCGGCTTCCACCTCGCGACGGTCGACCTGCGCCAGAGCTCCGACCAGCACGAGCTCGTGGTCGCCGAGCTGCTGCGCACCGCGCGCCTCGAGGCCGACTACGCGAGCCTCGACGAGCCCGGCCGCCGCACCCTGCTGCTGCGCCTGCTGAACGACGCGCGCCCGCTGCGCGTGCACGGGGCCGAGTACTCGGATCTCGCGCGCAGCGAGCTCGCCATCTTCGAGGCCGCGCTGACGATGCGCGCCGCCTTCGGCCACGAGGCGATCCGCCACTACATCATCTCGCACACCGAGGACGTGAGCGACCTGCTGGAGGTGCTGCTCCTGCAGAAGGAGGCCGGCCTGATGCGCGGCACGCTGGAGGAGCCGGGCGGCCCGCCCGGCTCCGTGGCCGACCTGATCGTCGTGCCCCTGTTCGAGACGATCGCCGACCTGCGGCACGGCGCGGACATCATGCGCGCGTTCTACGAGCTGCCCGGCATCGCGGCGCTGGTGAAGCGCAGCGGCGGCGAGCAGGACATCATGCTGGGCTACAGCGACAGCAACAAGGACGGCGGCTTCTTCACGAGCAACTGGGAGCTCTATCGCACCGAGGTCGCGCTGGTGGACCTGTTCGACGAGCTCGAGGCCGCGCACGGCATCCGACTGCGCCTGTTCCACGGCCGCGGCGGCACGGTGGGCCGGGGCGGCGGCCCGAGCTACCAGGCGATCGTCGCGCAGCCGCCCGGCACCGTGAACGGCCAGATCCGGCTCACCGAGCAGGGCGAGGTCATCGCCTCGAAGTACGCGAACCCCGACATCGGCCTGCGCAACCTCGAGACCCTCGTGGCCGCCACGCTGGAGGCCACGCTGCTGCACACGACGAAGGCGCCGCCGAAGGCCTTCCTCGAAGCGGCCGAGGCGCTGAGCGAGGCGAGCTTCCGCGCCTATCGCGAGCTGGTGTACGAGACCCCCGGCTTCACGGACTACTTCTTCGCCGCGACGCCCATCCGCGAGATCGCGGAGCTCAACATCGGCTCGCGGCCGGCCTCGCGCAAGTCGACCCGCCGCATCGAGGACCTGCGCGCGATCCCCTGGGGCTTCTCGTGGGGCCAGTGCCGCGTGGCGCTGCCCGGCTGGTGCGGCTTCGGATCCGCGGTGCAGGCCTGGCTCGGCGACGAGCCCGACGAGCAGACGCGCCGCCTCGACCTGCTGCGCCGCATGCACCGGCAGTGGCCGTTCTTCCGCACGCTGCTGTCCAACCTCGACATGGTGCTGGCCAAGAGCGACCTGCGCATCGCCGCGCGCTACGTCGAGCTCGTCGACGACAAGCGCGGCGCCAAGCGCATCTTCGGCGCGGTGAAGGCCGAGTGGGAGCGCACGCAGGAGGCGCTCGCCGCCATCACCGGCGAGGCCTCGCGCCTGCAGTCGAACCCCGCGCTCGCGCGCTCGATCGAGCACCGGTTCCCGTACCTCGATCCGCTGAATCACCTGCAGGTCGAGCTGATGCGCCGCTATCGCATGCGGCGCGAGGGCGCGCCCGAGAACGACCGGCTGCGGCGGGGCATCCACCTCTCGATCAACGGGATCGCGGCGGGATTGCGCAACACGGGCTGAGGCGCCGCGCCGCTCCCCGGGATCCGTTCAGGGACCCGGGCGTCGATATCCTGCGCCGGCCATGACTTCATCGGCCGGCCTGCGGCACGAGCATGAAGCCATGCAGCCCCACGCGACGGGGAAAACCGTCTACCATCCGATGGAAACCTGGGGCCTGTATGGGCAACGTGTTTGCTATTGAAATGCTCGTGAGAACAACAACGACGTCTGGTTCCGCCAGACCGTCGATGCATGCAGTGATGCGGGGGCTGCTGACCGTCGGCGGTTCTGCAACGGCGTAACGCGCTCGGTTCGGGCGTGCCGCGCCGTCCGTACTCGGGCGCTGGGAGGCCCTGCATGCATGCAAACGAAGATCTCCAGGCTTTGATGCGTCGGCGTGCCGTGGTTTGCGGGGCCGCAGCTGCGTTGCTGGCGTCGGTGTCTGCCTGCAATCGCCGCAGCGCTGCTCCCGAAGAACGGAGCTCGAGGGTTCGCATCGCCGTGCCCGTCGTGCCGCATGCCGGCCTGATCCATATCGCATCGGCGCGCGGATTCTTCCGTGATCGCGGGCTCGGGATGACCTTGCTCCCGCAGAGCTATGGCAAGGCCGCGCTGGGCGAGCTTCTGCGAGGGCGAGCCGATCTGGCTGTCGCTGCCGACGTTCCGTTTGTCATCGAAGTCCTCAAGGGCGCGCCGCTGAGTATCCTTGCATCGGTGGCCAACGCCTCGAACGAGCTGGCGGTCCTGGGCCGTACCGAACGCGGTATCCACACGCCCGGTGATCTCCGCGGTCGCAGGGTGGGCGTCACGCTGGGAACGAGCGGCGAATACTTTCTTTGGGCCTTTCTGGTCCGACATCGCATCGCGCCGCAATCGCTTCAGCTGATCGACCTGCCGCCCTCGCGGCTCATCGAATCCTTGCGCCACGACGTCGTCGACGCCATCGCCGCCTGGCAGCCTGTTCGGCACGAAGCCGAGCTCGCCTTTGGCAATCTCGTCGTCTCGCTCCAGGCTCCGGACGCCTATGCGCAGAGCTACATCCTGGTAGGCCAGAGAAGCTATGTGCAGGCTCACCAGCAGGAATTGCGCGATGTGCTGCGAGCGCTGCTGGACGCCGAAGCCTTCGTCGATGCTCATCCGCAACGGGCCAAGGAGGAACTTGCCGGAATACTAAAGCTGAGTCCCGGAAACTTCGAACCCGCCTGGGAGGATGTGACCCTCAAGGTCGACGAGCAGCAGGCTCAACTGGTCACCCTGGAGGACGTGGCGATCTGGGCGATGGCGCGCAATTACGCGCCCAGCCAGCCCATGCCCAACTTCGTGTCCCATCTCGCGCTGGACACCTTGCTCGCGGTGAGTCCGGAGCGCGTGACGGTGGTCCGATGAAGATCCGCAGCAAGGCCACGATCGCAGCCGCGCTGATGCTCGGCACGATGACGCTGATTGCCATCAGCATCGGCTGGGCCAATGCTCAGGTCCGCGCAGCAGTCGCCCAGCGGCGCCAGAGCGTCGAGATCGTCGATGCGCTCAACGGCATGCGCATGGTGAGCTTCGAATATCTGCTCAATCGTCGTGTTCGCGCACGATTGCAGGAACAAGTCGCGTGGGAACGGCTCGAACGCCTGTTCGCGAACCCTGTTCCCCTCGACAGTGCCGCCGCGAGCATCTTGGCGAACCTTCGAAGCCAGGGAGAAGCCGGTCACCGTCTTTTCGGCGAAATCGGTGCGGCAACTGGGGGCGGCGACTCCGTCGACGAGGTGCAGCGTCGATTCGAGTCGCAGTTGTCGAGCCGGATCCTCATCCTGCAGCAGAACAGCCTCGTCGAGGCCGAGCAACTCATCCATGATGCAGGGGAACGGATCGATGAAACGCAACACCGCGTCATGTTGATCACGGGGCTGGGACTCCTGGTGATGGCGGCCTTGACCGCAGCGACAGCCTGGTTGTTCCGCCGCGACGTCCTGGGGCCGATTGCGCGCCTGGAACTGGCGACGCGCGAGGTCGCTGCCGGCAACTGGTCGTTCGAACTCGACGTGGGAAGTTCCGACGAGTTGGGGGACATGGCCCGCCACTTCGATGCGATGACGCGCGCACTGAGAGATTCCTTCGGCCAGCTCCAGATCAGCAACCGGGATCTCGTCGCGCTGAACAAGGAACTCGAGTCGTTCAGCTATTCGGTTTCCCACGACTTGCGCAGCCCGTTGCGGAGCATGGATGGCTTCTCCCTTGCTCTCCTCGAAGACTATGGGGACCAGCTCGACGACGAGGCGCGCGACAGCCTTCAACGCATTCGTGCGGCCAGCCAGAGGATGGGGCGCCTGATCGACGAGTTGCTGGGACTGGCGCGGGTCACCCGGGCCGAGCTGCGGATCCAGGACGTCGACCTCAGCGCGATTGCCGAGGAGATCGCATCGACACTGGCCAAGGCCGAGCCCGAGCGCCGGGTCAGATGGGAAATTGACAAGAACATCCACGTTCGGGGCGACCGCGATCTGATTGCCATCGCCCTCCAGAACCTGCTCGCCAACGCGTGGAAGTTCACGAGCAAGGTCGCCGAGGCCGTCATCCGGGTCGGCATGCGGTACGAGGACGGGGAGCGGGTCTGTTTCGTCGCTGACAATGGCGCAGGGTTCGACATGGCCTATGCGTCCCGCCTCTTCGGTGCATTCCAACGCCTTCATCACGAGAGCGATTTCCCAGGTACGGGTATCGGCCTGGCCACGGTGCAGCGCGTGATGCGCCGCCATGGCTGGTCACTTGGAGCTCAAGCATCCCCCGGACACGGCGCGACGTTCTATTTCCGCCCTACGGAGCAAGACAATGAACGAAGAGAACAAGACCATCCTGCTGGTTGAGGACAACGAAGACGATGTCGCGTTGACGTTGCGAGCCTTCAGGCGCAACCATCTGATGAACCCCGTGGTCGTGGTTCGCGACGGCGTCGAGGCGCTCGACTTCCTCTTTGCGCGCGGCGCCCATCAAGGCCGGGGCACGGACCTGCCGACGATCGTCATTCTCGACCTGAAGCTGCCCAAGCTGGATGGATTGGGCGTCCTCAAGACAATGCGTGCCGATCCGCGGACGGCACTCCTGCCCACCGTGATCTTGACATCGTCCAAGGAAGAGCAAGACGTCATCGCCGGCTATTCGCTCGGGGCCAACAGCTACGTCCGCAAGCCGGTTGACTTCGCCGAGTTCGTCGAGGCAGTCAAGGTCCTCGGCATCTACTGGTTGGCGCTCAATCAGAGTCCGCCGCCGAAATGACCACCATGAACGAGCGCCCAATCAGGCTTCTCGCGATCGAGGATTCCGAGAACGACTTTCGCTTGGCCATGCGGTCGCTGCGCAAGGCCGGCTTCGCGCCGGAAGGACGACGCGTGCAGGATCTGCTGTCGCTGCGGCAAGCGTTCCTCGAAGGTCCGTGGGAGGCCGTGATTTCCGACTTCAGCATGCCGGGCTTCAGCGGCCTGGAAGCGCTGGCCGAGTTCCGCAATACGGGCATGGATATTCCGTTCATCTTCGTTTCCGGAACGATCGGCGAAGAGACGGCCGTCGCTGCGATGCAGGCCGGCGCCAATGACTATGTGATGAAGGACAACTTGCGACGGCTGGGGCCCGCACTCCAACGCGAGCTGGCCCAGGCCGCGCGGCGAGCGGCCCACCGCCAGGCCGAGGCCGAGCTGAGCCGCTTCGAGGCACAACTCCACCAAGCCCAGAAGATGGAATCGCTCGGCACCTTGGCCGGCGGAATCGCGCATGACTTCAACAACATCCTCGGCGCCATCCTGGGGAACATCGAGCTTGCCTTGATCGATCTGGAGCCCAACCATCCGGCGCAAGCTGCTCTCGGAGAAGTTCAGCAGGCAAGTCTGCGCGCACGCGATCTCGTGCGACAGATACTGACCTTCAGTCGTCGTCGACCGCAGCGATTGGAGAGCATTGCCCTGAAGCCCATCGTGGAGGAGACCTTTCGCCTTCTCCGCGCGACGCTGCCCGCGGGCGTCGAGCTTCGGCAGGAGCTTGGCGAGGTGCCCCTGTACGTGCACGCCGACGCGACCCAGCTTCAGCAAGTATTGATGAACCTGTGCACGAACGCCTGGCATGCGCTGCACGACAAGGCCGGCCAGATCGTCATGGGCCTCGACGCCCTGGAAATCGATGCCGCGGACGCGCCGGCGCGCGGCCTGGAATCGGGTGCCTATGCGCATCTCTGGGTGAAGGATACGGGTTCCGGAATGGACGATCGAACGCTCGAGCGGGCTTTCGAACCGTTCTTCACGACCAAGTCGACCGGTCAGGGAACCGGTCTGGGATTGTCGGTGGTTCACGGGATCGTCGCGGCTCACCACGGAAGCATCACCGTGGATACCTTGCTCGGCGAGGGCAGCACCTTCCACGTTCTTCTGCCCGCGACCTCCGAGCCCCTCGTCCTACCGGCGGATCGCGATCAGTTACCGCGGGTGGAGACACACGGCGAGCACGTTGTCTACCTCGACGATGACCAGACGGTCATGCTGGTCATGGTTCGAATCCTCGAGAGAGCCGGATATCGCTGCAGCGGCTTCCTCGAACCCTCGGCCGCGCTGGCGTTCATCAAGGAAGCGTCAGGGGGCGTGGATGTCTTCATCACCGACTACAACATGCCCGGTCGTTCAGGAATCGAAGTGGCTCGCGAAGCGGCGTCGTTGAATCCTGATCTGCCCATCGCGATCAGCACGGGGCTGATCACCGACGAGCTTCGCGAAAGTGCGCGCGCATTGGGCGTGGTTGCCATCATCGAGAAGGAGAATGCCTTCCGCGAAATCGTCCCCCTGGTCCGGCGCCTTCTGCAGAAGGACGAGAAGTAGCATGCGGTCGGCGGCCTGGTGCGACCGGCCATGCACTGTCGCGCCCTCCGGCTCTCGGCGGGCATCAGTCGCCAAGCAGAGAGTCCAGAATCTCCATGCACGCCCTGGCGGTGCGGTTGTCGGCGTCCTGTTCCGCATGCCACGCGGAAACGGACACGGCGACAATGTTGTAGGAGCGCAGAGCCTGAAAGAATGCCGCCATGTCAGCGGCACTGGGGCCGCGCAGGACATGGTACTTGAGCGCGGGCATGCGAGCCGCGTCGTCGACGATGTCGGTGTCCCAGTGCAGGTAGATGCGATCCTGCGGCTTCAGGTGATCCAGCACTTCGCCCAGCGGGCAGCGGAGAATGCGGGAGTTCATCAAGGCTTCGCGCTCGCCGGGGTCGAGGTCGCGCGCATCCGCGAGAACGATTTGCCGCTGCGGATAGGCTTGCACGCCGATGGTCGACAAGCAGGCGAACGTTGCCTGGCTGCGAGGATCGGATCCGTGGTCGACCCGGCCCACGAACATGGCCAGCGGCATCCCGCCGATGTATTTGGTCTGGCTGCTGGACCAGGTGTGGAAGTCGCCGTGGGCGTCGAGCCAGACGACGCGATCGGGCGACTTGCCCGCTCGTTGCAGCCCCGCGAGCATGCCGAGACTGGAGACGCAGTCGCCGGCGAGGCTGACCGGCCGGCGGCCGCTACTGGCCAGGGCTGCGACGCGCATGGAGAGCAATGCGTAGAGGCTGCCCATGCTGCGCAGCTGCGCGACAGGGTCCGGGATGCGCGTTTCACGCTGCAGTTCGAGCCCCAGCGCCTCCCACGGATGGGGGTCGACGTCTTGCACACGCAGCAAGCCGTCGCGGCGCTGGCCCATCAGATAGGGCAGCAGGATCCTGGCGTTCACAACCATGTGTTGGAGTCCATCGGGTAGCCGAGCAAGCCCATCATCTCGCCAACCTCCGGACGCTGGCTCAGCCCCATGAGCATGGCGCGTCTCTTGTGCCAGCGCTTGGGGTGCGGCGGTTCCGTTGCCATCGTGATGGGCAGCGCGCTTGGGAGCGCAATTGCGGCCAAGCCCAAGTGTTGCGTGATTCGCTTCAGGACCGCCACAGGGTTGGCGATGAAATCTTCAAAGTGCACGCGCAGGGCGCTGACGCCGCGCCGCAGGATGGCCTCGTGGGCCGAGTACCACTGGTTGAGGCAGACGTCCTCCAGCTTCGCGCTGGTGAACCTTCTCCAATTGCGTGGCAGGTCGAACTTCCACCACTTGCGGCCGAAGGGCACCCGGTCTGAATACCCTTGGATGGCGAGTTCGCACCCGACCTTGCTGAGGTCATGCGAGAAGAAGCCCAGCGGATACAGCCAACCGTCGATCAAGCCGCTGACGGACTGCGCGAAGCCTCGTGTCAGGTGAATGTACGTCACCTCGGCGTTGGGGAACAGCTGCTCGTACACGCCGATGCGATATGCATCGGCCGGAGACTTGAAGAGCAGGAACGAGTCCTCCACATCGGCCGGGGCAAATTGCCGGCGCCTGAGCGTAGGCGCCACGAAAGGTGGCTCTTCGATCTTCAGGGGCTCGTCGAAATGCAGGCTCGCACCCGACTTTGCGCTGCCGTCGTAATAGCTGATTCGCCATGGCTCATCGCTGAACACGGTGGAGAGGATCAGCGCCTGCAGCTCGGCATCGTTGCGGCGCTCCCCCCGGCCCCCACGGTCGATCTGACTGAGTGCGGCCTCCAGCGATTGCTCGAGGCGGCGGTAGGCGCCCGCATCCAGAAAATGCAGAGGGAACTGCAGCGCCAGCCGGTTCCTCCACTTCCTCAGCAACAGCCGGCTGTCGAGGATCTCCGTCGAAGGAAATGAAACATCGTCCAGGATGCTGCTCGCCAGCTCGGCGGCATTGGCCACAGATTCAATGCAATCGCTGTCGGAATTTTGATTGAAGCCGTTGCCGGACAATGCCAGGAACGGTTCCAACTCTCCATCCAGGGATGCGATGCGAGGATGGGAGGCCAAGGCCTCCTTGAAAAGGCTGGATCCGCCCCGCGAGCTGGTCAAGATGACCACCACGCGTCGAACCATCAAATTCAGTTCCGTAAGAGGAACGTCGCGACGCGACTTGATGGTCAACATTCTGCTGTCCATGGCAGCCGAGGCGTCAGGCCAGGGTCATTTCGTAGACAATGAATTCCTGGCGTCTGGTGTCGTCGATGGATTCGCGGGCCAATTCCGCGACGCGCAAGCTCGCTGCCTGCGCGAGGCGCATCATGGCCTCGATTTCACCGAAATTGGATTGCACGAAATAGATGCGCCCCTTCGGATGCAAGTGCCGCCCCACGCCTTCGAAGAAGCGCGTATTCGTTCTGAAGTCGGTGTCCCACTGGGACATCGCCACGACGTCGTGCGCCTGCTTGTTTCGAAATGGGAGATTTGCGGTAATAACGTCGAAATGCTGTTCGCCCAGTGCATCGAAGAGGTCGGATTGCCGAACCTCCATGGTGCCGGCAAAGCCGTGCATCTTCGCGTTGTGGGTCGCGCTCCGGACAGCCGATGGGTTGATGTCGACTCCCACCACGCGCGCCGCGCCCTGGTAGCAAGCGAAGATGCCGATGACACCCGAACCCGTACCCACATCCAGCACGCTCTCGCCTGGATGGATCCTGAAATGCTTGACCAGCGGCAGGCTGTCGGCGAACGGCCAGAACGTATCAGGGTAGACCAGGAACTCCTTGCCCAGGTATTGGACTTTCCGCCCCTCTGCCGGTACCGCCTTGAAGAGCAGCTGCCGCTGCCGCTGCCATTGGTCGGTAAAGCTGAGCAAATCCATCTGCCACCTCCATTGCAGTCTGCCGCCGAAGATCAAGCTATCCGCCAAGGCGCGGAGATTACCCGACACGGCACAGTCCATAAAGGGCAGATGCCGGACCACCTGGTTCGTGCTGCGGCGCTAATGCGGGATCAGGTCTGAAGACCTGACCCCCTTCCGAGCGCTCAGATGCCGTCGCTCGCCAAGAGCTCCCGTACCTGCGCCAGTTGCCGCCGCGAGACGGCGAGCCACTCCTGCGTCGGGTCGACCTGCACCGCCCAGCCCTCGGCATCGGCCTCGCCGTTGCCTTCCGCGCCGGTGGGCGCGCGACGCTCGAGCTTGCGCACCGCCGTGCGCGCGACGAGGGCGTTGCGGTGCACGCGCAGCATCGTGTCGCCCAGGCGCTGCTCCAGGTCGGCGAGGGAGTCGTCGAGCACGTACGCGTGCGCGGCGGTGCGCAGGGTGACGTACTTCAGCTCCGCCTTCAGGTACAGGATGTCGGCCACCGGCACGCGCTGCACACGCCCGCGATCGCTCACCACGAGCACGGGCTGCTCGCCGTCGGGCGAAGGTGCGGGCGACGCGGCGACGACATGGCCCAGCCGCTGCGACACGCGCAGCAGCGCCTCCTGCAGCCGCGCGCGGCGGACGGGCTTGGTGAGGTAGTCGGCGGCATCGATCTCGAAGGCCTGCAGCGCGTGCCCCGCGTGCGCGGTGACGAACACGACGAGCGGGCGCCGCGGCTGCGCGCGCAGGCGCTCGGCCAGCTGCAGGCCGTCGAGGCCGGGCATCTGGATGTCGAGCAGCACGAGATCGACCTCCATCGTCGAGAGCTGGTGCAGCGCCTCGGCGGCGCTGCCGGCCTCGCCGGCCACTTCCGCGCCCGGCAGCGTGCAGTCCGCGAGCAGGCTGCGCAGGCGCAGGCGCGCAAGGTCTTCATCGTCGACGATCAACACGCGCAGCCGGTTCACTGGATTCGCTTTCTTCCCGGAGTCGGTTTCTCAAGGCAGGGGAACGGCGAGCCGCACCCTGAAGCGGCCCTCGTCGTTCATGCCCGATTGGAATTCGGCGTGGAGGTCGTGCATCAGGCGCAGGCGCTCGCGCGCGCTCGCGAGCCCGATGCCGTGTCCCGGCTGCGGCTCTCCACGCACCGTGTTGACGACCTGCACCCAGGCCCGCCCGTTGCGCGCACGCGCCCGGATCTGCACGCGCCCACCGTCGGGGCTGGGCTCGATGCCGTGCCGCACCGCGTTCTCGACCAGGGGCTGCAGCACCAGCGGCGGCACGCGCGCGCCGTTCACCGCCTCGTCGATGTCCCAGTCGACGGCCAGGCGCTTGCCGAAGCGCATGCCCTCGATGTCCAGATACAGCCGCGCCAGGCGGATCTCCTCGCCGAGCGTCGACTCGCCCTCGAGGGCGCCCAGAGCCGCGCGGAACAGCTCCGCGAGATCCTCCATGACCTCTTCCGCGCGCGCGGGGTCGACCCGGATCAGCGCGATGGCGGTGTTCAGCGTGTTGAACAGGAAGTGCGGCCGCACGCGGGCCTGCAACTCCACGAGGCGCGCCTCGGTCGCGGCCGGCAGCGTCGCGCGCTGGCGCAGCACGAGCCAGTGCCAGACGACGCCGCCCAGGGTCGCGCCGGCGCACACGATGGCGGGCAGGCTGGAGACGTCGCCCGCCTGCACCCCCAGCGCGTGCAGGGGCAGGCTGGCGGCCCACGCCGCGAAGCCGCCCGCCGCGCCCACGCAGGCGACGCGCGCGGGCGCCGGCAGCTTCGCGAGCAGCGGCGTGGCGCTGCAGGCCGCCACGAGCCAGCCGAGCGTGGCCGGCACGGCCACCGCGGCCGCGATCGCGGTGCGCAGGTACCACGATGTCCAGTCGGGCGAACCGAAGCCCGAGCCGACGCCCACGACGAACATCACGAACAGCAGCGCGCGAAGGATGACGCCGCTCTCGCAGAGCTCCGGCACGGCGCCGCGCGCCGGCGGCGGCGGCGCCTCGTCGAGCGAGCTGGAGGTCATCGTCGTGGTGTCCATGGGCCACATTGTCGTGCGCGCCGCGCGCGCGCATCAAGCCGCCACCCGGCGACATCCCCCGCAACCCGTGGCGTCCCGCGCAAAATACAATCTCCTGTTTCCCCCGGGATGCGCGCCGGCGAGGCGCGTTCCGCAATGCACGCGAAGGACGCGATGAGCGGCAATCAACTGGACAAGAAATCCGAGGCCTGGTCGGCCCTGTTCTCCGAGCCCATGAGCGAGCTCGTGAAGCGCTACACGGCCAGCGTCGGGTTCGACAAGCGCCTGTGGCGCGCCGACATCGAGGGCAGCCTCGCGCACGCGGCGATGCTCGCGGCGCAGGGCGTCATCTCCGCCGGCGACCTCGCGGACATCGAGCGCGGCATGGCGCAGGTGCGCGCCGAGATCGAGGCCGGCACCTTCGAGTGGAAGCTCGAGCTCGAGGACGTCCACCTCAACATCGAGGCGCGCCTGACGCAGCTCGTGGGCGACGCCGGCAAGCGCCTGCACACGGGCCGCTCGCGCAACGACCAGGTCGCCACCGACGTGCGCCTGTGGCTGCGCTCCGAGATCGACGAGATCGCGCCGCTGCTCGTCGAGATGCAGCGCGCGCTGGTCCACGTGGCGGCGCAGCACACGACGACGGTGATGCCCGGCTACACGCACCTGCAGGTCGCGCAGCCCGTGAGCTTCGCGCACCACCTGCTCGCGTACGTCGAGATGTTCGCCCGCGATGCCGAGCGCCTCGCCGACGCGAGGAAGCGCGTCAACCGCCTGCCCCTGGGCGCCGCGGCGCTCGCCGGCACGAGCTATCCGCTCGACCGCGAGCGCGTCGCGCGCACTCTGGGCTTCGACGGCATCTGCCAGAACTCGCTCGACGCCGTGAGCGACCGCGACTTCGCCATCGAGTTCAGCGCCTTCGCCACCCTCGTGATGGTGCACGTCTCGCGCCTGGCCGAGGAGATCGTGCTCTGGATGAACCAGAACTTCGGCTACGTCGACCTGTCGGACCGCTACTGCACGGGCTCGTCGATCATGCCGCAGAAGCGCAACCCCGATGTCGCGGAGCTCGCGCGCGGCAAGAGCGGGCGCGTGGTCGGCCACCTGATGGCGCTCGTCACGCTGATGAAGGGCCAGCCCCTGACCTACAACAAGGACAACCAGGAGGACAAGGAGCCGCTGTTCGACACGGTCGACACCGTGAAGGACACGCTGCGCATCATGGCCGAGATGGTCGGCGGCGAGGTCGACGCGAAGACCGGCGCGCGCTCGGGCGGGCTGAAGGCGAAGCCCGAGGCGATGGCGAGCGCCGCGCGCCGCGGCTACGCGACGGCGACGGATCTCGCCGACTACCTCGTGCGCAAGGGCCTGCCGTTCCGCGACGCGCACGAGGTCGTCGCGCACGCCGTGAAGGTGGGCATCGAGCGCGGCGTCGACCTCGCCGACCTGCCGCTCGACGTGCTGCAGGGCTTCCACGCGAGCATCGGACCCGACGTGTTCGACGTCCTCACGCTCGAAGGCTCGCTCGGCGCGCGCACGGTCGCGGGCGGCACGGCGCCGGTCGAGGCCGAGCGGCAGATCGCACGCCACCGGGCACGGCTCGGCTGAAAGTCCATCGACCGCGCCGGGACCCTGGACTCGCTCATGGCCCCGCACCCGCCCGGCGATGAGGAAGGTTTCGCGATCCGGCTCGTCCGGCACCTCGTCGCCGCCGGCTTCCGGCCCGGCGTGGTGCCCGAGGCCGCGGCACTCGAAGACGCCGCCGACATCGTGCTCACGGGCGCCGACGGCCTGAGCTTCACCATCGTCTGCATCGTCGACCGCGAGCGCGATCCCGGGCGCGAGTTCGGCCTCCCGCCCGCGCAGGTCGAGGAGATCGGCAAGGCCTGCGCCAAATACTCCGGCGCCATGAACGGCGCGCGGATGTCGGCGGCGATCAAGATCATCGAGGTGGGGGCCGCTCCGGCGACGCCCGGGCAGCGCGAGCGCCTCGCCCCCTTCCGGCGCCGGGCGTTCTTCACCCATTGCGTGCTCTCGGCGTGGGTGATCGACACCTCCGCGAGGACGGTGTGGACGCCGGCCCCCTTCGGCGGCCGGTTCTCCGACCGCCCCTTCCTCGAGCGCCTGCTGCATGCCCCCGACGCCGCTCCCGGCGAGCTCGGCCCGCCCGTCGCGGCGATCGCCGCGCCCCGCCCGCCCCTCGCGACCTGGGGCATCCTCGGCCTGCTGGGCGCCGTGTTCCTCGCGGAGCAGGTCTTCGCGGTCGATCCGCCGAGCGCCTTCCTGACGCCCGGCATCGGCACGCTCGTCGCGCTCGGCGGGCTCAACCGCGCGCTCGTCGAGGCGGGCGACACGTGGCGGCTGGTCTCGGCGGCCCTCCTGCACGGAAGCCTGCTGCACATCCTGTTCAACGGCATCGCGCTGCTGATGGTCGGCCGCTTCCTCGAGACGCTCGTGGGCCGGACCTGGTTCCTCGCGCTGTTCGTGCTGGGCGCGCTGGGCGGCGCGGCCCTGTCGCTCGCGATCAATGCGCCGGGGGTCGTCTCCGTCGGCGCGTCCGGGGCGATCATGGGGCTGCTCGCGGCCGCCTTCGTCACCAGCTTCCGCCTGCCG
>Ga0209051_1001953_pt1 | contig 15857 bp, 18 predicted proteins | sample AraplaCvi_mMS_r2_2_FD_184286 | JGI IMG/M metagenome (GOLD analysis project Ga0209051, IMG submission 184286) | Arabidopsis root microbial communities from North Carolina, USA - plate scrape MF_Cvi_mMS_r2 (SPAdes) (version 2) | ecosystem: Host-associated > Plants > Roots > Endosphere | place...
GGAAACGCCCGGTCCCATCCCGAACCCGGAAGCTAAGCCTACCAGCGCCAATGATACTGCCCCTTCGGGTGGAAAAGTAGGACACCGCCGAACACCCTTTAAGCCCTAAGGTCCCCAACCACGTTGGGGGCCTTAGGCATTTCTAATGCAATTCGCTCTCAATCGAATAGCGTCGCAACGGGAAACAGACGATTCCGTTCCATTTCCAGTAGTTGCTTCTTCTTGTCCAATCCACCGCCATATCCGGTGAGGCTGCCATTTGCGCCGATCACTCGGTGGCACGGCACGATGATGCCGATCGGGTTATGGCCATTGGCCAATCCAACCGCCCGCGAGGCGCCCGGTGATCCGATTTGAGCTGCTATTTGGCCATAGGACCGGGTCTCGCCGTACGGAATGCTGAGCAGGGCGGCCCACACCTTGCGTTGAAACTCCGTACCGACCAGCTCGAGATCCAGATCGAAGTCGAGAAGTTCTCCGGCGAAGTACGCCTCCAGCTGTGCGACGGCGTCGCCGAAGTGTGCGTCGTGAGCTTCCCAGCCGTCGCGGCTGGGCTCGTACGTCTGGTCCACCATCCGCAGATGTCGGAGCCGGCCGCCGCTGCCGGCCAGCGTCAGCATCCCCACGGGGCTTTCCATGGTGCGGAAGTGCACTGTCTCCATCACTTGTCCTTCCCGGTCGTCTTGGGCGGCCAGTAGTTGACGTCATGCTCGAGGGCCGTCCACAGATGTTGAGTCGCGTAGGCCCGCCATGGTCGCCAGCGGCCGCTGCGTTCAGAGAGCACCTTCGGATCGGCGGGCAGGCCCAGCGCCTTGGCTGCGGCGAGGACACCGAGATCGGTCACGGGAAAGGCGTCGGGATCGCCGAGGCCCCGCATCGCGATCACCTCTGCGGTCCAAGGACCGATGCCGGGCAACGCCAGCAGCTGCTGTCGGGCCCGGTTCCAGTCACATCCCGGATCGAGAACCACGGTCCCGTCGGCGAGTGCGCGGACGAGCGTCGTAAAGGTCCGCTGCCGTGTCTTCGGAAAGGCAAGGTGCGTCGGGTCGATCGAGGCCAACTGTTCGACGCTGGGGAAGACGTGGGTGAGCCCGCCCTTGGCGTCGTCGATCGGGGTCCCGTAGGCCTGCGCCAGGCGTCCCGCGTGGGTGCGCGTGGCCTTCACCGAGATCTGTTGGCCGATGACGACACGCAACGCCAACTCCGATTCGTCGACCGTGCGTGGGATGCGTTGACCCGGCGCCTTGGCTATCAACGCGGTCAATTGTTCGTCACCACTGAGCGCGTCCACGACGGCTTCGGGGTCGGCGTCGAGATCGAGCAGCCTGCGGCATCTGGCGATGGCGGTCGACAGATCCCGAAAGTCGTCGAGCACCAGCTCGCACTGCACGTGATCGGGGTGCGGTGTGAGGCTCACGACGCCGTTGCCCGCGACCAGACGTAGCGTGCGGCGATAGGCGCCGTCGCGCACCTCCTCGACGCCGTGCGCGCCGCTCGCCGCAAGGTGTCCGAACAGACCCTCGTAGGCGAAGGGCGTGCGCACCGGCAGCCGCAGCGTCACCATTCCTGATCCGGTGGGTCGGCCGGGACCAAACGTCGTCCTGGCCCGTTCGCGCAACGCCGTCGGGGTCAGAGCCGTCACCGACATCACGGTCTCGTTGAATTGACGGATGGAAGAAAAGCCGGACGCGAATGCCACGTCTCCGAACGGCAGATCCGTCGTCTCGATCAGCACCCGGGCGGTCTGGGTGCGCTGGGCTCGAGCCAGCGCGAGGGGATTGGCGCCCACCTCCGCCTGCATCAACCGTTCGACCTGGCGGGTGGTGTAGCCGAGGCGGGCGGCCAACCCCGTGACGCCGTCGCGGTCTACGGTGCCGTCGGCGATCAGTCGCATCGCCCGGGCAACGACGTCACCCCGGACGTTCCATTCCGGTGAGCCCGGTGAGGCGTCCGGCCGGCACCGCTTGCAAGCCCGGAACCCGTCGCGCTGGGCGGCCGCCGCGGTCGGGTGGAATCGCACGTTGCGGGCCAGCGGCGGACGCACGGGGCAACTAGGTCGGCAATAGATGCCAGTCGTGAGAACAGCCGTTACGAACCAACCGTCGAACCGGGCGTCCTTGGACTGAACCGCCCGGTAGCAGCGGTCGAAGTCGTCGTACATGCCTAGACAATTACACGCAGGCACCGACAGCACTGGCGGAAAAACGACATGAAGGTCCGCCGGGGGAGCGGACCAGTCCGATCACGAACGGCAGATCAGTCTCGCGGGTCTCGCTCGTTGATCGCGTCGAACTTCCGGACCTCGTTGCGCATGCGAGGGCCCCATTTGGTGAAGACTGCGACCACCTCCGGGGTAGAGAGGTGCCGCTTGAGCGCTCCCTCCGAACTCCACTCCTCGAGAACGGTGATGGTGCCAGCGTCTGCATCGTGGACACAAAAGGAAAGCAGGACGTTGCCTGGATTCGCTGCGGCGACCGGATAGGTGGACTCGGCGTCGGCGATGAACTCTCGAACGTCGCTTGGATCGATGTGCACCTGGCCGGCAACGACGATCAAGACGTCTCTCCCACGGTAGCTGCCCCGTTTAGCGCGCGGTTCGTCATCCTGGGTCTACCTCGAATCGGTGCCAGTAGCGCGGAGACCGTAGGTGCCGTCGTGAAGTTTCTCGATCTTCGGACCCATGAGTTCTGACAGGGCCATACCGGCCCGGATCGGCCGCAGGAACACCGTCAAGTCCACGATCTTGCCCCCGTCGTCAAGCCTCAGCAGCTGCACGCCTTCAGCGTCGAGCCCCGAAATCGTCGCCTTGAACACGAGTCCCAGTGTGCGGTCGGCGGAAAGGTGGTCGGTATATCTGACGTCGGAAAAGCACGCTCGCAACATAGTGAGCAGGGGAGCGACCGTATCTCGTCCGACGAACGGCGAATGCAGAACTGGGCTGTGCAGCACCGCTTCCGGTGCCAACAGGTCGAAATATGCAGAATCGTCGGCGTTCTCGATTGCCGCGACGAACGGATGCTTGTTGGTCATTCGATACCTCGCACTGGTATTTCGGTTTTCACCCGCGCCGCGAAGACCTCGATGAATCACGCTGTTGCACCGCGCTCGCACTCGACGAGGCTGGCAGCAGACGTCTTCCTGGCGACGCTGGCCACGACCCATCACACCCTACGACCCATAGTTTCATCATGCAACTACGAGCGAGTTGGTTGCTCAGCCCTTGGCGGGACGCCGTCGGGGGGCCGACGCGCTCTCGGGTGCGCCTTTGTGAAACCCCGGTCCCAACCGCGGATGAAAATTGTCTGCAGTGAGCTCCTCGCCGCATGACTGGCAAACCACCGTGTTGCCGGCGGGTCCATCGCAGGCGTGCATGAACACCACGGGAGGGCCGTCGGGTGCGAAATACTTGTCGCCCCAAGCCATCAACGCGTTGACGGCTGGGAACAATTCGCGCCCCATGGGAGTCAGCCGGTAGCTGTTCCAGTCGTGGTTCGCGTCGTAGGTCTCCGTGTCGACCACACCCATCTCAACCAGCTTGGTGAGCCGGCTGGCAAGGACGTTCTTCGAAACATCCAGCCGGCGGACCAGATCCGAGAACCGCCACGGCTTCATTAACAGTTCGCGCACGATGAGCAGCGTCCACCGCTCGCCGACGACCTCAAGTGCGCGCGCAATCGAGCAGTTCTGCGTCGCGTAGTCACTCTTCAACATTTGACGATTCTATGCGACGTCGCCGGCATGGTTGCATGAAGATACTAGGCTGCTGTCCCACGGGGTGGACTGACGAGGGCCTGCCTTCGAGTGCATTGACGGTGTGACGGACCTGCCTTTGTCGGCATGGCATCAACGGTGTGCGCGATGAGGCTGGCCTGTTGCGCGGTTCGGCTGGTCCAACCATGAAACGTGCGTGCCAAGGAATGATCGCGCCAACGTGTCCGCGCGTAAACGGCCTGTCCACCAAAGCATGTGGACTCGGCGACCCATCGCACACGGGCGCTGTCGGCAAGGTCCGATCGGCCGACGACGGGTCTCCTCCGGACGCCGACTTCATGGTTGCATCATCGAACCATGGCGTCTAACCTCATGACGATGAGACGTGACGTCGAATTCAGGGTCGAAGACGGCACCGTGCTCCACGGGTACTTTCACGCACCCGATCACGGACTCGGTCCGGTCATCGTCATGGCCCACGGTTTCTCCGGTGTCAAGGAGCAAATCGACCACTACGCCGCACTTTTCGCCACCGGCGGGTTTGCGGTTCTGGTCTACGACCACCGGGGCTTCGGAACGTCGACGGGCACGCCGCGGTTGGAGGTGGACCCCTTCCACCAGCTGGCTGATTGGCGCGACGCAATCAGTTTCGCAGTCGCCCAGCCCGAGGTGGATCCTGGGATCCAGGTCGGTGTCTGGGGATCCAGTTTTGCCGGCGGCTTGGCGATGGTGTTGGCGGCCAATGACGGCCGCGTGGGATGTGTGGTGGCCCAAATTCCGAACGTCAGCGGACACCGCAACGGGTCCCAGATGTTCAGCTCTGCTCAAAGAGCGGAGCTCGAAGAGCTTTTCGCGGACGACCGACGGTCTCGGCTCGGCGGTGGCGAGCCAGCGCGCATTTCCGTGTTCGCCACCATGCCCGGGCAGCCGTGTGCCCTGCCACCGGCGGTCAGCCCGAGGTACGTGGACGCGATTACCGCGCTGACGCCGACCTGGGTCAACGAGGTCACGTTGCGCTCGGTGGAGAACATGCTTGCGTTCGAGCCTGCGGGCTGGGTGCCCTATGTGTCGCCGACCCCGCTGCTGATGATCGTGGGGGCCAACGATGGGGTCACCTTCCCGGACCTGCAACAGGAGGTCTTCCGCACCGCGTCCGAGCCCAAGCGACTCGTCGTCCACTCGGGCGGGCACTTCGACACCTACAGCGAGCATTTCGAGCAGACCGGTCACGCCGCCCTGCAATGGTTCACCGAACATCTCGGGGCGCCACTTGCCAGTCACGCCGAAGCCGGCACCGTCCGCACCAAGCCAGTGTGACCAAAGGTTCAGCCAGGCAACGAGTTTCGTCAAGTAACAACGAACAGGAGAAATACGACATGCCCATGTGTGATCTCTACATCCAGAACGGCGCCCTCGAGCCCGAAGCCGAGCGCAAGTTCGTCGGTCGGGTCAGCGACCTGCTGGTCGAACACGAAGTGCGTCGCATCGTCGACCTCGTCGACGATCCCGCCGCGGTCCAGGCAAGCATCAAGAGGGCCAGCTCGATCGCCTGGATGTTCGTCCACCGCACCGACACCTATGTCGCGGGAATCCCGGTCGGACCCGAGGCGCCCCGAGGCCCGGTGTACAAGTTCGTCGTCCGCATCCCCGAGGGTCAACTCGACGACGTGTTCATCCCAGCGGTCAACCGCGACATCCTTACCGCGCTGACGGAAGCCGAGAACGGTCGATGGAAGCACCCCGAGTTGCGCCTGTGGGTCTTCGTCGAGGAAGTCAAGGACGGCACGTGGGGTGCGGCCGGGGGAGTGTTGCACCTGCGAGACATCGTCGACTTCGTCGCCCCCGGGCTGGGCGAGGTCGCAGTCGACCGGTGGGAGAACAAGCAGCGCGCGGAGGCGGCGGACTACGTCCGGCTCGCGCAGTCCGAGGAGGCGCCGGCGTGAACCACCCCGTTGCTCCGAGCGCCGGTCGGCAAGCCGTTGGCGGCACGGGATCACTTTGGCTGCAGGTGTTCACCAGTCCGACCCGCCCGATTGGCGGGAACCAGACGTTCTCACCGATCACCTCGACGTTGATCTCTGGTGACACCGACGTCGTCCTGGTCGACAGCCAGTTCGTCAAGGCCGACGTGGATGCTCTCGGTGACATGATCGAGGCGACGGGCAAGAAGCTGACGACGATCTTCGTCACCCATGGGCACGGTGATCACTGCTTCGGTAGCAGTCTGCTGATGGAGCGCTTCCCCGGAGCCCTGTTCGTGGCGACCGCCGGGGTCGTGAGCTATCTGACGACACACTTCGAGCGTGAAGTTCGCACGGGCAGAGGGTTTTTCGGCGACGACCTCACCGTTCTCACCACGATGCCCGAGGTGCTCGAAGGCGACGTCATCGATCTGGAAGGGCATCAGCTGCGTGCCATCGAGGTCGGGCAGGGCGACATCGCGCCCAGCGCCGTGTTGCACATGCCGTCCTTGGACGCGGTGGTCGCCGGTGACGTCGCCTACAACCAGATCCACCAGATGTTGGGGTTGAGCGGGCCTACCGAATGGACCAAATGGATCCAAAGCGTGGAAACGCTTCAGCGTCTCGACCCCGGCATCGTGATCGCCGGGCACAAGAAGCCCGAAGCCGACGACGACGGCCGCCGGGTTCTCTCCGACACGCGTACCTACATCGTGGACTTCGCCACTGCGTTCCATCGCGCCTCGTCGGCGGAGGAACTCGTGGATGCGATGCAGGCCAAGTATCCGGACCACGGGAACCTCACGACGCTGTACTACTCCGCCCACAACGCGTTCAAGCGCCACAAGTAGAGGCGTCGGACATGAAGCGCTGCGACCCGCATCCGCTTACCAACTCGCGGTTTCGACGACAGAAGGACAACTGATGCAGATTGAGGGATCCGTCGCACTGGTGACCGGAGCCAACCGCGGTCTCGGCCGTCACCTGGCCGAGGAACTGGTTCGCCGCGGGGCCGCCAAGGTCTACGCCGCGGCTCGCAATGCCGAGCAGGTGACGTCGGGGGGAGTGGTACCGCTGCGGCTGGACGTCAACGATCCCCACTCGGTGGCTGAGGCGGCGGCCATCGCATCCGACGTCACGGTGTTGGTGAACAACGCGGGAAATGGCTCGTCGGCGTCACTTCTCGACGGCCCAATGGACGACATTCGTGCGGTGATGGAAACGCACTACTTCGGGGCGCTGTCGGTGACCCGGGCCTTCGTGCCGGCCCTACGCGCGAATGCCCCGAGTGCCATCTTGAACATCGCCTCGGTGCTGTCATGGACGCATCCAGCCACCTTCGGTCCATACTGCGGGGCCAAAGCAGCACTGTGGGCCCAAACCGACAGTGTGCGTGAGGAACTGGCCGGAAGCGACATTGCGGTGACTGCGTTGCACGTCGGATTCATCGACACCGATATGATCGCGCACATCGACGTCCCCAAGAACGACCCACGACTCATTGCCGCGGCCGCCGTGGACGGGGTGGCCGCCGGCGCCCGGGAAGTGCTGGCTGACGATCTCACCCGCTTGGTGAGAACCTCCCTCGGCAACAGCCCCGCCCCTACGGGCGCGGCGTAATTGCTTCACCGCGTCAAGGACTCGGCGATGGCGAGCAGCGCTCCTACGTCGCAACCGATTCCGACGAGCTGGACACCCACGGGGAGACCGTGCGCGGATCCTGGGATGCTGATGGCCGGGGTTCCGAGCACGCTGAACGGGACGCGCCGCACGGCGACATGTCCTTCGCATTGCCGGCAGCCCGATTGCGATTGCTGCAACATATGGTTACGAATGTTGCACTGGAGTTAATCCCAAAGAGTCCTTAGCCCGGGGTACCGAAACCTACGACGAGGGCACATGGACACATATGGCTATCCGGGACATCACCGCTACGCGCATGATGAATTCGTGACGACACCTAGAGGTGAAAAGTGTTGCGTGCAAGGATAATTGGCGCGGGCACCGTCGGACTGAGGAGCGGTCTGGCCATGCAGCGGGCTGGTTCGTGGTATCCGAACGAGCCTCGGCGCTGGGTGATTGACCGCTGGTCCGTGGTGCGCACCCCAAGTTGGGAGGACGGCCCGACATGTACGAACTGGCCGCCGCCCGTGAAACAACATGCCCCTGTCCAGTGGGCGCCCGCCGAGGCGGCGCCCCCACGCGAACGAAGACGGCAACGATGTTTGGAGTGCATCATGGTCGTTGTTGACGGTGCTGGCACGCACCACGAGGCGAAGCGTCGTGTACGGCAATGCGCAAGGGGTAGTTGACGGCGGTCAACCGCAGGGAGACACGGGATCTGAGAGCCCGTGACCACCACTGGCGCCGGGGGAGAGGACGCGGCCGACGAGCGCCCTCACCTTGCGTCGCAAGTCGTCTCGCGTCATGCCCTCGGCGGTGACGAGGTGGTCCACCAGATCGATGCGAGTCGCGGCAAGCAGGGCGTACGCGCTCCACGCTGCCTCCTCCGCACCGATCACCTCGGTCAGCAGGCCGGTCAGCAGCCCATGGGTCTCGACGTAGCTCGGTGACGTGTACAGCGTTGCCGCGCCGTCCCTTTGGTCGCGTTCCAGGCTCATGGCCAATTTGCGGTTGTCGAGCTTGAAGTCGACGATCGCCTCGAGCACGGCCGGTATCCGCACATGGGGATCGGCTCGCGGGCCAAGGGGCGGCGGGCCGTCGGCGATGGCTGCCCGCAGATCGGTCAGTCGCGCGTCGTAGACGGTGCGGATGAGGTTCGTGCGGTCGCCGAACCGCCGGAAGAGGGTCCCCTTGCCCACTCCGGCAGCTCGCGCGACGTCGTCCATCGAGACGCCACCGATCTCGGCGGCGTCGTCGAACAGACGTCCGGCCGCCTCGAGTACCGCCAGCCGGTTGCGGGCCGCGTCGGCACGTTCGACCACCCATTGCTCCTTGCGTAATCGGACCGTCAGTCCGTATCGTTGTGGAGCGAGCGGACCGTTAGTCCGAATAGTAGACCGCACGGAGGATGAGATGACGGATTCCAGCCCTGGAGCAGTGTTCGCCGCGGCGACGGCCGCAATCTTCAACGGGGACGTCGACGGCTGGCTGGCGCACTGCCGAGACGATGTCGTACTCGAGTTCCCTTACGCCCCAGCGGGAAGACCGCGAAGGGTCGAGGGCAAGCCTGCCGTCGAGGACTATCTGCGAGCCGTTCCCGGCCAGGTGCAGTTCGAACGGATCACCCGTCAGCTAGTGCATCAGACCGTCGACCCCGACACCGCGATCATCGAGTGGTCCGCGAGCGGCCACGTCAAGGCGACCGGCACCCCCTACGAGATGTCCTACGTCGTCGTGCTGACCCTGGCCGACGGGCTCATCGCCGTCTACCGCGACTACTGGAACCCGCTGACTCTCCTCGACGCCGCCCTTTCGTAGGGGATGACGCCCACACCAGTGGTGGGCTGATCCGCCGGCGATGATGCATCGCAACGGCCAAACGTCAGACGGCTCGCAGCACGTCTAGCCGAGCCCGTCGGTCGGTGCCTCGAGCTGACCGACGACCCCGTAGAGATCGGCGACACCCCAGTGCTCGACGATGCGCCCGTCGCGCACCCGCATCGCGTCGACGGTGTCGAACCGGACGGTGCGGCCGGTCGGGGCGAAGCCGAGAAAGTCACCGCGGTGCGTCCCGTGGTAGGTCTTGAACGTCGTGACGAGATCGCCGTCCACCGTCTGCCAGTGGATCTCCGGGCGGAAGTCCGGAAACGCTTCGCGCAGACGGTGATACAGCACCCGCACCCCGTCCTTGTCGGCGGTGGTGCCGGGCTGGGGCGTGTGGTCGACGAAGTCGTCGGCGAACAGCTCTTCGAACAGCTCGAAGTCTCCCCGTCCTTGAACCTCTTCGGTGTTGCGGCGCACCACGGCGATCGCTCTTCCGCCTGCCTCGTCATGGCTCACAGCCCTGCGTCCTCTCGGGTCGTGGCCGCCCGCTGGGGCGGCGTCTCGGATTTCGGCTCGTGCCAGTTGGCGAGGAGCCGCAGTGCGGTGTCCGACGGTGAACCAGGGTCGGTGGTGTAGACGATCAGCGTCTGGTCCTCGTCGCCGCCCGGATTCAGCGCCTGGTAGCGGACGGTGAGGTTGCCGACCACCGGGTGGTGGTACCCCTTGGTGCCCGTCGTACGCCGCTGTACGTCGTGGCGCGGCCACCAGGTACGGAACTCCTCGGAGTGGATGGACAAGTCTCCGACCAGTTCGGAGAGCTTCGGGTCGTCGGGGTGTCTGCCGGCGTCGGCCCGCAGCATCGCGACAGTGTCGATCGCGACCTGCTTCCAGTCCTCGTACAGCTCGCGAGCGTGGGGGTCGAGGAAGACGAACCGGGCCTGATTGCGTTGCGGCGCAGGCATCCGGAGGAAGTCTGCGATGAGCGCGCCTGCCAGGCGGTTGTGCGCCAAGACGTCGAGGCGGCGACCCAGGATGAACGCCGGTGACGACGCGTCGTCGAGCCGCTCCATCAGCTGCAGCGTGGTGGGGTCGACGCGCTGGGGGCGTGGGCGGCTGCGCCGCTTGGCGGGTTGCGGGCGGCCCAGCCGGTGCAGGTGGTCGCGTTCGGCGTCGTTCAGACGCAGCGCCGTGGCCAGCGCGTCGAGGACGTCCACCGACGCGCTGCGGCTGCGCCCCTGCTCGAGCCGGGTGTAGTAGTCCACGCTCACGCCGGCCAACTGCGCCAGCTCCTCCCGGCGCAGACCCGGCACCCGCCTACGGGCGAACTCACCGCGAAGGCCGACCTCCTCCGGGCTGACGCGGGCGCGTCGACTACTGAGGAATTCGGCGAGATCGTTGCGGTGGTCGTCCACGATCACCAGTCTGACGCGCGACGCGGGCCACGGCATGTTCGAGGGTGGCCCATTCTGTCCCCCGATCGGCTGGGCAACCTTGGACCCCTTTTGGCGGGAGTGCGGGTGGTTGATTCGAGTGCAGTGAGCAACCTGCACATCCACCAGAGGAGAAGGGACACGTCATGTCGACAGTCATCGCAAACACCCCGCTGGCGGGCCGCACCGCAGTGGTGACCGGAGCGTCCAGCGGAATTGGCGAGGCCACCGCAGTGCGGTTGGCCCAGCTCGGCGCGAAGGTCGCGGTCGCGGCCCGCCGCAAGGACAACCTCGAGGTACTGGTCGATCGCATCACCGCCGGCGGCGGCACCGCACTGGCCGTTCCGCTCGACGTCACCGACCGCGACGCCGTGACCGCCGCCGCCGAGCGGGTGTCGGCCGAACTCGGGCGAGCGGACCTGGTGTTCGCCAACGCGGGCGTCCAGCTCGTCTCGGCCATCGACGAGCTTCGGGTCGACGACTGGCAGCGCCAGATCGACCTCAACGTGACAGGGGTGATGAACACCATCGGGGCCTTCGTGCCGCACCTCGTCGCGGCTGCCGCGGCGGGCGGTCCCGCCGATCTGGTCACCACGTCGTCCATCGCGGCGACGCGCGTGCTGGAGAAGTTCTCGGTGTACTCCGGAACGAAGGCATACCTGAGCCAGCTGACGCGGCTGCTGCGGGTCGAGCTGGGCCGCAAGATGGTCCGCGTCTCGACCGTCGAACCGGGCATGGTCGACACCGAACTGCCCGACCACGTGACCGACCCGGATGCCAGCAAGCTGATGGCAGACCTGCTCACCGACATCGACGTGCTGAGCCCGGCCGACGTCGCCGAGACCGTGGCGTTCATCGCATCGGTGCCGCGCCACGTGAACCTGACCGAGATCACCATTCTGCCTACCCAGCAAGCCATTTGAGAATCACCCAGCACGACGAAGAGAGAAGGAAGAAGATGTCCGACGACGACAAGGTCATTCTGATCACCGGTGCCAGCAGCGGTATCGGCGAAGCCACCGCACTGCAATTGGCACACGATGGCCACCGCGTGTTCCTGGGCGCCAGGCGCGCCGACCGGCTAGAGGAACTGGTTGGTCGCATCACCGCTGCCGGCGGGCAGGCCGCGTTCCGGCGTCTCGACGTCACCGACGCGGCCGACGTCGAGAGCTTCGTCGCGGCGGCGAAGGACCACTTCGGACGGGTCGACGTCATCGTGAACAACGCAGGCGTGATGCCGTTGTCGCCGTTGTCCGCGCGCAAGGTCGACGAGTGGGACCGCATGATCGACGTCAACGTGCGGGGTGTCCTGCACGGGATCAGCGCCGTGCTGCCGGTCATGACGGCACAGGGCGGCGGGCACGTCGTCAACGTGGCGTCGGTCGGCGCGTACGAGGTGGTGCCCACCTCGGCGGTGTACAGCGCGACGAAGTTCGCCGTGCGTGCGATCACCGAAGGTCTGCGCCAGGAGTCAGGCGGAGACATCAGGGTGACGCTGATCTCTCCCGGCGTGACGGAATCCGAACTGGCCGAGTCGATCTCGGATGCGGGTGCCCGCGACGCGATGAAGGCCTACCGTGCCGTGGCGTTGCCTGCCTCGGCGATCGCCGACGCCATCGGTTACGCCGTCGGTCAACCGCGTGAGGTCGACGTCAACGAGATCATCGTGCGGCCCGCGGCGAGCGCGCAGTAGGAGACGTCTGCGGCCAGGCCGTCACCGGTCGCGGGCGCGTCGTCCTCTACCGGGCGTGGCGACTACCGCGCAGTCGCCTCCCGTTCCGGCTCATCGGATTCGGGACGGGTGGGCGGCGGCTCTTCGGTTGGCACGTCGTCGACGACGTGGCCGGGATTCAAGGGCAATTTAGGGTCTGGCAGCGTCACGCGGTTCTCCGTCCGTGGGTGTGCTGATCGCCAATCGGTGGCATGGCGTCCGTCAACCGCATACCCCGCCTGTCACTTTGGAACCTAGGCTCCAATCCCGCCTCGACGCTCGATCTAGGTCCGAGATATCCCCGTGCCCACGGCCGAGGTCGACGCGGACGTGGCGTGCGCACTGAGCCGTGCGGGGCGTGTCGTACCCCCGTAGTCAACGTGCCGTGCCGCGCCGATCCCTCGGATTGAAGGGCCGCAGCCACCCACTCGGTGGCTCCGACGGCCGGTCGACAAGGCACTCGACGCCCCTACCGGGTAGGCCGGTCTCGGACGACTACAGGTGTGCCGCGCCGTCCGCTGACGACGTGAGCAACGCGGCGGCGCGCTCGGCAATGGCGAGCACGGTCGCGTTGGTGTTGGCCGACACGATCGCCGGCATCACCGAGGCGTCGGCCACCCTCAGCCCGTCGACGCCAACGACTCGCAACTGCGGGTCGACGACCGCCCGCCGGTCGGTCCCCATTCGACAGGTGCCCACCGGGTGGAAGTACGAGACCGCGCTCGCCCGAACGTAGGCCCGGCAGGCCTCGTCGTCCGAGATGTCCACGGGGCGTTGGGGTGCGCCGCGCCACGGTGTCAGCGCTTCGGCCTCGCCGATGTCGTGGGCCCGCCTCAGGCCCGCCACCATTCGGTCGAGGTCGTCGTCCTCGGCGAAGTAGGCGGGGTCGATGAGCAACGGGTCACGGGGGCCTGGCCCTCCGAGCCGCACCGAGCCGCGGCTGGTCGGAGTCATGAGTGAGAACGTGACGCAGTAGCCGGCGGTCTCCTGAATCGCCCACCTCGGGCCGACGGCCATCGGGGCAAAGCCGATCTGTAGGTCCGGATCGCCGTCCCCGCCGTCGCTGCGCAGGAGTACGTGCGGCACGGCGGCCGATGGCGGCAGGGGGCGCGCGGCGGCGTAGGCGAGCCAACACAACGGGTGGTCCTGAAGGTCTTGGCCGACTCCCGAGGCGTCGACGACGACGTCGACGCCGTTGTGGCGCAGGTGATCTGCTGGACCGATGCCGGAGAGCATCAACAGCTGCGCCGACCCGACCGCCCCCGCGCACACGACGACCTCCCGTTCCACGTCGACGCGGTGGTCGCCGGCGCCGGTGGTGTAGTCCACCCCCCGGCACCGCCGTCCGTCGAACAGCAGCCGTTGCACGTGAGCGTCGGTGACGACCACGAGATTGGGGCGGTCGAGGTGGGGGCGCAGATAGGCGTCCGCTGCGCTCTGTCGGCGACCGCCGACCACGTTCATCTCAGTCCAAGACACCCCGTCGGTCACCATGCCGTTGCCGTCCGGGTTCACCGTGTGGCCTGCTTCCACCGCAGCCGAAAACCAGGCCGAGGAAAGTGGATCGGGTTCACCGCCCGGAGCGATCGTCATCGGCCCGTCCTGGCCGCGGACGTGGTCGTCTCGTCCGACGACCGATTCGCTGCGCTGCAGGAACGGCAGGAGGCTTCGGTAGTTCCAGCCTCGGGCACCCAATGCGTCCCAGTGGTCGTAGCTCGCGTGGTGTGCACGCAAATGGATCATTCCGTTGATGGAGCTGGAGCCGCCAAGCACCTTGCCGCGTGGCCACGCGTAAACGGCTCCGTCGGAACGGGTCTGGGGAATGGTCTGGTCGGCCCAGTCGACCGACGATCCCCACAGGCCGATCCATGCCCGCGGATCCGCCATCGACGCACATCCGTCGGCCGATCCCGCCTCGAGTAGCAGCACCCGTCGTGCCGGGTCCTCCGAGAGTCGAGCCGCGAGAACGGATCCGGCCGTTCCGCCGCCCACCACCAGATAGTCGAATGTCGTCGCGGCCTTCGGTCGATTCTTGTCCATGGATTCGACGGTAATCGCCGATTCCGTGAGCGCCATGCGACCTGACTGTGAAAGTGCCTCTAAGGCAATGAATTTGGATGATTGACATGATCCGGAGCGCAGGTGCGGGCGTTGTGCCAGACGCTGGCGTTGTGCCACGAGCTGTCGTAGAACGTCGTGCCGCACCCGGGGTTGCGGCACTGCTTCATCCTCTGCCATGTCCCCGCGTGCTGGCTCACGGCGACCTCTCCCAAGATCGCCCCGAGGAACCATCGCCAGCCCTCGCCGGCGGGGATCCAGCGGATCTCGTCACCATGTCCGCTGAGCGTCACCTTCGGGTGCGGCATGGCGTGCAGTGCGACCGCGGTGGGCACGCCCGCCAGAAGGTCGACTACGGCGGCGCGCAGCTCCCGGAGTCGGGCCGCATCGTGCTCGGTCATCGTGGTCCTGGGGGCATCGCCACCCCGGCCCGCCGTCCACGCCTGGCTGGCTGCGGCGCCCCAGGCCCGGGCCCGAGCGGCAGTGCCGAGCAGGTCCAGATGGCGCGTACCCGTGGCCCGAGTTTCGAGAAAGTCGTGGACCAGAGCCAGACCGCCGGGCGCGGGCCGGTTGCCATGGCGGGCGACGGCCGCCCACTGCCCGGCGCCGACGAGCGCTTCCGTGTGGACGGCGACAGTCATGTGCATCTCCCTGGGGTGCGGTGTGCCGCGAATCGATTCCGGCTCAACGTGTTCGATTGGCACGTGCATAGTTCCCGAACTAGATGGTTCGGTTTCTACGACGCTACGCCGAACCATTTGGTTTGGCAACGCGGCACTTGTATGCTCGCGGCGTGCGTCCAGCTGGTGAAGCGACTCGTGAGCGGATACTCGAGGCCGCCAAGGAGGAATTTGCCGAACGCGGCCTGGCTGGCGCCCGAATCAATCGCATCGCGGCGGAGGCTCGGGCCAGCAAGGAACGGCTCTACGCGTACTTCCCGAGCAAGGAAGACTTGTTCACCGCCGTCATCGAACGCCTCGTCGTCGACGTGTCAGACGACACCGCGGCTGCCAGTGGCGACATGGGCGCCTACGTCGGGTCGCTGTTCGACAACTACGTGCAGAACCCCGTGAATGCTCGCCTGCACGACTGGTTGAACTTCGAAACGTCCGACCTGACGCCAGAGAGCCCGGAGGTCGCGGCGTTCGCGCCCAAGCTCGACGAGATTCGCGCCGCTCAGGCCGCGGGCACCATTGACGCCAGTCTGAACCCGGCGCAGTTGCTGATCATGCTGATCGAAGTGACGAAGTCGATGGCCTACCCGAAGGCTGCCGCGCGACAACTCTTGAAGGGTGATCGTCGAGCCAATTCCCGAGCGGCGCGCCGGGCGGCGGCCGTCGACGCGGCCCGTCGGCTGAGCGCACCGGCGATTGGGACGAAGCGTCGCTGACTGTGCGCCCACGTCGTTGGTGACCGGCGAGAAACGGGTAATGATCACCGCATGGCCCTGATTCCCATGCCCACCGCCGTGATCGACGACGCCGACGTGGCGTGCGCGCTGAGTCGAGCGGTCCGGGTCATCAATCCCGTGGTCGACCT
>Ga0209051_1001958_pt1 | contig 15839 bp, 14 predicted proteins | sample AraplaCvi_mMS_r2_2_FD_184286 | JGI IMG/M metagenome (GOLD analysis project Ga0209051, IMG submission 184286) | Arabidopsis root microbial communities from North Carolina, USA - plate scrape MF_Cvi_mMS_r2 (SPAdes) (version 2) | ecosystem: Host-associated > Plants > Roots > Endosphere | place...
GACCCGAACGCCGCGCCCGCCGAGGCCGCGTCCATCGTGCCGGTCAAGCGCACGCGCGTGCGCAGCCTGCTCAAGCCGAGCCACAAGCAGTTCTGAGCCGCGCCCGGGCGGGGACCGGCCTCCGGCCCGTCCCCGGGTCGATCACGGCCGTCCCGGTGGAACACGGGGGCCGAAGGCCAGTCCCCCCTCCCCATCTTGACGATCGCGGAGCCGCGCTGACGCGCGCGGGCTCCCGCCGCGGCGCCTTCGAGCGAAGAATCCGTCCCGTGCCCGAGACGCTCCCGTCGTCCCGGGCCCCGACGATTCCTCAACCTCGACAGGACCCGCCCCATGCCCGCCTCCCGCTCCCTCCCGACCTCCCCGGCACGCCTGGCCGTCGCCGCCGCCCTCGCGCTCGCCGCCGCGGCGGCCCATGCCGGCAAGCCGCACTACGTCATCGTCGACCTGGGCGTCGTCGGCAGCACGGCCACGGCCTCGCAGGCGGTCGGCGTCTCGCCGGACGGCAGGATCGCCGTCGGCCGCGACCTCGACACCACGTCCTTCCCCGCCGTGCAGTGGACGCGCGCGGGCGGCGCGGTCGCCCTGCCCAACCTGGCCGGCCGCTCGTTCGCGCAGGCCAACGGCGTCAACGACGCCGGCGTCGCGGTCGGCACCTCGACGACCACCGCCTTCGGCTCCGGCGCGCTGCCGGTGAAGTGGAGCGGCGGCAACGTCGCCGCGCTGCCGCTGCCCGAGGGCCAGAGCGTCGGCCGCGCGTGGGGCATCAACGCCGCCGGCGTGGCCGTGGGCTCCGTCGGCTCCGACTTCTTCGAGCGCGCCGCCATCTACGCCCCCTCGGGCACGCGCACGATCACGACGACCACCGACACGGGCCGCACCATGGTCGAGGCCTACGGCATCAGCGACGGCGGCGTCGTCGCCGGCAACGGCATCGACCCGGACAACGCCGCGGTGAACGTCGCGCTGGTCTACGACAGCGTGGCCGACACGATGACGGACATCGGCGCCCTGCCCGGCGACAACAGCGCGCTCGCCTTCGGCCTGAGCGCCGACGCGACCTACGTCGTCGGCTCGAGCATGGTCTTCCAGGGGTCGGGCCTGCCCTACGTCTGGTCGGCCGCCGCAGGCATGGTGGCCATCCCGCTGCCGCCCGAGACCTCGACCGGCTCCGGACGCGCGGTGAACGACCGCGGCTGGGTCGTCGGCAACGCCGGCGGCCTCTACTCGGTGCCCTTCCTCTATGCCCAGGGCCGCACCTACGCGCTGTGGCAGCTCGTGCCGAAGGACTCGGGCTGGGACTTCCGCACCAACACGAGCGCGTCCGCGGAGGCCATCACCGACGCGGGCACCATCGTCGGCACCGCCGTGCACGAGGGCGAGACCCACGCCTACGCCATGTTCCTGCGCAGGAACTGACCGAGCGGGGTCGCACCGACCGGGCCGGCCCCGATGTCCGGACGCCGCGCCCCGGCCCACAATGACGCGACCCGCGCCTCCGGCGCGCTGGTCGCCGTCGTGTCCACCAGCCTGCCGCCCACCGCCCTCCCCGATCCGCACGAGCGCCCGCGCGTGCTCGCCTCGTCGCCCCTGGCCTACGCCGGGCGCGGGGCGATCGAGGGCTATCTGCACGAACTCAACCTCGCCTCCCCGGTCGCCGAGCGCCGCATCACGCGCTGGGGGCCGGACGCGGCCGACCGGCTCTGCGTCAACGCCGTCCTGCACTCGCCGGTCACCGGCGGCCACTGGGCGGGCGACGTGTTCATGGGCGAGTGCCAGTTCAGCTTCGGCCTCGACCTGCGCACGCGCAACCCGGGCGTCGCGCCGGCCAGCTACGCGATCGGCCTGCCGCTGGCGGGCAGCATGAGCGTCACGCTGGACGGCCGCGAGGTGCGCGCCGCCGCCGGCGAGGGCGTGATCATCGATCCGGCGGAAGTCGAGCGCACGCAGGTCGCGGGCGGCTCGCACTTCGTCGAGTTCCACCTGCCCAAGGCCGAGCTGCTGCGCCTGGCCGCGTCGTGGGCCCCGGGGCTGGAAGGGCGCGCGCCGCGCTTCGTGCCGCACCTCTCGCCCGCGCTCGCGCCGCGGCTGCTGTTCATGGCGGCGCAGGCCGCGCAGGTGCTCGAGTCGCCCGCCCATCCGGCCGGGGCGCGCCTGCTGTTCCAGCGCTGGACCGAGATGATCGCGCTCACCCTGCTGCACGAGCAGGCCCTGGACCACGGCCTCGCCCGCCGCGCCGGCGCGCCCGCGCCCGCCAGCGTGCGCCGCGCGATCGACTTCATCCAGGCGCACGCCGACGGCGCCATCGGCCTGGCCGACATCGCCGCGGCCGCCTGCACCAGCGCCAGCAGCCTGCTGCGCCACTTCCAGGCCCACCTCGGCCTGTCGCCCTACGCCTACCTGCGCGGCGTGCGGCTCGAGCGCGCCCGCGCCGAGCTGCAGCGCGACGCCGCCGCGGCCATCCAGGACATCGCGCTGCGCTGGGGCTTCCAGAACGCCAGCAAGTTCAGCCGCGCGTACCAGGCGCAGTTCGGCGAGAAGCCGAGCCAGACGCGCGCCCGGGCCGCCTGAGCTGCGCGCGGCGGGGGACAGGCCGCAGGCCAGTCCCCTCCACCCGCGCGTCAGCGGAAGACGGTGGCGGTGCCGAGCGCGAACAGCGCGTAGAACCCGGCCAGCCCGACCAGCCGCCACGCCGTCAGCGCATGCCGCCACAGCAGCACCAGCGTGACGGCGATCGCCGCCATCGTCACCGCCGCCGCCCACAGCAGCGGGCGGCCCAGCATCCAGGGCGTGAAGAACATGCCGAGCGCGCTCGGGACGGTCGCCTGGATCATCATGGCGCCGCTGATGTTGCCCAGCGCCAGCGCGGTCTTGCCCTGGCGCACCCAGATGACGGCGTTGAGCGTCTCGGGCAGTTCGGTGGCGATCGGGCTCAGCAGCAGCGCGACCAGCTGCGGCGACAGGCCCAGCCCCGGCCCGACCACCTCCAGCTGGTGCACGAACAGCTGCGAGCTGAAGAAGATGACCCCCAGCGCGCCCAGCGTCTGCGCGACGGCCCAGCCCGTGTGCGGATGCTCGGCGCGGGGCCGCAGCCTGAGCGGCTCGCGCTCGAGGCCGACCTCGTCGGCGGCGTGGTCCTCGCCGTTGAGCTCGCGCCACACGTAGACGCCGTAGGCGAGCAGGAACAGCACGCCCAGCCACGGCTTCCACGCGAAGGCCACCAGGCCGAGCCCGGCCTTGCAGGCGAAGATGGCGAGGAACCACAGCTGGTCGTTCGCGAGGCGCCCGGTGCTGAACTCCTGCGAGATGCGGATGCGGTTGCGGTCGGTCGACCGGCAGCCCAGGAACACGATGCCCACGACCGCGTAGGCCACGGTCGCGAGCACCAGCGGCCCGCCGAGCGCCGCGCCCACGCCGATGTCGTGCGCGGCGGGCGTCTTGCCGAAGGCGACGGCCACCAGCGTCACCACGCTCTCGGGCAGCGCGGTGCCGAAGGCGGCGAGGACGGTGCCGACGGCCGTCGTGGAGACGCCGAAGCGGTCGCCGACCCATTCGACGCCGTTCACGAAGAATTCGCAGGCGAGGTAGATGACGGCGGCGGAGACGAGCAGCAGCGCGATGGCGGTGGTCATCGGGAGGAACTGGATGCGGGGGCCGGCGGAGGAGACGCGATGACGCCGCACCGTCCCCGGCCCCGGGCCGACGATGCGCACGCCAAAGGTCTTGCCAGGCCACGCAAGGACTGCGGGCCGCGCCGGCCACGGGGATGAGCCCCGAGTGTGTTGACCGGCGCACTTCGCGCGGACGGCGAAGGCGGCTACTCCCCTAAGGAAGTGGGGACTGTAGCATGCCCTTCCCAGCCCCCTTCGGGCGGCGCGCGCCACCACCCCCCACCGGTATGCCCGGCGACGCGTCCGCGCCGCCCCGGACGGGGTGGATGGCGACCGGGTGAGGGTCAACCCGGAGGCCGTGCGAACGCATGTCGATTCCGGTATCCCTTCGCTTCATAAAACTACTTGCCTGGCATCGCTCGGCTGCCCAGAATCCAAGCCCACTGGGCGGGCAAGGAAAAGCGTTTTCCGGCACGTGTCCAGCGGCCCGCCCGCGCTTGCGGCGGCGTTCGAACGACAAGGAGACACCACAAATGAGCATGCAACGACGCGCCATCCTCGCCGCCAGCCTGATCGCGGCCCTCGCATCCCCGACGCTGTCCTTCGCGCAGAAGAAGATCGTGCTGGGCTTCAGCCAGATCGGCGCCGAGAGCGAATGGCGCACCGCCAACACCGAGTCCATCAAGTCCGCGGCCAAGGACGCGGGCATCGAGCTCAAGTTCGCCGACGCGCAGCAGAAGCAGGAGAACCAGATCAAGGCGATCCGCTCCTTCATCGCGCAGAAGGTCGACGTGATCGCCTTCTCGCCCGTCGTCGAGAGCGGCTGGGACACGGTGCTGCAGGAGGCGAAGGCCGCCAAGATCCCGGTCATCCTCACCGACCGCGCCGTCGACAGCAAGGACAAGAGCCTGTACGTCACCTTCATGGGCTCCGACTTCACCGAGGAAGGCCGCAAGGCCGGCCGCTGGCTCGAGACCTTCGAGAAGGGCAAGCCCGGCCCGATCAACATCGTCGAGCTGCAGGGCACCGTCGGCTCCGCGCCCGCCATCGACCGCAAGAAGGGCTTCGAGGAGGTCATCTCCGGCGACAGCCGCATGAAGATCATCCGCTCGCAGACGGGCGACTTCACGCGCGCCAAGGGCAAGGAAGTCATGGAAGCCTTCCTCAAGGCCGAGGGCAAGAACATCCAGGTCCTCTACGCGCACAACGACGACATGGCCATCGGCGCCATCCAGGCGATCGAGGAAGCCGGCATGAAGCCGGGCCAGGACATCACCATCATCTCGATCGACGGCGTCAAGGGCGCGTTCGAGGCCATGATGGCCGGCAAGCTCAACGTGAGCGTCGAGTGCAGCCCGCTGCTGGGCCCGCAGCTGATGGCCACCGTGAAGGACCTGGTCGCGGGCAAGACGGTGCCGACGCGCATCACCACGCAGGAAGGCATCTTCCCGAAGGAAGTCGCCGCGGCCGAATTCCCGAAGCGGAAGTATTGAGCCTCCACGCTCCCGGGGTCGGGAGGCGTCCGGCCAGCTGGCCGGACGCCGCGACGGCGGGGCCTTGCGGCGCAAGTCCTCCGCCGCCGTCGCTCCCCCCGGGGGGCCGTTCGGACGGGCGCCGGCAGAGCCGGTCGCCTCCCTCTTCTCGGGCGGGCCTGCGGCCGGCCACAACATGACCGACGTGCAATCCACCGCCCTGAACGCCTCGGGCGTCGTCAAGCGCTTCGGCGCGGTGACGGTCCTCGAGGACGTCCAACTGAACCTGCGCGCCGGCGAAGTGCATGCCCTGATGGGGCAGAACGGCGCCGGCAAGTCCACCCTGATCAAGATCCTGACCGGGGTGCACGCGCCCAGCGCCGGCCGCCTGTCGCTGCAGGGCGCCGACATCGCCCCCGAGACGCCGCTCGCGGCCCAGAAGCTGGGCATCAGCACCGTCTACCAGGAGGTCAACCTCTGCCCCAACCTCACGGTGGCGGAGAACATCTTCGCCGGCCGCTTCCCGCGCCGCGGCTGGGGCCGCCTGAAGGCCATCGACGGCCCGCGCATGCTGCGCGAGACGCGCGAGCTGCTCAAGCGGCTGAACCTCGACCTCGACCCCGCCCAGGTGCTGGGCCGGCTGCCCGTGGCGGTGCAGCAGCTCGTGGCCATCGCGCGGGCGCTGAGCGTCGAGGCCAAGGTGCTGATCCTCGACGAGCCCACCTCCAGCCTCGACGACAGCGAGGTCGAGCACCTGTTCGCCGTGCTGCGCGAGCTGCGCCGCGGCGGCCTCGCCATCCTGTTCGTCACCCACTTCCTCGACCAGGTCTACGCCATCGCCGACCGCATCACGGTGCTGCGCAACGGCCGCTTCGTGGGCGAGTGGACGCCCGCCGAGCTGCCCGCGCCGGCGCTCGTCGCGGCCATGGTCGGGCGCGACGTCACCCTCGCCAGCGCCGCCGACGCGCCCGCCGCCGCCGGCCCGGCGCAGGCCGCCGGCACGGCCGCGCGCCTGTCGCTCAAGGACTTCGGCGCCGCGCGCCGCCTCCATCCGCTCGACCTCGAGCTGCGCGACGGCGAGGTCGTCGGCGTCGCCGGCCTGCTCGGCTCGGGGCGCACCGAGCTGGCGCGCCTCATGTTCGGGCTCGACCCCGCCGACTCCGGCACGCTCGCCGTGCAGGGCGTGACCGAGCGCCTCACGCACCCGGCGCAGGCCGTCAAGCTGGGCCTGGCCTTCTGCCCGGAAGAGCGCAAGGCCGACGGCATCGTCGGCGAGCTGAGCGTGCGCGAGAACATCGTGCTCGCCCTGCAGGCGCGCGCCGGCCTGTGGCCCTGCATCCGCCCCGCCCGGCAGCGCGAGCTGGCGCAGCACTACATCGACCTGCTGGGCATCCGCTGCGCCGACTCCGACATGCCGATCGCGCTGCTGTCCGGCGGCAACCAGCAGAAGGCGCTGCTGGCGCGCTGGCTGGCCACCGCGCCCAAACTGCTGATCCTCGACGAACCCACGCGCGGCATCGACGTCGCCGCCAAGCAGGAGCTCATGAACGAAGTGATGCGCCTCGCCCGCGAGGGCATGGCCGTGCTCTTCATCTCGTCCGAGATCGACGAGGTGCTGCGCATCTCCGACCGCGTGGTCGTGCTGCGCGACCGCCGCAAGGCCGGCGAGCTGCCGCGCGGCTGCAGCGAGGCCGAGGTCATGCGCCTCATCTGCGAGCCCCAGCCCGAGGCGCTCGCGGCCGACATCGCGGAGGCCGCATGATGACCGGACGCGCGATCCCGGGCCGCCGCGCCAACGCCCCCGCGCCCTCGCCCGCCCCCGCGCCGCGCGAGCCCGCGTGGCAGCGCGCCGCGCGCCACCCGCTGCTCTGGCCGCTGGTGACGCTGGCGCTGATCCTCGCGGTCAACGCGAGCCTCAATCCCGGGCTGTGGCACCTCGAGTGGCGCAACGGCCACCTCTACGGCAGCCTGATCGACATCGTCAACCGCGCCGCGCCGCTCGCCATCGTGGCGCTCGGCATGACGCTGGTGATCGCGACGCGCGGCATCGACATCTCGGTGGGCGCCGTCGTCGCCATCTCGGCGGCGATGGCCGCGCTGATGGTGGGCGGCCAGCTGCAGGTGGTGAACGGCCAGCCCGTCTACCTGAGCCGCTTCCCGATGTGGTTCGCGCTCGCCAGCGCGCTCGCCGTGGCCGCCGCCTGCGGCGCGTGGAACGGCGTGCTCGTGGCGCGCGCCGGGCTCCAGCCCATCATCGCGACGCTGATCCTGATGGTCGCCGGCCGCGGCGCGGCGCAGCTGCTCACCGGCGGGCAGATCATCACGGTGTACTACCCGCCCTACTTCGTCATCGGCAACGGCTTCTTCCTGGGCGTGCCCGTGGCCGCGCTGGTGGCGCTGGCGGTCTGGATCGTGATGTCGCTGCTGCTCGAGCGCAGCGCGCTCGGCCTGTTCATCCAGGCCATCGGCATCAACCCGCGCGCCGCGCGCGTGGCCGGCGTGCGCGCGCGCACCATCACGATCTGCGTCTACGCCTTCTGCGGCCTGTGCGCGGGCATCGCCGGGCTCATCGTGAGCTCCAACGTCAAGAGCGCCGACGGCAACAACGCCGGCGTGCTGATGGAGCTCGACGCCATCCTCGCCGTCACCGTCGGCGGCACGCTGCTGACCGGCGGCCGCTTCACCCTCGCCGGCACCGTCATCGGGGCGCTCATCATCCAGACCCTCACCTCCACCATCTACGCCATCGGCGTGCCGCCCGAGATCAACCTGGTCGTCAAGGCGGTGGTCGTGTTCGCCGTCATGCTGCTGCAGTCCGCCGAGTTCCGGCGCACCGTCAGGGCGGTGGCGCTGCGCAAGGGGAGCGTGCGATGAGCGCCGTCCTCGCCCTCAAGGCGCCGGGCGGCGGGCTGCGCATCCCGCCGGTCGTGGCCAGCGTCGCGCTGCTGCTCGCCATGGTCGCCTACGGCGGCACCATGTACACGGGCTTCTTCAGCGCCCAGGTGTTCCTCAACCTGCTGATCGACAACGCGTTCCTGCTGGTGGTCGCGGTCGGCATGACCTTCGTGATCCTGGCGGGCGGCATCGACCTGTCGGTGGGCTCGGTGGTGGCGCTGACCACCATGGTCTCCGCCGCGCTGGTCGAGCACCATCACTGGGCGCCGGCCGTCGTCGTGCCGCTGGTGCTGGCCGGCGGCGCGGTCTTCGGCATGCTGCAGGGCTGGCTGATCCACCGCTTCCGGCTGCAGCCCTTCATCGTGACGCTGGCGGGCATGTTCCTCGCGCGCGGACTGTGCTATCTGATCAGCATCGACTCGATCAGCATCACCGAACCCACCTTCACGACCATCGCCCAGGCCCGCGTGCCGCTGGGCGGCGGCGCGGCGATCTCGGTGGGCGCGCTGATCGCGCTGGCCACCTTCGGCCTGGCGCTGTTCGTGGCGCACGGCACCGCCTTCGGCCGCAACGTCTACGCCATCGGGGGCAACGAGCAGTCGGCCCTGCTCATGGGCCTGCCCGTGGGCCGCACCGTGGTCGCCGTGTACGCGCTGAGCGGCTTCTGCGCCGCCCTCGGCGGCGTCCTGTTCACGTTCTACATGCTCTCGGGCTATGGCCTGCACGCCACCGGCCTGGAACTGGACGCCATCGCCTCGGTCGTGATCGGCGGCACCCTGCTCTCGGGCGGCGTCGGCCTGGTCGGCGGCACGCTGTGCGGCGTGCTGATGCTGGGCCTGATCCAGACCCTCATCACCTTCGACGGCACCTTGAGCGCGTGGTGGACGCGCATCGTGATCGGGGCGCTGCTGCTCGCGTTCTGCCTGCTGCAGCGGCTCACGCAGCGCTCGTCCGCCTCCGGCATCGACGGCTGAAGGGAACTGGCCTTGGGCCGAGCCCGGCCCGCCATCCCCCCAACAAAAAAGGCCGGGGACGAACCCCGGCCACCGTTTCCCCAGCGAGGGAAGCGAGAGAGATTCGGGGCGAGCTCAGCCATAGGCGGAGCGGGTCGGCCTGGTCATGGGCATCTTCGGGGTTTGTTGTCGTGGGAGGCTCCATACGGAAGACCGTATGGCGCCCCAAGTCCGAGCATGGCACGAACGCGCGTGGGGCGCAAAGGTCAAAACCCTGCCCCCGGAAGCGTCGTTTCAGCCGCCCCGGCGCATTTCCTGGTGCGCGATGCCGGCTTCCTCGAACGGCGCCCCGTGTGCGACGAAGCCCGCCCGCCGGTAGAACGGCACCGCCGAAGCCTCGGCGAACAGCGCCAGCGAGGCCTCGCCGCGGGCCGCGGCGGCCTCGGCGAGCGCGTCCAGCAGTCGCCGGCCGACGCCCGAGCCGCGCAGGTCGCGCCGCACGGCCAGGCGGCCGATGCGCGCCGGCGCGCCCGCGATCAGGCGCCCCGTCCCCACCGCCAGCCCGAGCCGGTTGCGCGCGACGACGTGCAGCGCCGTCGCATCGTCGGCGTCGCGCTCCAGCGCCGCCGGCACCCCCAGCTCCTCGACGAAGACCGCCGTGCGCAGCGCGTGCGCCTCGGCGCCCAGCGCGTCCCAGCCGCCCGTCTCCAGGCGCAGCATGTCCTCGCCCGCCTCGTGCGCGCGCAGCGCGTCCAGCAGCGCCGCGGGCGCCGGGCACGGGCGCCGGTCGGCGGCGCCGGTCCAGACGTAGACCAGCTCGCCGCGCACCAGCAGCGCCCCGCCGCGGAAGACGGCGGCCCCGAAGCGCAGCGAGCTCGTGCCCGCGCCCTCGAAGCGGATGCCGACGTCCAGCACCTCGTCGTAGCGCGCCGGCGCCGCGTACTCCAGCGCCGCCCGGCGCACGAACAGGTCGCCGTCGAGCGCCTGCAGCGTCGCCTCGTAGGGCAGCGCCAGCGCGCGCCAGTAGGCGCCCAGCGCGGTGTCGACGTACGTCAGGTAGTGGCCGTTGAAGACCACCTTCTGCATGTCGACCTCGGCCCAGCGCACGCGCAGGCGGTCGGCGAAGCGGAAGTCGGCGCGGTGGAGGGAATCCATGCTGCTGCGGGCGGGGGCCGCCGTCATCCCTCGAACGCGGATTTCAGCGCATCGGCGACGGCCTGCTGCGCCGCCCTGCCCTCCGGCAGCAGGCGCGCCAGCTTGATGAAGTCGTGCGTGACCCCGCGCGCCAGCTCCAGCGAGACCGCCACGCCCGCCGCGCGCAGCGTGTCGGCGTAGGCCAGGCCCTCGTCGACCAGCGGGTCGCACTCGGCCAGCACGACCAGCGCGGGCGCCAGGCCCGCGTGGTCCGGGGCGAGCAGCGGGGCGAAGCGCCAGTCCTCGCGCTGCGCCTCGTCGATGTAGTTGTCGAACATCCACAGGATGGTCTCGCGATCCAGCAGGTAGCCGTGCGCGAAGCGCAGGTGCGAGGGCGTGTCGGCGTGCGCCACCGTGCCCGGCGTGATCAGCACCTGCAGCGCGAGCGCGAGCCCCGCGTCGCGCGCCATCAGCGCGCAGACCGCGGCGAGCGTCCCGCCGGCGCTGTCGCCGCCGATGGCCGGGCGCGCGGTGTCCAGGCCCAGGCGCGCGCCCGCCGCGGGCAGCGCGCGCAGCACGGCCCAGCAGTCGTCGATGGCGGTCGGGAAGCGGTGCTCGGGCGCGAGGCGGTAGTCGAGCGCGATCACCGCCGCCCCGCTGCGCAGCGCGAACTGGCGGCACAGGCTGTCGTGCGTCTCGAGGCCGCCGATGGTGAAACCGCCGCCGTGCAGGTAGAGCATCACCGGCAGCACGTCGTGCGAGGGCGCGTACAGGCGCGCGGCCAGCGGCGTGCCGTCAGCCGCGGGGAAGCTCAGTTCCTCGACGCGCGCCAGCGGCGCGCGCTTGGGCTCGAGCACCTCGGCGGCGTAGAGGTAGGCCTTGCGCGCCTCGGCCGCCGGCATGGTGTGGAAGCCGGGCTTGTTCGCGCGGGCGATGTACTCGAGGATCAGCGCCATCTGCGGCGTCAGGAGGGGGTCGGGCACGGGGGACGGGAGAGCCACGGGGCCTCAAGCATAACGACACCCCCGCGACGGCGCGCGCCGCCCGCGCGGCCTACACTGGGCCGATCCTCCGTCCCGAGTCGCACGCCATGGCCCGCTTCCAGTACGTCACCCAGATCGAGATCGACGCCGGCGCCGTGCGCCTGCTGCCCCGCGAATGCGCCGCCGCCGGCATGACGCGGCCGCTGGTCGTCACCGACGCCGGCGTGCGCGCCGCGGGCGTGCTCGACCGCGCGCTCGCCGCGCTCGGCGACCTGCCCCACGCCGTCTTCGACGAGACCCCCGGCAACCCCACCGAGGCCGCGGTGCGCGCCGCCACCGCCGTCTACCTCGAGCACGACTGCGACGGCCTGGTGGCCGTCGGCGGCGGCTCCAGCATCGACCTGGCCAAGGGCGTCGCCATCGCCGCCACGCACGCGGGGCCGCTGGCCGACTGGGCCACCATCACCGGCGGCGCCGAGCGCATCAGCGCCAAGGCCGCGCCGCTGATCGCCGTGCCCACCACCGCCGGCACCGGCAGCGAGGTCGCGCGCGGCGCCATCCTCATCGTCGACGACGGGCGCAAGCTCGGCTTCCACAACTGGCACCTGCTGCCGCGCGTGGCGCTGCTCGACCCCGAGCTCACGCTCGGCCTGCCGCCCGCGCTCACCGCGGCCACCGGCATGGACGCCATCGCGCACTGCCTCGAGACCTTCATGTCGGCCAAGGTCAACCCGCCCGCCGACGGCATCGCGCTCGACGGCCTGCGCCGCGGCTGGGGCCACATCGAGCGCGCCTTCCGCGACGGCGCGACCGACATCGAGGCGCGCTGGAACATGATGAGCGCCAGCATGCAGGGCGCCCTCGCCTTCCAGAAGGGCCTGGGCTGCGTGCACAGCCTCAGCCACAGCCTGGGCGGCGTGAACCCGCGGCTGCACCACGGCACGCTGAACGCGGTCTTCCTGCCGGCCGTGATCCGCTTCAACGCGGGCGCGGCGTCGATGATCGAGGACGAGCGCCTGAACCGCATGGCCCACGCCATGGGCCTGCCCGACGGCGTCCGCTACGACGACGGCAGCGCCGTCGCCGAGGCCGTGCGCGCGATGACCGAGCGCCTCGGCCTGCCCACCCGCCTGTCGCAGATGGGCGTGCAAGAGGATCTCTTCGAGCGCGTGATCGACCACGCGCTGGTCGACCACTGCCACGCGACGAACCCGCGGCTGGCGTCGCGGGACGACTACCGGCGCATGCTGGCCGAGTCGTTCTGAACGCGACGGAGGGGACGGGCCGGAGGCCTCGTGTTCGTCGCGGTCGGCCTGCAAGGGAACAGGCTGCGGGGCGTGAAGATCCGCGGCGCTTCGCGCGGGCCTGCGTCCCGCAGCGCCGATGCGGGCAAGGTTTTCTTCTTCGGCTCCTGGGCATCTGGTCTCGGCCTGCACGGCCGAGCCCCGCGGGCCGGGATCAACTAGGCACCGCGCGGCGCCGAGCGATCGCGTCCTACGCCGGATCTGCACGCCGAGGGCGCCCGCCAACGTGCCAGGAGCCGAAGAAGAAAACCTCACCCGCCTCGTCGCAACGGGCGTCCTGGCGGGGGCCGCGGCGCCAGCGCTCCTTCTCGTGAACGACGAACGCGTGGGCGCTTCGCACCCACGCGAGCCTCAGCGCGAAGCGCCGAGAATCCTCATGCCCTGCAACCCGTTCTCCCTGTTCCGGCAGGGCGACCGCGACGAAAGCGGGGACAGTCCGGCAAGGCGCCCGCGACGAACACGGGGACAGGCCGGAGGCCAGTCCCCGCCGCCGCCCGCCTGCCGTCACCAACCGAGGTCGGTCAGCAGCGTCTTCGTCAGGTCCTTCGGCGGCACCAGGGTCGTGCCGAGGTCCGGGCTGATGTTCGGCTCCATCAGCAGGTTCGGGAACGCGCTCACGTCCCAGTGCGAGACCGACGAGCCCGGCACCAGCGGGTTCGGGGTGTAGAGCAGCGGGCGGCCGGCCAGGTCGGCGCCGGCGCGGCGCGACGGGTCGACCGCGAACACGTCGCTCGCGACGCCCGGCTTGCCGCGCGTGCCGTACTTGGCCGCGTCGGCGACCACCGCCTTGAGCCGCGCGCCGTCGTCCAGCGACACGCCCACCGTGCGCAGCACCACGCCCGGGTCGGAGCCGCCCGGCACCAGCGCGCCGGCCACGTTGTTGGCGAGGATCACGCCCACCGCGCCGGCGTTCTGCGCGTTCTTCACCTTCTGCGTGAAGGGGCAGACGCCGCGGTCGATGATCGCGACCTTGCCGACCACCGCGGCCGTCGTGGCGGAGTCGAAGGGCAGGCAGCCGCCGCCGTTGACCGGGTCGGCCGGCACGGTGGCGAGCGCGCCGAAGCTCGTGCCCGTCACGACCGGCGGGCTGAACGTGGCCGTCGAGTAGTCGTAGAAGCCCGAGCCGGTCGGCGCGGGCGTCGAGACCTTCATCGTCGGCGTGTGGGTCAGCGTCGCGTTGGCGGCGGCCACCATCGCGTCGCTCTTCCAGGCGAGCTTGAGCGGGTTGATCGCCGAGGCCTTGCGCTCGTCGTTCGACATGTCCAGCCAGGTCTTGCCGGCGGTGTTGTCGTACATGAAGCCCTCCCACACCGCGGGCAGGCCGCCGGTGGGGGCGAAGTCCGAGCCGTCGGGCAGCAGGCGCCAGCCGTTGGACGTGTTCACCGCCAGCACGGAGAAGCCCAGGCCGTGGCCCAGCTCGTGCAGCAGCGTCTCGACGAAGTTCACCTGCGAGCCCGCGTTGCCGTCCAGGCCGAGGTAGAACGGCGTGTTGTCGAGGCAGCCGGTCTTGCCGAGGTTGATGTTGAACTGGGTCTTGATGTCGACGTTGCCGTAGCCGCTGCCGTCGTCCGGGTGGCCGTCCGACAGGTTCACCTTGGCGATCTTGTTGGCGAGCGCCTGCGCGTACCACGTGCCGGGCTTCGCGCCGGGGAAGTCGTGCCAGGCGTTCCAGGCCGCGGCGCTGCCGAGGACGGCGGACGTCGCGGTGCAGCTCAGCGGCTCCCAGCCGGCGTTCACCGTGATGGGCACCGTGCTCTCGAGGTTCTGTTCCCAGATGCCGGCCACGTACTTGTAGACGTTCAGGCGCTGCTGGCCCAGCGTCGTGCCGTCGTTGCCGCCCACGGGGGCGACCGGGGTCGGGTCGTTGAAGCCGACGCCGGGCGCGTCGCGGCTGGTGATGACGATGGTGGCGGCCTGCGCGGCGCCGGCGATCGCGGCGAGCGCGAACGGGAGGGCGAGGATCTTGACGCTCTTCATGGGGTCACTCCGTCGGCGCGGGGTTGGACTGGGACGAGCTCGGGGCGGCCGACACGGCCGCCTCGGCGTCCTCCTTGCTGCCGAAGCAGTACTCGAGCAGCCGGCCGTCCGGCTGCTTCACCATCACGGAGTACGACATGAAGCTGTCGTTGAGCCGCGCGCCGGTCGCGCCGCTCTTGTGGTGCTTGGCGCGGGTCGCGCCGGCCGACTTGCGCGCCTGCGGCGCGGGGGCCGCGGCCTGCAGCGCCTTCATCTCGGCAGCGGTCGGCTCGCGCAGGCGGCCGGTGACGGCGTCGCGCACCGCGACCTGGCCGAGCGCGACCGGGGCGTTGCCGGCGGGCGGCGCATCGTCCGCGGCCGAGGCCGCGCAGGCGGCAGCGAGCAGCACGCTCGCCGCGCAGGACTTGAACAGGATGGACATGGGGTCTCCTGGAGGCAATGGGAAGGAGGGTCGCCGCGCCGCGCGGCCGCGCCGAGGCGGCCGACGCCAGCGCGGCGGCCGCGGATCAGCGCGCTTCGCGCCGGCGCGCGGCCAGCAGACCCAGCGCGCCGAGGCCGAACATCAGCCACGTGCCGGGCTCGGGCACCGCCGACACGCGCAGCGAGTCGACGCCGAGGTAGTCGAGGTTGGAGGCCGAGCCGGTGTACTCGATGGCGAAGCGCCCGACCGAGCCCGCGCCGCCCGCGGCGAACGAGAAGCTGTACTGCGTCCAGTCGGCGGTCGCGGCCACCAACGAGCCGGTCGTGAACGAGGCGGTGTCGGCGCTGCCGTTGCTGAAGCCGAACTTCACCGTGTCGGTGTAGCCGGGGTCGATGCTGCCCTTCAGCCACACCGTCACCACGCCGGCCTGCGCCGTGGAGAACGTGGGCGTGATGAGCCAGTTGTCGATCAGGCCGCCGTCGACGCCGTTGTTGAAGTTGGCCGCGGCGTAGGAGTCCTCGCCGCCCGCCTGCGCGGCGAACTGGAAGCCGGAGCCCTGGAACCAGCCGGTGCTGCCGGCGGGCGCGCTGAGGTTGGTCGCGACCCAGCCGCTGTCGAACAGCGAGGGCACGTTGTCGAAGCCTTCGGCGAGGAGCGGCGCGCTGGCGTGCGCGCTGCCCGCCGCGGCCAGGGCGAGCGCAAGCAGGATCTTCTGCGATCCGGTTCGGGACATGGGTAGGAACCTCCTGGGGTGTTTGGGAACCGTGGTGCCCGCACCGCCGCGCGCCGCCTGCGCTCGACGGACGACGCGGCGCGACGATCGGTGAAGGACTCCGCGAACCACTCTACAGGGGGTTCAGCTTCGAGACAGCTAGCGACTAACCCGACGTGGTAATGGCCCGTATCGCGTTGACCCTGACCGGGAATCAACAATCGCCCACGGGAAGGGCGCCGCACCGGGAGACGGAGTCCCCCCACCTTGCGCCATTGCACACCCCGGGGGGCTGGGGCAAGCTCTCACGTCACCCACGAGAGCCCCCGGGAGCTGCGATGCGCGTCTTCGTCATTCGACCATTCGGCGTGAAGGAAGGG
>Ga0209051_1001959_pt1 | contig 15837 bp, 18 predicted proteins | sample AraplaCvi_mMS_r2_2_FD_184286 | JGI IMG/M metagenome (GOLD analysis project Ga0209051, IMG submission 184286) | Arabidopsis root microbial communities from North Carolina, USA - plate scrape MF_Cvi_mMS_r2 (SPAdes) (version 2) | ecosystem: Host-associated > Plants > Roots > Endosphere | place...
CGCCGCTCGCGCACGGTGCGCAACCACAGCGCCACGCACCTGATGCACAAGGCCTTGCGCGAAGTGCTGGGCGGCCACGTGCAGCAGAAGGGCTCGCTCGTCAACGCGGAGCGCACGCGCTTCGACTTCGCCCACACCGGGCCGCTGACCGAGGAGCAGATCCGCAAGGTCGAGGCCATCGTCAACGCGGAGGTGCTCGCCAACGCCCAGGCGAGCGCGGACGTGATGGCGATGGAGGATGCGCAGAAGTCCGGCGCGATGATGCTGTTCGGCGAGAAGTACGGCGACACGGTGCGCGTGCTGAGCATCGGCTCGAGCAAGGAGCTGTGCGGGGGCACGCACGTCGAGCGCACGGGCGACATCGGGCTGTTCAAGATCGTCGCCGAGGGCGGCGTCGCCGCGGGCATCCGCCGCGTGGAGGCGGTGACGGGCGAGAACGCGCTCGCCTATGCGCAGACGCTCGAGCGCACGGTCGACGAGGTCGCCGCCACGCTGAAGGTCACGCCCGCCGAAGTGCCCGCGCGCGTGGGCGCCGTGCTCGATCACGTGCGCGCGCTCGAGAAGGAGATCGAGAAGCTCAAGGGCAAGCTGGCCGCCTCGCAGGGCGACGAGCTCGCCGCGCAGGCCGTCGACGTCAAGGGCATCAAGGTGCTCGCGGCCAAGCTCGATGGCGCCGACGCGAAGGCGCTGCGCGAGACGATGGACAAGCTCAAGGACAAGCTCAAGACCGCGGCCATCGTGCTCGCGGCCGTCGACGGCGACAAGGTGCAGATCGCGGCCGGCGTCACGGCCGATTCGCTCGGACGCATCAAGGCCGGCGACCTGGTGAACCACGTCGCCAAGCAGGTGGGCGGCAAGGGCGGCGGCAAGCCCGACCTCGCGATGGCCGGCGGCACCGAGCCCGCCATGCTGCAAGGCGCGCTGGCGAGCGTCTCGGCCTGGGTGGCAGAACGAGTCTGACTTGTTCGGGGTCAGGTCTCCGACCTGACCCCGGCATTCGGCATTCGGCTATTGCGGTGCCAGGTCACCGACCTGGCAACGGCATTTGCCTGCTCGGCGTCGGCATTTCCTGCGCGCCAGAGAGGCGACCAGTCGCGCGGATCGTACGACAGGTGCCCGGCGGTCAGTTGCAGATCCTCCAGGGTGCGCGTGACACCCCTGAATGCTGACGGTCTTTCGGACCGGATGCCGGTGCCAGGGAATCAACAGCACTTTCCCTGCACGAGGACATTCCCATGCACAGCCGCCTTCTGGGACCAGCCTCTCTTTGCGCCTTGCTTGCACTCGCCGCGTCCTCCCCCCGGGCTTCACCTTCTCGCTATCAGGTGACCGAACCTGGTCCACTGGAAACAGGCATGCAGAAGTCACCAATCGGCCGTCGCCTCGCAGAAGACACCGGCTCGGCCACCGCAGATCACTTGAACAGCTACTGCACGGCAGATGGTCGCTTCGGCATGAGGGCGACGCGAACATCGATCCCTGCGGCAATGGCGGTCGGGTGTTGATCTGCGTCGATCGATCTTGATTGAGGCGCGCATGCCGCATGCGCAGGCTCGCCGATCGCCATGCCTCCGCGTCACGCGCAATACAGCGTTTCGATCCGCGCTCATTCCGCTGCACGGCCACTTCCGCCAAAGTGGTTGCGCCGCTGCGGCTTGGGGCACGCCTTCGACCATGTCCTCAGTACGGATGCCGCGCGAACCTACAAGCCAAGCCCGCGCGCGTATCGTCTTGGCGTCGATGCGCTACGCATGGAGCGCCAGGACGTCCTCTTCGTCGCATTCGCCGGCTGGGACGCCATCGGCGCGCGCAGGTTCGGGCATCCGAGCTATTGGATGAACCGGTCGCAGGCGCCCGCCGAGGCCTGGGAGCCCGGGCCCGTCGGCAGCGGAAAGGATATGGCGGACCTGCTCGCATTCCTGGGCGTGCCTTCGGCGTCGTAGGCCGCGCGCGGATGTCGGGCAAGGGCGGTCGATGAGCGTACCCCGCGCCGTCTCGCCCTCGCTCCGGCCGCGGTCAGACGATCGCGGCGCGAAGGAGGGCGGGAGGTAGCGCGCCGGGACAAGCTAGCGCGTGGCAGGCCCCGCCGGATCATGCATGGGCATCGCCGCCGTCGCGGCCGGCTGCATGGCTTCCAGATGGCGGCCGGGATACTGCTCCCTCAAGCGCAGGCCGAGGTCACCGGTCGCGAGCACGTCTCCCGTCCGCTGCGCCTCGCGCAGGTCTGCAACGACTTCTGCGCGCGTCAGTCCGGAGACGCTCTTGGGGGGATACGCCAGAGGGTTCCGCTCGTCGAGCAGCAGCCCGAGCTCGCCTGATGCGACGATCTCGCCCGTGCGCCGCGCCTCCGCGAGCTCGGCTTGGACTTCGGCGCGAGTGCGCGTGGAGGTTGCCGCGGGTGGATACCGCTCCGGGTGACGCTCGCGCAAGGTGAGGCCCAGCTCACCGGGCGCGATCATCTCGCCGGAGATCCGAGCCTCGGCCAGCTCACGCGCGACCTCTGCGCGAGTCTTGCCGGCCTGGGCGTGGGCGGCGCCGCCGAGAGCGAGCGCCAGAAGGATGGTGAGACCGGGATGCGGGGACATGGGGTTTCCTCGAAGAGTTGGGGGAAACCGTTCTGAGTCCCCGGCCGCCGTCGCGATTCATGCACGGCGCGGCAAGGCGTGTTGCGCCGGGCGCCCGCAATGGCGCCCGTCCTGGAGCCTTGGCGGTGTAAGCGGCATGGCCAGCTGTTCGACTCACGCTCATGGACCGCCTACACCTGATGTCGACTTTCGTGAACGTGCTGGAAGCGGGCGGCCTCTCCGCCGCGGGACGCGCCATGGGCGTCTCCAGCTCCGCGGTCACACGCGCGATCTCGGAGCTCGAAGGCCTGCTCGGCACGCAACTTCTCATCCGCACCACGCGCAGCGTCAGGCCGACCGACGCCGGATTGCAGTACGCGCGAGACGCAAGGCGCATCCTGCAGGATGTCGAGGAGGCCAACGCGTCGGCTGGCGGCGCCCACGCCGCACCGCGGGGTCACCTCGTCGTCACGGCGCCTGTCCTCTTCGGACGCTTGCGCGTCCTGCCCGTGGTGCTCGAGTATCTCGACGCGCATCCCGGAGTCACGGTCGCCTGTGCGTTCACGGATCGTGTCGTGCACCTGATCGACGACAACGTCGACGTGGCCATCCGCATCGGCCACCTGCCGGACTCCGCGCTCTACGCGCGACCGCTGGGACATGTGCGCCAGATCGTCTGCGGATCGCCCGGCTACCTGGCACGACATGGCCGTCCACATCGCCCAGCGGATCTCGCGATGCACACCGTCGTCGCCCGATCACCGGCGACGGCCATGACGGCGTGGCGCTTCGCCAGCGATGCCGGCGACGCCGGGGATGAGCTGCGGCTCGTTCCGCGCCTGACGACGACGTCGAACGAAGCCGCGATCGACGCGGCCGTTGCCGGCTTCGGTCTCGTGCGTGTGCTGTCGTACCAGGTGGAGGCGCTGGTGGCGCGTGGTGTCCTCGAGGTCGTGCTGCGCGCCTTCGAGCCGTCGCCACAGCCCGTCCATCTGCTCCATCGCGAGGGACGACGAGGGTCGAGGAAAGTACGCGGCTTCGTCGATCTGGCCCTCGCACGGTTGAGCACCGGCGACATGGGAACGGTACGGACCGATGCCGCGCAGGTGCCACCAGCCGTCGCGACAGGGACTCCGGCGATGTCGATCCCCGTTGCGGCCACGTGACCGTCCGGCAGCCTGCACCCGCCGACGCCGGACTCGGTCGCATGCAGCAGTGTTTCGTTCGGCCGCCTACGGATAACCCCGAATCCACTGGAACTACGAGACCATGAACACGAGCCTCCACCGACACTTGAAGAAGTCTGTCCTCGTCGTCTCTCACGCCGTTGCCGTGCTGGTCGGCGCCGGTGCGGGCATCTACTACCTGCCGATCGCCATCGCCGCACACTCGCCCGCCTCTGCGGACGACATCGCGCTGGAGGCCCTCAAGGCTTCCTACCGAGGCGAATTCATCCGGAGCTTGAAAGGGAGCGACACGCTGCATTGGGGCGACGGGCAGGTGTTCATCGGGGAACACGCTGTCTCGTTTTCGGGCGAGTTGTCGCCCGGTCCCGACTACAAGCTCTACCTGTCGCCAGAGTTTGTCGAGACGGACGCGGATTTCGAGCGCCTGAAGGGACGAATGGTGCGGGTCGGCGACATTCGCACGTTCAAGGGATTTCTCGTGCCTCTGCCGGCCACGATCGATCCGGAAGCCTACGACACCGTCATCGTCTGGTGCGAAACGTTCCACAAGTTCATCACATCGGCGAGGTACCGCTGAACGGCCCCTGGACGGGCGGCGCGCTGCCCCGTCCTTGGCCCTGGCGTGCCTCCCGCATTCCGGGGGGTTGACGCTGCGCCGCCCCGCCCGCAGACTGCCATCACCATGACCCGTCCCGCCTCGTCCCGCCTGCACACCGTATCGATGCCGATGCACGCCATCGTCGTCGTGCTGCCGTCGCGACCTCCAGGGCCCGGGCCGGCCCGCACCTGATCGCCGATTCCCCCGACCACAAGGCCCGCCACCCGCGGGCCTTGTGCTTTTCAGCGCTCCACCACCCCCGAGGAGATCCCGATGAACCGCCCCGATGCCCCAGCGAGCCCCGACCATCGAGCCGCGACCGACGCGCGCCTGCACGTGCGCCGCGCGCGCGTCGCCGACGCGGAGGCCTTCGCGCGCACGCTGTCCCACCCCGACGTCTATCCCCACGTGCTGCAGCTGCCCTATGGCGATGCGGACCAGTGGCGCGCGCGGCTCACCGAGAGCTGCGCCCTGGGACGGGCGGACGTGATCCTCGTCGCCGAGGCCGACGGCGACATGGTGGGTTGCGCGGGCCTGCATCCGGCGGGCCAGTCGCCGCGCCGGCGCCACGTGATGGAGATGGGCATCCACGTCGACGCGGCGTGGCAGGGGCGGGGGGTGGGCCGCCTGCTGATGCAGTCGCTGTGCGACCTCGCCGACCGCTGGCTCGGCCTGCTGCGGGTCGAGCTGACCGTGTACGCGGACAACCACCGCGCGCAGGCGCTGTACCGGCGCTTCGGCTTCGAGGAGGAGGGCCGTCACCGCGCGTTCGCGCTGCGCGACGGCGAGTACGTCGACGCGTTCGCGATGGCCCGGCTGAATCCCCGGCCGCTGAGCGGTTTTCCACGCGCCTGAGCGCCTTCCCGGCTGCAGGGGAGCGGCCGGCATGCGACACTGCCGGCCGCTCCCCGTTTTCGCCTGCCTCCCCGCCGTCGCGCCATGAATCCGCTCTCCGCCAACGTCCACTATCCGACCAACTCCGAGGCCGACCTCGACCGGCTGCAGCAGCTCGCCGAGCAGCTGGGCGGCTTCGACGAGACCATCTCGCTGGAGTGGCTCGACGGCGCGATGACCGCGCTCGCGGCGGGCCCGCGCCCCAAGGCGATCGCGCAGTGGTGCGAGACGCTGATCGGCGATGCCTGGTCGCGCGCCTTTGGCGATCCCGAGGCGCAGCGCGAGGCCACGGCCGTCCTCCAGGTGCGCTGGAACGTGCTGCTGCGCCAGCTCGACCCCGAGGTGCTGCTCGACGCGCCCGACGAGCTTCGCCTCGCCCCCGTCATGATGGAGTGGACGGACGAGGACAAGCAGCAGCTCGTCGAGGAAGGCGTGGCGGAAGAGGAAGGCGAAATCCCGATGACCGGCGAGGTCTGGGCGCACGGCTTCCTCGAGGTGCTGCAGAAGTTCCCCGAGGACTGGCCCGAGCCGGACGTCGAGACGGAGGAGGGCCAGGCCTTCGACGACTGCACGATGCGCATCATGATGCTCACGCTGCGCGACGAGGACGAGCTCGCCAAGCTGCGCGAGGAGTTCTGGCCCGGCGAGACGCTCTCGCGCGACGACATGATCCAGGAGGCGCTGCACGCGGCGCAGGACCTGCGGATGTACTGGGTGCAGAACGCGCCCAAGCCCGAGACGCGCCGCACCGGCGTGCAACCGGGCCGCAACGATCCGTGCCCCTGCGGCAGCGGCAAGAAATTCAAGAAGTGCCATGGAATGTGAGCCCCACGCTCCCGCTGGTCGCTGCCCCCGAGGGGCCGGCCGGTTCGGCGCCGGCAGAGCCGGTCGCCTCCCTCCCTTGATCGGGCCTGCGGCCGGCTGGAATCGCCATGTCTGAACGACTCGACCTCACGGGCCGCCGCATCGTCCTCGGCCTGTCCGGCGGCATCGCCTGCTACAAGTCGGCCGAGCTGGTGCGCGCGCTGGTGAAGTCCGGCGCGACGGTGCAGGTCGTCATGACGGCGGCGGCCGAGGCCTTCATCACGCCGGTGACGATGCAGGCGCTCTCCAACCGCCCCGTGTTCACGAGCCAGTGGGATGCCCGGCCCGACAACAACATGGCGCACATCAACCTCTCGCGCGAGGCCGACGCCATCCTCGTCGCGCCCGCGAGCGCCGACTTCATCGCGAAGCTCGTGCAGGGCCGGGCCGACGACCTGCTCTCGCTGATGTGCCTGGCGCGCCCGATCGAGCGCTGCCCGCTGCTCGTCGCGCCCGCGATGAACCGCGAGATGTGGGCCCACCCCGCCACGCAGCGCAACATCGCGCAGGCACAGGCCGACGGCGCCGTGATGCTCGGGCCGGACACGGGCGAGCAGGCCTGCCGCGAGTTCGGCGAGGGCCGCATGCTCGAGGCGCTCGAGCTGCGCGACGAGCTGATCGCCTTCTTCCAGCCCAAGCTGCTGGCAGGCCGCCGCGTGCTCGTGACCGCCGGCCCCACCTTCGAGGCCATCGATCCCGTGCGCGGGATCACCAATCATTCGAGCGGCAAGATGGGCTTCGCGATCGCGCGCGCCGCGCAGGAGGCGGGCGCCGAGGTCACCCTGGTCGCGGGCCCCGTCCACCTGCCCACGCCCTTGCACGTGCGCCGCATCGACGTTGCCAGCGCCCGCGAGATGCATGCCGCGGTGCTGCCGGAGGCCGCGGGCGCCGACGTGTTCGTCGCGACGGCCGCGGTGGCCGACTGGCGGCCCGCGCAGATGAACGAGCACAAGATCAAGAAGGACGGCAAGAAGGTCGCGCCGCAATTCGAGCTCACCGAGAACCCCGACATCCTCGCCGACGTCGCGCGGCTCTCGCCGCGGCCCTACTGCGTCGGCTTCGCGGCCGAGAGCGAGAACCTGCTGAAGCACGCGCGCGAGAAGCTCGCGCGCAAGAACGTGCCGCTGATCGTCGGGAACCTGGGCCCGGCCACCTTCGGCCGCGACGACAATGCGCTCGTGCTCGTCGACGCCCAGGGCACGCGCGAGCTCGCGCAGGCCGACAAGCTCACGCTCGCGCGCGCGCTCGTGGCCGAAATCGCGCAGCGGCTGGCCCGCTGAGCCGCACCCCGGCCACGCGCCCCATCACACCCCATCGACGCCGGCCCGTCGGCCCGCGCCCACGCACTCGCATCACTCACGCATGACCACCATCGATCTCAAGGTCCTCGACCCTCGCGCCGCCGAGACGCTGCCCGCCTACGCGACGCCGGGCAGTGCCGGCCTCGACCTGCGCGCCATCCTCGACGCGCCGCTCGTCCTCGCGCCGGGCGAGTCCGCGCTCGTGCCGACAGGCCTGGCGATCCACATCGGCGATGCCTCGCTCGCCGCGATGATCCTTCCGCGCTCCGGCCTCGGGCACAAGCACGGCATCGTGCTCGGCAACCTCGTCGGCCTCATCGACAGCGACTACCAGGGCCAGCTCATGGTGAGCTGCTGGAACCGCGGCCAGGCGGCGTTCACCATCCAGCCGATGGAGCGCATCGCGCAGATGGTCATCGTGCCGGTGGTGCAGGCCACGTTCCGGCGCGTCGACGACTTCGATGCCTCGCATCGTGGCGAGGGCGGATTCGGCTCGACCGGCAAGCACTGATGAATGCCGGGGTCAGGTCGGAGACCTGACCCCGAATACGCGCCGGGCCGCGGGTCAGGTCTCCGACCTGACCCCGGCATTCGATTCAGTGGAGCGGCGTCCCGTCCGGCCGCGAGGGCAGGACCTGCAGCAGCCCCGCCCCATCGTCCGCCACGGTCCCCGCCTCGATCTCGTCCGCCGTGGCCGGCCGCACGTCGCGGACCTTGAGATGCAGCCGCAGCGCCATCCCCGCCAGCGGGTGGTTCGCGTCGAGCACCACGTGCGAGGGGTAGACCTCGGTCACCGTGTAGATCGCATCGGGCGGCATGTCCGGCGTCGCCGCGCCCTCGGGCAGGCCCTCGAACTGCATGCCTTGCTCGATGTGGTCGGGGAAGAGGGCGCGATCCTCGAAGCAGACGTACTCCGAGTGATAGTCGCCGAACGCGTGCTCGGGCTCGAGGTGCAGGTGCGTCTCGAATCCCACGGTCTGGCCGGCGAGCGCTTCCTCCACCTTCGGCAGCAGGTCGTCGCCCCCGAAGAGGAACTCCACCGGCTCGGTGAGTTCATCGATCGGGGCGTTCTGCGCATCCGTCAGCGTCCAGGTGAGGGACACGACGCAGGGGGCGGAAATGTTCATTGGCGGAATTCTAGTTCGCCGGGTCGGCGCCCGTGCCGCTGCACCGACAATCCCCGGATGAACCTCCGCGAACCCCTCGGCCTGCTCGGTGGGCTGTCGCCCGCCGCCTTCATGCGCGACTACTGGCAGAAGCGGCCGCTGCTGATCCGCGGCGCCTTCCCGCCCGTCGACGACGGCGGCGCGCCGCTCGCGCCGGTGACGCCCGCGGAGCTCTTCGCGCTCGCGGCGCGCGACGACGTCGAATCGCGCCTCGTCGTGCAGGAGGATGCGCCCGCTGCGCCGAGCAAGCGGCGCGGGCGCGCGGCGCACGGCGGCTGGGCGCTGCGCCACGGCCCGTTCGCGCGGCGCGCGCTGCCGGCGCTGCAGCGCCCCGGATGGACGCTGCTGGTGCAGGGGGTCGACCTGCACGTCGACGCTGCGCGCACGCTGCTCGAGCGCTTCCGCTGGGTCGCCGATGCGCGCGTCGACGACCTGATGATCTCGTACGCGAGCCCGGGCGGCGGCGTCGGGCCGCACATCGATTCGTACGACGTGTTCCTGCTCCAGGTCCACGGCCACCGGCGCTGGCGCGTAGGGCCGGTACGCGATGCCGCCTTCGTGGAGGGCCTTCCGGTGCGCATCCTCGAGCATTTCGAGCCCACGGAAGACTGGGTGCTCGGGCCCGGCGACATGCTGTACGTGCCCCCCCGCTGGGGCCACGATGGCGTCGCCGAGGACGCCTGCATGACCTGCTCCATCGGCTACCGCACGCCCGTGGGCACCGAGCTCGCGCGCGAGTTGCTGCAACGCGTCCTCGACGACGTGGAGCCCGATGCCGGGGAGCCGCACTTCCGCGACCCGCCCGGCAGCGCCACGCTCACGCCGGGGCGCATGCCCGTCGCGCTCGACACGTTCGCGCGCAAGGCCGTCGAGCGCCTGCTGCGCGATCCGTCGCAGGTCGCGCGCGCGCTGGGCGAGGTGATGACCGAGCCGAAGCCGATCGTCTGGTTCGATGCGGGCGCCGAGCGCTCGGGCACCGCCGGATTGCGGCTGGATCGGCGCACCCGCATGATGTACGACGATCGCCACGTCTTCATCAACGGCGAGTCGTTCCGCGCGGCCGGTCGCGATGCGCGCCTCATGCGCGACCTGGCCGACGCGCGCCGCCTCTCCGCCGCGCAGTGCGCGCGGCTGTCGGGCGATGCGCAGGCCGTCGTGGCCGACTGGGTGGCGCAGGGATGGGCTCATGACGAGTGACGCGATCGATGCCGACTTCGGCCCTCCGCTCGAGCGGACGCTCGCGTTCGACGCGAACACGCACGCTCGCCTGCCGGCCCGCGCGGGCGAGGCCGAGGCGCCGGCCGACGCCGCCTTCGAAGGCGCCGCGGGCTTCGCCGCGGCGCTCTACCAGGCCCTGGAGCACGCGCACGCGGCCTCGGCCCGGCGACTGTGCTGGTGCGATGCCGACTTCGCCTCGTGGCCGCTCGGCGAACCTGCGTGGGTCGACCTGCTGACGCGCTGGGCGCGCGGCGGCGCGCGCGAGCTCGTGATGGTGGCGGCCGGCTACGAGGCGATCGAGCGGCTGCATCCGCGCTTCGCGGCATGGCGGCGCGACTTCGCGCACATCGTCCGCTGCCTCGTGCCGGAGGAGACGCACGCGACGGCGTTGCCGACGCTCTGGATCGACAGCGTCGACCAGGCCGTGCGCGTCTTCGACGACGAGCACATGCGAGGCCGTGCCGGCTTCGACCGGGTCGACCGGCAGCGCGCTCGCGAGGAATTTGATGCAATTGCGCAACGCGGAACTGCGGGTTTCGCAACGGTGACACTCGGCCTGTGAGAGGGTCCCCCACGGATGGGTATAATCGTGGGCTAGGCACAGGAAATGCTCGAGCTTTGCCTGTTGTCCTTTTGCGAGGAGAGCCTGCTTGCGAGGGCGGGTATCCAGAATTACCGGTAATGTTCGAACACTTTTCTTCGAGGAACTCCATGAAAAAGTCGCTTCTGTTGGCCACCCTGGTCGCCGCTGTCGCCCTGGCTGCTTGCCAGAAGAAGGAAGAGACCACGACGACGGTGACGCCGCCGGCCGCCGACGCTTCGGCGCCCGCGATGGCCGCCTCGGCTGCCGACGCCTCTGCCTCGGCCAGCATGAGCGCCGCTTCGGCCGCCACTGACGCTGCTTCGTCGGCCGCCATGAGCGCCGCCGAGGCCGCCGTCGCCGGCGCGTCCGCCGCTTCGAAGTAATTTCCAAGGGCGCGCCCTCGAGGGCGCCCGCGTGAAATTGAAAGCCGCCCTCGGGCGGCTTTTTTATTTGAGTATTCGGGCTATTCGGTGCCAGGTCACCGACCTGGCAACGGCATTCAGCGGTGCGATCGAAATGCCGTTGCCAGGTCAGTGACCTGGCACCGCAAGTCCGCTGTCAAGCGCGCGTGGTAACACGCTGCATCGCGCGCAGCGCTTATTTCAGCTCGTCGACCAGCAACGCCACCATCCGCGTCGCGTTCTCGGACTTGTCCGGCTGGCCCTGGTCGTTCAGCACCGTCACCGAAGACGTGCTGTCGGCGTTGCCCTTGATGGCGATGCGGTACTTGCCCACCGGCGAGGGGCCCGTCATGCCGAACCAGCCCTCGACCTTCGAGATGATGCCGGGCTCCTCCTTGGAGGCGGCCTTCGCGTCGACGAAGCGCACGAAGTACAGGCCCTGCGCGCGGTCGCGGTCTTCCACCGTGAAGCCGCCGTGGTCGAGTGCCAGGCCGACGCGGCGCCAGGTGCGGTCGAAGTTGTCGTCGACCTGCATCGTGGCGCCCGGCTGGTCGGGGATGACGCGGGCGCGCGGCGCGCCCTTCGGGGCGGCGCCGCTGACCGGCGGCAGCGTGGCGGCATTGGCGATGAGGGCCGCGTTGTAATCGTCCGCGCCCTGCGCGGGCTCGGCCGCCGGCGCGGTGGCCGCGGCCACGTTGGCCGGCGTGCGCACGACGCCCGCGAGCGTGAGCATCATCTCGCTCATCACCTGGCTCTCGAGGTTCGGATCCGACGCGCGCGGCACCCACTGCACCTCGCTCTTGTCGAAACCCGTCACCTCTTCCATCGCGCCGAAGTGCGTGACGTAGATCTCCGTGCCGCCATCGGCCTTGCGCTCGAGCCGCGTGCGATAGCGGTCGCGCATGCCCGAATCGAACAGGCCGCTGAACACGCCGCCCAGCGTGCGGTTGATCCAGCTCGCGGGCAGCTTGGTCTTGTCCTCCAGCCAGTCGGTCGTCATCACGCCGGTCTGCGGATCCTCTTCCTTGATCGCGAAGCCCTTCGCGAGCCAGAACTCGCGCAGCTGCGGCCAGACCTGGTCGGGCGTCTGCTTCGTGGAGAGCCAGCGCTGGTCGCCGTTGCGCTCCAGGTGCACGTCGCCGGCGGAGCTCAGCGCCACGACCGCGGGGGCGGAGGCCGGCACCGCTGCCACGGCGGCGGCGGCCGGCGTGCCGGGAGCCGCGCCCGACGCGGCGCCCGCGGGGCCGCCGGGCTTGTTCAGCTCGGACGCGCTGATGCTGCCGCCCTGCGGCAGGTAGCGCGAATCGCGCGTGAGCTGCGTCAGGTCGGGCGGCACTTCCAGCGGCTGCGTGCGCTTGGCGTGGTTCTTGTAGTCCGTGCTGTTGCTGCCGAACCAGTCGCCATAGACCGTGCAGCCGCCCAGCATGAGGCACAGCGTCACGGTGGCCACGCGCAGGGGCGTGGGAAGGGGCAGGCGCGTCGGGAAAGCTGTGGTCATGGAGATCAGGTTCTTGTCGGCCCGGAGGGTTCCGGGCGGGGGATTGTCGCTCAAGGGGCGATCGGCCCCTGGGGGCCGAGCCGGGCTGCGGCGTCGCTTCTCTAGAGGACGCCGCACTCGGTCATCGCCGCGTCGACGAGCGCGCGGCCGGCATCGGTCAGCTCGACGAGCGGCAGGCGCACCGTCGGCCGGCAGCGACCCAGGCGCGACAGCGCCCACTTGGCCGGCGCGGGGCTGGGCTCGCAGAACATCTGCCGATGCAGCGGCATCAGCTTGAGCTGCAACTGCGCGGTGCGGCGCGCGTCGCCGCCGATCGCGGCGGCGCACAGCTCGCTCATCGCGCGCGGCGCCACGTTGGCCGTCACGCTGACGTTGCCGTGGCCGCCCAGCAGCATGAGCGCCGCGGCGGTGCCGTCGTCGCCCGAGTACACCGAGAAGCCCTTCGGCACGCTGCGCAGCAGCCAGGACGCGCGCTCGATGTTGCCGGTGGCCTCCTTGATGCCGACGATGCCGGGCACCTCCGCGAGGCGCAGCACCGTGTCGTGCAGCATGTCGGCCACCGTGCGGCCGGGCACGTTGTACAGCACCATCGGGATGTCCACCGTCTCGGCGATCTTCCTGAAGTGCCGGTAGATGCCTTCCTGCGAGGGCTTGTTGTAGTAGGGCACGACCTGCAGCGTGCAGTCGGCGCCGACCTCCTTCGCGTACTGCGAGAGCTCGATCGCCTCGTGCGTGGAGTTCGCGCCCGCGCCCGCCATGATGGGGATGCGCCCGCGCGCGTGCTCCACCGCCACGCGGATGACCTCGCGGTGCTCGGAGACGCTGACCGTGGCCGACTCGCCGGTGGTGCCCACGACGCCGATGCACGCGGTGCCCTCGGCGATGTGCCAGTCGATCAGGCCGCGCAGGCTGTCGTAGTCGATGCTGCCGTCTTCGTGCATCGGCGTGACGATCGCCACGATGCTGCCGACAATTGCGTTCATTCAGGTTCCTCGGGTGGCCCGGCTCACCGGCACGCCTATGGCCGGGGCAATCCGCTGATTTTAGCCCGGCGCGGCGAGCAGATCGGGCGCGGCCTGCAAGCTTTGCGAAGAGTTCACGCGGCGCCGCGCGACGACGCGCTGCACCTCGCGCTCCGGCGCCGCGCCCCGGGCCGGCAGGCGGCCCTCCTCGAAGGCGATCACGTGCCACGCCGGGGCGTCCCCGGCGCGGTCGGCGGCCAGCCGTTCGAGCAGCTCGCCGGGGCGCAGCAGGAACTCGGGCCGGCGCGGGCGCCCGAGCGCCGCGTGGGCCAGGGTGAAGGTCTCGTAGACCAGCAGCCCGCCGGGGCCGACGGCGGCAAGCAGCGCCGGGAACAGCGCGCGCCAGAGGTAGTTCGTGACAAGCACGGCGTCGAAGCGCTCCCCCGGGAACGGCCAGGGGCCCGCCTCGAGGTCGGCGGCGACGGTGCGCTCGACGTTCTCCAGCGCGGCGAGCGGCGCCAGCAGCGCGGGCTCGCGATCGACGGCGGTGACGCGATGCCCCGCGGCGGCGAGCCAGCGCACGTGCCGGCCGCGTCCGCAGGCGACGTCCAGCACGCGCGCGCCGGCCGGCAGCAGGGGCGTCCAGCGGACGATCCAGTCGGACGGCGGGGATTCCTCGTGCGCCTCGGGCGCCGGAGTCACAGGCAGCTCCACGCCTGGGTCATCAGCGTGAAGGCCATGTCCGGGCTCAGGTAGCTCGCGAACGAGAGGGCGAGCACGATCGCCCCGAGCGCATAGGCCGCCCAGCGGCCCGCGCGCCGCATCCGGCCGCGGTCGCGGGGGTCGCGGGGGGGCAGGTCTTCAGACCTGACCCCGTATTCACCGGGCGCCGAACGCGGGGTCAGGCCTGAAGGCCAGACCCCTTTCGAACGCGGGGCCAGGCCCGAAGGCCAGGCCCCTCTCGAACGCGCGCTCATGCCCCCACCGCCGCCGCCTCGGGCGAGCGCAGGATCGGCGTCTCGCGCACGGGCAGGTTCACGAGCGCGGCGAAGATGCCCAGCGCGATCGCGATCCACCAGACGATGTCGTAGCTCCCGGTGGCGTCGTAGAGCCGGCCGCCGAGCCACACGCCGAGGAACGAGCCCACCTGGTGGGCGAGGAAGACGAAGCCGCCCAGCATCGACATGTGCTGCACGCCGAAGACCTGCGCCACGATGGCGTTCGTGGGCGGCACCGTGGAAAGCCACAGGAAGCCGATGACGGCGGCGAAGACGTACACGCTCGTCGCCGAGATCGGCAGCAGGATGAACGCGCTGATCGCCACGGCGCGCAGGAAGTAGATCGACGAGAGCAGGTGGCGCTTGGCGTAGCGCTGACCCAGCGAGCCCGCGAGATAGGTGCCGAAGATGTTGAACAGGCCGATCAGCGCGAGCGCCGTCGGGGCGACGTCGGCCGCGATGCCCTTGTCCTTCAGGTACGCCGGCAGGTGCACGCCGATGAACACGACCTGGAAGCCGCAGACGAAGTAGCCCGCCATCAGCAGCAGGAAGCTGGGGTAGGCGAAGGCCTCGCGCATCGCCTCGACGATCCCCTGGCCGCCGTGCGCATGGTGCGATTCGCGCCTGGGCTCGTGGAGGCCGAGGGCCAGCGGGAGGATCGCGAGCGCCACGAAGGCCAGCAGGTACAGCGCGTTCTGCCAGCCGACGTGGCCGATCAGCCAGCCCTCGCGCGTGACCATCGCGAACTGCCCGAAGGAGCCCGCCGCCGCCGTGATGCCCATCGCCCACGAGCGCTTCTCGGGCGCCACGTTGCGGCCGATGACGCCGTAGATGATGGCGTAGGTGGTGCCGGACTGCGCCAGCCCGATCAGCAGGCCGGCGCTGCCGAGGAAGGCCAGCGGCGTCGCCGACAGCGCCATCAGCGCGAGGCCGGCCGCGTACATCAGGCCGCCCACCGCGAGCACGCGCAGCGCGCCGAAGCGGTCGGCGATCATGCCGGTGAACGGGCCGGCGAGGCCCCAGACGAGGTTCTGGACGGCCAGGGCAAAGGCGAAGCTCTCGCGCGACCATCCCCGATCCATCGTGATCGGCTGCAGCCACAGGCCGAAGCCGTGGCGGATGCCCATGGACAGGGTGACGATGGCGGCGCCGCACCACAGCACCTGTTTCATGGAAAGAGCGGGACGGACGGCGGGGTTCATCCGCCGGACTCTAGCGAGAATCGCTTCTCCCCATGTCCTGCCGGGTTCGCGCGTCTGCCCGGCGCGGCTCGCGGCCGTCGCTGCCCAGGACGTCGAACGCCGCCGGGTGCGCCAGGCCCGGGCGGAGGTGCAGGAGGACGGGCGCGTCCTGCGGCAGGGGAAGGCGCCAGCCGGGGGAGGTGGCGGCCATGAGCGCGGCGGCGATCACGATCGCCGCGAAGATGTCGGTGCCCGGCCTCACTTTGGGTGTCCCTTCGATCCTTGTGCGCATGATGCCTCGTCGGCTCGCCACGGCAAGCATCGTTCCGCGACAGGGAATCGCGGCAGGAAAACCTAGAATCGCCCGATGGCCACGAAGCAGGGCGCCGCCGGCGCCAAAACCCGTTCCCCCGGCGACTACG
>Ga0209051_1001960_pt1 | contig 15837 bp, 14 predicted proteins | sample AraplaCvi_mMS_r2_2_FD_184286 | JGI IMG/M metagenome (GOLD analysis project Ga0209051, IMG submission 184286) | Arabidopsis root microbial communities from North Carolina, USA - plate scrape MF_Cvi_mMS_r2 (SPAdes) (version 2) | ecosystem: Host-associated > Plants > Roots > Endosphere | place...
GCATGTTGACCTCCCCGTAGACGGCGCCCACGTTGCGGGACTCGTCCACCGGCAGGAAGTTGCCGCCGTAGCCGCTGACGTCGCCCGCCTGGATCTCGGCGCTGGGCGAGGACTTGTAGGTCTCGGTCCGGCCTTCCGCCCCGAGCGCGAGCGCGAGCTGGCCGCCACCCATCGCCATCAGGTCCGTCGTCGCCCGGCCGGTGGCGCCCGTGAGGCTGGTGCTGTTGGTGTAGGCGGTGCCGTGGAACTGCGTCGCGTCGGCGGCGGCCTGGATCTCGGGCGTGTTGGGCCCGAAGAAGTTGACCTGGCCCGTGTTGAGGAGCGGAAGGATCTTCGAGTACAGGGGATAGCCGTTGTGCACCTCTTCGCGCACCGAGGAGCCGCTGTAGATGAACGCGCCGTCGACGTCCCAGGTGCCCAGCGTGCCGCGCAGGCCCACGACCGCGCGGGTGGGCGTGATGAAGTCGCTGATGCTGCGCAGGCCGGTGATCACCGAGCGGTAGCGCACGAGGACGTCGGGCAGGGGGTTGCCCGCGCCGACGATGCCCTGGAGGTACTCCGTGGGGTAGTACGGCGAATCGGGCTTGAGCACGATGGTCGCGTTGCCGTTGTAGGGCTCCTGGTTGAACAACGGGTTGTTCGGCGGCAGCGCGAACTGGTCGGAGAGCGGCACCGGCTGGATGATCGTGTCGACGCGGTTGCGGGCGATCGCGAGCTCGGTGTAGGCCTCGATGTCGGGGCTCACCGGCAGCACCGCGTTGAACATCACGCCGAGCCGCTCGGAGGGCGGGATGAGCTGCACGTCGGAGGCCGGGTCGTAGCGGCACACGCCCGGGCCGAACAGCGGGCTCACCACCGAGGGCGCGCAGTCGGGCGCCTTCGGGTTGAGCGAGGGGCCGTCGATGACGATGTTCGCGGGAAACGAGTTGCCCGAGGTCGTGTCGTTGTTGTTGGCGACGTTGATGCTGGAGCGCGAGAACGAGCGGTCGCGCCCGTACAGCCCGCCCTCGTTCGAGTAGGTGCCGATCAGCGTGAAGTTGTAGCCGTCGGTCGTCGGGTTGCCGTGGCCGTAGACGAAGCTCGCGCGGGTGACCTGCCCGTCGTCGTGCGCGGTGCTGCCGTACTCCGCGTCGACCTCGCCGCCCTGCACCTCGCGCCGCAAAATGAAGTTGATGACGCCCGCGATCGCGTCGCTGCCGTAGACCGAGGAGGCGCCGTCCTTCAGCACCTCGACGCGCTCGATGGCGGCGATGGGGATGGAGTTGACGTCGACCGAGACGCTGTCGCCGATCGCCCCGAACGAGCTCACGCGGCGGCCGTTGATCAGGATCAGGGTGCGCGTGCCGCCGAGCCCGCGCAGCGAGGCGCTGGCGATGCCACCGGTCGTCGCGCCCGCGGCCATGGTCGGCGAGATGACCGCGTTGCTCGTGGCCGCGGAGACGGTGAGCAGCAGTTCCTCGACCGTCTGCGCGCCGGTGGCCTTGATCTCCTCGCGCTGGATCACCTGCACGGGCAGCGCCGTCTCGGCGTCCACGCGCTTGATGGACGAACCCGTGATCTCGACGCGCTGCATCGGTGCCGATGCCGCCTCGCCGGGCGGCGGCGCGACCGCGGGGGACTGCGCGTGGCCGAACGGCGACGCGAGCAGGCCCGCGGCAAGCAGCGCCGGGATGCGCGCCAGCCGATGCGCCGGAGCGACGCGAAGGGAACGACGGAGAGACGACATGAAGCCTCCTGGTTGATGGCATGGGCCCTTCGAAAGGGGCCCAGGCCATCGTAGGAGCGGGCCCAGTCGTCATCGGGCCCAATACGGGTGGGGAGCATGGGCCCAAGGCGGGCCCTCGGGGTCAGGCCCAAGGGCCAGACCCCTTCCCTTCGCATCACCGGGAAGGGCGGCCGGATGTCGCGGGGTCAGGTCTCCGACCTGACCCCGGCATTCGTCGGCGCCGCCTCGAGGTCGGCCATCGCGGTCTCCACGACCGGCACCTCGACCTCGCTCCTCGCCGGCGCCCGCGCGGGATTCGTCGCCACCCAGTGCATGAAGATCTGGTAGCCCAGCGCCAGCAGCGTCGCACCGACGAACAGGCCCAGGATGCCCGCGGCGGCCATCCCGCCCAGCGCCCCGATGAGGATCACCGGCATCGGCGCATCGACACCGCGCCCGAGCATCAACGGCTTGAGCACGTTGTCGGCCATGCCGGCGATGAACAGCAGCACCGTGAAGACGGCGGCCTGCACCGTGCCGTAGCCATCGCTCGTCCACAGGTAGATGATCGCCGGCAGGGTGACGAGCAGCGCCGGCACCTGCGCGATGCCCAGCACGAGCACCACGCCGGCGAGCACGCCCGCCATCGGGATGCCGGCGGCGAGCAGGCACAGGCCCACGGCCAGGGCCTGGATGAAGGCGATGCCGATCACGCCCTGCGCGACGGCCCGGATCGTCGCCGTCGACAGCACCGTGAACTCGTCGCCGCGCGCGGCTCCGAAGACGCGCGCGTAGATCGCTCGGCACGCGCGCGCGCCCGCCGAGCCGTAGGCCATCATGATCCCCGCCACGATGAAGGCCGCGACGAACCCGAGGATGCCTCCGCCGATGCTGGCCACCGCCGCCAGGGCGGTCTTGGCCAGGTCGCCGATCTTCGGCTGCAGGCTCTTGACGAGCCCGGGAAGATCCGTGTGCGCCGTCTCCCAGAAGCCGTAGATCTTCTTGCCGACCAGCGGCCACTGGGCGACGCTCTCGCGCGGCGGAGGAATCTGCAGCGTGTTCTGCTGCACGCTGGTGACCAGGCTCTGCACCGAGTCGCCCATCGAGGCGAGCAGCACCGCCGCGGGCGTCACCGTCAGCGCGATCCCGAGCACCGCGATCGCCGTCGCCGCCCCTCCCTGCCGGCCGCCCATCCTCCGCGCCAGCGCCTGGTGCAGCGGATAGAGCGCCACGGCCAGGATCACGGCCCAAACCATCAGCGACAGGAAGGGCGCGAACACTTGGTAGCACAGCAGCACCAGCACCAGGATCAGGCCGGCCCGGATCAACACGTCGAGCAATCTCGAGGCGAGTCGCTCTTCGAGTTCGCTGTCGGTCTCGACGATCTTGCTCATGGCCAGCTCCTGCCGACGTTCACGGTCGAGCATAGCGCCGAGCGAAGCCGCGCGCCATGCCGAAACTGGCATGGGCCCGCCGCGAATCGCGATTGGATGCGCGCGCCCCGATGGCGTAGGCTCCGGCTCGCGCCGGCTTTCCAGGCCGCGATTCCCTCCATCGACCGCCGCCCAAGGGGCACGACATGACGAACGACACGCCCGTCCGCTGGGGCATCCTCTCCACCGCGAAGATCGGCACGAAGAAGGTCATCCCCGGGATGATGAAGAGCGCCGCGATCGAGGTCGCTGCGCTCGCCTCGCGCGATCTCGCGCGGGCCGAGGAAGCGGCGCGCGAGCTCGGCATCGCGCGCGCGTACGGCTCGTACGAGGCGCTTCTCGCGGACGAGCGCATCGAGGCCGTCTACAACCCGCTGCCCAATCACCTGCACGTGCCGCTCACGCTCGCCGCGGCGCAGGCCGGCAAGCATGTGCTGTGCGAGAAGCCGATGGCGCTCACGGCCGGCGAGCTGGAGGCGCTGCGGCCGCACGCGGATCGGGTGCACATCCGCGAGGCCTTCATGGTGCGCCACCACCCGCAATGGATCGAGGCCCGCGAGCGCGTGCGCGCGGGGCGCATCGGCGAGCTGCGCGCGGTGAACGTGGAATTCGCGTATCTCAACCTCGACCCCGCGAACATCCGCAACCAGGCCGACATCGGCGGCGGCGCGCTCTACGACATCGGTTGCTACGCCATCGTCGCGGGCCGCTGGTTCTTCGAGGGCGAACCCGAGCGCGCCACGGCCTTCGTCGCGCGCGACGCCGGCTTCGGGATCGACGCGACGACGAGCGGCCTGATGGAGTTCACGCGCGGCCGCCACCTGGTGTTCTCGGTGTCGACGCAGGTCGCGCCGTACCAGCGCGTGCGCCTGGTGGGCACCGCGGGCCGCATCGAGATCGAGATCCCGTTCAACGCGCCGCCCGACCAGCCGTGCCGCTTCTTCGTCGACACCGCCGGCGCCCTCGACGGCGCGGGCATCGAGACCGTCACGCTGCCCGTGGCCGACCAGTACCGCCTGCAGGGCGAGGCCTTCTCGCGCGCCGTCCGCCACGAGCGCCCGAGCGCCGCCGGCCTGGACGACGCGATCCGCAACCTGCGCGCCATCGACGCCCTGTTCGCCTCGGCGCGCAGCGGGCGCACCGAATCCATCGCCGCCTGAGAGGCGCGACGCCGCCGTCCGACGCCTTGTTTACCCCAATCAAAAAACCAGGCGCCGCCGGATACGCTCCCCGTCGCCCCGGCCGACGGCCGGCCCGAACCGTGACAGGACGACAGGAGACATCATGAGCCAACGACGAATCGTGATTCGCGGCGCCGTGATCGCCGCGCAGGCGGCCCTCGCGATCACGCTGATGGGCGCGCTGGCGCCCGCGGGCGCCGACTCGAGCAAGCCCGTCATCGCGCTGTTGCCGGGGGTGGTCGACCCGTTCTACTTCACGATGAAGCGCGGCGCCGACCAGGCCGCGAAGGAGGCCGGTGCGGAGCTGCTGTTCCAGATCCCCAAGGCGTGGAACACCGCCGACCAGGTTCCGATCCTCAAGGCGATGATCGCCAAGCACCCCGACGTGCTCGTGATCGCGCCGGTCGACAAGACCCAGCTCATCCAGCCGCTGAAGGAGGCGAGCGACGCGGGGATCAAGGTGATCACCGTCGACACCTACATCGGCACCGGCAAGTACCGCACGGGCGCCGGCAACGCCGATTTCCCGTACTCCTACGTCGCTTCCGACAACACCGAGGGCGGCCGCATCGCGGCGCAGGCGCTTGCCAAGGCGATCGGCGACAAGGGCACGGTCTACGTCGAGAACAACAAGCCCGGCATCTCCTCCACCGACCAGCGCGCGGAGGGCTTCGCCGAGGAGATGAAGAAGCACCCCAACATCAAGGTGCTCGAGACCCAGTACAACGAGGACGACGCCAACCGCGCCGCGGCCCACGTGGCCGCCGTGCTCGCGCGCACGCCCGATCTCGCGGGCATCTTCGCGGCCAACACCTTCTCGGGCAAGGGCGCCGCCGCGGGCGTGAAGAACGCCGGCAAGACCGGTGTCGTCAAGGTGGTGACCTTCGACGCGGTGCCGGGCATCGACCAGGACCTCAAGAGCGGCCTCGTCGACATCGCCGTCGCGCAGAAGCCCTCGGAGATGGGCTACATGAGCGTCAAGTACGCGGCCGACCTAGCGCGCGGCAAGACCGTGCCGACCACCTTCGGCACCGGCTTCGTCGTGATGGACAAGTCGAACGTCGACAACCCCGACGTGCACAAGTACATCTACTCGAACTGAGAACGCGCAGAGGATGGCTCCGGAGCGGCTCGCCGTCGTCAGCCGGATCTGGCCCTGGCTGTTCCTCGCCGGGCTGATCGTCTTCTTCGAGGCCTGGGCGCAGTTGCGCGTGGGCCGCTCCTTCATCGGCAGCGGCTACAACGTGCAGGCGATCCTGCTCGCGGCGAGCGCGCCCCTCATGCTGGCGATCGGCCAGACCTTCGTCATCATCACCGCGGGCATCGACCTCTCGGTCGGCTTCGTCATGGGCCTCGCGGCCGTGTGCATCGCGCAGTTCGTCGATCGCGGGGGCGCGGGCGCGGGCGTGCTCGCGCTCGCGATCGCGCTCACGGTGGCGAGCTGCCTCGTGCCGGGCTGGGTCAACGGCTTCCTGATCGCGCGCCTGGGCGTGCCGGCCTTCATCGGCACGCTGGGCATGTACGGCGTGGCGCGCGGCGCCGGCTTCCTCGCCGCGGGCAGCGGCATGACGGTGCCGGTCGACCACGCCGGCCTCGCGTGGATCGGCACGGGCTGGACGCCGGTCGTCGTCACCGGCGTGCTGCTCGCGGCGATGCACGTGCTGCTCTCGCAGACCCGCTTCGGCCAGCACACCTACGCGATCGGCGGCAACCCGCAATCCGCCGCGCGCGCGGGCATCGACGTCCGGCGCCACCTCGTGCGCGTGTACATGCTCAGCGCGTTCTTCGCGGCCTGCGGCGGGATCGTCTACACGGCGCGCTACAGCGCGGGCGCGGCCAACGCGGGCGAATCGCTGCTGCTCGATTCGATCGCGGCCGTCGTGATCGGCGGCGCGAGCCTCTTCGGCGGCACGGGCAGCCTCGTCGGCAGCCTGATCGGCGCGCTGATCATCGCGGTGATCCAGTTCGGCCTGATCTTCATCGACGTGAACGCGTTCTGGCAGTTCATCGCGGTCGGCGCGGTGATCGTGCTGTCCGTCCTGATCGACCAGGCGAAGGAGCGGCTGGGGAGGGCCTCGTGAGCGAAGGCACGGCTCCCCTGCTCGAGGTGCGCGGCGTCTCGATCCACTTCGGGGGCGTCGAGGCGCTCAAGGCCGTGGATCTCGAGGTGCGCGCGGGCGAGGTCGTCGCGCTCGCGGGCGACAACGGGGCCGGCAAGTCGACGCTGATCAAGATCGTCTCGGGCGTGTACGTGCCGGGCGCCGGCGAGGTGCGCTTCCGCGGCGAGCGCACGCCCGCGGGCGACCCGCAGGCCGTGCGCGCGCGCGGCATCGAGACGATCTACCAGGACCTGGCGCTCGCCGACAACCTCGACGTGGGCAGCAACATCTTCCTCGGCCGCGAGCCGATGCGGCGCGTGCTGGGGCTGCCGGTGGTCGATCGGGCACGCATGACGGAGGTGGCGCGCGAGGTGCTCGAGCGGCTCGACATCCACGTCCCGCCCAACAAGCTCAACGTCCCCGTTCGCCTGCTCTCGGGCGGGCAGCGCCAGGCGATCGCGATCGGCCGCGCCCTGTGGTGGGACGCGAAGCTGCTCATCATGGACGAGCCGACCGCCGCGCTCGGCGTGCCCGAGCAGCGCAAGGTGATGGACCTGATCCGCGGCCTGCGAGCGCAGGGGGTCGCGATCATCCTCGTCTCGCACAACCTGAACGACATCTTCGCGGTGGCCGACCGCATCGTGGTGCTGCGGCGCGGCGAGCGGGCCGGCGAGCGCCGCGTGGCCGAGACCGACGGCGACGAGATCGTGCGGCTGATGGTGGGGGACACCTACGCCGGAACGCGGCAGGCGGGCGGGGTCAGGTCGAAGACCTGACCCCGAAACACGGCGGAAATGGAACGCTCCACAATGGTTCCTGTCGGTGCCGGCGCGGAGCGCCGTCCGGGGCCCGCCCCCCTTGCGGCGGCCGCGCGGCATCGGCAGCATTGCAGGCGTGGAGGCATCATGTTCGAGCGCTATTCCTTCGTCGCGATCACCACGCGCAACCTGGCGGCCGCCCGCCAGTTCTGGGTCGACCAGCTCGGCTGCAGCATCACCGAGGAACGCGTCGACGACTACTTCATCGTCGACGCCGGCGGCCTGCGCCTGTGCATCGACCTCGCGGACGGCGAGAACCACGTGGAGGGCAGCACCGATCCGGTGCTCGGGTTCAAGGTGGCGTCGCTGCGCGAGGTGCTCGAGCAGTTGCACGACGAGGGGCTGTACGAGACGCTGGTGCGCAAGGTGGCGGACACGCATGCGGTCATCCATGATCCGGACGGGCGGTCGGTCGTCCTGACGGAGCGGGACTGACGAATGCCGGGGTCAGGTCGCAGACCTGACCCCGAGATGTCGGCGTTCGGGGTCGGGTCTCCGACCTGACCCCGGCATTCAAGCCCGCCCCGCCAGCAACTCCCCCACCGTCTCCCGCAACACGTTGCGCAGGGTCACCCGCGGCGCCGCCGCCCGGCCGCCCGCCTCCACCAGGCGAATGGCCATGTCCGGCAACGGGGGGAGTCCGAGCCGCTCGCCGACATCCTGCAGTCCCGCCGGCACGACCGCGGCGCTGCGCACCGTCACCCCCATGCCGGCCACGGCGGTCGCCCACAGCGCGCCCAGGCTCGGGCTGGTCACGGCCACGCGCCAGGCGATGCCGGCACGATCGAGCGCCCGGATCGCCGCGGCGCGAAAGACGCAGGGAGGCTCGAGCAGGAGCAGGCCGAGCTCGGAGCGGCCGTCCCACGCAAGCTGGGGCGCGCCGATCCACGCCATCGGGATCGTGCCGAGCACCGAGCGCGCGTTGTCCGGCCGGCCACAGAAGAACAGCGCGATGTCGACCTCGCGCCGCGCGACGGCCTCCTCGAGGGCGCCGTTGCGGTCCACGCGCAGCGCCACCTCGATGCGCGGATGCGTCTTCGCGAAGCGGGCCATCGCGCGCGGCAGCCACGTCGGCTCGAAATCGGCCGACATGCCGAAGCTCACCCGCCCGGCGACCTCGCGCCCCCGCACCGCCGCCACGGCTTCCGCATTGAGCTCCAGCAGGCGCGACGCATAGCCGACCAGCGCGTGGCCGGCCTCGGTCAGCGCCAGGGAGCGGCCCCTGCGCACGAACAGCTCCGCGCCCACCTGCTCCTGCAGCCGCTGCACCTGCAGGCTGACGGCCGACTGCGTGCGGCCGATGCGCTCCGCCGCCCTCGCGAGCGTGCCGGCCTGGTGGATGGCAAGCAGGGTCTGCAACAGGGCAGGATCGAGCAGGGGCTGGCGCATGGCGGCTCTTCGCTTGAGGGATCCTCAAGTTTCGAGCCTTCGGAACTCGATTTACTTGAGCGAACGGCAATCATAGACTGCCCTCGCCCTCCCAGCTCACCCACTCCCGATGCGAAGCCTCCACTACCCCATCGCCCTGCCCGACGACCACGACATGGCCGCGATCGCGCGCCGCGTGAACGAGAAGGCGCACCTCTTCGAGTCGCTGCCGGGCCTCGGCTTCAAGGCCTTTCTCGCGAGCGAGCGCGCGCGGGGCGCGGCGCGCAATGCCTATGCCCCCTTCTACGTGTGGGACGACGACCGGGCCGCCCAATCGTTCCTGCGGGGCCCGCTCTTCGCGGGCGTGATCGACGGCTTCGGCCGCCCCGCCGTGCTCGATCGTCCCGTGCTCGCCTTCGCGTTCGGCGATCGCCGGATCCTGCCTCGGATCGCCACGCTCGAGACGATCGGATCCGACGGCGCCGAGCGCCCGGCCCGGATCGCGGATCGCGAGGCGGCGTTGCAGGTCGACACGCTCGCCCTGCCCGGTGCCTTCGCCGCGATCGCCGTGCTGGACACCCTCGCCTGGAGCGTCACGCGCGTGCGCCTGTGGGCCGAAGAGGGATCGGTGCGCGGGGTCGGCGCCGAAGCGCAGCGGTACGACGTGCTGCGCGTCGTCGGGCCGGGCATCGCCGCTTGAGCCATCGTCCCGTCGTCTCCCGAAAGGAAAGGCCTCCCTTGCCCGCCACCCTCTCCCGCCCCACGCTCTACTACTCGCCGGGCGCGTGCTCCCTCGCACCGCACATCCTGCTGGAGGAGATCGGCCTGCCCCACGTGCTGGAGCTCGTCTCCGTCGCGGAGGGCGCGACCCGGTCGCCCGCCTTCCTGGCGATCAACCCGAAGGGCCGCGTGCCGGTGCTCGCCGAGGACGACTGGGTGCTCACCGAGGTCCCGGCGATCCTCCTTTTCCTCGCGCAGCAGTCGCCGCAGCTGAGACTTCAAGGGAGGGAGACATCCGGCCCTGCCGGTGTCGAACCGGCCGGCCCCCTTGGGGGGCAGCGAGCGCCGGCGAGCGTGGGGGCACTGTTTCGCACGCTCGAATGGTTCAACTGGCTCTCCGGCACGCTGCACGCCGTCGCCTTCGGCGCGCTCTGGCGGCCGCGGCGCTTCCTCGCCGACGAGGCGGGCCTCGAGGCGCTGAGCCGCCACGCGCGCACCAACGTCGACGCCGGCTTCGCGCATGTCGAGGCGCAGCTTCGCGCCCGCACCTGGGCCGTGGGCGATCGCTACGGCTGCGTCGATCCCTACCTGCTCGTGTTCTACCGCTGGGGCAACCGGATCGGCGTGGACATGCGTGCCACGTATCCCGCCTGGACCGCGCACGCCGAAGCCGTGTGCGCGCGACCCGCGGTGCAGGCGGCGCTGGCGCGGGAAGGGATCACCGTGTGGTAGGGACGCGAATGCGGGGTCAGGTCTGAAGACCTGACCCCCTGGCCGGCCGCGGGGTCAGGTCTTCAGACCTGACCCCGCATTCCCTCACTTGATCTTGACCTTCACGCCCTTCGAGGCGATGCCGTTGGCGACGACCTGCAGCGTGCTCGCGCCGGTCTCGATGCCGTCCGGCACGTCGAAGTTCGTGTAGACGGCCCGGGAGCCCGTGGCGACGCCCATCGTGCTGTGGTCGTGCGTGCGCGCGTAGACGACGTGGCCGGTGGCCTTGTTGGTGATGCGCACGAGCGGGTAGTTGGTGTTGGTCTCGAACTCGTCGCCGAATCCGGCGGCCTGCGACAGCCCGTTGAACTGCGTACCATGCACCGTATAGGTCTTCCCGCGCTTGAGGATGTCGGGCACGGTGGAGATCGTCGGCTTCCACTCCGGATTGGGGGCGCCCGAGCTCGTGTAGACCTTGACCGTGTTCGCGGTGACCAGCGTCTCGCCGCTCGGGAGCTGGAGCAGGAGCACGCCGAACGCGCCGGACGCCGTCTGCGTGAGCGTGTCGCCGTCGTACTCGTAGAGCCGCCCGAAGTTGCTCGAGACGAGCACGTTGCCGTTGGGCAGCAGCGAGGCCGCGCAGTCGCCGGAATCATCGCCGGTGGCGAAGTCGGGGCCGGGCGTCCACGTGCCCGGGTCGGTCTCCGTCATGCCGGGCCGGTACAGCGAGGTGTGGCCGGTCTTGCCCTGCTTCGCGGATCCGGTCACCAGCACCGAGCCGTCGGGACGCAGGATCTGCGGGCCGATCTCGCCGGGCGGGTAGTAGCAGCCGCCCGGGTACTTGATGCACCCCTGCACCGTGGTGGGCGAGTGCAGGTCGACGATCGTGCTGCCGTCGCTGATCCAGCGCTCCTGGTCGGTCAGGTAGCGTTCGCTGTTCGGGGCATCGAGCACGTCGGCGGTGAGGATGGTGCCGTCCGGCATCAGCGTCCAGCCTTCCTCCGAGTTGAAGTCCGCCTTGCCGTCGGAGCCGAGCGACGACCACTGCATCGTGACGGGATCGAGCACCGCGAGCTGCATGTCGAGCTTGCGGCCCAGCATGTAGCGGCCGTCGGCCAGCACCACGGACGGCGAATCGCCGATGGTCTGCCAGCCGGCGGGCGGATCGACCTGCTTCCAGGTGTTCTTCACCGGGTCGTAGATCGCGCCCAGGTTCGTGAGCGTGAAGTTGCCGTTGTTGTACTCGCCGCCCTCGATGATGACGCGGCCGTCCGCGAGCACCGCCGACGCGGGTGCATCGGGCGCATAGTTCCACGAGGCGGGGAACGACGCCATCTTCGCCCACGTGCCGTTCAGGTAGCTTCCCTTGGAGTCGGGGGTGAGGGCGTACCAGTCGGTGTCGTTCAGGGCCTGGACGAGCACGCGGCCATCGGTGAGGAGGAAGGGCAGCCCGACCTGCGCCGGCGGCTGGTTCTTGAGATTGGTGAGCGACTGCGCGCCGGCGAGCGGCGCGGCGAGGGCGCCCAGCACGGCCAGACCCAGCACGTGCATCTTCGGGGAACGGTGCATCGAGAGCTCCTTTTGCGGGGCCGGCAACGCTTGCGCGCACGTGCCTGCATGCGAACGCAGTCACGTCCGGCCGGGGGTTTCTTGGATGGGGAGCTGCGATGCTGACAGTCTCGGCGCAGGGCCGTGTGCGGGCTAACCCTTTCAGGATCCCTCTGGCTTGCCGCAAGCTGTCGGAACGATGACGATGCATGCAAGGGAGTCCGCGCACCGGTTTCGATGCATCATGTCTCCCGAACTTTACGCGTCCGAGGGAGCCTCCCATGAAGCCTGACCGTCGCATCCTCCGCACCCTGTGCGCGCTCGCCGCGGCCCTGGCCTGCGGCCTCGCCAGCGCCGCGCCGCGCTACGTCGTGAAGCCGATCGATCCCGCGACCGAGGGCCAGCGCCCCGGCGGGCAGCTCGCGCAGGGCAGCGACGGCGCGCTCTATGGCACGGCCGAGGCCGGCGGCCCGAACGGCGACGGCACGGTCTTCCGCGTCGATACCCGTGGCCGCATCACGCTGCTGCACGCGTTCGACGGCAGCGACGGCTTCTCGGTCGCCGCGGGCCTGACTCCGGCCTCCGACGGCTGGCTGTATGGGGCGACGGTGCTCGGTGGCGCGCACGGGCTGGGCGGCCTCTTCCGCGTCGCCCCCGACGGACGCTTCGAGCAGCTGCACGATTTCGACGACGGCGCCGACCGCGGCGCCCAGGAACTCGCCTCGCCGATGACCTTCGGCCCCGACGGCACCCTCTACGGCACCACGGTGCACTCGAACGGCTACCCCGAGCGCAACGGCACCATCTTCCGCTATACCCCGAAGGGGAAGCTGCAGATCCTCTACGTCTTCGGCACGCGGGCCCGCAATCCGGCCGCGGGCGTCACCTTCGGCGCGGACGGCCTGCTCTATGGCCTCACGGAGTCCGATGGCAAGTCCGATTGCGGGGTGCTCTACGCCATCGCGCCCGATGGCTCGGACTTCCGCCTGCTGCACCAGTTCAACAAGGACATCGACGGCTGCCAGCCGCGCGGCACGATGGTGCTGGGCGACGACGGCGCGCTGTACGGCACCACGCAGTTCGGCGGCCCCATCGGCGGCCAGGGCACGATCTTCCGCTTCACGCCCGCGGCGCAGACGATGGACGTCCTGCACGTCTTCCACGACGACGACCCGCTCGGCGCCGACCCGAGGCCCGGCCTCTCGCGCGACGCCGCCGGCACGCTCTACGGCGCGACCCTCTACGGCAGCACGTTCGGCACGGGCTCCGTGTTCTCGATGAAGCCCGGCGGCAAGCTGCGCCTGCTGCACGCCTTCGAGACGGATGGGGTCGACGGCAGGAGCCCCTGGAGTCCGCCGACGCCCCTGCCCGATGGCCGCCTCGCCGGCACCACGGTCGAAGGGGGCATGCTGGGGGCCGGCACGATCTGGCGTCTCGATCTCACGCGCGCACCCTGAGAACCCGTCGCCCCGGAGATCCAGCTCCCATGCCGGCATCGCGCCCCTGGCTCGCCGTGGCGATCGGTGCCTGCCTCATGAGCGCCGGCACCGTGGGCGTCCTCGTGCAGGTGCGCGCGGAGGCACTGGCGACCCAGCGCGAGCAGGTCTCCGCGCTCGCGCAAGCCGTTACGGACGAGACGGACCGCGGCCTGGCGGCCACCGACGCCGGCCTCGCCGCGATGCGCGCCGAGTTGCAGGACGGCCGCCTGGTGGCCGAGGCCCCCGACACGGCGAACGCGCTGCGGCGACGTTGCCAGGGCATGCCGCTCGTCGAGACGCTGTGGCTCGTCGACGATGCCTGGAACCCCATCGCGGCCTCGGATGCCTCGCCCCTGCCGCCCGTGGCCGCGCTCTCGGCAGCGCCCGACGCCCCCGGCCGCGCGGGCCTGGTGATCGGCCAGCCCGCGCCTTCCACCGACGTGGGCCAGGCGCGCGTGATCCTCGCGCGGCGCTTCGGCTCGCTGCCCGGCCAGGCGAGCGGCTGGATCCTGGCGGCCGTCCCCGAGGCCTCCCTCCTCGGGCGCTTCGGCGCCTCGAACCCGCCGCGCGACACGCATCTCGCGATCTTCCGCGGCGACGGCGTGCGACTCGCGGGCCGGCTCGAGAACTCGAAGGGGCCGTCGGAGCCCTTCTCCGCGCTTCGCCTCACCGCACTGCACGTCGACCAGATCCACCGCTTCCGCGACGGCAGCGAGCGGCTCGTGGGGATGCACGATGCGCGCCACTACGACGTCACCGTCGTCCTCACGCGCGATGTCGACGGCGTCCTCTCCGGCTGGCGCACGGCCACGCGGATGGCCGCGGGCGGCCTCGTGCTGCTCGTCGGCCTCGCGTGCGCCGGAGTGCTGCTGCTGCGGCGACGCTCCCAGGGTGCGCGCGGCTGAACCCCGGCGCCCATGCCGAGATCGCCATGCCCGCGCTTCACGAAGTCGACTTCATCATCGTCGGCGCCGGCATCGCCGGCGCCTCGGCCGCCGCGCACCTCGCGCAGCGCGCCCGCGTGGCGATCGTCGAGCGCGAGGATCACCCGGGCTATCACACGACGGGGCGTTCCGCGGCGCTCTTCTCCGCGATCTACGGCAACGCCGTCGTGCGCGCGCTCTCGCGCGCGAGCCGGCCCTTCCTCTTCGAGCCGCCCGCGGGCTTCACGGCCACGCCGCTCGTGCGGCCGCGCGACACGATGTACTTCGCGCGCGCGGAGCAGCTTCCCGCCCTGGAGCGATTCCGCGCGGACGCCGACATCCGCGCCGCCACCCGCCTGCTGACGGCGGAGGAAGCGCATGCGCGGGTGCCCGCCTTCCGCGCCGGCTACCTCGGCGGCGCGGCACTCGAGGAAGGCTCGGCCGACATCGACGTGGACGCGCTGCACCAGGGCTTCCTGCGCCTCGCGCGGGCGCACGGGGCCAGCCTTCGCTGCGGCACGCCGGCGGAGGCGCTCCAACGCGCGCGCGGGCGCTGGCGCCTGGAGACGAGGGAAGGCGCGATCGAGGCACCCGTCCTCGTGGACGCCGCGGGCGCGTGGGGCGACGACCTCGCGCGCCGCGCGGGCGCCGCGCCGCTGGGGCTACGGCCCTTGCGCCGCACCGCGCTGACAATTGCGCCGCCCGCGGGCATGGATCCCGCGGCGTGGCCCGCGGCGATCGACATCGACGAGCAGTTCTACTTCAAGCCCGACGCAGGCGCCCTGCTCCTTTCCCCCGCCGACGAGACCCCCTCGGCGCCGTGCGACGCGCAGCCCGAGGAACTGGACGTCGCCATCGCCGTCGATCGCTTCGAGCAGGCCACCGGCCGCCACGTCTCTCGCGTGGCGCACCGCTGGGCCGGCCTGCGCACGTTCGCGCCCGATCGCACGCCCGTCGTCGGCTTCGATCGCCGGGCCGAAGGCTTCTTCTGGCTAGTCGGCCAGGGCGGATTCGGCATCCAGACCTGCGCGGCCCTCGGCCGCGTCGCCGCCGCGCTTGCCGCGGGCGAGGCGATGCCGGCGGACGTCGCCGCGCAGGGCGTCGAGGCCGCGATGCTCGCGCCGGAGCGCCTGGCTTCCTGAGGAAGGCCCTCCTCAATCGTCTTCGTCGGGCGTCACCGGCGTGAGCGAGACGGCATCGAGGCCGTTGCTGCCGTCGTCGACGGGATCGCCGTTGATGAAGGCGATCGTGGTGCGCGTCGTGGTCGGCACGATCGTCAGCTTGAACGGCTTCCACGACAGCGCCACGGCATCGCCGCCGCTGTTGGTCGCGCTCAGCACATGCGCGCCGTTGACCCGCACGAGCACGGTGCTGCTGCGGCCGAACCCGGCGCCCGGGTTGACGACGTTGCCGACCTTGAATCGAAGGTTGTAGCTCTGCCCGGGCATCGTCTTCACGACCTGCTGCACCCCGCCCGCGGGCTGCTTCGCCACCGCGAGATCGAGCCATTGCCTGCCCGCGGCGGCGACGAAACGCGTGCCCGCCTGGGCGAATTCCCCGTTGACCACGGCGACCCGGCCCGGGCCGACCACCATCCACGACGCGAGTTCCTCGCCCGCATCGAAAGTCAGGCGGCTGGCATCCGGCGCGGTGGGCGACTCGAAGCCGCCATCGGAGACCGCGTCGGCGCCCCGGGCCGATTCCTCGGCGAAGCAGGCGCTGAGCCCGATCGCCGCCACCCCGATGCCGCGCGTCCAGACGCGATCCATGCGACACCCCTCGACACCGTTGATTCTGATGCCGCCACCCTAGCCGCGATCGCCCGATCAGCCGAAGGGGGGTTTCACTCACGG
>Ga0209051_1001965_pt1 | contig 15801 bp, 15 predicted proteins | sample AraplaCvi_mMS_r2_2_FD_184286 | JGI IMG/M metagenome (GOLD analysis project Ga0209051, IMG submission 184286) | Arabidopsis root microbial communities from North Carolina, USA - plate scrape MF_Cvi_mMS_r2 (SPAdes) (version 2) | ecosystem: Host-associated > Plants > Roots > Endosphere | place...
CCGCCGACCCCGCGACGATGCCGGACGCCGGTGGCGGCGGCCTGATCTACGACACCGTCGGCGGCAGTGGGCCGCTGACCTTCGAGCAGAAGTTCTCGGCGTTGTTCTCCGGCAAGGTGACCAGCTCAACGCTCGGGTTGATCTCGACCATTGGTCTCGGGCTCGGCTTCGTGATCGCGGTGTCGTCGTTCTTGGCGGCCGTGCAGGAACGCAAGCGCGAATTCGGCATCATGTCGAGCATCGGGCTCGCCGACGAGGTGCTGTACTTCTTCCTCGTCGAGTCGGCCGTCGTCTTCGTCGTAGCCTATCTGGTCGGCATTGCCGGAGCGGGAGTCGCTGTGGCACTGGTGATTCCGGGCATCGCGACACCGACGGCGTGGCTGCAGGCGTCGGCGATGGTCGCTGCGTTCCTGCCGGCGATGGCGATCGTCGGGGCGCTCGTACCGGTGCACCGGCTGTTGCAGCAGCGACCCGTCGACCTCCTGGGGGACCGCTAGATGTTGAGCAAGGGCTTGGCCTACGGCTGGCTGGCCGCCCGCCGGCGGATAGGCGAGATGATCCTGCCTGTCGTCACCACGGCCACGGGTGCCTTCCTGGTGGTCCTGGTGTTCGGCATGCAGGACGGCATTCGAGCGCAGTCCGCGTCACTCGGGCATGCCGACGAGATCGGCCGAGCCGTCATCCTCATCTCGGTGACCGTCCTGCTGGTCGGCGTCGTCGAGGTCGCCGTCGCCACCACCAGAACGGTCGCCCACCGCACCAGGGAACTCGGCGTGCTCGGCGCCAACGGAGTGCCGCGCACCCCCGTCGTCGCCGCACTGCTCGTCGAACCGCTGGTGGCAGCCGTGCTCGGCGCGGTGGTCGGCGCGGCACTGGCCGGCGCCGTCGCGATGGCCCTTGGGGCAACGGGTTTCGTGCCCACCGGCGTCGCCGTCGGCGGATTGCTTCTCGGCGGGGGCATCGCCGTGGTCGTCAGCATCGTCGCCGCGCTGGTGACCAGCGTCGTGCCCACCTGGACCGCAGCGTCGCGGCCACCCATTCGCTCGCTCTCCGGTGGAGGTTGATTCATGACGGTCGTCAACGACGAGAACACTGCAGTAGACGCCGCGGCGGTGGCGGCGCCAAGCGAGGCGGCGGCACCGGTGATCGAGGTCTCCGACGTGTGGAAGCTGCACAAGCTGGGCGACGAAGTGGTCAAGGCCCTCGTCGCCGCCGATCTACGGGTCATGCCCGGGGAGTTCGTCTGCCTGATGGGGCCCAGTGGAAGCGGAAAGTCCACGCTGCTCAACATCATCGGCGGGCTGGACCGCCCGACCAAGGGGTCGGTGTCGGTCGCGGGCAAGGACACCGGGCAGCTCACCGAGAGCCAGTTCGCCGCGCTGCGACACGACACCATCGGCTTCATCTTTCAGAGCTACAACCTGATTCCGTTTCTGTCGGCGGTCGAGAACGTCGAACTTCCCTTGATGTTCGAGCCGTATGACCGGAAGGCGTTGCGCAAGAGGGCGATGGAACTTCTCGAGCTGGTCGGCCTGAGCCATCGGGTGCACCACCAGCCGACCAAGATGTCCGGTGGTGAACAGCAGCGCACGGCCATCGCGCGCTCGCTGATCAGCAACCCGACGCTGGTCCTCGCGGACGAGCCGACGGCGAACCTGGATCACAAGACGGGCGAGACGGTCGTGCGGATGCTGCGCGACCTGTGCTCGACCATGGGCGTCACCGTTGTCGCCAGCACACATGACCCGATCGTCGCCGAGGAGGCCAGTCGGGTCGTCCGGATGCGAGACGGCCAGATCGTCAGCTGATCCGCCCAACCCGACGAAATCGAAGGAACCAATGTGACGCAAGAAATGGAAGCCGCGCGGCCGTCGGGCACCGCTGAACGCGACGCGCTGATGACGACGGAGCTCGTCCCCGAACAAATTCTGCCGAAGGTGATGAGCACGTTCGGCCTCACCTCGGCCTACGTGTTCATCATCTGCTGGGTGACGGGATCGTCGGTGATGGCCGCAGGCGGCTGGACCGCGATACCCATGTGGGTGCTCGGCATCGTCAGCTTCCTGGTGCCCGCCGGCATGGCCGTCGTCGAACTCGGCAACCTGTGGCCCGGTCAGGGTGGGGTGTATATCTGGGCGCACCGAACCATGGGCGAGACATGGGGATTCGTCGGCGGATACCTGTCCTGGGTGCCGGTGATCCTGAACGCCGCGTCGTCTCCGGCGGTGGTGCTGCAGTTCCTGCTGCTGGCCTTCCACACCGAGCTCGGATTGACGACCAGCATCATCCTGCAGCTCGTCATCCTGTGGACCGTGGTGGGTCTGGCGCTGGCCAAGCTCGCAGCCAACCAGAAGATCATGAACGTCGTCTTCGTCGTGTACGGCGTCCTGACGCTGACGATCTTCGTCTGCGGCCTGCTGTTCGCCGTCAAGAACGGCTCGGCCACTCCCTTCGACTGGCACGAGGCGACGGTGCCGAACTTCGCCGTCGCTGGCTTCCTCTACGGCACGGTGCTGCTGTACCTGCTCGGCGTCGAGACGCCGTACAACATGGGCGCGGAATTCTTGTCGGTCCGCAAGAGCGGGCCCAAGATGATCCTGTGGGGTTCGACCGCGCTGGTGGCCATCTACCTGCTGACGACGCTTGGCACCATGATGGCGCTGCCCGGCGACCAGATCGACCCCGTCACCGGCGTCATCGGTGCGCTCGGCATGTCGGGCTTCCCCGGTCTCATGGAGGTCTGCGCGGTGGTGCTCGCCGGCATCATCATCGTGGCTCTCATGACCTATCAGGTCGCCTACTCGCGGCTGATCTTCGTCTCGGGTCTGGAGCGGCACCTGCCGCGGATCTTCACCCATCTCAATCCGCGCACCCGTAACCCGGTGACCGCCATCCTGATTCAGGGTGTGCTCTCGTCGCTGATCCTGGTGGGGCTGTACTCGCAGAGCAGCATGGCGAACGTCACCATCTACCTGCAGGGCGGCCTGAGCACCGTCTGGTTGCTGTCGGGCTTCTTCTTCCTGATCCCGGTGGTCATCGCGCGGAAGAAGTACGCGGACCGCTACGAGAACGAGAAGTTCTGGCGCATTCCCGGTGGCATGGTGGGAGTGTGGATCGTCGTAGTGGTCGGCACGATCGCCACCATCGGCGGCGTCTACTACTCGTTCGTGACGCCGTGGATCGACGTACCGCAGTCCACCTGGATGACGTGGGTCGGCGGGATCAGCCTGGGTATGTTCGCCTTGGGCCTCGTCGTGTTCGTATTCGGCAAGCGCTCGGCCCGCAAGGTGAGCAAGGAGGACTCGCTGGCGCATCTGGCGGTCTTCGACCTCAAGAAGTCCGACCCAACCACCGACGGAGTCTGAACCGATGACACTGGACAGCACCACGCGCAGCGCCGACGCCACCGAGGGCGCCACCGGTTACCCGCTGGACCCACTCTCGGGTGAGGAGATCCAATCCGCGGCGGCGATCGTCATGGCGTCCGAATACGCTTCGCCGACACTGAAGTTCGTGATGATTCAGCTGGCGGAGCCGGCTAAGACCGCCGAACTGACGTTCAGCGGACTCGACGTGCCGCGCTGCGCCTTCGCCACCATGTACGACGCCGCGGCGAAGCTGATCTACGAGGCGGTCGTCGACCTGGGCGCGAGCATGATCGAGTCGTGGAAGGAGATCCCCGGCCGCTTCCCGTCCTACCTGGTCGAGCACATGACCGGAGTGGAGGAGAGGGTCCGCGAGGATCCGCGGTGGCAGGAGGCGATGCGCAAGCGCGGCATCACCGACTTCAGCCTGGCGATGATCGACCCGTGGCCGGCCGGCTACTACGGCCAGGGCGATCACTACGACAACTCGCCACTGATCTGCCGACCGCTGACCTTCATGCGGGCGGCGCCGTCCGAGCACGGCTATGCGCGTCCGGTCGAGGGCCTGATCGTGACGTTCGACCTCGACAACATGAAGATCGTCGACATCGAGGACCACGGGGTGGTGCCGATGCCGCCGACGGCGGGCAACTACGACCCGAGGTTCATGTTCGACCCCAACAACCGGCCCGCGTTCACCGAATTCCGGTCCGACGTCATGCCCATCGAGATCACCCAGCCGGAGGGCCCCAGCTTCACCGTCGACGGGTGGCAGGTCACGTGGCAGAAGTGGTCGCTGCGCATCGGCTTCAACCCGCGCGAGGGCATCACGCTGCACGAAGTGACCTACACCGACCGCGGTGAGACCAGGCCGATCATGTACCGCGGGTCGCTGTCGGAGATGGTGGTGCCCTACGGCGACACCTCACCGACGCACTGGAACAAGAACGTCTTCGACATGGGCGAAGTCGGAATGGGCTTCTCGGCCAACCCGCTGACGTTGGGCTGCGACTGTCTCGGCGAGATCCACTACTTCGACGGCACGGTCAACGACTCCGACGGCAACCCCGTCACCATCCCGAACGCGATCTGCATGCACCAGGAGGACTACGGAATCTCCTGGAAGCACACCGACTTTCGCACCGGTGAGGTCGAGGTGCGGCGCTCGCGCCGGTTGGTCGTCTCGATGATCTGCACCGTCGGAAACTACGAGTACGGCTTCTTCTGGTACTTCTACAACGACGCGTCCATCGAGGTCGAGGTCAAGCTGTCCGGTGTGCTGACCACCGGCTCGATCGCCGAGGGCGAGGTGCCCCGCTGGGGCAAGCTCGTCGCCCCGGGGGTCTACGGACCGAACCACCAGCACTTCTTCAACTTCCGGCTCGACATGAGCGTCGACGGACCGGGAAACAGCGTGTACGAGGTGGATTCGATCCCCGAGCCCGATCCGGCGCTCAACCCGCACCACAACGCGTGGATCACCAAGGACACCCTGGTGGCGTCGGAGGCCGAAGGTGCCCGCGACTGGGACTGGAAGACCGGTCGGTATTGGAAGATCACCAACCCGTCGAAGAAGAACGAACTCGGCAGTCCGACGGCCTACAAACTGGTGCCCAAGGACATCGTGCCCGTGATGGTGCAGGAGGGCTCCTACATCTACGACCGGGCGCGGTTCATCCAGCACAACCTGTGGGTGACGAAGTACGACGAGGCGGAGAAGTTCGCCGCGGGGGACTACATGTACCAGTCCGCCGACGCGCAGGGGCTGCCGGAGTTCGTCGCCGACGACGCGCCATTGGAGGACACCGACGTGGTGCTCTGGTACACCCTGGGAGCCCACCACGTGGTCCGGCCGGAGGACTGGCCCGTAATGCCGTGTGCGTACACGGGATTCCACCTCAAGCCGATCGGCTTCTTCGACGGCAACCCTGCGCTGGACATACCGCCGACGCCGCCGAAGGCGTGCCACGGCGCGCACCATGCGGGGCTACCCGTTGCGGAGCGGGCGCTGGAGTCCTAGCCCAGTTCGGCGAGCAGGCGCCGGAAGTGGCGCCGGTCCTGCTCGCTTAACGGCGCCAACACCTTTCGCTCGGCGTCGCGCACGCCGGGGTCGACGTCGACGAGTAGCGCCGCGCCGTCCTTCGTCAGTTCCGCGGGCAGGGACCGGCCCGCCGACACGGTGGTGGGGCGGGTGACGAGGCCGCGGTCCTGAAGTCCGCGCAGCACCATGTTCATCGCCTGTGGTGAGACGTTGGCGTCGCGCGCCAGTTCGGCGTTGGACCGCCCCGGCGTGTGGGACAGGATCCGCAGGCAGATGTACTGCGGGAACGACAGATCGAGCGGTTCGAGCACGCCGGCGATGACCTCGTTGCGCAGGGCGGCGGCGACCCGGACCAGCAGCAGGCCGAGTGGTTGGTCCTCGCGTGCGCTCATGTCAACCATCTTGACACATATCAACTAGGTTGATAAACACGATGGCATGACCAACTCAAGTGACCAGATGTTCGATGCCGCCTACCGGGGCGAGGCCGAAGAGCTGGGGCTCGGCAGCAAGCCGCCGTGGAGCATCGGTGAGCCGCAACCCGAGATCGCCGCGCTGATCGAGGCGGGCAAGTTCCACGGCGACGTGCTCGACGCAGGCTGCGGCGAGGCCGCGACCGCCATCGCGCTCGCCGAGCGCGGCTTCACCACCGTCGGACTCGACCAGTCCGCGACCGCGATCGAGCTGGCGCGCGCCGAGGCCGCCAAGCGCGGTCTGGCGAACGCCACCTTCGACGTGGCCGACATCAGCTCCTTCACCGGCTACGACGGGCGCTTTGGCACCATCGTCGACTCCACGCTGTTCCACTCCATGCCCGTCGAGTTGCGCGAGGGTTACCAGCGGTCGATCGTGCGGGCCGCCGCGCCCGGCGCGTCGTACTTCGTCCTGGTGTTCGACCGTGGTGCGATGCCCGAGGGTGGTCCGGCCCACCCGGTCACCGAGGAGGAACTGCGCGACGTGGTGTCGAAGTACTGGGTGGTCGACGAGATCCGCCCGGCCCGCATTCATGCCAACCCCGTCGGGAATCTCGAGGACTTCGCCGGCTCGGGCATCCAGAAGGAGGCCGACGGCCGCATGTCGATGGCCGGCTGGTTGTTGACGGCGCATCTGGCCTAGCGCTCACCCGTGCGCGCCCCCAATCCGGCCGTTTGGCAGGATTGGGGGCACTCGCGTGCGGACCGAAGGAGTGTCATGGCGGAAACGGTCCTGGCGGACCCATCTGGGCGACCGGGCTATTCGCGTGTCCTGCTCAAATTGGGCGGCGAGATGTTCGGCGGGGGACAGGTCGGCCTCGACCCCGACGTGGTCGCCCTGGTGGCCAGGCAGATCGCCGAAGTGGTGCGTGGCGGCGTGCACGTCGCAGTCGTCATCGGCGGAGGAAACTTCTTCCGCGGCGCGCAGCTCCAGCAGCGCGGCATGGAGCGCAGCCGCTCCGACTACATGGGCATGCTCGGCACCGTGATGAACAGCCTTGCGCTGCAAGACTTCCTGGAGAAGGAAGGCATCGACACCCGAGTCCAGACCGCCATCACCATGGGCCAGGTCGCCGAGCCATACATCCCCGGTCGCGCCCGTCGGCATCTGGAGAAGGGGCGCGTCGTCATCTTCGGCGCAGGCATGGGCCTGCCCTACTTCTCGACCGACACCACCGCCGCGCAACGCGCGCTCGAGATCGGCGCCGACGTCGTCTTGATGGCCAAGGCGGTCGACGGCGTCTACACCGACGACCCACGGACGAACCCCGACGCCGAGCTGCTCAAGACCATCACCCACCGGGAAGTCATCGACCGCGGCCTGCAGGTGGCCGACGCGACGGCGTTCAGCCTCTGCATGGACAACCGCATGCCGATCCTGGTGTTCAACCTGCTGGTCGACGGGAATATCGCCCGCGCGGTGGCGGGTGAGAAGATTGGGACGCTGGTCACCACCTAACGGGTGGGACGAGCGACAGCGACGGGAGAATATGAAGTGATCGACGAAACCCTCTTCGAAGCCGAGGAGAAGATGGAGAAGGCGGTCTCGGTCGCCCGGGACGACCTGTCGTCCATCCGCACCGGTCGCGCCAACCCCGGCATGTTCAACCGGATCAAGATCGAGTACTACGGGTCGCCGACGCCGATCACCCAGCTCTCCAGCATCAACGTGCCGGAAGCCCGGCTCGTCGTCATCAAGCCCTACGAGGCGAACCAGCTGCGGCCCATCGAGGATGCGATCCGCAACTCCGACCTCGGCGTCAACCCGGGCAACGACGGCAACGTCATCAGGATCTCGATCCCACAGCTCACCGAGGAACGCCGCCGGGAACTGGTGAAGCAGGCCAAGGGCAAGGGCGAGGACGCCAAGGTCACGGTGCGCAACATCCGCCGCAAGGCCATGGAGGAGCTCGCGCGCATCAAGAAGGACGGCGAGGCCGGCGAGGACGAGGTCGGGCGCGCGGAGAAGGACCTGGACAAGAGCACCCAGACCTACACCGCCCAGATCGACGACCTGGTGAAGCACAAAGAAGGCGAGCTGCTGGAGGTCTAGGTCGCAGTAGACCTGACCTTCAGCAACAGCACGGTGGCAGACACCGACACGGCCTCCAGCGACGGAGCCGGCACACCCGAGCCCACGAAGAAGGCGGGCCGGGCGGGACGCAACCTTCCCGCCGCCATCGGGGTCGGCGCGTTCCTCGGCTTCGGCGTCATCGCGATCCTGGTGTTCGCACCGCTGGGCTGGGTTCCGGTCGTGGCGGTCGCGATGGCCGTCGCCACCCACGAGGTCGTCAAGCGACTGCGGACGGCGGGGTATTCGATCCCGATCGTCCCGCTGCTGGTCGGCGGTCAGGCCATGGTGTGGCTGACGTGGCCGTTCGGCCCGGCCGGCGCACTCGGCGCGTTCGGCGCCACGGTCGTCGTTTGCATGATCTGGCGGTTGCTCTCCGGTGGCATGACGAACGCCCCGGTCAACTATCTACGCGACGTCACCACGACGATCTTCCTGGCCGCCTGGATTCCGCTGTTCGGGGCGTTCGGCGTGCTGCTGGTCTACCCGGAGGACGGCCGCTGGCGCGTGCTCTGCCTGATGCTGGGCGTCGTCTTCTCCGACATCGGCGGCTACGCCGCGGGAGTTCTGTTCGGCAAGCATCCGATGGTGCCCGCGATCAGCCCGAAGAAGTCGTGGGAGGGCTTCGCCGGATCGCTGATCTTCGGGACCGCCGCGTCGGTGCTCGCCGTGGCCTTCCTGCTGGAGAAGCCTGCCTGGGTCGGCATTCCGCTTGGCCTGATGCTCGTCGTGACCGGCACGCTCGGCGATCTCATCGAGTCTCAGGTCAAGCGGGACTTGGGCATCAAGGACATGGGCACCCTGCTACCCGGCCACGGCGGGCTGATGGACCGGCTCGACTCGGTCCTGCCGTCGGCCGTCGCGACGTGGGTCGTCCTGACGCTTCTTGCGTGACGCCCGGGAGTTGAGCCAGCAGGCCACCGCACCGAGCACCAGACCCACCCCGACGCCGACGTCCACCCGCTGGCCCAGCATCAGCCAGGACAGCAGGCCCGCGACGGCGGGGATCACGCAGAAGAGCATGGAAACCGCCGCGGCGCCGTGCAGATTGATCGCCCGCACGTAGAGCGAGACGCCGAGGGTCGCGTTGAGCAGCACCACGCCTGCCACGGCGAACGCGGCCTTCGTCGGATCGTGCACCGCGAACGGTGTCGTGGCGGTGAGGGCGACCGCCGGGATCAGCGCGACGGCGTTCTGCACGGTCGTCGAGGCGCGGAAGTCGACGTCGGCGCAGAATCGTTGTTGGTAGACCCCGCCGGCCGCCAGGCCCACCAGTGCGACCAACAGCAGCAGGACCGCCGGGTCGACGCCGCGTTCGGAGATCAGCCGACTCGCGCACGCCGCGAGCACCGCGAAGACGCCGAGCATAAGGGCCACGATCCGCAGCGGCGTGAGGCGGTCCTTCAGGAACGCCGCGGCGAGCATCGCGGTGGCAACGGGATTCATCGCGACGACGACGGCACACAGGACCGCGGGCGCCCCGTGCTGGATGGCCAGGTACAGCGCACAGAACTGCACCGCCTGCATCAGCAGACCCGTGACGGCGACGTGCCCAAGCACGCGCCCCCTCGGCCAGGTCACCTTGGCGAGCGCGGCCCATGACCCCAGGATCAGCCCGGCCAAACCGAAGCGGAATGCCAGCACCGCCATCGGGCTCATCGCGTTGACCGCCATGTTGCCGATGGGGTAGCCGAGCGCATAGAAGAACGTCACGGCCGCCGTCGTCTGCATCGGCATGCGGGTGGGGGTCATGGACCCATCGTGCGGACGGCCGTCGGCGGCGTCCAACGAATATCGCTGATCGCATTCGATCGCAGATGCTGATCGATCGTCCTTCGATTTGGGCCGTACGGCGGGCAAAGGGGCTGTTCTTTGATCGTCGATGCTGATCGGAGTACCTTGACAGCGTGAGTCAGGTCCTGGACATAGCGCCGCTGCGGAGCGTGGTCGCCGTCGCCGACTGTGGTGGATTTCACCGTGCAGCGACCGTTCTGCACCTCACCCAGTCCGCCGTCAGTCAGCACGTCCGGCGGGTCGAGGCGGTCGTCGGGGGACCGGTCGTCGAGAAGTCCGGTCGCGGCGTCGCCTTCACCGAGTTGGGTCATCGACTGCTCGCCCACGCGCGGACCATCCTCGCCGCGCATGACGCCGCCCTCACCGATCTCGGAGCGGCCGAGGAGCGCGTGCTGGTGATCGGCGCCACCGAGCATGGCGCCGACGTCATGCTGCCCGGTCTGACCGGCGCGCTGGGCAAGCGGCTGCCCGAATGGCGGCTGCGATTCCGGCTCGACCGCAACGTGACGCTCGCCGACGCGATCGACCACGGCTCCCTCGACCTGGCCGTGATGCTCGACGGCTCCGGACTGGACCCGGCAAATGCCTCGGGAGTCGTTGCGCTGAAGTGGATTTCGGGACGCACCTTCGCAATGCCGGCCAACGATCCGCTGCCGGTGGTGATGTTCTCCGAACCGTGCACGTTGCGCGAGCCGACGTTTGCCGCACTGGACCGCATCGGCGTCCCCTACCGGATCGCCGCCGAGAGTTCCGATCTCGCCGGCTTGTTCTCCGCCGTTCGTTCCGGCCTTGGCGTTGCGCTGCTGCCCATGATCGGACGACTCCCCGACGGCTTGTGCCTCGCGGAGGGACTTCCACCCACCAGTCGGGCGACGGTGTGCGTGCGGGGCCGTGCCGGCGTCGACGCCGACGCCCTGGCTGCCGTCGACCGAGCCGTCCGTGACGTTTTGAGTGAGCAGGGCTGATAATGAGCGGGACCATGAAACTTCCACTGGTGTTCGACGCGCCCAAACGCGGGAAGCCCCCGCGCCACTTCGCGGACCTCGACGACGACGCCCGCGGCGTTGCCGTCGCCGAGCTCGGACTGCCGGCCTTCCGTGGCAAGCAGTTGGCGAATCAGTACTTCGGCAGGCTGATCGCCGACCCGCACGCCATGACCGACCTGCCGGCGGCGACTCGCGACCAGGTCGCCGAGACGCTGTTTCCGCGACTGCTCGACGTGGTGCGCAGCGTCGAATGCGACGACGCGGAGACCAGGAAGACGTTGTGGCGCGCGAACGACGGCACCACGATCGAATCGGTGCTGATGCGGTATCCCAACCGCAGCACGCTGTGCCTGTCCTCTCAGGCCGGGTGCGGCATGGCCTGCCCGTTCTGCGCCACCGGGCAAGGCGGCCTGACCAGAAACCTCAGCACCGCAGAGATTCTCGAACAGGTCCGCGCCGCGGCGGCCGTCATGCGCGACGATCACGACGGACGACTGTCGAACATCGTCTTCATGGGGATGGGTGAGCCCCTTGCCAACTACAACCGCGTGCTCGCCGCGGTCAAGCGCATCATCGCGCCCGCGCCGCACGGGTTCGGCATCTCTGCGCGCTCGGTCACGGTGTCGACCGTCGGGCTCGCACCGGCCATCCGCAAGCTGGCCGACGAACGGCTCGGGGTGACGTTGGCGCTGTCCCTGCACGCCCCCGACGACGAGCTCCGCGACACGCTGGTTCCGGTGAACAACAAGTGGAACGTCGGCGAAGTGCTGGAAGCCGCAAGGTATTACGCCGACGAGACCGGACGCCGCGTGTCCATCGAGTACGCGCTCATCCGTGACGTCAACGACCAGCCGTGGCGCGGTGACCTGCTCGGCAAGAAGCTGCACGGCGCGCTTGGGCCGCTGGTCCACGTCAACGTCATCCCGCTCAATCCGACCCCGGGCTCGAAGTGGGACGCCAGTCCCAAGCCGGCCGAGCGAGAGTTCGTCAGGCGGGTCCGCGAACGCGGTGTTTCCTGTACCGTGCGCGATACCCGGGGTCGTGAAATTGCCGCTGCCTGCGGTCAACTCGCCGCGGAGGGCTAGCGAATCGAGGGAGCGATGAGACGGCTCAACGGCGTGGACGCCTTGCTGCTGTACACCGAGGCCCCCGAGATTCACATGCACACCCTGAAGATCGGGATCCTCGACGTCTCCAAACTCGAGGGCGGATTCACCTACGAACTGTTCCGTCGGGTGGCCGAACCGCGGCTGCGTGCCCTGACCCCGCTGCGCTACCGACTCGTCGACGTCCCGATGAGGTTCCACCACCCCATGTGGACCGAGAACATGGACGTTGACTTCGACTACCACGTCCGCCGGGTGTCGGTGTCCGCGCCGGGAGGACGACGCGAACTCGACCAACTCATCGGCGAAATCGCAGGCACCCCACTGGATCGCAGTCGCCCGCTGTGGGAGATGTACGTCGCCGAGGGGCTCGTCGGCAACCGTGTCGCGATCATCCACAAGGTCCACCACGTGCTGGCCGACGGCGTCGCCTCGGCGAACCAAATGGGTTGGGCCATCCAGGCCGAGCCGCCCGAATTCCCCGCGAAGGCAATCCACACCCGAGAGCGCGAGCGCACCACGGGCGGACTGATGCTGGCCGCCAGCCGCGACCACGCCCGCCAGATTTGGCGGTTGCCAACGCTCCTCGTCGAAACCGCCCGCGGCGTCTCGCGAGTGCGCCGTCGCACCAAGGAACGTGGCAGCCACCCCGAGCTGGCGCCGAACTTCGCCCCGCCGCCGAGCTTCCTCAACCATGTCGTCTCACCGACGCGCCGGTTCGCGACCGCGCCGCTGGCCCTCGCCGACGTCAAGGAGGCGGCGAAGGCCCTCGGGGTAACCGTCAACGACGTCGTCCTCGCCACCGTCGCCGGGGCGCTGCGCGAACTGCTCCTGAAGTACGACGGCGCCGCCGACGCGCCGCTGATCGCGGGGGTGCCGATCAGCTACGGCGACCCAGATCGGTTGGCGGGCAACGAGTTCACCTACATGACGCCATCACTGGCCGTCCACGTCGCCGACCCGGTCGAACGGGTTCGGCTGACCGCGACGGCCACGGCGATCGCCAAGGAGAACAACCACCTGCTCGGACCCAAGCTGATCCCGACGTGGTTGAACTTCCTGCCGCCTGCGATGGCGCCGCCGGCGTTCCGCTGGCAATCCAAGCGGATGGAGTCCAGCATGATCTTCAACCTGACGGTCTCCAACGTGCCCGGACCAAGGGACCGAGGATCGTTCGGGGGAGCGGTGATCAGCGAGATCTACTCCGTCGGCCCACTGGTCGCGGGCAGCGGCATGAACGTGACGGTGTGGAGTTACGTCGACCAGCTCAACATCTCGGTGCTCACCGACGATCTGACGACGGACGACCCTCACGAGGTGACCGACGCAATGTTCCGATCCTTCGTTGCACTGCGCAACGCTGCCGGCTTGTCCGACGTGCTCACCGAGGTGAGCGACGCCATGCCTCTGGCGGAGGCGACGGTTTCCGGCTAGCGGGTCCAGCCGCGACGGCGCATCCACCAGTCGCGGAACACGATCGTCCAGATCACCAGCGCGAACCCGACCAGGAAGATGTCCTCTACGTGCCCGACGTGGTTGCCACGAAGCATGGCGAGCATGAAGAAGCCGGCGAGGATCCCACCGATCTGGTTCACTCGATGACTCTGCTTCGACCAACCCCAGTTCGCCGACGGCACGTCCTCGACGTCAACGCCGGTATGCCGTTCGACCTCGGTGTTCGCCACGCTAGCTCCTCAGGGGGTCCGGTCAACTGCGCCCATTCTGGCATACGCGGATTCTGGCGACGCGGTCGTCCTTTAGCGGACGGCCTCGTATCGCCGTAATGCCTCGATGCGTTCGGCGGCGTGGTCGACCATCGGTTCGGGATAGTCGGCACCGCCGAACTCCGGTACCCACCGCTTGACGTAGGCGCCGTCGGGGTCGAACTTGTTGCCCTGGGTTGTCGGGTTGAACACCCGGAAGTACGGCGCGGCGTCGGTGCCGCAGCCCGCAGCCCACTGCCAGCCGTGCTGATTGCTCGCCATGTCACCGTCGGTGAGTTGCTCGAGGAACCAGCGGGCACCCCACTGCCAGGGCAGATGAAGATCCTTCACCAGGAACGACGCGGTGATCATCCGGACCCGGTTGTGCATGAAACCCGTCTCGGCCAGCTGACGCATGCCGGCATCCACGATCGGGAAACCCGTCCTTCCCGCCTTCCACGTCTCGAAGCGCTTCTTCGCGTCCGGGTCGTCGTCGACCTCGATGCGGTCGAAGTTCTTGTTCCAGTTCCACCACGTGCTCTCGGGCCACGAGTACACGACGTTGGCGTAGAAGTCGCGGAACGCCAGCTCGCGCAGATAGGCCTGCGCGCCGGTGCCACCGCCCAGATCGGCGGCCATCGTCCGCGGATGGATGGTGCCGAACTTTAGGTGCGCCGACATCCTGCTGGTGCCGTCGTGATCCGGCCGGTTGCGGTCGTCGGCGTAGTCCTCCAGCGTCGAGGAGACGAACGCCTTCCACGCCTTTCGCGCCGCGGCCTCACCGGCTGGGTGATCCAGTTCGGCGTTGCCGGCGGGGACGTCGACGCCACCACCCACGTCGGCCGGGTCGATCCACCGTGCCGTCTTCACCCCGGTGCGAGCGGGCGCGCGCCAGCCGTGCGCCTGCCACGCCGAGTAGAACGGCGTGAAGACCTTGTACGGCGTGCCGTCGTCCTTCGTCACGCGCCCAGGGGAGACCAGGTAGGGGGAGCCGGACGCCTCGAGCGGAACCTCGCCGAGGGCCTTGCGGACCGCCTCGTCCCGCCGCAGCCCGAAGGTCAGGTAGTCACCGGACACGTGGACCGACGTGGCCTTGGTCTTCGTCACCAGCGCGGGGATTCGTTCCTCGGGCTTGCCCTCGACGACCAACAACCGCCCGTCGAGCCCGTCGCGGAGCTCTCGCAGTGAGTCGTACAGGTACTGCAGCCGCCGGGGGCCGCCAGACTTCTTCAGCCGAGGGTCGAGCACGTAGCAGGCAAGGACTTCTTGATCGTCCTTGGCGGCGTCGAGCAACGCGGGCAGGTCATGCAGACGCAGGTCACGTCGGAACCACAGCAACGTTGGCATGGCCCTGATCTTCCCCGTAGCGCGCCGTGGGAAAACGTTCAGGCGGACACTCGTCAGGAATCCGTATGGATTCGCTGCGACAATCCCATCATGACGCCGACGACCGACGACTATCCCCGCGACATGGTCGGGTACGGGCGGAATCCTCCGCACCCGCACTGGCCGGGTGGCGCCAAGATCGCCTTGCAGTTCGTCCTCAACTATGAGGAGGGCGGTGAGAACAACGTCCTGCACGGTGACGAGTCGTCCGAGACGTTCCTGTCCGAAATCGTTGGGGCGCAGTCGTTTCCGAACCGCCACATGAGCATGGAGTCGCTGTACGAGTATGGGTCGAGGGCTGGTTTGTGGCGCGTGCTGCGGATGTTCGACGATCGTCGGCTGCCGCTGACCATCTTTGGTGTCGCGACGGCACTGGCGCGCAACCCCGAGGCGGTGGCGGCCTTCGTGGCGCGCGGGGACGAGATCGCCTGCCACGGCCTGAAGTGGCGCAGCTACCAGCTGATCGACGCGGACGTCGAGCGCGCCGACATGGCAGAGGCGGTTCGCATCCTCACTGAGTTGACCGGCCAGGCACCGCTGGGGTGGTACACCGGTCGGGATTCGCCTCGGACTCGCGAGCTGGTCGTCGAGCACGGTGGCTTCCTGTACGACTCGGACTCCTACGCCGACGACCTCCCGTACTGGACGAAGGTGTCGGGGGAGGACCACCTCGTCGTGCCGTACACGTTGGACACCAACGACATGAAGTACGTGTCCGCCAGTGGATTTCCCTCCGGCGACGAGTTCTTTACGTATCTGCGTGACGCGTTCGACGTGCTGTACGCCGAGGGTGCAGCGGGGGCGCCGAAGATGTTGTCGGTCGGTCTGCACTGTCGACTAGTGGGTCGGCCGGCTCGGATTGCCGCGCTGGGCCGG
>Ga0209051_1001968_pt1 | contig 15794 bp, 11 predicted proteins | sample AraplaCvi_mMS_r2_2_FD_184286 | JGI IMG/M metagenome (GOLD analysis project Ga0209051, IMG submission 184286) | Arabidopsis root microbial communities from North Carolina, USA - plate scrape MF_Cvi_mMS_r2 (SPAdes) (version 2) | ecosystem: Host-associated > Plants > Roots > Endosphere | place...
TGGGCATCACGGCGCACCGGCTGAAGGCCCTGGGCCTCGTCGACAAGATCGTCAACGAGCCCGTCGGCGGCGCGCATCGCGACCCGAAGGCGATGGCATCGAACCTCAAGCGCGCGCTCGGCGACGCGCTGCGCCAGGTGGCCGACCTGAAGCCGCGCGAGCTGCTGCAGCGCCGCCAGGAGCGGCTGAAGGGCTACGGCCGCTTCGCCGACACGACGGATCGCTGACGGCGCCGGGGCGCGTGACGTGCCGCCACCGCCCACGCCCCCCGCGCCCCTCGCCATGACCGGAGTCGTCGCCGTCGCCTGCAGCGGCGGGCGCGACTCGATCGCGCTGCTGCACGCCGCGCTGCGGGCCGCGCGGCCGCTGGGCCTGCGCGTCGTGGCGCTGCACGTCCACCACGGCCTCCTGGCCGAGGCCGATGCCTGGGCCGCCGAGCTCGAGGCGCGCTGCGCCCGCTGGGTGGCAGAGGGCTGGCCGCTCGCCTTCGCCTGCACGCGCCTGGCCGGACGACCCGCGGCCGGCGAAAGCATCGAAGCCTGGGCGCGCCGCGAGCGCTACGCGGCGCTCGCGCGCATGGCGGGCGAGGCGGGCGCCTCGCTCGTCCTCCTCGCCCATCATCGCCGCGACCAGGCCGAGACGGTGCTGCTGCAGGCGCTGCGCGGGGCCGGCCCCGCGGGGCTTGCCGCGATGCCTCGGCTCGTCGAGCGCGCGGGCCTCGTGTGGGCACGGCCCTGGCTCGCGCAGGCCAGCGAGGCGATCGATGCCTACGTCGACGCGCACGCGCTCGCCTACGTCGTCGACCCGAGCAACGCCGATCCGCGCCATGCGCGCAGCCGCCTGCGCCAGAGCGTGCTGCCTGTCCTGCGCGAAGCCTTTCCCGACGCCGAGACCGCGCTCACGGCCGTCGCGCGCCAGGCGCACGACGCCCGCACGGCGCTCGACGAGCTCGCGCTGGAGGACCTGGCCGCGCTCGGCGTGACGCCGTCCGACGACCTGCCGCTCGCACCCTGGCGGGCGCTCTCGCCGGCGCGGCGTGCGAACGCGCTGCGGGCGTGGCTCGCGCTGCGCCTCGACCGCGCGGTGCCCGACTCGCTCCTGCGCCGGCTCCTCGACGAGACGCACGACGACGCCACGCGGCGCTGGCCCGTGACCGGCACGCGCGTGCTGCGCTCGTGGCGCGGCCGCCTGGCCGTCGTCGCCGAGGCATCGGCGGCAACAGGCCCGACGGACGGCGTACCGCTGCGTCTCCTGCGCTGTGGCGCCCACGCCGTGCCCGGCTGGCCGGGGCGGCTCGAGGTGTTCTCGGCGACGGAGGAGGGCGTCTCGCCCTTGCGCCTGGCCGCGGCCGTCGCGCGCCCCCGCGCGGGCGCGGACCAGTTCCAGGCGCATCCGCGCGGCATCGCGCGCAGCCTGAAGAAGCAGTACCAGGCCGCCGGCCTGCCCGCCGAGGCGCGAGGCGGCCCGCTCCTGTTCGACGCCGCGGGCGAGCTCCTGTTCGTGCCCGGCCTGGGCATCGACGCCCGCGCCTGGGCGCCTCCCGGCACGCCGCAATGGGCCTTGCGCTGGATCCCCGAAGTCTGACCGCTGTCCCGGCGCGGGGTCAGGTCTCCGACCTGACCCCACCTCCGCGGCGAAGCCTCCCTCTCCAACCCACGAACCGCTTGTCCAGAGGGAAACCCCTGAGCACACGGTAGACTATGTGGCTTGGACCGCGCGCGCGAAGCGAAGCGCGCCGGCAGCGTCAACCGGGCACCCCAGACCATGGCATTGATCGTTCACAAGTACGGCGGCACCTCGATGGGCTCGACCGAGCGCATCCGCAACGTGGCCAGGCGCGTCGCCAAATGGGTGCATGCGGGCCATCAGCTGGTCGTCGTGCCCTCCGCGATGAGCGGCGAGACGAACCGCCTGCTCGGCCTCGCGAAGGAGGTCTCCCCCGCCGTCGAGACCGCCGCCACGATGCGCGAGCTCGACATGATCGCCGCGACGGGCGAGCAGGTCTCCGTAGGCCTGCTGTCGCTCGCGCTGCAGGCCGAAGGCCTGGAGGCCGTGAGCTACACCGGCTGGCAGGTGCCCGTGCAGACCGACTCGGCCTACACGAAAGCGCGCATCGAGAGCATCGACGACGCGCGCGTGCGCGCCGACCTCGCCGCGGGCAAGGTCGTCGTCATCACCGGCTTCCAGGGCATCGATTCGGACGGCCACATCACCACGCTAGGACGCGGCGGCTCGGACACCTCCGCCGTGGCCGTGGCCGCGGCGATGAAGGCGGAGGAGTGCCTGATCTACACCGACGTGGACGGCGTGTACACCACCGATCCCCGCGTCGTGCCCGAGGCGCGCCGCCTGCAGACCATCTCGTTCGAGGAGATGCTCGAGATGGCGAGCCTCGGCTCCAAGGTGCTGCAGATCCGCTCGGTGGAATTCGCGGGCAAGTACCGCGTGCCCCTTCGCGTGCTCTCGAGCTTCACCCCGTGGGACATCCCGCTCGACGAGGAGGCCCGCTCGGGCACGTTGATCACTTTCGAGGAAGACGAACAGATGGAACAAGCAGTCGTGTCCGGCATCGCGTTCAATCGCGACGAGGCCAAGGTCACCGTGATGGGCGTGCCCGACAAGCCCGGCATCGCCTATCAGATCCTGGGCGACGTCGCCGACGCGAACATCGATGTGGACGTCATCATCCAGAACGTCTCCCACGACGGGCGGACGGACTTCTCCTTCACCGTGCACCGCAACGACTACGCGCGCACGATGGACCTCCTGAAGAACAAGGTCGCCCCCGCCACCGGCGCCGCGCAGGTGCTGGGCGACCCGAAGATCTGCAAGGTCTCCATCGTCGGCATCGGCATGCGAAGCCATGTCGGCGTCGCGAGCAAGATGTTCCGCACGCTGAGCGAGGAAGGCATCAACATCCAGATGATCAGCACCAGCGAGATCAAGACGTCCGTCGTCATCGACGAGAAGTACATGGAGCTTGCGGTGCGCGCGCTACACAAGGCGTTCGAACTCGACGATCCGGCCGCCGCCGTACAGGTACCGTCCTGATTTCAGGCTAGAATCCGTGCTTCGGCTGGAGACGTGACCGAGTGGCCGAAGGTGCTCCCCTGCTAAGGGAGTATGCGGTGATGAGCTGCATCAAGGGTTCGAATCCCTTCGTCTCCGCCACCCAACAAGGAAACATGCGCCCTCGGGCGCATTTTTTCTTTGTATGACCCTCACCGTCCTCGTCATCTTCGGGCTGGTCTACCTGGGCATGATCCTCGGCGGGCTGCCGTACTTCCAACTCGATCGCACGGGCGTCGCGTTGCTGGGCGCCATCGCGATGATCGGCAGCGAGGCGGTCAGCGTCGAGGAGGCGGCGCTGTCGATCCACCTGCCGACGATCGTGTTGCTGTTCTCCTTCATGGTGGTGTCGGCGCAGATGCGCCTGGGCGGCTTCTATGACTGGATCACCGAGCGACTGGCGGATCTGCCGCTCGCGCCGCCGATGCTGCTGGGCGCGCTGGTCTTCACGACGGCCTTCCTCTCGGCGATCTTCAGCAACGATGTCGTCTGCCTGGCCGTCGCGCCCGTGCTGATCAATGCCTGCATCCGCCGCCGGCTCGACCCCGTGCCCTACCTCCTGGCCCTGGCCTGCGCCTCCAACATCGGATCGGCAGCGACCCTGATCGGCAATCCCCAGAACATGCTGATCGGCCAGACGCTGCGCATGTCGTTCAACGGCTACGCCGCCGAGGCGCTCACACCGGTCGTCGTCGGCCTGCTCGCCACCTGGGCGATCATCGTCGTCCAGACGCGCGGCGACTGGGCGGCGCGACAGGAGTTGTCGCCCGAGGATCAGCGGCGTGGTGCACAGCACCGCTCGCTCGATCGGTGGCAGACTGCGAAGGGCCTGGCCGTTGCTTCGGCGATCCTGCTTGCATTTCTCTTCACGACGTGGCCGCACGAAGTGGTCGCCCTGGCCGGAGCCGGCGTGCTGCTGACCAGCCGCAGGTTGCATTCGAGCCGCATGCTGGGCCTGGTCGACTGGGAGGTGCTGGTGCTCTTCATCGGATTGTTCGTCGTCAACCACGCCTTGCAGAAGACCGGCCTGCCGTCGCGTGCCGTGGAGGATCTCGCCTCACACGGCTGGGCGCTGGATCAACCCGCTCCGCTGTTCGGCACGACATTCCTGCTGTCCAACATCGTCTCGAACGTCCCGGCGGTGATGCTCCTGCTGCCGGTGGCCAAGCACGCGTTTTCCGGGCCGCTGCTCGCCCTGGTCAGCACCTTGTCCGGGAACCTGCTGATCGTGGGAAGCATCGCGAACATCCTCGTCGTCGATGCCGCCGCGCGCCGCGGGGTCAGGATCGACTGGCGCCGGCACGCGCGCATGGGTGTGCCCGTGACCCTGGCAACCCTGGCCGTGACCGCCGGCTATCTCTGGTTCCGGGTCAACGGAATGCCCTGACCCGGGGCGACGTCGCGCACGGAGCAGGGGGCCTCATGTCGAGCAAGCCTGGTGCGATGTTTGCCAGCTCGGGAAAGCCCGTCCACATCACGCCATCTCGACTTTGGCTCGCGCGCCCGTCCGCCGCGAGGCCCGTCGCCCGGCGGGCGCCGACACGTTCAGTTCGGCAAACGCAGACAAGACGCATGATCGGAGGTGTCACATGCAAGCAGCACGAGGCCGCACGTCCCGCCGTGCGCTGACCGCGATGTCATTGGCCTGCGCCGCATTGCTGTGCGGCGCGGCGCCATCCCTGCCGGCCGCGGAGGCCGAGGCCCAAGCCGAAACGTTGGACCAGCAGCTCAAGGACGTGCTGGCGGCCAACGGCTTCACCGGCAACATCCAGGGCAGCGTGGAGCAACGGCTCGGCCGCCCCATCAATCAGCAACTCCAGAACCTCGGGCGCCAGCTCTTCTTCGATCCCATCCACGCGCTGCACGACGACAACTCGTGCGCGGGCTGCCACGACCCCGCCGCCGGTTTCGGCGACTCGCAGGCGATCGCGATCGGCGTGCAGAACAAGAGGATGATCGTCGGCGCCACGCGCGACGGGCCGCGCAACCAGCGCCGCTCGCCCACGATCATCAACACGATCTTCTATCCGGCGCTGATGTGGGACGGCCGCTTCTTCGCCCGTTCGCACGACCCGTTCGACAACTCGCAGGGCTTCGACTTCCCGCCGCCGGAAGGCAAGAAGAAGTTCCCGCCTGGCGACCCGGACGTGACGTTCCTGGCCATCGCGCAGGCGCACATGCCCTCCACCCAGCTGATGGAGCTGGCCGGCTTCACCGGCACGCGCGGAACGCTCGGCCACAGGTGGAACCAGTTCGACGACGGCCTGGGCGACCCGGTGCCGCCGCCGAACGCCTCGGGCTACCGCAACGACCGAATTCGCGCGGCCGTGGAGGACCGCGTCAACGCCGTCGGCAACTATCGCGATCGCTTCGGCGCGATCTTCGCCGACGTGGCCGCCGGTGGTCCGATCACCTTCACCATGGTCGCTCAGGCCATCGGCGAATGGGAGGCCACGCTGGTGCGCGCGAACGCGCCGCTCGATCGCTTCGCGCGCGGCACTCTCGATGCGATGACGGAGAGGCAGAAGAAGGGCGCCCTGCTGTTCTTCGGCAAGGCCGGCTGCGTCGACTGCCACGCGACGAAGGGCAACGCCAACCAGATGTTCAGCGACTTCAAGGGGCACAACATCGGCGTGCCGCAGATCGCGCCCCTCTTCGGCGTGGACAAGGGCAACTTCCTCTTCGACGGGCCGGGCCACAACGAGGACCACGGCCTCGAGCAGGTCACGCAGGACAAGAACGACCGCTACAAGTTTCGCACCGCGCCGCTGCGCAATCTCGCGATGCAGCCGCGCTTCTTCCACAACGGCTCGTTCACCAGTCTCTCGGCGGCGATCCGCCATCACCTGGACGTGAAGCAGTCCGCGCGCAACTACGACCCCGCGCTGAACGGCGTCCCGGAGGACTTGCGGCAGAACATGGGGCCGATCCAGCCCGTGCTGTCGCGCCTGGACCCGCTCGTCGTGCACCCGATCCTGCTGACGGATGCGGAGTTCGACCAGCTCCTGGCCTTCGTCCGCGATGCGCTGCTCGATCCGAAGGACACGCTGGCCGACAACTGCCGCCGGATCCCGGCCAGATTGCCGAGCGGGATGACGCCGATGCAGTTCGTCGACTGCCCGCCGGGCGCCGACGACCACGGCCAGTTCCAGGCCGCGGACATGCGCGTCGACGAGTGAGGCTGCGGACGGGCGGCGCGCGCCCGCCGTGCGGGAGCGCGCGCCCGGTCCTTCGACTCACTGGTTCAGGAACACCGACACGCCCTGCGGGAAGAAGGCGTGGAAGTTGGTCTCGCCGCCGAAATCCGTGCTCGTGAGCAGGCGGTGGCTACCCGCCGAATCCGCGAGCTGGAGCGAGAAGATCAGGTAGTTGCCCGGCGTCTGGCCCTTGGGCAATTGCGTGCCCACGCCCAGCGTGTTGGCGACCAGGCCGATGCGGTTCGTGAGTCCGCTCATCACGAAGCAATCCGCGCGGTTCTGCAGGCAGAACGTGAGGATGCCCTCATGCGATCCCGAGACGATGCCGTTGCCGCTGTCGGTGAGGCTCACCTCGGCGCTCACGAACGGCGGCGATCCCTTGGGCAGCCCCGGGGGCGCCTTGCCGAGGCGCACGTTGGGCGTGTCGATCACGCCGCTCGCGAGTTGCGGCGGGACGATGTCGTAGGGGCCGCCGTTGGTCACGAAGAACGAGTGCTTGCCCGCGATGGAACGCAGCCGCGTCTCGTTGTATTCGGCGACGTTGCCCGCGGCGTCCAGGGTCTTCACGTCGTCGGCGACCCAGGTTCCGGGCTCGGCGAACGTCATGAAAGGCGGGTCGGAATAGGGCGCGGCACCGATGGTCAACGTGCCCGTGAGGCTGAGCAGCGGCGTCGGGGTGATCTTCAATCGCGTCACGTGGTGCATGCCGGAGGGCGAGCGGAACGAGACCAGGAACGAGTCGACCCCGGACAGGTCATCGGTGACCTTGACCGTGGCGGTGACGTACTGATTGACGAGCTGGGCATTCACGTTGCCCGACACGTCCACCTTGTGCAGCACGGGCGGCGTGAAGTCGAGGGAGTCGGGCCCCGCGGCCGCTCGCCGCGCCTGCGCCTCCCGCAGGAATTCGGCCAGGGCCGCCGAGGGGCGCGCCTGGGACGGCGCCTCGTCCTGCGCCAGCACCGGCAGCGCGCAGGCGGCAACGAGCGTGGCCGCGAAGGCGTGCGAGGCGCCGCGAAGAACCGTCGTGTCGGGATTCCACATGCTTCTGCTCCTTGGGTGGTGGATGACCGCAAGGTCGCCGACGAGGGCGTCGGTGTCGCCTCGGTGCGGCCAGCCGGGGCGGAGGCGCCACGAAACCTGGTGCCCACATCCAGCAAGGACGCAGAGCGGGAACGGGCGCGGACGTGCCGGCGCGTTCTTTTCGAGACGCGCCGGACTGGGCCCTCACTGGTTGAGGAAGACCGCCACGCCCTGTGGGAAGTAGCTGTGGAAGTTGGTGCCGCCGCCGAAGTCCGTGCTGGTCAGCGTGCGGTGGCTGCCCGCCGAATCCACGAGCTCGAGCGAATAGATCAGGTAGTTGCCCGGCGCCTGCCCCTTGCGCAATTGCGTGCCCACGCCCAGCGTGTTGGCGGTGAGCCCGGTGCGGTTGGTGAGCCCGCTCATGATGAACGAGTCCGAGCATCCCGGCAGGCAGAACCTGAGGTAGCCCTCGTGCGATCCCGAGACGATGCCGTTGCCGCTGTCGGTGATGCTCACATCGGCGCTCACATAGGGGGGCGTCCCTTGCGGGAGCCCCGGAGGCGCCTTGCCGAGGCGCACGTTGGGCGTCTCGATGAAGCCGCTGGCGAGCTGGGGCGGCGTGATGTCGTAGCCGCCGGTGTTGGTCACGAAGAACGTGTGCCTTCCCGAGATGAAGCGCAGCTGGGACTCGTCGTATTCCGCGACGTTGCCCGCGGCATCCATGGCTCGCACGCTGTCCGCGACCCAGGTCCCGGGCTCGGCGAACCTCATGAAGGGCGGGTCGGAGTAGGGCGAGGCGCCCACCGTCACCGTGCCCGTGAGGCTGACCAGCGGCGACGCGGTCGACTTCAGTCGCGTCACATGGTGCATGCCGGAGGGCGAGCGGAACTCGACGAGGTACGTCGCGACACCCGACAGGTCATCCGTGAGCTTGATCGTGGCGGTGACGTACTGGTTGACGAGCTGGGCGTTGACGCTGCCCGTGACGTCCACCTTGTGCAGCACCGGCGGGTTGAAGTCGAGGGAGTCGGGCCCCGCGGCCGCGCGTCGCTCCTGCGCCTCGCGCAGGAATTCGGCGAGAGCCGCGGAGGGGCGGGCCTGGCGTGGCGCCTCGTCCTGCGCGAATGCCGGCAGCGTGCAGGCGGCAGCGAGCAGGGCCGGGAAGGCGCGCGCGGCGCCGCGTCGAACCGTCGAGTCGGGAATCCACATGCTTCATCTCCTTGAGTGACGGTGATGGAAGGAGCGCCCGAGGGACCGGGCGCCCCCACATAGCAAGGACGCAGACGGCGCTCGGCGGCGGACGCGCCCCCGACCCGATGGCGCCGAATCCATCGGCGACGGCGTGCCGATCGGCTTCCCGCGGGCTATGCGGCGCCCGCGCTGCTGAAGCGTGCGCGGAACTCGCTCGGCGCCACGTTGAGCGTGCGCTGGAAGGCCGCCCGCATCGCCTCGGCGGAAGGGAATCCGCAGCGGGCCGCGACGCGGGCGACGGGCTGCCTGCCGTCGGTGAGCATGCGCCGCGCGGCCTCCACGCGCAGCCGCTGCACGTACTTCGCGGGCGGCACCCGCATCGCCTCGACGAAGCGGCGCGCGAAGTTGCGCGGGCTCATCGCGACCCGCTCGGCGAGTGCCTCGGCCGAGAGGTCGCTCGACAGGTGGGCCGCCATCCAGCGCGTGAGGGCGGCGAAGCGGTCGGGGTCGGCGGCAGCGGCCTCGCTGGCCATCTGGGCGCTGAACTGCGATTGCCCGCCGGGCCGCTTCAGGAAGACGACCAGCTCGCGCGCGACCTGCAGGGCCACGGGGCGCCCGAGGTCCGCCTCCACCAGCGCGAGCGCCGAGTCGATGCCCGCGGAGATGCCGGCCGATGTCTGGAAGCGGCCGTCGGCGACGAACAGGGCGTCGCGGTCGATCGTCACGCGGGGGAAGCGCCGCGCGAACTCGTCGAAGCGTGCCCAGTGCGTCGTCGCGCGGCGATCGTCGAGCGCCCCCGTCGCCGCGAGCGCGAAGCTGCCGGTGCAGATCGACCCTGCGCGCGCGACGCGGCGCAGGAGGCGGGCCAGCGTGCGCACGGCCTGCGCGTCGTCGACGCAGTCGCGCGCGCCGGGGCCGCCGGCCACGAGCAAGGTATCGGCGCGCAGGGCAGGGTCGTCGAGCGCCCGGCTCGCGAGGAGAGGCACGCCGCAGGTCGTGGCCACGGGCCCGGCGCGCGGAGCGGCCAGCTCGAGCGAATAGGGCGCGCGCTGGCCGGCGCGCTCGGCGACGGAGTTCGCGCTGGCGAAGACCTCCAGGGGCCCCGTGACATCGAGGATCTGCACCGGCGGGTAGGCGACGATCACGACGCGGTGCGCGCGGCGGCGTGCCGCGGTCGCGGGCGCGGGTGCGGACACCGCGGCCGGTGTGCGGGAGGAGCTGGTCCGGCGTCCGGTCATGTTGGCAGGAAATCAGGGATGCTTGTCTTCTGCGCATTCTCCATCATGGAGACACTGGGGGCGTCCAAGTCGAAGGAACTCCCCCATGCCTCGTCGATTCGCCCCCTCCGGCCTTGCGCTGCTGCTCTCGGTCACTCTCGCGGCAGCCCGCGCCGATGAAGCGCCTCCGGGCGCGAGCGCGCCGGCGACGGCCGACGCCACGCAGGTCGAGTCCCGCCTGCCGCCGCTGCATCCGAGGGCCGGGCGCGCGCGCCCCATCGTCGCCGTCGTCGGCCAGAACGCCGGCACGGAACTCGTCGACTTCGTGGTGCCGTACGGGATCCTCGCCGAATCGGGCGTCGCCGACGTGATCGCCCTCGCGACCGAGGAGGGGCCGCTGCGGATGCGCCCCGCCCTGCGCCTGCAGGCGCAGGCCACGATCGCGGGCTTCGACGCGGACCATCCCGATGGCGCCGACATCGTGATCGTGCCCGCGGTCACCGATGAACGCACGCACGACGCGGCGCTGCTCGCCTGGCTCCGCGGCCAGTCGGACAAGGGGGCCACCGTGGTGAGCATCTGCGACGGGGCGCTGGTCGTCGCCAATGCCGGTCTCTTCGACGGCCATCGCGCCACCGGCCATTGGGCGACCCGCGCGCAGCGCGCGCGCGAGCATGCGGCCGTGCGATGGGTGGACAACGTGCGCTACGTGGGCGACGGGCGCGTGGTCTCGAGCGCCGGCGTGAGCGCGGCGATCCCGGCGTCGATCGCGCTCGTCGAGGCGATCGGCGGCACCCCGGCCGCCATGGCGCTCGCGAAACGGCTCGGGGCGGGCGACTGGAGCGCGCGCCACGACAGCGCACGCTTCGGCATCGACGCCGGCACCGTCCTGACCTACGCGGGCAACCGCTGGTTCTCGTCGCATCATGACGTGGTGCTGCCGGTCGCCGACGGCGTCGACGAGATCGCGCTCGCGCTCGTGGCCGACACCTGGGCGCGCACGCTGCGCGGGCGCGTCTCGACGCGCTTCACGGGCGAGACGCCGCCGTCCACGGTGCATACGCTTCGCGGGCTCGTGCTCCTTCCCGAAGAGGCGCCCCGGGCGGACGACGCGTCGGCGCGCACGATCGCCGTGCCCTCGGATGCGCCGCCCCTGGACTCGCTCGACCGGTCGCTCCAGGCTATCGAGTCGGCCTACGGCGCATCGACCGCGCGGTTCGTCGCGCTCCAGATCGAATACCCGGCGACCTTCTAGGAGATGTCGCATTGCACGTCCCGATTCCGTGTACCTGCGCGAGGACGAAGAACATCGTCCGATCACGCACCGCGGGTCGTGGCCATCCGGCCGGCGGGCGACGTCGACACGCGATGGCCGGGAAGGCTCGATCATGACATTCCGTCTTTCGTCCGTTCTCGCCGCCCTGGTCCTCGCCACCGGCCTCGTTCCCCTGGGCGCCAACGCGCAGAACACCTTCGTCACGGCGAAGTTGAACGGCGACGACCAGTTCAAGCTCTACCTGACCACGGTGCCGAGCCTGGATGGCTTCATGTTCGCCGCCGGCTTCGGATGGGCGGCGACCTATACCGCGACGATGCTGCTGCCGGTCACCCCCACGGGCAAGCACTATCCGGACTACTGGATCAACCTCTGGATCCAGGACGTCGGCGGCGGCGGCCCGGACGTGCTGGGCCAGTTCAAGATCTCCGGCGCGCCGAGCTGCCGCTTCGACAACGCCACGACCCAGCTGCTCACCGACGCGACCTCGGGCTACTGGCTCGTCACGCCCGCCCTGCCGCAATCCCCCGGCGGAGCCGCGATCCCGAACTATCCGACCTGGGTGACGAACTATTTCCCGCCGTACGTCCAGCCGACGCTGAAACCGCTCGACCTGGGGCCGAACGGCGTCGGGCCGTGGGGGCCGATGCCCGGCATCTCGGCCGCGGCCCGCTGGATGTCGGACCCGGCGCAGACCAGCTTCTCCGAAGCCTGGTACCAGGCCCACATCCGCTGCAAGAAGTGATCGTTCCGGCGCGGTCTCCGGCGCCCGGAGATCGCGCCCGACCCGGGCCGGATCGCCTCGAAGCGTGAAGGAGTGGACATTCCCGCCACCAGGGTAAACCCGCCGTTTAAGCCGGTGGAAGCTCGGACCGATGAAGCGTGTGCGCATGCTTGTACATGTACGAGCAGCTCCCTCCCTTCCCGAACGACGAGTGAACGCAGTGAAGTCCCTTACGATTCGCGCCAGACTGATCGGCGCCGTGGTCGCCCTGGTCGCATTGGCCATGTCCCTCATGACCACCACGAACATCTGGATCGCGAAGTCGGCGACGACCGCCACGGTCGAATCGGATGTCCAGGCCCTCGCGACCGGCTACGCGCGCCTCCTGGGCGACTGGGTGTCCTCCAAGACGGACGTCGTCCGGTCCTTCGCCGCGGCCGCCGACGCCGCGGATCCGCTGGCCATCCTGGTGCAGGCCAAGCAGGCCGGCGGCTACGACACCACGTACATCGCGTGGCCCGACAAGCGGCACGCGTTCTCCTCGCCCCAGAACCTCCCGCCGAACTGGGATCCGACGGGCCGCCCCTGGTACCTGCAGGCGCAAGCCGCCGGCAAGCCGGTGCTGACCTCGCCCTACATCGACGCGGGCACGAAGAAGCTCGTGGTGACGATCGCCATCCCCGTGCTCGACGGCGGCCAGCTCAAGGCCGTGACCGCGGGCGACGTCTTCATCGACAAGGTGGTCGCCACCGTCAACTCCATCAAGCCGTCGGAGCACAGCTTCGCGTTCCTCCTGAACAGCGACGGCACCTTCATCGCCCACCCCGACGCCGGCCTGACGCTCAAGCCCGTCGCCGACGCGGTGCCCGGCCTCGACGCGGGCAAGCTCGAATCCCTCCGCAAGGGCCAGGTGCAGGCCGTCACGCTGGCCGATGCCGACTACATGCTGAGTGCCCAGGCCGTCCCCGGCACCGACTGGGTGCTGGTCATCGCGTCCAGCCAGGCCGACGCCCTGTCCGGCATCGCGGCGATGCGCAAGTCGGCCGCGCTCGGCGGCCTGGTGATGGTGCTCGCGACGGCGGCGCTGGTCGCGCTCCTGGTGTCGCGCCTGTTCCGCCGCGTGCTGAAGCTTCGCGAGGCCCTGGAGCAGATCGCCTCGGGCAACGGCGACCTCACCCAGCGCCTCGACGAGGAGGGCGCTGACGAGCTCTCCGACGTCGCCCGCGCCTTCAACCGGTTCACCGGCAAGATCGCCGACACCCTGCGCAGCATCCGCCTGACGACCGACTCGGTGAACGTGGCGGCCGGCGAGATCGCCTCGGGCAACCTCGACCTGTCCGCTCGCACCGAGCAGGCCGCCTCGAACCTGCAGGAGACCGCGAGCTCGATGGAGCAGCTCACCGGCGCCGTTCGCCAGACCGCGGACGCCGCGGCCACGGCCAACCAGCTCGCCGAACAGGCCGCCTCGGCCGCGCACCACGGCGGCGACGTGATGTCGCAGGTCGTGTCCACCATGGGCGAGATCAACGAGCGCTCGAAGCGCATCTCGGACATCGTCGGGGTCATCGACGGCATCGCCTTCCAGACCAACATCCTCGCGCTGAATGCCGCGGTCGAAGCCGCGCGGGCCGGCGAGCACGGCCGCGGCTTCGCGGTCGTCGCCTCGGAAGTCCGCAGCCTCGCGCAACGCAGCAGCACGGCCGCCCGCGAGATCAAGGCGCTCATCACCTCGAGCGTCGAGAGCGTGGACGGCGGCGCGCGCCTGGTGAACGAGGCGGGCAGCGCGATGGCGGACATCGTGGCCGGCGTGAGCAAGGTCTCGCGGATGATCGGCGACATCACCTCGGCAGCCACCGAGCAGAGCGCGGGCATCAGCCAGGTCGGCGTCGCCGTGTCGACGCTCGACCAGATGACGCAGCAGAACGCCGCGCTGGTCGAGGAGTCGGCCTCCGCGGCCGCCAGCCTGCGCGAGCAGGCGACGAACCTCGCCGCCGCCGTGGCGGGCTTCAAGCTCGAGTCGCAGCGGGCCTGAGGGCCGGCCGGGCAGGGGGCCGGTTCGCTCAGACCTGGTGCGGCGCCACGATTCTTCGCGCTCCGACGAGGAAGGCATCGGCCACGAGCTGGAAGGGCCGCCCGTCGACCTCCGACCTGGCCGCAGCGCACAGCTCCGCGAAGCGCGAGTACAGCCTGGGGTATTCGCCGGCCAACGCCGCGTCGGCCTCCAGTGCCCGGCCGTCGATCTCCAGTGCGCCGCCCCCGCGGGAGAGCCTGAGGCGGCCGGAGGTGGTGACGAGCTCGATGTCCCAGGTCTGCTCACCCTTCTGGCGGAAATCGAACTCCGCGTCCACCGTGGCGCCGGCTTCCGTGCGCAAGGCCAGGCGGGCCGCGATGGGCGCCTGCTGGTTCTCGGGAAACTCGAGGACGGCCTCGTGCACGAAGGCTTCGTCGGGCAGCACCTCGGTCAGCACCGACAGGGCATTGATGCCCGGGTCGAAGACGCCCAGGCCGCCGGGCTCCCAGATCCACTGCTGGCCGGGGTGCCAGTGGTGCACGTCTTCCTTCCAGGTGATGGTGCCGCCGGTGAGGGTGCGTCCGCGCAGCCACTCGCGCGCCGCGTCCACGCCCGCGGCGAAGCGGGAGTGCCAGGTCTGGAACAGCGTGCGGCCCCGCCGCGCCGCCTCGGCCTGCAGCAGGTCGATGTGTCTCGTCGTCGCCGCGGGAGGCTTCTCGAGCATGACGTGCTTGCCTGCCCGCAGCGCGGCGAGGGCGGCCTCGAAGTGCGCCTGGGGCGGCGTGCAGATGGAGATCGCATCGAGGTGCTCCACCTCGGCCAGCAGGGTCTCGATGTCGGTGAAGTTCCGGACGCCGTCCACGCGCGCATGGCGGCTGGCGCACGCCACGAGCTCGAATCGCGGGTCGGCCAGGAGCGCCGGAATGTGTTGATCGCGGGCGATCTTGCCGATACCTACCAGCCCCAGCTTCAGTGGCATGTCGTTCCTCGGGAAGTGGGTCGCGGCCATGGATGCGCGACGTCGGTTGCATGGCTCGACGGGCCGCTCGCCCCTCGGGAAGTTCATGTTACCGCCCCGCGCCCGGCCCGCGGCGCGCCGATAATCCGGCGATGAACCCCGACGCTCCCGAGCCGCGCGAATCCGCGACGCCGACCTCCGCCCCCGCCGACGCGCCGTTCGACCGCCTCCCGCTGTCGCCGGCCGTCCTCGCCAACCTGGCGCAGATCGGCTACGTGAACATGACGGCGATCCAGGCCGCGGCGTTGCCGATCGCGCTCGCGGGCCGCGACCTCATCGCGCAGGCCCGCACCGGCAGCGGCAAGACCGCCGCCTTCGCGATCCCGCTGCTCGATCGCCTCAACCCGCGGCACTTCGGCGTGCAGGCCCTGGTGCTGTGCCCCACGCGCGAGCTCGCCGACCAGGTCGCGCAGGAGACACGCCGCCTCGCCCGCGCCGAGGAGAACATCAAGGTGCTGACCCTGTGCGGCGGCGTCCCGATCCGCTCGCAGCTCGCGAGCCTGCAGCACGGCGCGCACGTGATCGTCGGCACGCCCGGCCGCGTGCGCGATCACCTCGAGCGCGAGACGCTCGACCTCTCCGGGCTCAAGGTGCTCGTGCTCGACGAAGCCGACCGCATGCTGGACATGGGCTTCATCGACGACATCCGCATGGTGGCGAACGCGTGCCCCAAGCCGCGCCAGACGCTGCTGTTCTCGGCGACCTACCCGGAAGGGATCGTGGAGCTGAGCCGGCAGTTCCTGCGCGAGCCGCAGCAGGTGAAGGTCGAGACCCGGCACACGCCGGCGCAGATCCGCCAGTACTGGTTCGAGGTCGCGCCCGAGCAGCGCCTGCACACCGTGGGCCGGCTGCTGCGGCACTTCCGCCCCGCGAACGCGCTCGCGTTCTGCAACACGCGCCAGCAGTGCCGGGATCTCGTCGACGTGCTCGCGGCCGAAGGCACGCAGGCACTCGCGCTGCACGGCGACCTCGAGCAGCGCGATCGCGACCAAGTGCTGATCCGCTTCGCCAACCGGAGCTGCTCGGTGCTCGTCGCCACCGACGTGGCGGCGCGCGGCCTCGACATCG
>Ga0209051_1001970_pt1 | contig 15789 bp, 7 predicted proteins | sample AraplaCvi_mMS_r2_2_FD_184286 | JGI IMG/M metagenome (GOLD analysis project Ga0209051, IMG submission 184286) | Arabidopsis root microbial communities from North Carolina, USA - plate scrape MF_Cvi_mMS_r2 (SPAdes) (version 2) | ecosystem: Host-associated > Plants > Roots > Endosphere | place: USA...
CCGATCGCCGTCGCCTGGTGCACGGCCGTGGTCGGCGGCGTGGTCTGGCAGGTCCACGTGCGCCCCGCCTGGCGCAGCGTGCGGCGGCGGCGCGACCACCGCCGCCGCAACCCCGCGCTCGGCACCTTCGGCCGCGGGCGGGCGCGCACCGTCACCGGCGTCGCGCTGGTGATCGCGCTGGCGGTGCTCCTGGCCACGGCGATCGGCCTGCAGTACGCGCCGGAGGAGGCGCACGGGTGGCTGTCGGCCACGCACTGGGTGCTGGGCCTGGTGCTGGCGGCGGCGCTGCTCTGGCATTGGCTCGCGCGCCTGCGCGGCTAGCAGCGGCGGCGGCTGGCCTTCGGCCTGCCCCCGTGTTCCGACAGGGCGCCCGCGATGGGCACGGGGACAGGCCGGAGGCCAGTCCCCTTTCCACGGGCGCAGAATCGGTGCATGACCCTGCCCACCCCGCGCTTCGACACCTTCCCGCGCCACGAGGAACTCGGCGCCCTGCTCCAGGCCTACGCCGACGCCCGCCCCGACATCGTGGAGCTGCGCACGATCGGCCGCAGCCACGAGGGGCGCGAGATCCGCCTCGTCGTCCTCTCGCGCAAGTCCACCGGCCCCGACCTCGACAAGCCCGCCTTCTGGGTCGACGGCAACATCCACGCGGCCGAGCTCACCGCCTGCACCGCGGCGCTCTACTACCTGCACCACCTGTGCGAGGCCGACGGCCGCGACGCGCGCATCACGCACCTGCTGGACACGCGCGCGATCTACCTCGTGCCGCGCCTCAACCCGGACGGCGCCGAGCTGGCGCTGGCCGAGGTGCCGCGCTTCATCCGCTCGTCCACGCGCCCCTGGCCGCACGACGAGGACTTCGTCGACGGCATGACCCTGGAGGACGTGGACGGCGACGGCCGCGTGCTCTACATGCGCATCCCCGACCCGCACGGCGGCCATCGCAAGCACCCGGCCGAGCCGCGCCTGATGATCCCGCGCGAGCCCGGGGAGGTCGGCGGCGAGTACTACCGCGTCGTGCCCGAGGGCACGCTGAAAGCTTGGGACGGCGTGCGCATGCACCTGAACCGCGACCGCGAGGGGCTCGACCTCAACCGCAACTTCCCCGCGCTGTGGCGCCAGGAGTTCGAGCAGATCGGCGCCGGCCCCTACCCGACCAGCGAGCCCGAGGTGCGCGCGATGGTCGACTTCTGCGTCGCGCACCCCAACATCGGCGCGGCCATCAGCTTCCACACCCACAGCGGCGTGATCCTGCGGCCCATGGGCACCCAGTCCGACGACGACATGACGCCGGAGGACCTGTGGATGTTCAAGCGCCTGTCCGAGAGCGGTGCGCGCCTCACGGGCTACCCGGCGATCAGCGTCTTCCACGACTTCAAGTACCACCCCAAGGAAGTCGTCACGGGCACGCAGGACTGGCTCTACGAGCACCTGGGCGCGCTGTGCTGGACCATCGAGATCTGGGCGCCCAACCGCGAGGCGGGCATCGACGACTACGACTTCATCCACTGGTACCGCGACCACCCGCCCGAGGACGACCTCAAGCTGCTGCGCTGGAGCGACGAGCAGTGCGGCGGCCGCGCGCATGCCGACTGGGTGCCCTTCGACCATCCGCAGCTGGGGCCGGTCGAGATCGGCGGCTGGGACCGCATGAACTACTGGCGCAACCCGCCGCCGCACCTGCGCGAGCGCGAGGCCGCTCGCTTCCCCGCCTGGCTGACGCAGATCGCGCTGTCGCTGCCGCGGCTGGAGGTGCTGCAGGCGCGCTGCGAGCGCCTGGGCCACGCCGGCGAGGGCGACACCTGGCGCGTGCGACTGGCGGTCGCCAACGCGGGCTATCTGCCGGCCAGCGTCACGCAGCGCGCGCGCGAGCGCAAGGTGGCGCGCGGCACCGTCTTCGAGATCGCCCTGCCCGAGGGCGCCGAGCTGGTGGGCGGCAAGGCGCGCGAGGTCGGCCCGCACCTGGAGGGTCACGCGCCGAAGAACTCGCTGCAGGCCTTCCTGCCCGACCGCGAGCTGACCCCCGACCGCGCGCTGCAGGAGTGGGTGGTGCGCGCGCCGCGCGGCACGGAAGTGACCCTGTCCGCGCGCGCCGACCGCGCCGGGGCGGTGCGCGCCGTGCTGCGGCTCGAATAGCGCCTGCGCTCGGCCAGAATCGGGGGATGTACCTGCTCGTCATCGCCCTGGTCCTCGCCATCTGCCTCCTGCCCGTGAAGCTGGGCGCCACGCTCGTCGGCGCGAAGCGCGCGCATCTCGGCGCCTGCTTCGGCGCGCTCGTGATCGCGGTCGCGCTCGGCAGCCTGCTGTCCACGCACGTGCGCCTCGGCCTGCCGTCGCTGCACCTGGCCGGCACCGCGCTGCACCCGGTCGACCTGCTGGTGCTGCTGCTCGCGGGCGTCGTCTACATGCTCGTGCTGGGCACGACCTACCCGCGCGGGCTGGTCGTGGCCGCGATCCAGTACGTGCTGACGCTGCTGCTGGTGATCGCGCTGGCGTCGACCTTCGTCGGCCCGGCGCTGCGGCACGCGCTGCGCTAGACGTCTGCGCGGCAGAAGCCGCGCAGACGCCTGGCGGCTTCGACGCACGGCTCCCCCGAGCCCCCTCCGCGAGGGAGCTCCAGCATGTTCGACTGCACCCACCAGCCTCCCTCCACGAGGGAGGCTCCAGTCGGCATCACGAAGGCGCTCCACCTCTCTCAACTACCGCCCAGCGTCGCCATCCGGCGCAGGTCCAACGCCATGCCGAGCTTCCACTCGGCTTGCACGCGGTGCAGCCCTCGCAAGCTGAACTGACGGAAGCCCGGCACGTTCTTGATCCAGCCGTTGGGCGGCTCGCCCACGCGTGCGAAAGCGTGAGGAACGCACGTTCGCGCGGCCGCCCGCGCGTGCCATCAAGAGCTCCCTTCGCACCGCGCCGCGCGGCGGCACCGATATCCACGGCGTGAACCTCGCTCCCTTCGAACATACGCTGCTGCAGGCGCTCGCCGAGAACGTGCCGCACCGCATCTACGCCAAGGATGCGGACGGCCGCTTCACCTTCGCCAACCAGGCGGTCGCGAGCGGCATGGGCGTGGCCGACCCCGCCGAGCTGCTGGGCAAGACGGACTTCGACTTCTACCCCGCCGCGCAGGCCGGCGAGTACCGGCGCCTGGAGCAGGAGCTGATGCGCACGGGCCGCCCGATCGTGGAGCAGGAGGAGCACGTCCAGTACCTGCTGCTGCGCCGGGAGGCCTGGCTGCACACGACGAAGATCCCCGTGCGCGACGCGAGCGGCGCGACCGTGGGCCTGGTCGGCATCAACTACGACGTCACGGCGCAGAAGTCGGCCGAGCTCGCGCTGCGCGCCGCGCACGCGCAGGCGGCCGCCGCGGCGCGCCAGCTGGCGGCCACGGTCGAGCGGCTGGACCTGGAGGTGCACGAGCGCCAGCGCTTCGAGAAGGAGCTGCGCCGCCAGGCGCTGCACGACGCGCTCACCGGCCTGCCCAACCGCGCCCTGCTGCTGGATCGACTCGACACCGCGATCGCCGCGGCCACGCGCGACGCCCGGTCGCTCACGCTGCTGCTGATCGACCTCGACCGCTTCAAGCTGGTCAACGACGGCCTCGGCCACGCGGTGGGCGACGAACTGCTGCGCACCATCGGCCAGCGCATCGGCAGCTGCGTGCGCGGCGGCGACACGCTGGCGCGCCTGGGCGGCGACGAGTTCGTGCTGCTGCTGCCCGCCGCGATGCCGGACGGCGCGCTCGGCGCGCTGACCGCGCGCATCGCCGAGCGCATCGCCGAGCCGGTCCGGCTCGCCGGGCGCGAGGTGTCGGTCACCTGCAGCGTCGGCTACAGCGTGTTCCCGCAGGACGGCGCCGACGCCGACACGCTGCTCAAGCGCGCCGACGCGGCGATGTTCCGCGCCAAGGAGAACGGCGGCAACCAGGTGCGCTGCTACGCGCCCGAGATCGGCGCACGCGTGAGCGAGCGGCTGGAACTCGAGGCGCAGCTCAAGCAGGCGCTCGCGCGCGGCGAATTCGAGCTGCACTACCAGCCGCAGGTGGCGCTGGCCAGCGGCCGCATCGTCGGCGTCGAGGCCCTCGTGCGCTGGCGCCATCCCGTGCGCGGCCTGGTGCCGCCGCTGCACTTCATCCCGCTGGCGGAGGAGACCGGCCTCATCGAGCCCATCGGCGAGTGGGTGCTGCGCACGGCCTGCCGCCAGGCCGTGGCGTGGGAGCGCGCCGGCCTGCCGCCGCTGCGCATGAGCGTGAACCTGTCGGCGCGCCAGTTCCTCAGCCCGGGGCTCGAGTCGGCCGTGGTCTCGGCCCTCGACGACGCCGGCCTGGCGCCCGAGCGGCTCGAGCTCGAGCTGACCGAGAGCGTGTCGATGAAGCAGCCCGAGGAGACGATCCGCATCGTCACCGCGCTCGAGGCGCGCGGCATCGCCATCGCCATCGACGACTTCGGCACCGGGTACTCCAACCTGGCCTACCTGCGCCGCTTCCCCGTCCACCGCATCAAGCTCGACCGCTCCTTCGTGAGCGAGCTGGGCGCGCAGGCGAGCAGCCAGGCCATCGTCGAGGCCATCGTGGCGATGGCGCACAAGCTCGGCCTCGAGATCGTCGCCGAGGGCGTCGAGACCGAGCAGCAGCAGGAACAGCTGCGCCGCTTCGGCTGCGACATGATGCAGGGCTACTGGTTCTCGCGGCCGCTCGATGCCACGGCGTGCGAGCAGCTGGTGCGGCGGCACGCGCAGGAGGGCGCGCCGGCCTGAGCGCGCAGCGCGCAGGGCAGTCCGGTGACCGCGCCCGGCCGCTCCGAAGCGCTCGACCGGATCAAGCCTCGCGCTCCTTCATCGCCACGACGCGATGCAGCGTCTGCCGCAGCCGGTCGGCGTCGATGGGCTTGGTGAGGAAGTCGTTCATGCCGGCGCGCATCGCGTCCTCGCGCTCGGAGACGAGCGCGGCCGCGGTGAGGGCGATGATGGGCAGCGCGTCGCGCGGGTAGCGCTGGCGCAGGCGGCGCGTGACGTCGTGGCCGCTCATGCCGGGCATCTGCACGTCCATCAGCACGATGTCGAACGGGTTGCCGGACTGGTACGCGTGGTCGACCGCGTGCAGCGCGCCCGGGCCGTCGCTCGCCTGGTCGACGATGGCGCCCCAGCGCTCCAGGAGCGCCACGGCGATCATCATGTTGACGGGGTTGTCCTCGACCATCAGCACGCGCGTGCCCTGCAGCGCGTCGGCGCCGGCGGAGCTGATCACGGTGTCGGCCGCCTCCTGGTCGACGGCCGGCAGCGGCAGCTCGACCCAGAAGATGCTGCCCTTGCCGGCCTCGCTCGAGACGCCCACGGCGCCGTCCATCAGCCGGGCGAGCTCGCTGCAGATCGACAGCCCGAGGCCCGTGCCGCCCACGCGGCGCGTGATCGAGTTGTCGACCTGGCTGAAGGGCCGGAACAGCAGGTCCAGGCTCTTGGCGTCCATGCCGGCACCCGTATCGACCACCTCGAAGCGCAGCCGGTGCCCGACGCCGCGCTGCACCTGCAGCACGATGCTGCCGTGGCTCGTGAACTTGAGCGCGTTGGTGAGGTAGTTGCTCAGGATCTGGCGCAAGCGGATCGGGTCGCCCTGCACGTGCTGCGGCACGTCGGGCTCGACCCGCACCTCGAGCGCCAGGCCCTTGGTGTCGGCCAGCGCGCCGTAGGCCTGCTCCAGCGTCGTCATGAGGGCGTGCAGGTCGAACGCGACCTCGTCGACGATCAGCTTGCCGGCCTCGATCTTGGACAGGTCGAGGATGTCGGACAGGATCGACGACAGCGTGTCGGCCGAGTCGCAGATCTGCTCGATGTAGCGCAGGCGGCGCCGGTCGTCGACCTCGGGCGTGCGCGCGAGCTGCGCCAGGCCGACGAGCGCGTTGAGCGGGGTGCGGATCTCGTGGCTGGTGTTGGCGAGGAAGGCGCTCTTGGCGCGGTTGGCGGCCTCGGCCTCGTCGCGCGCGCGCGCCAGCGCCTGCTCGACCAGGCGGCGGTCCGTGACGTCCTCGGCCAGCCAGATCGTGCCGCTGCCCGGGTTGCCCGGATCCAGCGCCTTGGCGAGCAGGCGGCCGGTGAAGGTCGAGCCGTCGCGGCGCACCATCAGGGCCTCGAAGTCGACCTGCTCGCCGCGCGAGAGCGACGGGCCGACGGTGTCGACCATGTCGGCGTAGGCATCGTCGGACGGCCAGACCATGCGCTGGGACTGGTTCTGCAGCGCGCCGCGCGGCCAGCCGAACATCTCGTCGAAGCGCGCGTTGGTCATGACGATGCGGCGGTCGCGCGTGAAGGAGATGCCCACCAGCGCGTTCTCGAGGATGGCCTCGCGCTCGCGGCGCGCCTGCTCGGTGGCGGTGACGTCGCGCGCGCTCGTCATCTGGTAGTCGACGTCGTCGATCGTGAAGCGCGCGGCCGAGACCAGCATGCTGACGCGGCGCCGGTCGCGGGTGAGCATGGTGGCGGGGATGTTCTGCACCGCCTGGCGCTGCTCCAGCAGGCGGAAGATGCGGTCGCGCTGGGCGGAGTCGGCCCACAGACCGAGCTCGCCGGCGGTGCGGCCGACGATCTCCTCCGCGCGGTAGCCGGTGGTCTCGAGGAAGGTCGGGTTGACCATGGCGTAGCGCCCGCTCGGGAACTCGCTGAGCGTGATCCAGTCGGGGCTGGTCGAGACCAGGTGCGAGAGCAGCGCCTCGCTGCGGCGCACGAGGTCTTCCGCGGCGCGGCGCTCGGTGTCGTCGGCGATGATGGACAGGGTCGCGGCCTCGCCGTCGACGTCGACGCGCACGCTGCTCACGCGGATCGTCAGCACGCGATCGGGCGCGGGCCGCAGGTGGAACTCGGCCTCGGGCATGCCTTCGCCGATCGGCAGCGCCTCCAGGCGCTGCACGTGCTCGAGCGCGCGCTCGCGCGAGGCGCCGGCCTCGAACAGCGCGACCAGGTCCTGCCCCAGCATCGCGCGCAGGTCGGCGAAGCCGAACAGCGCCACGCCGGCGGGGTTGGCGTCGAGCACGCGCGTCTCGCGGTGCAGCACCAGCGGCGTCGGGATGCGGCGGAAGAGATCCTGGTAGCGCGTCTCGGTCGACCACAGCGCCTGGCGCGCCTTCACGTCCTGCGTGATGTCGCGCAGCACGCCCCAGTAGCCGGCGAAGCGGCCGACCTCGTTGGTGCGCGGCTCGGCGCTGAGCGTGAAGTGGCGCACGCGCCCGGCGACATCGCTCCAGCGCAGCGGCACGTCGCGCATGGGCATGCGCGCGGCGAGCTCGGAGCGGAAGGTGTCGAGCACCTGCGCGTCGAACTCGACGCCGCGCGTCTCCCACAGCAGGCGGTTCAGCCCGGCGCCGTTGCCGTGGCGGCGCAGGCCGACGAAGTTGCGCAGCTCCTCCTTGGCCGAGAAGCGCACCAGGTGGCCGTTGCCGTCCATCTCCCAGTAGGCGTCGGCCGCCACGGCCAGCAGGCCGAGGAAGCGGCGCTCGCGCTCGTCGGCGGAGCGCAGGGTGCGGTCGAGCATGCGGCCCAGCAGCTCGCCGCCGCCGAGCGCGATCACCAGCACGAGCGCATGCGTGAGCAGCGGACGCACGATGCGCACGGGCGAGGACGCCGGCAGCAGGCCGGCGGCCGCCAGGCCGTCGAACGCCGTGACGCCGGCCAGCGCGAGCAGCATCGCTGCGCCGATGGTCGCCGCCAGCATGCCGTGGCGCAGCCCGGCCGCGACGGTGAACAGGCACAGCAGCACGCCCACGACGGCCAGCGCGGGCGACATCAGCCCCTCGGCCGCGACCGCCGCCGCGACGCCCGACAGGCCGATCATCGTGCCGATGATCCAGGGCAGCGTGCGCACCTGCAGCGCCGTGCCGGCGTCGCGGCGCAGCGCGAAGGCCGTGCCCGAGAGGATCAGGAACGCGGTGGCCAGGGTGAGCCGCGCCGCCCAGTCGAGCGGGCTGCCGAACCCGAGGAACATCAGGGCGGAGGCCAACGCCACGCCCGCCGTCGCCGCCAGCAGATGGCGGGTCAGCGCGTGGCGCAGTCGTTGACGGGCCTCCTTGTTGGGCAAGCTTTCAGCCATCTGCTGCGGTCGTTCTTCTGGCCCCCGCGTCACGCCTGAGAGCCCCCCACAAGACCCGAAGTGTGACCGGAAAAACGCTTGCCGTTTCGTGCGCTATCGCACGAATCGAGGGATTTGCCGGCGCCGAAGGCACGGGCGATCGGCTGAACGGCCGCGCAGCCTCAGGGTTTGGCGGCGTTCAGCGCGGACCGCGTGGCCAATGCCGCCCGGCGCGCGGCGGCGGCGAAGTCGTCGTCCGCCCCGGCGTACAGGATGGCGCGCGAGGAGCTCACCACGATCGGGCCGCCGGCGCGCCAGCCCGCCTTGACCGTGGCGTCGATGTCGCCGCCCTGCGCGCCGATGCCGGGGATCAGCAGGGGCAGCGTCGGCGCCAGCTCGCGCACGCGCTCGAGCTCCGCCGGGAAGGTCGCGCCCACCACCAGCCCGAGCTGGCCGCCCTTGTTCCACTCGCCCGCGGCCAGCCTGGCCAGGTGCTCGTAGAGCTTGTAGCCGTTGGCGAGCACCTGCGCCTGCAGGTCGGAGCCGCCCGGGTTGGACGTGCGGCACAGCAGGATCAGGCCCTTGCCGTCGTGGCGCATGTAGGGCTCGATGGAGTCCAGGCCCATGAAGGGCGAGAGGGTGACGGCGTCGGCCTGGTAGCGCACGAAGGCCTCGCGCGCGTACTGCTCCGCGGTGGCGCCGATGTCGCCGCGCTTGGCGTCGAGGATCACGGGCACGCCGGGCGCGACGCGCCGGATGTGGGCCATCAGCCGCTCGAGCTGGTCTTCGGCGCGCTGCGCGGCGAAGTAGGCGATCTGCGGCTTGTAGGCCGAGACCAGGTCCTTCGTGGCGTCGACGATGCGCGCGCAGAAGTCGTACACCTTGCCCGCGTCGCCCTTCCACGCGCCCGGGAACTTCGCGGGCTCGGGGTCGAGGCCGACGCACAGCATCGAGTCGTTGCGGGCGGCGGCGGCGGCGAGGGTGTCGGTGAAGCGCATTTCGGCGGGGCTCCTTCTAGGGGATGGAAAAACGCGGCCCCGGGGGCCGCGCGCTCTAAGAACTCGAGCGAAGCGAGCCGACTTCGACGGCCGCGAGCGCTCGGCCGCTCCGGAGCGAGCGGCCCAGCCCCCTCGGGGGGCGGCGACCGGAGGGAGCGGGGGTCGTCATCTCAGGGCTGGATGCCGTTCGCCAGTTTCGCGGCGATGCCGGTATAGCTGGCCGGCGTCATCGCCAGCAAGCGCTCCTTCTCGGCGGCGGGCAGGTCGAGCGCGGCGACGAAGCCCTGGATCAGCTCGCGCGTCATCGGCTGGCCGCGCGTGAACTTCTTGAGCTGGTCGTAGGGGTCGGGCAGGCCGTGGCGGCGCATCACGGTCTGGATCGGCTCGGCGAGCACCTCCCAGGCGCCGTCGAGGTCGGCCGCGAGCGCCGCCTCGTTGAGCTCGAGCTTGTCGAGGCCGCGCGTCAGGCTGTCGTAGCCCAGCACCGAGTAGCCGATCGCCACGCCCATGTTGCGCAGCACGGTGGAATCGGTCAGGTCGCGCTGCCAGCGGCTCACGGGCAGCTTCTGCGCCATGTGCGTGAGGATGGCGTTGGCGAGGCCGAAGTTGCCTTCCGCGTTCTCGAAGTCGATCGGGTTGACCTTGTGCGGCATGGTCGACGAGCCGACCTCGCCCGGCCGCGTCCTCTGCTTGAAGTAGCCCAGGCTCACGTAGCCCCAGACGTCGCGCGCCCAGTCGATCAGGATGGTGTTCAGCCGCACGGTGGCGTCGAACAGCTCGGCCATGTAGTCGTGCGGCTCGATCTGGATCGTGTAGGGGTTGAACTTCAGGCCGAGGCGTTCCTCGACGACCTTGCGCGAGAAGGCCTCCCAGTCGGCGTCCGGGTAGGCCGCGAGGTGGGCGTTGTAGTTGCCGACCGCGCCGTTCATCTTGGCGAGCAGCACCACGTCGGCGATGCGCGCGCGGGCGTGGGACAGGCGCGCGAGGACGTTGGCGACCTCCTTGCCGACCGTGGTCGGGCTCGCCGTCTGGCCGTGCGTGCGCGAGAGCATGGGCACCGCCGCGAAGCGCTGCGCCATCGCATGCATGCGCGAGAGGATGGCGTCGATGGCCGGCAGCAGCACCTGCTCGCGCGCCGCCTTCAGCATCAGCGCGTGGCTCGTGTTGTTGATGTCCTCGCTGGTGCAGGCGAAGTGGATGAACTCGCACGCCGCCTTGAGCTCGGGCACGTGCGCGATGCGCTGGCGCAGCCAGTACTCGACGGCCTTGACGTCGTGGTTGGTCTCCTTCTCGATGTCCTTGATCGCCTGGGCGTCGGCCTCGGCGAATCGCACGACCAGCGAACGCAGCAGGCCGCGCGCGGACTCGGGCAGCGCCGGGAACTCGGCGAAGCCGGCGTCGGACAGCGCGATGAACCACTCCACCTCGACCTGCACGCGGCGATGCATGAGGCCGTACTCGGACAGCAGCGGGCGCAGCGCGGCGAGCTTGGGGGCGTAGCGCCCGTCCAGGGGCGACAGGGCGGTGAGGGAGGAGAAGGGCATGAAACGGCTTTCGGGCTCTCGCGGGGTCGGCGGACGCGGCGCCCCGGAGCGGGAATTCGCGGAAGGCGCGGCGCGGTTCTCGCGCCGGCCGATGCGGGCAATGACGCCCGCCGCCTGCGCAAAACCGAGGGATTTTACGGGGTCGGACGATTCCTCGGTAGCCCTGGGCCCGTCCGCCAGAGCCCCCCCGCGGCCGGGCACGGAGTTCCACGACAATCGCGGCCCGCTCGGGCAATTCCGCCGAGTGCGCACGCCGAAAGCCTGATGCATGCCGTTCCATGCCCCGCGTCGCCCCGCCCGTTCCCCCCTCGCACCGTCTCCAGGCGGACGCACGACCTACGGAAACACCTGGTGGGGCGCCCAGTGGCTGCAGGCGCTGACCGAGATCGACCATGAAAACCGCCTGCCCCGCGGGCGCACGTATGCGAATCGGGGCGCCGTCCTTGGACTGGAGGTCACGGGCAGCCGGGTGCGCGCGCGGGTGCAAGGCTCCCGGACGCAGCCCTACGTCGTGGAGATCGACGTGCCACGGACGCCCCCCGCCGACGCCACGCGCCTGGTCGAGCGCCTGGCCGCCGACGCCGGACTGATCGGGCGGTTGCTCAATCGCGAACTCGATCCCGCGGTGCTGGAGGAAGCGCGCCGGCTGAAGATCGCCGTATTTCCATCGCGCTGGAGCGACCTGCGGATGCACTGCTCGTGCCCGGACTGGGCCGTGCCCTGCAAGCACCTGGCCGCCACGGTCTACGTCCTCAGCCGCGAGATCGACGGCGACCCGTTCCTGGTCTTCAGCCTGCGCGGGCTCGACCTGCCTGCGCTGATGCGCGAGCACGGCGTCCGGATCGACTCCGGCACCGCGGCGGCGATCCCTGACGCGAACGACGTGCTGTTCGCAGCCTCGGTGCCTGCCGTGGAGGACGGCAACACGCCCGCGCCCGATCCGTCCGCCCTCGATCGCCTGGACTTCACGACTCTGCCCGACCTGCGCGAGCCGCTGTGGCGCGTTCTGCCTGCCAGCCCGGTCTTCTTCCGCGGGGGCGACTTCCGCGCGGTCGCGCAGCGCGTGATCGCACGCGTGGCGAAGCACGCGCGTCAGATCCTCGACACCCCGCCGCCGGCGGACGAGCGCGCACCGCTCCCGCAAGGCCGCCTGCAACTCGTCGCCGACACGCAGGGACGGCTCGCGGTCACGGGCGTGCATCGCATGGACGACGCCCTGGACGGCTGGCCCGCACTGCTGACGGCCCTGGGCGAAGTGGCCCCCGCGCGGCTGCCGGACCTGCCGGGCGAGCTCGCCGCGCTGCACACGATGCGCCTGCTCGCGCTCCACCTTCTCACCCGGGGGGCCGTCGTGCCGCGGCTGTTCCGGATCGATGCCGACACGGTCGCCCTGCGCTGGTACCCCGCGGAACTCGACGCCACGGTCCGCGCCATGGTGGCCGCGGCGGCGCGCGCGTTGTCGCCAACGCTCGTGCTGAAGCAGGCGGGGCGCCGGAAGGAAGCGCTCCCCCCGGAGGTGCAGGGCCGCCTGTTGCTGTCGGCGTTGCTCGACCACTTCGTGGTCGCCGCAGACGGTACTGCCACCGAGAAGGCGGCTGCCGACAAGGTCGCGCTCCTGTTCTTCCAGTCCGGACGCGCCCGCTTCGACGGCCCGGGCGAGGCCGCTGTCGCGGTCGGCATCCACGCGTGGCTTGCCCGCCTGCACCTGGCCGCCCGCGAGCACGTCCCGGTGCTGCGCCTGCAGGAGCAGGAGGGCGGCGAGGGCTTCGCGCTGTCGCTCGCCGTGGGCGAGGGTGCCGGCTCGGTCACGGCGCCCACGCCGCTGTCCCGGGTGCTGACGGAGACGGCCTGGAGCGATCGTCGCGCCGAGGTACTCGCCACCGTGGCGATGCTGGCCGAATTCCATCCGCCGCTGAACGACTACCTGCGCCAAGGCGCCCGCGAGCCCCTCGTCGTGGAACCCGAAGCGCTGCCTACCCTGCTCTTCGACACGCTGCCGGCCCTGCGCCTGATGGGCATCCGCACGCTGCTCGCGCGCTCGCTGGACCGGCTGCTCAGGCCCCGCGTGTCGATGCAGCTCAAGGCGAAGGGCGGGGGCGCCTCGGGCCTGCTGGACACCGCCGGCCTGCTCTCCTTCGACTGGAAGGTATCGCTGGGCGACGAGCGGATCACCCCCGCGGAGTTCGAACGCCTGCTCGGGCGCACCACCGGGATCGTCAAGTTCCGTGGCCAGTACGTCTACCTCGACCCGGCGGAAGTCGAGCAACTGCGGGCACGCCTGACCCGCCCGTCGCAGCTCTCCGGCGCCGAACTGCTGCGCGTCGCGCTGGCGGGCGAGATCGATGGCACCCCGGTCGGCCTGGGCAAGACGGCCGAGAAGGTGCTGAAGGCGCTCACCACCACGGCCGACGTGCCGCTGCCGAAGGGACTCCAGGCCACGCTGCGGCCCTACCAGGAGCGCGGCTACGCCTGGCTCTGGCGCAATGCCCGCATGGGCCTCGGAAGCGTCATCGCCGACGACATGGGTCTCGGCAAGACGCTGCAGGTGATCGCGCTGCTGCAACGCCTCAAGGAGGACGGTGCCCTCGACGAGGGCCGCGCACTCGTGGTCGTGCCGACCAGCCTGCTGACCAACTGGCAGAAGGAGATCGAGCGCTTCGCGCCCTCGCTGCGGGTGGACGTCTTCCATGGCGCGAAGCGCGAGCTGGCCGCCAAGCGCCCCGACGTGCTGCTCTCCACGTACGGCGTCGTGCGCCGCGAGGCAGAGCTGCTCAAGGGCATGCGCTGGCGACTGATGGTGATCGACGAGGCGCAGAACATCAAGAACGCGGCAGCCGCGCAGTCGAGGGTCATCAAGAGCATCCCGGCCGGCGGCTACGTCGCGATGAGCGGCACCCCGGTGGAGAACCAGCTCTCGGAGTACTGGTCGATCATGGATTTCGCGCAGCGCGGCTACCTGGGCGGGCCGACGCACTTCGCGCGCGAGTACGCCACGCCGATCCAGGTGCACCGCGACGCCGCGGCCGCCGAGCGGCTGCGCAAGGTGATGGCGCCCTTCGTGCTGCGCAGGCTGAAGTCGGACAGGTCGATCATCAGCGACCTGCCGGACAAGGTGGAGCAGGACCAGTTCTGCACGCTCACCCGCCCGCAGACGGCGCTGTACGAATCGGTGGTGCGCGAGGGGCTGGCCAGCATCGCGGGCGAGTCCGACACCTTCCAGCGGCAGGGACTCGTGCTGCAGATGATCCTGGCGCTCAAGCAGGTCTGCAACCATCCGGCACACTACCTGAAGCTGGGCGCCGCCGATCCCGGCGAGTCGGGCAAGGCGGAGCGGCTACTGGACCTGCTCGAGGAGATCCACGCCGCGCAGGAGAAGGCCCTGGTCTTCACGCAGTTCCGCGAGATGGGCGAGTTGCTCCGTGCCATGCTGCGCGAGCGCCTCGGACACGAGCCGATGTTCCTGCACGGCGGCGTCGCGCGCTCGAAACGAGACCAGATGGTGGAGCGTTTCCAGAACGAACGCACCGACCGCGTCTTCCTGCTGTCGCTGAAGGCCGGCGGCACGGGGCTGAACCTGACCGCCGCGAATCACGTCGTGCACTTCGACCTGTGGTGGAACCCGGCGGTCGAGGCCCAGGCCACGGACCGTGCCTATCGCATCGGTCAGCAGCGGCGCGTGCAGGTCCATCGCTTCATCACGCGCGGCACGTTCGAGGAGCGGATCAACGCGATGATCCGCTCCAAGCGCGAGCTGGCCGACATGACGGTGGGGAGCGGCGAGACGTGGATCGGGCAGCTGCCACCCGAACAGCTCCGCGACCTGTTCCGCCTGGCATGAAGAGGCGCCCACGACGCGCGGATTGACGCGGCCGGAGACCGCTCTCAAAATCCGCCCCCTCCCGACGCCACCGAACACGCGCCATGTCCGCCTCCCCTGCTTCCGCCGACTACTGCGCGATCGACTTCGGCACGTCCAACTCCGCGGTGGCGGTGCCGCGGGCGGGCGGCATGGCGCTCGTGCCGCTGGAGCCCGCCTTCGGCGAGCGCGCCAGCACCATGCCCACCGCGGTGTTCTACCTCGCGGAAGGGCCGGACCTGCAGAACCTGCCGCGCCTGTACGGCCGCGCCGCCGTGCAGGCCTACGTCGAGGGCCACGACGGCCGCCTGATGCGCTCGATGAAGAGCGTGCTGGGCTCGGCGCTGATGGAGCAGCACACCGACGTCGGCGCGGGGCGCTCGGTCGCCTTCGGCGACGTCATCGCGAGCTACCTCCTGCACCTGAAGAGGGCGGCCGAGGCGCACGCCGGGCATCCGATCGCGCGCGCCGTGCTCGGCCGCCCGGTGTTCTTCGTCGACGAGGACGCGACGCGCGACGCCGCCGCGCAGGCCGCGCTGGAGCAGGCCGCGCACGCCGTCGGCTTCGAGGAGGTGCGCTTCCAGTTCGAGCCGATCGCCGCCGCCTTCCACTACGAGGCCCAGGCGGAGCGCGAGCAGACCGTACTGGTGGCCGACATCGGCGGCGGCACCTCCGACTTCTCGGTCGTGCGCGTCGGCCCCGAGCGGCGGCGCCACGCCGACCGGCGCGGCGACATCCTCGCCAGCCACGGCGTGCACGTCGCCGGCACCGACTTCGACCGCCGCGTCGAGCTCGCGCGGATCCTGCCCGTCCTCGGCTACGGCGCCTACGGCCCGTCGCGCGCCGGCCGCGCGCCGCTGGAGGTGCCGAGCCGCATCTACTTCGACCTCGCGACCTGGCACCTGATCAACACCGTCTACCGGCCGCAGCGGCTGATGGAGATCGCCGCCATGCGCGACGACTACGCGGATCCGCGCCACCACGCGCGCCTGATGACCGTGCTGCGCGAGCGCCTCGGCCACGCGCTGGCCGGCCTGGCCGAGGACGCGAAGATCGCCGTGGCCCAGGGCGGCACCCACGCGGTCGACCTGTTCGAGGTGGAGCGCGGGCTGGCGGTCGACGTGAACGAGGCGCAGGCGGTCGAGGCGATCAACCACGACCTCGAGCGCATCGTGCACGCCGCGCGCGAGACCGCGCTGCTGGCGGGGCTCCACGCCGACGGGGTCGACGCGCTGTACTTCACCGGCGGCTCCACCGGACTGCGCCTGCTGGCCGAGCGTCTCGCGCAGGCCTTCCCGCAGGCGCGCGCTGTCCATGGCGACCGCTTCGCCAGCGTGG
>Ga0209051_1001972_pt1 | contig 15771 bp, 13 predicted proteins | sample AraplaCvi_mMS_r2_2_FD_184286 | JGI IMG/M metagenome (GOLD analysis project Ga0209051, IMG submission 184286) | Arabidopsis root microbial communities from North Carolina, USA - plate scrape MF_Cvi_mMS_r2 (SPAdes) (version 2) | ecosystem: Host-associated > Plants > Roots > Endosphere | place...
CGGAACGACGTTGGCGACCTTGAGGCGGGGCTGGACCCGCCCATAGGCGTTCTTCACATCAGGCTCCAGATTGTCGTCGACGACAGCGGGCGTGATGTTGTCAAGGCAAGCGGTGATATGGGCGGTGATCGCGTTCATGAGCGACAGGGAGACGCCCGGCCGTTTCATGATGCCGATCTGGACCGGGGGGAGGGCAGGGAAGCCATCCGCCTGGCTCAGCACCTTCATCCCCGTGCGCAGCGCCGATTCCGGCATGACGGAAACGGCCATGCCAGCGAGGACCGCGGCTGCAACGACCGTGCACGACCAGCTGGTGAACAGAATTTGATGTTCGCGGCCGACAGCATCGAGTGCTGAGCAGGCAAGCTGACGCCACTGGCAGTCGCGACGCCCGACGGCAAGCGGCACCGGCGCATCGTCACGGATAGGATGGTTCGCCGAGCCGACCCAGCAGAGGGGTTCGGTTCGCACGACGTCCGACATGCGCTCGCGCGGATTATGCGTCACCAGCGCGATATCGAGTTCGCCGCGATGCATGCGCTCGGCGAGGTCCACCGAAGGCTCGCAGACGATATAGAGTTCGACGTTCGGATGCGTCTTGGCGAAGCGGCCAATGATCTCCGGCATGTAGCGGTCGGCATAGTCATCGGGCGTGCCGATGCGCAGCGTACCCTCGAGACGGTTGTCGTCGAAGGCGGCGATCGCCTCGTTGTTGAGGCGGATCATGCGTCGAGCATAGTTCAAGAGCTTTTCGCCCTCGGCGGTCAGGCGGTTGCCGCGGCCGTCCTTGATGAAGAGCTGCTTGCCGATGCGCTCTTCAAGCCGTCGCATCTGCATGGAAACGGCCGATTGCGTCTTGTAGACCCTGTCGGCAGCCTTGGTGAAGCTGCCGGAATCCACGATTGCGATGAAAGTCTGCAACTGATCGATATCAAGAGGCGCTGACATGATCTCACCCATAAAGTTCTCTGATGGTAATCATTAGAAACATTCGTTGGACTGATCAATAGGTGTTTGGCATCTTCGGGATGCAAATCAAGCAAAGTGAAGGACAGACATCCTGCCTGTCCGAACCGATTTCAACCGATGCCTTCCCGCTCGACCTCGCGGGAGGGGTGGGTTGTTGCGCGCCTATGAAAGGATCGTCCCATGCGCACGACAGACCGGATACTCGAACTCGACTGCAGCCCGACCTCGCTGACGTTTGTTCAGCGCGTCGCACATGGCTTTGCAACGCTGTCATCCGTACTGCGCGTGTTCCGCAATCGTATGGAGATCAACCGGCTGCACGAGCTCGATGACAATCAATTGAAGGATATCGGCCTTTCAAGGACCGATCTCACTTCCGCGTTCCTGGCGTCCACCTTCTTTGAAGATCCGTCGGAACACCTGACCCGCTCCGCGAGCGTTCGCGGACGTAAGTCGCTCTTCCGGTCCCGAAAGGATTAAGGCCGGCCCAGTTTTTCCCCGCAGGGTGATAGCCAATAGCCCTGCCTCTTGCCCGGTGCCGGCCTCCCAGCCGTCTCCGGGTTTTTTTATGCTTTGGGGGGAGTGGGGGGCGCCTTGGGCATATAGGTCTCGAAGATCGCTTCCATGCTTTTCTGGTAGTTCTTCTGGACCTCGAGTCCGCTATCGAACATGTTGTTCAGCATGTCCATGTAGTTTTCGGCTTCAGCCTTTGCCTGCTCCTTCGGCGCTTCGGCTGGTTTCGGTTCCACCGGCTTTCCGAGCGAGCCCATCATTTCCTGAAACGCCTTTGCGAAAGGATTGTCGAAAAACGGGTTGGTGACGGCCTTTTGGGCCTCTGGCTTCTGCATGCCGAACATCAGCTGCATCGCCTGCGTGAAAGGGTTGTCGAAGATGCTGGGCTCGGGTGCCGGCGCCTGCTTCGGCGCAAAGCCGGTGCTTTCAAGCCATTTCTGAATGCTCTCACCCATCGCCGTGTTGACGAACGGATTGACTGGCGCCGTCATCTGTCCCATCGACTGTTTGAAGAGGCCCCCCATGAGCGTATCGGCCATGACAGGCAGCATCTGCTTGTAGATCTCCTGTCCGATGCCGGTCATCTGGGCCGCCTGCGCCGCGACGGCCCGCGAGACTTCCTTGGAACCGAACAGCTGTGCGAGGATGTTGTTGCCGTCCGAGATCCCTTGCGGCGTAAAGGCCTTGCTCATGTCCTCGAAATATTTGGTGTAGTTCCCGGAGGCGACCGCCTGCATCAACCCCATGAAGTCGTAAGGGTTGCTGGTGCTTCGCTTCAGGCCGGCGGAAAATGCCGGCATGAGCGCCGCCATCGCCTTGGCGGTCTGCTCCTGAGCCAGATTGAACTGCTTGGAGACCGCATCCATCGCCGCGCCGTTCTGGGCCTGCATCATCATGTCGAAGAGTGGCAGCATGGTAATCCCCTTCCCGGTTTCGCAACGCGTAATTGCGTCACTATAGCCGGAAAAAGGAATGCGCAAACCCCTTTTTGTAGAAGGGCTTAGTATTGATATTCTTCGAAGACCGGTTCAACCGACCCGTTCCAGCGGCCGTGATAGAGCGCCAGCAGGTCCTCGGCCAACGTCGCCTTCTTGGCCATGACTTCGTCGAGCGGTGCAAGGAAGATGGTTTCGTCCTGGCCTTCCTTGTTGAGCTTGTTGCGCGCCCTTAGACCCGCCTTCGAAACGGCGATCACTTCGCGCGCGGTTTCATAGAGTTCATGCCCGCGGAACTTTGCCTTTAGGCCCTGAGAAGGGACGGCATCACGCAAGGCGTTGACCTCGTCGAATGTCCAGTCCTTGGTCAGCATATCGGCGTCTTCGAGCGCCGCGTCATCGTAGAGAAGGCCGACCCAGAAGGCCGGCAACCCACAGATGCGCCGCCAAGGCCCGCCATCCGCACCGCGCATCTCGAGGAAGCGCTTCAGGCGCACGTCGGGGAAAAGCGTCGAAAGATGGTTCGTCCAGTCCCCCATGGTCGGCTCCCATGCGGCGACTTCGCCCTTCAGCGCGCCGTTCATGAACTGCCGGAAGGTGACGTGGGTACAGTCGTGGTAGTGCCCGTCGCGCACGATGAAATACATCGGAACATCGAGGGCCCATTCGACATAGTCATGGAAGCCGAAATCGTCGCGGAACGTGAAGTCCAACAGACCGGAGCGATTGTTGTCGGTGTCGCGCCAGATGTCGCCACGCCAAGAGAGCAAGCCGTTGAGCTTGCCTTCGGTAAAGGGCGATGAGGCAAAGAGGGCGGTTGCCAGAGACTGCAGCTTCATCGAAACGCGCATCTTCTTGCGCATGTCGGCTTCCGAAGAGAAGTCGAGGTTCACCTGGATCGTGCAGGTGCGATACATCATGTCGAGACCCTTGGATCCGACCTTCGGCATGTAGCGGGTCATGATCTCGTAGCGGGATTTCGGCATGACCGGCGTCTCGGCCAGCGTCCACTTGGGGCTGCCGCCGATACCGAGGAAGCGGATGCCCATCGGTTCTGCGATCTCGCGCAGCGTGGCCAGGTGAGTATTCGATTCCTTGCAGGTCTCGTGGATCGTTTCCAGTGGTGCGCCGGACAGTTCGAACTGGCCGCCTGGCTCGATCGAGATGGCGCCCATTCCCGTCGGTTCGCCAAGGCCGATGATGTTGTCGCCATCCATGATCGGATCCCAGCCTGACTTTTGCTGCAGTCCTTTCAAGAGCGCCGAAATGCTGGCCTCGCCGAAGTACGGCACGGGGCTGTTGTCGGCACGAAAGAAGGCGAACTTCTCATGCTCGGTGCCGATGCGGAATTTTTCTTCAGGCTTGCTTCCCGCAGCAAGATAATCGGTCAGCTCCTGAACCGAAGAGAGTGGCGTCTGGTCGGTGGTATCGCGAGCCATTCAAGTCTACCTGCAATGGGAGAGCGCCTGGGAAAACCCGGGCAATTGGAAGGGTGATTAGGACCGCTCCCACGTATGTTGCAAGTGAAATTGTTTCAACGGTCCATCAAAAAAATAGCAGCATATTTCGGCCGCGACCGATCCTAAGGTTAATTCCAGTCGCCAATCGACGCCTGAATGACCGCCATGGCAGCCACCGCCGCCGTATCCGCCCTGAGGATCCGCGGCCCGAGCGGGATCGCGGTGACGAAATCGAGGCTGCGCAGCCGCGCGCGTTCCTCCTCGGAAAAGCCGCCCTCCGGGCCGACGAGGAGCGCCAGCTTTCGCTCGCTGATTTGAGACAGGAGTGGCAGCGGGTTCTGTCCTGCATCGCCCTCGTCGCAATAGATGATGCGGCGGTCGCTCGGCCAAGTATCCAAGAGGTCGAACAACCTCACCGGCGCGGCAACATCAGGGACGGCAAGGATACTGCATTGCTCCGCCGCCTCGATGACGTTTGCCCTGAGCTTGTCGAGATTGGTGATTTTGCCTTGTACATGCTGCGTCATCACCGGTCGCAGTGTGCCGGCACCCATCTCGACGGCCTTCTGCACCAGATAGTCCAGTCGTCCGACTTTCAGTGGCGCAAAGAGATAGATCAGGTTGGAAGGCGCAGGCTGAGGTCGCGTCTGTTCTTCTGCGACCAGTGCGATTCGCTTCCGCGCCGGAAAGGTCAGGCGCGCCTTCCACTCGCCGTCGCGACCATTGAAAATGAGCAACTCGGCGCCTTCGGCCATCCGCAGCACGTTGGCGAGGTAGTTGAATTGATCTGCCGTTGCCTCCACCGTCGCTCCGGCAGCAAGAGGTGCATCCACGAACAGCCGTTGCATCCGGAAATTGGCGCGCATCGAAAGGTCCTGCTCAAACAAAGAGCGCGAACATAACCCAATAGATCATGGCTGCAAGCGCTGCGGAGGCCGGAACGGTGATGATCCAGGCAGCGATGATCGTCATGAAATGCGAACGGCGAACGAGATAGCGACGGCGAACCTCATGTGTGTTCGGATCTTCGGGCTCGTCGGTCGCGAAGCTTTCGGCCTTCCGGCGCATGTATGCGATGCGGCGCTTCGAATGCCGGGTGTACCACTCGCGGAAGAAGCCGACGCCGAACACGGAGCCGACCGCGATATGCGTCGTGCTGACGGGCATACCGAGCCATGAGGCGACGATAACGGTGAAGGCCGTCGACAGCGCCACGCAATAGGCCCGCATGGGGTTGAGCTTGGTGATCTGCTCACCGACCAGACGGATCAGGCGCGGCCCGAAGAGCAACAGACCGATGGAGATGCCGAGAGCGCCAATCAGAAGCACCCAGATCGGCGGCTTCCCATGCGTACCCTCAGGGGACGCACCGACCGCGCGCACGATTGCTGATAGCGGGCCGACGGCGTTCGACACATCGTTGGCACCATGCGCAAAGGAGAGCAAGGCGGCCGAGCCAATCAAGGGGATTTGGAAAAGGACGCGCAGCGAGCTGTTGCGGTTTTCAAGCCCAACCGACTGTCTGCGGACGAACGATCGTGCTGCGAGCCACCCGACGATCCCGGCGCCGAACCCGAAAAGGATGATGGTGAGCGGGGTGAACTCATTGGTCGCTTCGAGCTGCAGGGCCATGTACGACGTGAAGCCACCGATCATCATGGCAATCAGCACAGGCACCCAACTCCGCGCCGCCGCGATCTTGTCATCGCGGTAGATAATAAGGGTTTTCACCATAAAGAGCAGGCCGGCTGCTATCACCCCTCCAAGCAGAGGGGACGTCACCCAGGCCGAGGTGATCTCGATCATCACCCGCCAGTTCACTGGCGCCGGACCGACCGCACCGACGCCGGCTCCAATCACCGCGCCGACGATCGCATGCGTGGTCGAGACCGGCGCATTCATCCAGGTCGCAAGGTTGATCCACAAGGCGGCGGCCATTAGTGCCGCCATCATGATCCAGCCAAGCGTCCCGGGAGGCACCTGCACAGTATCGACGATACTTGAAGAGATGGTCTTGACGACCTCGCCGCCGGCAATTGTCGCTCCAAGAATCTCGAAGATGGCGGCGATGACGAGCGCTTGCGCCATCGTCATCGCACGCGCGCCCACCGCTGCGCCGACGTTGTTGGTGACGTCGTTCGCGCCGATGTTCATGGCCATGTAAGCGGCGAGCGCCGCGGCGGCGATTACGAGGACGGCGCCGGGCCGGTCAAAGACATAGACGCCGGCAAAAAGCATCGCGAGCCCGAGAAAGACCAGCGCGATGCCTGGTGCCACCAGCTTTCGCGACACGAACTTCGTGGCGTCCTCGACATGCGTAAGCTTGTCGAGATCCTTGTCGAGCGTTCGTTTCGTGAGGACGGCTGGTCGTTCGGGCATGCTATTCCTTGGCGTTCATTCCTGCTTTAACGTTGCCAAGTTTAGCAGTGCAAGATGGCAGTATTCACTCCGCCGGAATTTGTTTTGGCACACTTGCCGCGAATTGGTCCTGCATGCGGCGCTTGAAAAGCAGAAAAATCTCCCGAAGCTCCGGTTCGTGGACGCACGTCGCGGCTTCGTCGCAGGAAACCCACTCGGTCTTGCGCTCGCCTTTCTCTTTGAAATTCTTGGCGATGCTAGCGACTTCGAGGGCGTAGACCTGAACCCTGCAGGTTACGCTAAGGCCGTTCTTCAAGACCTTGGGATAGGAATAGGTGCCGAGGATTTCACTCTCGACCGTCCCGCGCACGCCGGCTTCCTCATAGGCCTCGCGGGCCGCGACCTCGTAGGCGGTACGTCCGTCCATCGGCCAGCCTTTGGGGATGACCCAGCGGCCAGTGTCGCGGCTCGTTAGCAGCAGGACCTCGATCTCGCCTGTCTTCTTCTTCACCCGATAGCAAAGCGCAGCATATTGTTGACGCGGTGGGCGTCTGAACATCAGCTGTACGTCAGAAGCGAGACGGGCGAGGAGAGTCAACGGTCGGGTCACCTTTTATTTTAGTTCCTTCGATCAGCTATATTAGTATCCAATGGAAAGCTTGCGCGATCCATACGTCTTTCAAGTTTTCCAGCGGGATTTGATACTTATCAATAAGGCAGCTTCCGCTTCGCTACGGTTCGGAAAATCCGCCAAATACTATCCTGATTCCGCCATTGCACAGGTGTTCAATGTGCACCCGTCTTGCATTCGGATCAACGACGGGGTCATGTCATACACTGTTATGTCAATACTATGGTAACTATGCGTCTTCCTCCTCTAAAAGCAGTCCGTGCCTTCGAAGCCGTTTGCCGTCACGGAAGCATTCTCGGCGCTGCCGCCGAGCTTGGGGTGGTCCGGGGCGCGGTGCGCCAGCAGATCTCAATTCTGGAAAACTACTTCGGCGAGAAACTATTCGAACGCGACGGGAGAAAATTGGCTGCAACCACGAAAGCTGTACAGTTCGCGGAGGCCTCCAATGCCGCACTTGCGACGCTGGAACGCGCCGCTGCAGATTTTGTCGGTGCGGGGCATCGCCGCATCCGCTTGGGCGTACCTTCCGCCTTTGCCATATGGTGGCTGATGCCACGGCTTGCAAACATGCAGGATGCGCTTGGCGTCGTCGATGTCGATATCGTGCCGATGACGGTCGTCGAGCCGTTGGCGCTGCATCCTGAACTCGATGCGGTCATTATGGGCGCCGAATACCGGCCGGCGGTAGGAGTGACGGCGGTCAAGTTCATGGAGGACGAATTTGGGCCCGTCGCGACGCCCGAACTTGCAGACAGGATCGAGAGAGATCCTCGGCTGATGGCGGAGGTCACGGCTCTTTTCAGCCGCACTGCGCCAACCCTTTGGCAGGAGTGGTTTGCAGAGAGCGGTACACAGGCAGTGACGTTTCGGCGCAAGCAGGAGTTTGAAGATCTGCTTCTGGCAATCGGGGCGGCCCGATCAGGAATCGGTGTCGTTCTCGCGCCACGCGCAGCCATCGAGGATGATTTGCAGCGCAAAGTGCTTGTGGCACCCTACGGCTTCGTTCGCCGATCGGCCGGCTATAGTCTGTCATGTCGCAATGCCGACGCGAAGAAGCCCGCGTTCTCCGCACTTCGAGATTGGTTGGTCCGGTTGGGCGCGGCAACCCAATAGGGCAGATTTTCTGCCCTATTGCGAAGAATTATCTCCATGGCCGAAAAGCGTGGCCGGGTCTAACACTGCATTAGCAGCAGAAGGACACCGGATATGCAGAGAGACGCAACCCGCATCGAATGGATCGGCAACAGCTGCCGATTGCTCAAGGCAACGGCGGCGGAATTCGAGAAAACCCAACCGTTCGCCGGTCTGACCATCGGCACCGGCATCCATCTGGAGCCGAAGACCGTAGCGCTGCTGATGACACTCAAGGCCGGTGGCGCACGGCTCGTCTGCACCGGAAACCTGAACAGCACGCAGCCTTCGACCGTCGAGTTTCTTCGTTCGCAAGAGATCACCGTGTTTGCGACCCAGACGACGGACCCGGTCGCGCATCACAAGAGCCTCGAGGCGGTTGTTGCGGAAAGGCCGGATCTGCTGCTCGACAACGGCGGCGACCTTTTTGCGATCGCGGCCGAGGCTCCTTACGCTGGCCTTCTCGGGGGGACGGAGGAGACGACGTCCGGCCGCACACGCCTGCTGCCGATGCGGGAAAAATTGAATATGCCGATCCTGGTCATCAACGACAGCCCGATCAAGCAGTTCGCCGAAAACAAGCATGCCGTCGGCCAGAGCCTGTTCGAAAGCTACATGCGCTTCACCAATCGCTCGACCAACGGCAAGCGTGTGACGGTTTTCGGCTACGGCGCCTGCGGCAAAGGCACTGCAGCCTGCTTCCGCAATGCGTTTTCAACCGTCAGCGTCGTTGATATCGATCCAGTGACTGCGTTAGAGGCGCACCTCGACGGCTTCTCCACGCCGCTGCGCAACGAGGCGATTGCCTCAGCCGACGTGCTTGTCACCGTTACCGGCTTTCCCGCGATCGTCACCGCCGCCGACCTCCCGCTGATCAAGGATGGCGCGATCCTGATGAATGGTGGACATTTTCCGCATGAGATCGATGTTGCGGCGTTTCGACAGCACCCCGAAGTCGTCCGGATCGATCGCTACGAGGCGGACCATATCGAGACCTTGCACCTGAGGGATGGCCGCTCTTTCCATATTCTTGGCGGCGGGCATATGGCAAACCTTGCCGGCCCCCGGCCGCTCGGCAATTCCGTCGAATCGATGGATCTTGGTTTTACGCTGCAGGCGCGCTGCCTTGAGCGTGTCGCCAGGCGCGAAGTCGGCGCCGAGAGCTGCATCGTCCCGGTGCCGAGGGATATCGACGCGATGGTGGCAAGCGCCTATCTCGATCTGGCGCGTTAAGGAGAGGGCGCGGCGCGCGCCCTTCAAACTTTAGGCGATCTCAACCACCAGCTTGCCGTTTGCCTGACGGCTTTCGATTAGAGCATGGGCTTCCGCGACATCGGAAAGTCCGAAGCGACGCGCGTCCAGCCTTGGCATCAGCTTTCCGGCCTCGACGAGTTTGCCGACCTCACGCAGGATCTTGCCGTGGTGGCTTCGACCTTCGCCGGTCAGAAGCGGCAGCAGCGTAAACACTCCCGAATAGGTTGCCGCTTTGAACGACAGCGGGGCAAGCGCGGGTGTTCCCCATCCGAGCGCGCTGACGACGTGACCGAAGCGGCCGATCGCCTGGAAGGCAGTGTCAAGGCTGGCGCCGCCGACCGTATCGTAGACGATGTCGAAGCCTTTGCCCCCCGCGTGATTGACGACATAGTCCGTCACGGTCTCCACCCGGTAGTCGATCGGCGTTGCTCCGAGGCTTCCGAGGTAGTCAGCCTTGGCGGCACCGTCGACGGCAAATACATCGGCACCTACGGCTTTTGCGATCTGTACGGCAATGTGCCCGACGCCGCCGCCGGCGCCGAGGACAAGAACCTGCTGACCATCGCGGACATTGGTGCGATCGACCAGGCCCTCCCAGGCGGTAATGGCGATCAGCGGCAGCGCTGCTGCCTCCCGCATCGAGAGATTGTGGGGCTTCGGCGCGAGCAGCCTGGCGTCAACCGCCGCGAATTCAGCCAGCGAGCCTTGGATGCCGCCGACGCCACCTGTCATGCCGTAAACCTCGTCGCCACGGCGGAACTCGGTGACGCCGGGACCTACCTGCTCGACGACGCCGGCCAGATCAATGCCAAGAACGGCGGGAAACGGATGCCGCGCATGGGCGGCATTGCCGGCACGGATCTTGGTGTCCAAAGGATTGACGCCGCTCGCCTTGATCCGAACCAAAATCTCACCCTCGCGTGGCGTCGGTTCGGCGATCTCGGCCAAGCGGAAATCGGCGTTCGGCGCCTCGATCAGAAGCGCCTTCATCGTTGTGGACTGAGACATGCAACTCTCCGTTCGTTTGAATTGCCCGGAGAATGCGCCGTTGATGTGCGAATGGAAATGAAAGAGAATGCACGATGTCCATGCACTTTTGTTTGGGAGCCGCATTGTGGAATGGAGCGATCTCAAGCTGTTTCTGGCGATCGCCCGCCATGGAACTCTCGGCGCTGCCGCCCGCAGCCTCGGCCTGACGCAGCCGACGATGGGGCGTCGCCTTCGCGCTCTGGAAGTTTCGCTCGGCCAGACGCTGTTTCAGCGGACAGCCGACGGCTTTGTGCTGACGGACGAGGGCACGGCCGTCTTCACGCACGCCGAACGGATGGAAGAGGAAGCGCTGGCTCTCGAACGTGAACTCGCCGGACAAAGCCGGCAGTTGAGCGGCTTCCTACGCCTGTCGTCGTGGGAGTGGTTCGGTGCACATGTGCTTGCGCCGGTGCTTGCGGAATTCTCGCTGCGCCATCCGAAGATCATCGTCGAATTGCTGACCGATAGCCGCCTGCTCAGCCTCTCCCGTCGCGAGGCGGACGTCGTCGTTCGGATCGCGCCCTTCACCGAGCCTGATGCAATATCGCGCAAGCTGCTGCATATCGAGTACCAGCTCTATACGCGCCGGGGCGCAGGGCATCCGAAGGCAGGGGATGGCGCAGGCGCGCGTCTGGTCACGATGGACGAAGCCTTCGGCGGCATGCCCGATGTGGCGTGGTTGAGGCGTCTTTTGCCGAAGGCCGAGATCGCCATGCGCAGCAACAACCGCGATGTGCAGGCGACGCTGTGCAGGAATGGCGCGGGGCTCGCCGTCCTGCCGCGCCCCCTCGGCGATGCGATCGCTGACATCGAGCCGGTCGATCTCGGCGAAGCCCCGCCTGGGCGCGACACCTGGATCGGCTATCACCGGGACATGAAACGGCAGGCCCGCCTGCGGGCACTCCTCGATCTCGTCATAGAGAGGCTGGCGAGTTGACCAGTGAAAGCTCTAGCGTTCCCAATAGGGGACCGGGCCGTAGACCTCGGCGAGATAGTCGATGAACAGCCGCACCTTGGCCGGCAGGAATTGACGGCTTGGGTAGACTGCCGACAGCGTCACGCTGCGCGACCCCTCATAGGCAGGGAGAATGTGCACCAGCCGACCATCCTTCAACTCGCGGCTGATGTCCCAAGTGGAGCGCAGCGCAATGCCGAGCCCAGATATCACGGCCTCACGCACGACCTCGCTGGAGTTCGTCACAAGCATCCCTTCCGGCCGGAGTGAAAGCGGGCCCTCAGGCCCTTCCAGTCGCCAGGCATCGTTGTTGTGAGCAGGCAGACAGCGGTGCTGCTTCAGGTCTTCGATCGTTTCCGGTGTGCCCTTGGCGGAAAGATAATCGGGGGAGGCGCAAAGCAGGCGCCTGACCGACGCGAGTCGCCGCGCGACGAGGCTCGAATCCGTCAGTTCCGCAATCCGGATAGCAAGGTCAAAGCCTTCACCGACAATGTCCGTGAACTCGTCGCTGAGCACCAGATTGATCGCAAGCCCGCTATGCATGTCCATGAAGGACTTCAGGTGCGGGGCGACATGCGTGCGCCCGAAGGAGGTCGGCGCCGTCACCTTCAGCGTTCCCTGCATCTGCGCCGAGCGCCCGGAGATGTAGTATTCCGCCTCCTCGATCCCGGCGAGAATGCCGAGGACGCGATCGTAAAAGCCCTGGCCAGCTTCCGTCAGCGAGATTTGCCGCGTCGTGCGCTGCAAAAGCCGCGTGCCCAGCCGATCTTCCAGCCGTTTGATGCGTTTGGAGACTACGGCCGGTGAGAAACCGAGCGCCCTGCCGGCCAGCGACATGCTCCCGGTCGAAACGACTTTTGCGAAAATTTCAAGGTCACCCAGATTGGTCATACGCTTAGATTGTTTGTCCTTTTGGAATAAGTGCTTAGCATTTGCGCCATAATCGGGAAAGTGTTAAGCCCGATCGAGCCGGCAGCGCGGAGGATGCGCCGGGTTTTCGCTGCCGCCGGCGAAGGGAGGGAGCCATGTCCGACACCATTTCGTTTCTCGCCCCGCGTGCCGACGTGCTTGCTCGCCGCCGGCAGATTGTTGCCGATCTCATCGACCTGCTGCCGCCGGAATGCTTGGTTCATGAGGCGCGTGAACTGATGCCGTTCGAGACCGATGCCTTCGTTTCCTACCGCCGCATGCCGCTTGCGGTTGCCTTGCCGCGGACAACCGCGGAAGTGGCCGCCGTGATGAAATACTATCATCGCTACGGCGTCCCTGTGGTGCCGCGCGGCGCCGGAACGTCACTCTCCGGAGGAGCGATCCCGCAGGAGGATGCGGTCGTCGTCTGCGTCTCAAAGATGAACCGCATCCTCGAGATCGATCTTCCCAATCGCGTGGCGGTTGTCGAAGCCGGCGTGACCAACCTAAATATCTCGGAATCCGTCTCGGCGGATGGTTTCTTCTATGCGCCCGATCCCAGCTCGCAGCTGGCCTGCACGATCGGCGGCAATATCGGCATGAATTCGGGCGGCGCGCACTGTCTGAAATACGGGGTTACGACCAATAACCTGCTCGGCGTCAAGATGGTGATGACCGACGGCACTGTCATCGATCTCGGTGGCAAGGCGTTAGATGCGGCAGGCTACGATCTGCTCGGCCTCGTCTGCGGACACGAGGGCCAGCTGGGGATCGTCACCGAAGCGACGGTCCGCCTGATTGCCAAGCCCGAGGGCGCGCGGCCGGTCCTGTTCGGCTTCGATACCTCAGAAGAGGCAGGGTCCTGCGTCGCTGACATCATTGCATCAGGCATCATTCCGGTTGCCATCGAATTCATGGACAAGCCGGCGATCGAAATCTGTGAAGCCTTTGCCAAGGCCGGCTATCCCCTGGATGTCGGCGCGCTGTTGATCGTGGAGGTCGAGGGATCGGAAGCGGAAATGGACGACATGCTGAAGAGCATCGTCGAAATCGCCCACAGGCATGGCGTGAAGACCGTCCGCGAATGCCAGTCGGCAACCGAGGCGGCGCTGATCTGGAAGGGCCGGAAGTCGGCCTTCGGCGCCACCGGGCGCATCGCCGATTATATCTGCATGGACGGCACCGTGCCGCTCAGCCAGCTTTCCTACGTGCTGAAGAAAACCTCTGAAATCATCGATCGCCACGGGCTTCGCGTTGCCAACGTGTTCCATGCCGGTGATGGCAACATGCACCCCCTGATCCTCTTCAATGCCAACGATCCGGACGACGCAGCACGTGCGGAAGCCGCGGGCATGGAAATCCTGAAGCTGTGTGTCGATGCCGGCGGCTGCCTGACGGGCGAACATGGCGTCGGCATCGAAAAGCGAGACCTGATGCGGCATCAATATTCCGAGGCGGACCTGGCGCAGCAGATGGCGGCACGCGCCGCTTTCGATCCGGCCTGGCTCCTGAACCCGTCCAAGGTCTTCCCGCTCGAGGGACGTCCGGCCGCATGATCGACCTATTGCCTATGACGGATGACGAGGCTGCGGCAATCGTCCGCAGCCATGCACAGGCAGGCAAGCCGCTGGCGATCTGCGGCGGCAACACCCGTTCCGGTTTCGGAAATGCAGTCGCGGCGGAAAGTCGGTTGCGTTCGTCCAACCTGAGCGGCATCACGGCTTATAATCCCGGCGAGATGGTTTTGACTGCACGATCCGGAACGCCAATGTCCGAGATCGAAGCCGCACTCGCTGAGAACGGCCAGATGATGGCCTTCGAACCGATGGATCATCGGCCGGTCATGGGCACATCGGGCGAGCCGACCATCGGCGGCGTTTTTGCCGCCAACGTTTCGGGGCCGCGCCGTTTTGTGGCCGGGGCCGCACGCGACAGCCTGCTTGGCGTGAGCTTCATCAATGGCAAGGGCGAACTGATCAAGGCGGGCGGCCGCGTGATGAAGAACGTGACCGGACTGGATCTCGTCAAGCTGATGGCTGGCTCGCATGGAACGCTGGGGTTGCTGACGGAAGTGACCTTCCGGGTGCCGCCGCGACCGCGAACTGAAGCGACGATTGTCGTTTCCGGCCTCAACGATGCCGAAGCCGCCAGCGCCATGGCGGCGGCGATGGCCTTGCCAGTCGAGGTCTCCGGCGCCGCGCATCTGCCGATGACCGTATCCTGGAAATTTCTCGACAGCACGCTTTCGGGAGGCGAGGCGACCTGTCTGCGCATTGAAGGCCTGCCTGGCTCCGTTGACGCCCGCGCAGCCAAGCTCGTTGCGGCCATGCAAGCGTTCGGATCGGTCACGCGGCTGGAGCAAAACGAGAGCGTACGCCTTTGGAAAGACATCCGAGATGCCGCCCCTTATGCTGACGGCACGATGCGGCCCGTTTGGCGGGTTTCTGTCGCGCCAACCATCGGCCATCAGCTGGTCGCGGCCCTTCGCCTCGAAGCTGGCGTCGATGCATTCTACGACTGGCAGGGCGGGCTGATCTGGATGCGGATGGAGGCGGATGCCGATGCGGATCTCCTGCGCCGTTTCATCAAGGCGCTGGGCGGTGGCCACGCCACGCTGATGCGGGCGCCCGAACCACTGCGGGCATTGACGGCCGCCTTTCAGCCGCAGCAGGAGGCGGTGGCCTTGCTCTCGCAGCGACTGAAACTGAAATTCGATCCCGCCGGCATCTTCAATCCCGGGAAGATGGCAGGAGCCTGAAGGCAATGCAGACCAATTTTACGCCCGCCCAGCTTGCCGACCCTCATGTCGCCGAATCCGAGCAGATCCTGCGCAAATGCGTGCATTGCGGCTTCTGCACCGCGACCTGTCCGACCTATGTGACGCTCGGCAACGAGCTCGACAGCCCGCGCGGGCGCATCTACCTGATCAAGGACATGCTGGAAAACGGGCGCCCGGCGGATGCCGAGGTGGTCACCCATATCGACCGCTGCCTCTCATGTCTCGCCTGCGTGACGACTTGTCCCTCCGGCGTCGACTACATGCACCTCGTCGACCACGCACGGGCACACATCGAGAAGACCTACAAGCGTCCTTTCATGAACCGGCTCGCGCGCGCCATCCTTGCCGCTGTCCTGCCATATCCTGATCGGTTTCGCCTTGCGATCAAGCTGTCGTCGGTGGGCCGACCGTTGGCCGGGTTCCTTCAATACTCGCCCGCATTGAAGCCATTCGCCGCAATGCTGGCGCTGGCGCCGAGACGTATCCCTCCCGCCTCGGTCTATGCAGCGCCGGCAAGCCACGCTGCGGCCGGTGAAAAGCGCGGACGCGTCGCGATCCTAACCGGCTGCGCGCAGCCAGTCCTCGATCCAGGCATCAACGAGGCGACCATCAAGCTGCTGACGCGGCTGGGTGTCGAGGTGGTCGTACCCGAGGGGGAAAGTTGCTGCGGCTCGCTCGTCCACCACATGGGACGCGAAGAGCAGGCGTTAGCAAGCGCACGCGCCAACGTCGATGTGTGGACGGGTGAACTCGAAAAGGGTGGGCTCGACGCGATCATCATCACCGCTTCCGGCTGCGGCACGACGATCAAGGATTACGGTCACATGCTGCGGCTCGATCCTGCCTAC
>Ga0209051_1001973_pt1 | contig 15769 bp, 18 predicted proteins | sample AraplaCvi_mMS_r2_2_FD_184286 | JGI IMG/M metagenome (GOLD analysis project Ga0209051, IMG submission 184286) | Arabidopsis root microbial communities from North Carolina, USA - plate scrape MF_Cvi_mMS_r2 (SPAdes) (version 2) | ecosystem: Host-associated > Plants > Roots > Endosphere | place...
AGGGAGACCATGGCCGCTTCGCTTCGCATAAACCACCTGTCGATCATGGTCCGCGACTTGCGCCGCAGCGCCGATTTCTACCGGCAGGTCCTGCGCCTGCCGGAAATCGAGTGCAAGGTCGGCAAACCGAACATCCGCTGGTTCGGCATCGGCGACGGCCAGTCCATCCACCTGATCGAGGGCGATTTCGGCGCCACCTACGTCACCATGTCGACGCATCTGTGCATCGCCGTCAACGATCTCGACGGCACGGTCGCCCATATCGCCGCAACCGGCACCAGATACAGCGATCTCGCGAGAAACGAGGGCAGGATCCATGTCCGCCGCGACGGCGTGCGCTCGATCTACCTGCAGGATCCGGACGGCTACTGGCTCGAGATCAGCGACGATTACTGAAAGTCCGGTCCCAAAACGATTGCATGATCGGGATCCGCGACGCGCAGTCGTATCCCGCTATAGGCGAATATCCTGAATATGCAGCTCAAGATTGGCGCAAGGCTCGGATGCTTCTCTTCGTTGAATATTTGAGAGGAGAATAATCATGACCACCATTGTATCCACATCCTATTATAACGCAGCCACCCGACATGCCGGCTCCGCTGGCGCCAGTCTTGCCAAGGCCGACGATCCTTATGCCGTCGCGGATCAGGGTTCGGGCAACCGGGCCGGCAAGGCATCGGCAACCGCCGACGGTGCGCAGGCCGCCGCCGACGGCGGCGCCTCGACCGTGACGTTCAGTTTCATGGGCAAGGTCGTCAACGCCATCGTGCTCGACCGTGCGAACCTCAAGGCGATCAACGTCGCCGAATTGCCGGAAGACCAGTACCAGCAATTCATGGAGGGATCGCGCCTCCGCATCGAGGCGAACAGGACCTATCTCGAAAACCAGTATACCGAGCGCTCTTACCCGGACTATTCGAACGATCCGCGCATGAAGACCTACGCGACCGTCACCATCGCGGGCCGGGTCGTCGCCACCATCGACAACCAGGGCGTCGTGACGACCGCAAGCGACGCGATGGGCGAACGCATCAACAAGCTGCTCGCCGCCGGTCTGCCCAATGAGGCCAGCATCCCCGGCGGTCCGGCAAGCGCGCAAGACAGGGCCGAAAAGATCGCCGAACTGCTGGGCGGCCGGATCGTCAAGGCATCCACGGCGATGACGCAGAGGCAGTACAATGCCATGCCGCCATTCGAAGGCCCGACCATCACCATCGACTATGAAGGCATGAAGAACGACCCCCTGTCCGCCCAGATCGACCGCATGGCCGAAAATTATGCGCAGACGTAACAGAAACGGGCGGAATACCTGGCCCGGCAGCAGGCGATGACGGCCTAAGTCGCCGGGCGCCGGATCGGCGAGACTGATGGCAACGAGGCAGGCTCCAGCGGAGCCCGCCTTTCCAAGGTCGATCAGGTACGCACGCTTCCGCCTTTACGAATGTTCGGAGAACGGTGCCGTTTGCAGCTTTTCCGGCTCCATCGGCGTTAGCGGAAAATACGCGCGAGCCACTGTTCCGTCGTCAACGGCTCTATCTCGAGAAGTTTCTGCGCGCTGGTTTCCTCGGCGATTTCCTGGTTTTCCGTCTTCGCCAGTTCCTCGTAAAGATGGACGATCGCCGGGGTGGCGGGGCCGGTCAGCGGCTCCAGGATCTTGCCAAAGCCGGCGGGTGAGAGAGCCTCGAAGCGAACGGGCCGCTCGAAGAAGCGCGAGAACGATCCCGCAAGATCGATGCCCGTCGGACCGGGCAACTGTCCGACGCCGACCGTCCCGGTGACGTTCCTGTCGAGGAAGAGCCTTTCCGTCACGTCCGCCACGTCGAAATGCGAACTCCACGAGACCGCGAAATCCTTGCGGAAGGCATATCTGAGGACGCCCTCGGTTTTGACGGGATCGATGACCATCGGCAGAAGAAGATTCTCGAGGTAGAACTTGGGTGCGACGATTGCCGACGAGATCCCGCTTTCCTGCACGCCGCGCACAAGAATGCCGATCGCGGTTTCCGGAAGCCGGGCTGCATCTCCGACATCGACGATATTGCCGCTGGTCGAGACGACCACCCGCTGGGGTTTGGCCGTGTTGATGGCCTCCACGATGTTGTGCGCCTGCTTCAAGCGCACCGGTTCCGGTCCCATGGGCAAATGCACGAACACGCCTTCCGCGTCCCGGTAGGCAGCGATCAGGGAGGCAAGGCTCATATCGGTCGCGACGCCGGGTTTTCCTTGCAGCTTCGACGGATCACGGACCGCCCCGATGGCACGTCTGCCGTTCTCGAGCAGGCGATTGTAAAGCGGCGCGCCCTGGGCGCCCGTCGCGCCGTGGATGATGAAAGACAATTGGATTCTCCTTGTTGGCATGCTAATCGACCATTGGTGCAATGGATGCACCAGTTACGTCAAATGCACTATTGGAGAATTCTGATGTGGCGCGGAAAAATCCCGGACTGCGGAGTCGAGCGTTTCCTGCTGTTGCTGGATGGGCCGTGGGCGACGCTGATCATTCGGGAGCTGCTCCATGGTCCCCAACGGTTCACCGAGATCAAGAGGGGCCTCAAGGGCATCAGTGCCCATACGCTGACCCATCGCCTGAAGCGGTTCGAAGACTGCGGCCTGGTCACCCGAACCGCCTATGCGGAGACACCGCCGCGCGTCGTCTACGAATTGACGCCGCTCGGCAGATCTCTCGAGCCCATACTCGTCGGCATGGATCGCTGGGGGATGACGTTGTCCGAGGACAAGCTGGTGACAGCTTTGCCCGAAAAGGCGGGGTCTGCAGAGGCCCTGCCTTGATCGTCACGCACCCGCCTCGTCGAGATGCCGTTCTCGATCCGAGCTCGGCGACGAATTTTGAAGCCGGGGCAATAAGAGGCTTCGACGCCTCAGGCGTTCTCAACCCGGGTCCGGCTTTCGAAGCTCTTCAGAAGTGCGCGGCCTTCTCGCCATTCGCCCAAGCCGCTTTGACCGTTGATATGGCCCGCCGCGCCGATCACGGCCAGTTCGCTGCCCCATTGCGCCGCCTGCCTTTCGACATATGACGTGCAACCGTAGGGATCGTCGGTGCTGGCAATGATCAACGAAGGGAAGCGAAGCCGCTCCTGCGGAACCATGCCGAAGCCCGCCGCCTGAACCGGAAATGCCGTCGACGAAGGGTCGGGAACGGCGACGAGAAACGCGCCCGCGACCGGCAGGGAGGTTGCCGCGCCCCAATGGGCGACGAGCAGGCAGGCAAGGCTGTGGGCCACGAGAATGGGCGGCGCTTCCGCTTCCCGCACGCTTGCCTCCAGCGCGGCGATCCAATCGGCCAGATCGGGTTGGTCCCAGCTTGCGGGAGAGAAACGGCGGATGGCCGGATCGGCCGCCTCCCAGCGGCTTTGCCAGTGAGCGTCTCCCGAATTGCCGATGCCTGGCAGATGAATGAAACCGGTCATGCTTTATCCCTTCGTTGAAATCGCCCGACCATCGCGATTTACAATCCTGAAGGGAATTGGCATTCATCGGAAAGAGAGAGTAAATTCCGATAGATTGAAGGCCGATGGCAAAGAACTCCGATTTGCACCCCAATCTGGATCCGACCGACATCGCCATGATCGAGATTCTCCAGGACGACGGCCGCATCAGCGTTTCGGAACTGGGCAGGAAGGTCGGGCTTTCGCAGCCTGCCACGTCCGAACGGCTGAAACGGCTTGAGGACCGTGGCATCATCAAGGCTTATCAAGCCGTCGTCGATCCGGCCTCCGTCGGGCTTGGCATGATGGCGATCATCCGGCTGCGCACGACGCACGAGCACATAAAGGCCTGCCTGAAACTGTTTGCGGAGATGCCGCAGGTCATCGAGGCGCTGAGACTGACCGGAGAAGATTGCTTTCATCTCAAGGTTATCGTGCCCTCGCCAGCCCATCTGGAGGGCATCGTCGATACGATCGCCCGCTACGGCTCCGTCACCACTGCAATTGTCTTGCGCAGCGAGGAGCCAAAACGCATCGGGCGTGAACTGATCGGCAGGAATTAGCGGGCAGAGCCGCGACTTTTTCGGCGCGACCAGCGTCATCGAAGAGCCGGTAACATCGGTCGCAGCCTGCCGATCGCGATCACGCGACCGGCCGGCTGCGACAGGACCATCCGCATTGCCAGCGGCGAGCTGGCGGGCGGCCCACCTTTATTTCATCGCCTCGAAATCCATCGCATGGCCGTTGATGCAGTAGCGCAGGCCGGTCGGCGGCGGGCCGTCGGGGAAGACGTGGCCAAGATGGCCGCCGCAATTGCTGCAGCGGACTTCGGTGCGCACCATGCCGTGCGAGGTGTCGCGGATTTCGGTGATTGCCTCCGGGTTGACCGCCTCGAAATAGCTCGGCCAGCCGCAGCCGGAATCGAACTTGGTGTCGGAGACAAAAAGCGGCTCGTGGCAGGCGGCGCAGCTGTAGAGCCCCTTTTCATGGCTGTTCCAGAAAGGCCCGGTAAAGGCGCGCTCGGTACCGGCCTGGCGCAGTATCCGGTATTGCTCGGGCGTCAAGAGCTCGCGCCATTCCTGATCGGTCTTCTGGATTTTCGGGGTGACGACATCGGACATCGCAAGGTTCCTTTCGTTTTCCCCATAGATAGGCATTGGGGCGGCGAAGGAAAAGTCTGCGACTGGCGAGCGGATGCGGCCATAACCGTTTCCGGCTCGAAGCGGTCAATCAGGCCGGGAACTCAAGCCTTCCGCGCCATGACGCGGAAGGCCGTTATTGGATTTACTGCAATCCATATCACACCCGTTCGGTTGATTTGTGCTGTCGAGCGACGCCCGCCACTCGCGCCCCGTAGAGACGCGCGGTTTCGAGGTCACCGACAGACATTTCCTCTGGTGCCGCGTCGGCATCCGACTGCGCCATCGGGCCGATGTACGAACCCATTCGATTTGCATCATCTCGCAACGACGACTTCAGGTTCGATGGCTTGATACCCAGACTTACCCATAGGCCACCGTGCTGGCCCGCAAGAAGAGCGAAATATTGCAGCGTGTTCAGCTTGTCGCCGTTCAGGCTGGCGCTGTTGGTAAAGCCGCCGAAAACCTTGTCCTGCCATTTTGCGGAAAACCAAGGCTTCGAGGATGCGTCGGCGAACTTCTTAAACTGCCAGCTCGGTCCGCCCATATAGGTCGGCGCGCCGAAGATGATGGCGTCAGCGGCATCGAGCGCCGCCCATCCGGCTTCGGAAAGGTTGCCCTCCGCATCGATAGCATGGAGCGTCGCTCCGGCTCCCTCGGCGACGGCCTCCGCCATGCGGTGAGTATGGCCGTAGCCTGAATGGTAAATGACGACGGTGTCTGAGTATGGATTGGATGTGGTCATAATAGGCTCCTTGTGCCGTGGTCTTGCGCCTCGCATCTGGAATGCGCGGTTCAAAGCAAAGCTCGGTGGTTCTGGTGGGTGAGACTGGCCCGTGTCCCGTCGAAGCTATGAGAACTGGACGAATGCAGCGATCAGCAACAGCAGCAGGAATGCGGCTGGCGGCAGGATGTGGGGGAAGTCACGCGCTCGGACGACAGCGACGATCGCGGCCATCATGATGCATCCCCCGAGCGCCACGCCAACCGTGAATGTCGGGCGCAGGACAAGAAGGACGGCCGTTGTGAATTCAAGCAGCGCAGTGACCCAGCACCACCACCATGGAAATCCGTAACGGACGAATTCTTCGCGGATTGGCTTGCGAGCGGTAGCGTTGACGACGCTGCCGAAGAGAAACGCGGCAGCCACGGCAAGCGTCGCGGCATTGGCCAGCGAGAACGGTATCAGGTTCGACATTCAGAAACCTCAACGGTGCAATCGCCCCCAATGACGATAGCATTGAACTTAAATCTAGCATCGCTAGATTGTCAACCGTTGCAATAAATAATCTTGGACGCTAGTGTTGCCGGATAGCAGACCGAAGGCGCAAGTATGGGTATCAACGAACGCAAAGAGCGGGAACGGGCTGAGCGGGAGCTGCGGATCATCGCTGCGGCAAGAATGCTTGCCGAACGGGATGGCTGGGCTTCGGTCACCGTCCGACGCCTTGCGCAGGAGATCGAGTACAGTCAGCCCGTCCTGTATGCCCATTTCGAAAATCGCGACGCGATCGTCGGGGCGGTCGCGCTTGAGGGGTTCGGAGAACTTGGGCCGATGTTGCGGGCGTCGGTCCGCCGAGATGCCAGTCCGGCAGAGGCTATCGAAGACGTTGCCACGGCTTACCTTGAATTCGCATTCGAAAGGCCGGCTCTTTACGAAGCCATGTTCGTTCTGCCGAGCGGCCTTCGGTTCGCGAAATCCGATACGCCGCAGGTGCTGCGTGACACGTTCGGAGCTATGATGGCGGTCGTTGAGCCGTTTTGCGCCGACCCTGAAATCACGACCGAAACTTTTTGGGCTGCTTTACACGGATTGGCAGAGCTTGAGCGCCATGGCCGCATCAGGGCTGCGTTCCGAGGCGAGCGGGTAAAGCGTATCGTCGGGATGTTTGCGATTGCGAATTGAGCCACCTGCACGGCGCCGGGGCGCAGAGGCCGACGCGAGAGATGTCAATTGCAGCAACATCGCCAGTGTCAATGAATTCCAGGAAACTCGTGCCTCATGCTCTGTCCGCTTATGGAGCGAAGCTGCCTCTCTAAGCATCGACGGCACTCGCTCCCAAATTTCCAAAAATTGGCGTTTCTGTGTGTTTCGTCCGGTTCTGCTTGAGGCGGGGGGATGTTTCCCATAAAAAGCCATTTCCTTCCGAACGGTCGGGCGGTTTGGGGCTTCTGGAGCAGGGAGATGACATGGCTGCCAATGCGCCGGCATTGACGTTCTTGGCGTTGTTCCTTCCCCTCGTCGCGGCGGTTTTCGCTCCCTTCGTCACCCGTCTTCTGGGCGACAGGGCAGCCTTCGTCCTGGCGCTCGCCCCTGCGCTCGCCTTCTTGCATTTCTGCACCTTCCTGCCCGAGATCGCCGCCGGCGAGGTGGTGACCGGCGGTTATGCCTGGGCGCCGAGCTTCAACCTCTCCTTCTCCTGGTTCCTCGACGGACTGTCGCTGACCTTCGCATTGCTGATCACTGGCATCGGCACGTTGATCGTCGTCTATTCCGGCGGCTACATGAAGGGCCATGAGGGGCAGGGGCGGTTTCTCTCCTTCATGCTCGCCTTCATGGGCGCCATGCTCGGCCTCGTCGTGTCCGACAGCTTTCTGATGCTGTTCGTTTATTGGGAACTGACCTCGATCACCTCCTTCCTGCTGATCGGCTTCGATCACGAGCGGGAGGCGGCAAGGCGCGCTGCGCTGCAGGCGCTGGTGGTGACCGGCGGGGGAGGGCTGTGCCTGCTCGCCGGTCTGGTTTTTCTCTGGAACATCACCGGCGTCACCCAGCTTTCGCTGCTCGTGCATCTTGGCGACGGGCTGCGCCAGAGCCCATTCTATCTCGCCACCCTTCTTCTGGTGCTCGGCGGCGCCTTCACCAAGTCGGCGCAGTTTCCGTTCCATTTCTGGCTGCCCAACGCCATGGAGGCGCCGACACCGGTCTCGGCCTACCTGCATTCGGCGACCATGGTGAAGGCCGGCGTCTATCTCCTGATGCGGCTGAACCCGGTCATGGGCCATACCCCCGCCTGGGAAATCCTGCTGCCCTTCTTCGGCGGCATCACCCTGATTGCCGGCAGTTTTCTCGCCGTCCGCCAGACCGACCTGAAGCTGATGCTCGCCTATACGACCATGGCCTCGCTCGGCCTGCTCACCATGCTGACCGGCTTCGGCTCGGCCCATGCGGTCGAGGCGGCGGTGCTTTATCTCGTCGCCCATTCGCTGTTCAAGGGCGCGCTGTTCATGGTCGCCGGCACGGTGGACCATGAGGCGGGCACCCGCGACCTCACCAGGCTCGGGGGCCTGCGGGCCGCCATGCCGGTCACCTTCGGCGTTGCCCTTTTGGCGGCGCTCTCGATGGGTGGCCTGCCGCTGTTCTTTGGTTTCCTCGCCAAGGAAGAGATCTACGCGGCGCTCGCCGCCGGCAATCCCCGCGCCGTGTTCTTCACCGGCCTTGCGGTGATCGGCAACGCGCTGATGTTTGCGGCGGCCTTCGCCATCGCCCTGAAACCCTTCCTCGGTCCCCGTGTCGAGACGCCGAAACATGCCCATGAAGGGCCGGTGACGCTCTGGCTCGGCCCGGCGGTTCTTTCGGTGCTCGGCCTGCTCGCCGCGCTGTTTTCCGGCACCGCGCACCGCTACGTCTCCTCGCCGATGGCAAGCGCGATCACCGACCAGAAGATCGTCATCGACATTTCCACCGTGCCGCATCTCGGATTGCCGCTGCTCCTGTCGCTCGTCACCGTCCTGCTCGGCGCGCTCGCCTTCTGGCGGCTGGACGGGCTTCGGGCGTTCATGGCGCGGGCGTTGGAAAGCCTCGGCCCCGGGCCGGATCGCGGCTTCGATCATTTCGTCTCGGGCCTGGTGCGGTTTTCCGCCGCCGTCACCCGCCTGGTCCAGCCCGGCCGGCTCGAGATCTACATCACCGCGACCTTCATCCTACTCGCCGTGACGCTGCTGGTGCCGCCCTTCGCCTTCGGCGAACTGCCGGTCATGCCCGCCTGGCCCGAGCGTATCCTCGTCCAGGAGGCTGCGTTCTTCCTTATCGCGGTCATCGGCCTCGTCGCCGTGCTGCGCGCAAGGGACAGGCTGACGGCGATCGTCTCGCTCGGCATCCAGGGCTTTGCCGTCGCGGTCATCTTCCTGCTGTTCGGGGCGCCGGACCTGTCGTTCACGCAGTTCATGGTGGAAACGCTGTCGGTGGTCATCCTGGCGCTGGTGATGACGCGGCTGCGGCTCTCGCCCCGCGATCACCGGCCTCTGGGGCAGAAACTTTTCGACGGAACGATCGCGACCGCCTGCGGCCTCGGTTTCACGCTTCTGCTCCTGAAATCGACTGAAGCGCCGTTCGACACCCTGCTCACCGATTTCTTCAACACCTATTCGAAAACCGTCGCCCACGGCGCCAATGTCGTCAACGTCATCATCGTCGACTTCCGCGGCACCGATACGCTGGGCGAGATTGCGGTGGTGATGGTCACAGGGCTTGCGGTCCTGGCGCTGATCAGGGTGCGGGCGGGCAGACGCGCCGGTTCGGGGGAGGGGCAATGATGGCCTTCGCCCCGGTTTACCCCCCTCTGCCCTGCCAGGCATCTCCCCCTCAAGGGGGGAGATCGGCTGGGCGTCCGCTCATCGCTTCGAGTTCAATGTCGCCTTCCGCACGACATTTTTGGGTGAACGGGGATCGTGCCGCTTGTGATCTCCCCCGGGGGCTCGCGAGGTTCGGCCTGCAAGGGGAACGGGCCTTGTTCAACCTTCAAGAGGCGGTGGCAACCAACGTGCGAGGTGCTCACCCATGAACACCCTCATCCTGCGCACTGTCGCTCCCTTCCTCACCGCGCTGATGCTGCTGTTCTCCGTCTTCGTGCTGCTGCGCGGCCATAACGAGCCCGGCGGCGGGTTTATCGGCGGGCTGATCGCGGCCTCGGCGCTGGCGATCTACGGCATCGCCTTCGGTGTGCCCTCGGTGCGGCGGGCGATCCGCTTCCATCCGATGGCGATCGCCGGCTTCGGCCTGCTGCTCGCCACCCTCTCTGGCCTGGTCTCGATTCTGTCAGGCGTGCCGTTCATGAGCGGGCTCTGGGTCTATCCCGTCGTCTTCGAGGTCGAGGTGCCGCTCTCGACGGTGATGTCCTTCGATATCGGCGTCTATCTGGTCGTGGTCGGCGCGATCACCTCGATCGCGCTGGCGCTCGAGCAGGATGAGGGCCCCGGAACAGAGAGGGAAGGCTGATGGAGACGCTGTTTTCGATCCTGATCGGCCTGTTCTTCACGGCTGCGATCTATCTCCTTCTGTCGAAACATTCGGTGCGCATCCTGCTCGGCGTGGCGCTGCTCGGCAATGCGGTCAACCTGCTGCTGTTCACCACCGGCAGGCTCACCCGCGAAGTGCCGCCGATCATCCCGGCCGGCATGGATACGCTGCCGTCCGGCGCCGCCAATCCGCTGCCGCAGGCGCTGATCCTGACGGCGATCGTCATCTCGTTCTCCTTCTTCGCCTTCCTTCTGGTGCTGACCTACCGCGCCTATCAGGAACTCGGCACCGACGACACCGACGAGATGCGGCTGGCCGAACCGCGGGACGAACCGCGTCCGCCCGTGGGGTATTGAGGGGATGGTGTTGCATTTTCCGCCGGATACCCATGTCTGCCCTGTCCGCTATCGAGGCCGCGGCATCGCTCTGCGGTACGGAACCCGCGGCACCCCCCTCTGCCCTGCCGGGCATCTCCCCCTCAAGGGGGGAGATCGGCCAGAGGCCGGCTCACCGCTTCCTGTTGACCAATTTGGGCCGCCGGGCGGTGCGACACCCCTAACCCTCCCCCTTGTGGGGAGGGTGGCCGGCAGGCGGGAGGGGTTTCCTGCGAAGCGAAGACCCCTCCCCAACCCCTCCCCACAAGGGGGAGGGGCTCCACGCACCGCCTCGCATTTCATTTGCGCTGCCTCCTTGAAGGGCGCGATGAGTGGGGCGAGGCGAGTGGCTCGACCGGGGAAAGCCGCCAAGCCGGCGGGAGGCATCCACTGATGGCAACCCCAGCAAACACCCCCGCCGACCTCTCGGCCGCTCTCGTCCTTTCGGCCCCGCCGCTGGCCGACTGGCTGGTCGTGCTCCCGGTCGCGCTGATGATCGGCCTCGGCGCTGTCCTGATGATGGTGCGCAAATCCGTCCGCCTGCACGGCGGCATCGCGATCGCCGGCCTTGTCATGCTTGTCCTGCTCGATGCCGGCCTGCTGTGGCGCGTTTCGGTCCACGGCCCGGTCACCATGGTCATGGGCCGCTGGCTGCCGCCGTTCGGCATCGCTTTCACCGCCGATCTGTTCGGCGCGGTCATGGCGCTTTCCGCCGCGATCGCGGCCCTTGCCGCCGGCATATTCGCGCTCTGGGATATCGACGCGAGCGGCCGGCGGTACGGCTTCTATCCGTTCCTGATGCTGTTGATGGCGGGCGTCACGGGCGCCTTCCTGACCGGCGACATCTTCAACCTCTATGTCTGGTTCGAGGTGCTGCTGATCTCGTCCTTCGGCCTGTTGATCCTCGGTTCGCAGCCGGAGCAGATCGACGGCGCCTTGAAATACGCGATCCTCAACCTGATCGGCACGACGCTGTTCCTGATCGCGGTCGGCGCGCTCTATGCGATCTTCGGCACGCTCAACATGGCCGACATCGCCCGCAAGGCGGCGGGCCTGCGCGAGACCGCGCCGCTGACGGGGCTGACGGCGCTGTTCATCCTCGCCTTCGCCATGAAGGCCGCCGCCTTTCCGGTGAATTTCTGGCTGCCGGCCTCCTATCACACGCCGCGCGTCACCGTGTCGGCGCTGTTCGGCGGGCTGCTCACCAAGATCGGCATCTATGCGCTGATCCGCGTCGCCATCATGCTCTTCCCGGTCGAGCGCGAGGCGTTGAGCCTGGTCGTCGCCATATCCGCGGTGCTCACCATGCTGGTCGGCGCGTTCGGCGCGCTGGCCCAGAACGATATCCGCCGGCTCGTCGGTTACCTCGTCATCGCCGGCATCGGCAACATGCTGGCCGGCGTGGCGATCGGCACGCCGGCGGCCGTCAGCGGCGCGATCCTCTACGCGCTGCATTCGGTGGTCACCATGACCGCGCTCTATCTGGTGGCGGGGCAGGCCGGACGGCTCGGCGGCACCTGGTCGCTCACCGGCCTCGGCGGGCTTTATCGCCGGGCGCCGTGGTTTTCGGCCGCCGCCTTCCTGCTGTTCCTGGCCGCTTCCGGCCTGCCGCCGCTGTCGGGCCTCTGGCCCAAGGTGGCGCTCCTGAAAGCCTCACTCGATATCGGCGCCTGGTGGCTGGCCGCCGCCATCCTGGTCTCCGCCTTCCTGATCACGCTGGCGCTCGCCCGCGTCTTCCTGCTCGCGTTCTGGCGGCCCGGGCCCGAAATCGGCACGGAGGTGGCGGATGCGGGCGAATCCCAGGCCGCCGACCCCGTGGATTGGCGCATCGCCCTGCCGCTCGGCGGCCTGACTGTGCTCACCGTGCTGTTCGGGCTGATGCCGGAACCGCTGCTCGACCTGAGCCAGACGGCGGCGGCCGGACTTGCCGAGCCGGCGGCCTATATCCACTCGGTGTTTGGGGGAGGGACGGCGCGATGATCACCTATATCCTGTCGCTGGTCTTTGCCGTGGTCTGGGTTGCCGTCACCGGCAGCGCGACGCTGCATAACCTGATCTTCGGTTTTGCGCTCTCGACGCTGGCGCTGTGGATCGTGCGCGGCGAGATGAATGCCCGCGGCTACTGGCGGCGGTTCGGCCGCATCCTGTCGCTGCTCGCGCTGTTCTTCAAGGAACTGGCGCTGTCGGCCTGGAAGGTGGCGGTGCTGGTGGTCAGTCCGCGCATGGACCTGAAACCCGGCATTTTCGCCTTTCCGCTGACCGTGACCCGCGATTTCGAGATCACCCTGCTTGCCAACCTCATCACGCTGACCCCCGGCACGCTGTCGGTCGATGTCTCCGCGGACCGCAGGACATTGTTCGTCCACGCCATCGATTGCTCCGATGTCGAAGCCACGAAACGGGATATCGCCGAAGGTTTCGAGCGCAAGATCATCGAGGCCTTCCAATGACGGCGGCTCAGATGGTACTTTCCTTTTCGATCTGGCTGGCGCTGGTGGTGCTCTGTGTTTCCTTCCTGATGACCGTCTGGCGGGTGATCAAGGGGCCGACGCTCCCCGACCGGGTGGTGGCGCTCGACATGCTGACGGGCATCGTCATCGGCTTCATCGCGCTGATCGCCATCCGCACCGGCTTCACGCTCTATATCGATATCGCCATATCGCTCGGCCTTGTCGGTTTTCTCGCAACCGTCGCCTTCGCCCGCTTCGTCCTGTCGCGCGGGGGGCGGGAGGGCCCGCCGGGGGAAACCGCCAAGGCGGAAATGATCAAGGCGCTTGCGGCCCCGGTGCCCGAAACGCGCCGGAGCCCCCGCAAGAAACCCGCCACCGGCACCGGCCCGGCCGTCAGACGGAAGGCAAAGAAATGATCGACGGCTTCCTTGCGCTCCTCACCGCTTTCCTCGTGCTTTCAGGCGCCGGCTTCGCGTTGGTGGCGGCGATCGGCCTCAACCGCCTGCCGGACCTCTATACCCGCATGCACGCGGCCTCCAAGGCCGGCACGGTCGGCTCCGGGCTGCTGCTGCTGGCCGTCGGCGTTCATGCAGGCGACCTGCCGACATTTGCAAGAGCGCTTGCGGGCTTCTTCTTCTTCGTTCTGACCGCGCCGATTTCCGCGCATCTGCTCGCTATGGCAGCGCACAGGGTCGGTTATCCACTTCACGCTGAGTCCGTACGGGATGAAATGAAGGATTACGATAAGCGAATATAATCCTTGGGGAACGAGTTATAACCCTGTCATGATTGAGCAAATGCCCGTCTATTCATCAGTAATGCTGATGTAGGGGCGATATAGGCTGCAGAAAGGCTGGTAACGGGTAAAATTCGCACTTGGAGATAAAGCGAAGCAGTGATACTTCATTACAAGTAGAGTGCAGATGTTGTTCTAGATTAGGCGTTCCCTCGTCAATTCGGTGAAGTCGACAAGTTCTTCAGATTGAGGAACGATAGGCGCCGACCGCAGGCAAGGGCAAGTTCTAATCGAACGCAATATCCGGCGTGAACCGTTTTCTTTTCCGCATGAAGCTTAGGGGTAGGCTTCGGTCGCAAGGCGGCGGATGGCAAGGGGTTTTCTCCGGGAGACTCTACGAGCGGGCAGGTGCTGCGAAGGTCGCGGTGCCGGCCAGTCACTTAAACAGGAGACAGGAAATGACAGACATCGCATTGGGCAAGAGCCCGGATCTGCTGGTGGAGTTGACCGCAGATATTGTGGCTGCCTATGTGAGCAACCATGTGGTGCCCGTCAGCGATCTTTCGAACTTGATCGCGGACGTGCATTCGGCGCTGAGCAACACCTCTTCGCCGGCACCGGTTGTAGCGGCCATCGAAAAGCCGAAGCCGCCGGTCCCGATCAAGAAATCGATCGAGGACGACTATCTCATCTGCTTGGAAGACGGGCAGAAGTTCAAGTCGCTGAAGCGGCATCTGATGACCCATTACAACATGACGCCGGAAGAATATCGCGAGAAGTGGGGCCTGCCGGCCGATTATCCGATGGTGGCGCCCGCCTATGCGGAAGCCCGCTCCAGGCTCGCCAAGGAAATGGGTCTCGGCCAGCGCCGCAAGCGCGGCAAGGCCTGAGCCGGGACCGGAGCCCGGCAAAGGCACCGGGAGGATTTGGGACCAGTCCGACGAGGACCGATCGCGCTGGCGGTCGGCGGACGGTCCCGGCATCGACCAACAGATGCGGATAAAGAACCGGGCCGATCAAACGCCCGGTTTTTTCTTTTCCGGCGTCCAGCCGGGATGACGGTTAGAGGAAAAAAATCCCATTATTTTTCCAATGCTTGTAAAAACCATCAGCAATTTCAGCGAATAATTGCAATCTTGCAGTTTCCAGCATCCCCGCTTTTGCTCTAGGGTGTATGAATTAATTCCTATTGATTGAGGAGTTGTCATGCCTTTCGAGAGATATTTCGGGCCTTCCGCGCCGCTTTCCGCCCCACCTTTTTCAGCGCCCGTACCAGTGCCCGCGCCTGTGGATGCCATCGCCAGGCAGCCGCGGCTTCCGGCCAGCCTGCCGCTCAAGACGGCCTGCCGCATCGTTCGCCAGATGGTCTGCGAACTGGTCCAGCTTTTCGGTGATCGGGTGATGCTGCGCCGCGACCGGCGCCGGGTTTCCTGCCATGTGCGCCAGATCGCCATGTATGTCTGCCATGTCGCGCTCAGCATTCCGATGAGCGATATCGGCGAAGCCTTCGGGCGCGACCGCACCACCGTCGGCCATGCCTGCCACGTGGTGGAGGACCGCCGCGACGATCTCGCCTTCGACGAATTCGTCGCGGCGGTCGAGCGCATCGTCACCGCCGTCTTCGGCGTTTCGGAGGTGACGGTCCATGACTGAGACGATCCGCAAACCGGTGACGGACAAGGGAACCGACCCGAGCCTCCGGCGGCACCTGCTGCGGCTGATCCGCCAGCTCGCCCGCGGCGATTGCGCAATCGAGACGGGGCAGACGGGCGAAGCGCGGCTGACCGGTGGAGAGGAGCGGACCTATCCGCAGGCCGTCATCGCCGAAGCCCGCTCGCTCGGCCTGGCCGAACTCCGCGATGGCCGGATCGCCGCGAGTGCGCAGGCGTCGAGCTTCCTGCGTCGGGCGCTTGTGGCGGGCGAGGAGGCCTTCGTCGAACAGCATGGCGAGATCGTCATCGCCTCGGCCGAGATCGAAGGCGCCCGCCAGCCGGTGCGCCGCAACCTTGCCGAATCGCCGCTCGGCACGATCGCCCGGATGAAGGACCGCGACGGAAAACCCTTCCTGCCGGGCGAGGCGCTGGAGGCGGGCGAGCGGCTGGCTGCCGATTTCACCCGCGGCCAGCTCCAGCCCCGCGTCACCGCCTCCTGGGAGCCGCGGCTCGCGACCCGCGCCAAGGGTGCGCCCGGCGGTCAGTCCGACATAGCCGACAGCGCAATGTCGGCCCGTGACCGCTTCTCGACGGCGATGGAGGCGATGGGGCCGGAGCTTTCCGGCGTCGCGGTGGATGTCTGCTGCTTCGCAAAGGGCCTCGAGACGGTCGAGCGCGAACGCCAATGGCCGGCGCGTTCCGCCAAGCTCATGCTGCGCACGGCGCTGCTGGC
>Ga0209051_1001975_pt1 | contig 15764 bp, 11 predicted proteins | sample AraplaCvi_mMS_r2_2_FD_184286 | JGI IMG/M metagenome (GOLD analysis project Ga0209051, IMG submission 184286) | Arabidopsis root microbial communities from North Carolina, USA - plate scrape MF_Cvi_mMS_r2 (SPAdes) (version 2) | ecosystem: Host-associated > Plants > Roots > Endosphere | place...
CTGGATCTTCGGCGATCCCGAGAAGTACTGGTACACCTTCCCGTCGCTGCGCTCGAAGAGCCTCGCGCTGGCGGAGGGAGGCCACGTGCCGATCGGCCAGCATGCGGTCACGATCACGCCCGACGGCAAGCTCATGATCTTCAACAACGGCGAGCCGAGCCTCAACCAGCCGGAGGGCACCCCGGCGGGCGCCTCCCGCCCGTACTCCGAGGTCTCCGCCTACACGATCGACGAAGCCTCCATGACCGCCACGCAGGCGTGGAGCTTCGACTACGGGCAGGCCATCCTCTCGAGGTTCTGCTCGAGTGCCCGCCAGACCGCCGACGGATCGGTGCTCGTGGACTACGCCACCGCCGAGAGCATCACCGCGGCCTACCTCGTCGGCCTCGACCCCCAGCACAACGTCGTCTTCGACTATCGGTATCCGTCCACGGCCTGCAACATCGCGTGGAATTCGCAGCCCTTCCCCTTCGACGCACTGACCCTGGATTGAGTCGCCTCCGGGGCGACCCCGGGAAGGGGAGCGGGCCGGCGCAGGCACGGCACTCATCGACATGGCGTCCCCGCGTCGTCCCGACGGACACGCGGCGGGCAGGCCCGTGCGTGAATTTCCGGCGAACGCGGAACTCGCTCCGCCGAGCGGGAACGAACGCACGACCTGCTCCCAACCACGGACGCCATCGATGACGCCCTCGCCCTTGCCTTCCTCCCCCAAGACCCCGCACCCCCTTCGCCCCCTGCCAGCCGTGATCTTCGCGAGCCGCTGGCTCCAGCTTCCCCTCTACCTGGGCCTGATCCTGGCCCAGTGCGTCTATGTCATCCATTTCATCCAGGAACTGATGCACCTCGTGCAGGCGGGGCTGGGCGACGGCCACGCGCTGGATGCGCTGATCGCGAGCATCGGCTACCACCCGGCGCCCGCCGCGGTCGCCGACGGCCTCGCCGCCGCGCCGCCCGCCTCGCTGAACGAGACGGTGATCATGCTCGTGGTGCTCGGGCTGATCGACGTCGTGATGATCTCGAACCTGCTGATCATGGTCATCGTGGGCGGCTACGAGACCTTCATCTCGCGCCTCGACCTCGAGGGCCACCGCGACCAGCCGGAGTGGCTCTCGCACGTCAACGCCTCGGTGCTGAAGGTCAAGCTCGCCACGGCCATCATCGGCATCAGCTCGATCCACCTGCTGAAGACCTTCATCAACGCCGCGGCGTACGACAGCAAGGTGCTGCTGTGGCAGACCGCGATCCACGTGGCGTTCCTGATTTCGGCGCTGGCGCTGGCCTACGTCGATCGGCTGCTGCCCCACGGCGCCACGCCGCAGCACTGACGGCCGTGAACGAATCCGCGCGCCGCGGCCGTGCCGCAGCGCAGGCATGGGAAAACCCGGCCGCGCGATAATCCGGGTTTGCCCCGACACCCCAGCACGCCATGCCCACGATCCTTCGCGCCTCCGACCTGATCGAAAGCGTCGCTTCGGCGCTCCAGTACATCAGCTACTACCACCCGGCCGACTACATCGCGCACCTCGCGCGCGCCTACGAGCGCGAGGAGAGCCCCGCGGCGAAGGACGCGATCGCCCAGATCCTCACGAACTCGCGCATGAGCGCGGAAGGCAGGCGGCCGATCTGCCAGGACACGGGCATCGTCAATGTCTTCCTGAAGATCGGCATGGACGTGCGCTTCGAGGGCTTCGCCGGCACGATCGAGGAGGCCGTCGACGAGGGCGTGCGCCGCGGCTACCTGAACCCCGACAACGTCCTGCGCGCCTCGGTGCTCGACGACCCCATCTTCGCCCGCAGGAACACGAAGGACAACACGCCCGCGGTCGTGCACGTGCAGCTCGTTCCGGGCGACAAGGTCGACGTCTCGATCGCGGCGAAGGGCGGCGGCTCCGAGAACAAGAGCAAGTTCGTCATGATGAACCCGAGCGACAACCTGGTCGACTGGGTGCTGAAGACGGTGCCCGTGATGGGCGCCGGCTGGTGCCCGCCGGGGATGCTGGGCATCGGCGTGGGCGGCACCGCGGAGAAGGCGATGCTGCTCGCGAAGGAATCGCTGATGGACGATATCGACATGTACGAGCTCCTCGAGCGCGGCCCGTCGAACAAGATCGAGGAGCTGCGCATCGAGCTGTACGAGAAGGTCAACGCGCTGGGCATCGGCGCGCAGGGCCTCGGCGGCCTCACCACCGTCCTCGACGTGAAGATCAAGACCTTCCCGACGCACGCGGCCTCCAAGCCGGTGGCGATGATCCCCAACTGCGCGGCCACGCGCCACGCCCACTTCGTCCTCGACGGCTCCGGCCCCGCCTTCCTCGAGGCGCCGAGCCTCGACCTGTGGCCCGACGTGCACTGGGCGCCCGACTACAACAAGAGCCGCCGCGTCGACCTGAACACGCTCACGCCGGCGGAGGTCGCCTCTTGGAAGCCGGGCGAGACGCTGCTGCTGAACGGCCGGATGCTCACGGGGCGCGACGCCGCGCACAAGCGGATCCAGGACATGCTCGCCAAGGGCGAGAAGCTGCCGGTGGACTTCACCAACCGCGTGATCTACTACGTCGGCCCGGTCGACCCGGTGCGCGACGAGGTGGTCGGCCCCGCGGGCCCCACGACCGCGACGCGCATGGACAAGTTCACCGAGATGATGCTCGCGCAGACCGGCCTCATCGCGATGGTGGGCAAGGCCGAGCGCGGCCCCGTCGCCATCGAGGCGATCCGCAAGCACAAGTCGGCCTACCTCATGGCCGTCGGCGGCGCGGCCTACCTCGTGTCCAAGGCCATCAAGGCCGCGAAGGTCGTGGCGTTCGCCGACCTGGGCATGGAGGCGATCTACGAGTTCGACGTCGTCGACATGCCCGTGACCGTGGCCGTCGACGCCGGCGGCACCTCGGCCCACATCACCGGCCCGCGCGAGTGGCAGGCGAAGATCGGCAAGATCCCCGTCGCCACGGCTTGACGGCCGTGCCCCGCGGGGTCAGGTTTCAACCTGACCCCGGCATTCCGGTTCCCGCCCGTGCGGCCGTGATGCCATGAGCCCAGGCAGGCGCTCCCGCACGGTGCTCACCCTGGGCACGGCGCAGATCCTCGCCTGGGGCTCCTCCTACTACCTGCCCGCGGTGCTCGCCGCGCCGATGGCGCGCGAGCTCGGGCTCGCGCCTTCCGCGGTGTTCGCGGCCTTCTCGGCGGCGCTCGTGGTCGCGGCGATCGTGGGGCCCTGGGCGGGCCAGGCGATCGATCGCCACGGCGGACGGCCGGTGCTCGCGGCGTCCAGCCTCGTGTTCGCGGCAGGGCTCGCGACCCTGGCGCTGGCCCACGGCCTCGCCGGGATGATCGCGGGGTGGCTGATCCTCGGCGCCGCGATGGGCGCCGGCCTGTACGAAGGCGCGTTCGCGGCGGCCGTCCGGCTGTTCGGACACGAGGCGCGCGGCGCGGTCACGGGCATCACGCTGCTGGGCGGATTCGCGAGCACCGTCGCCTGGCCGCTGTCGGCCGCGCTCGACGCGCAGGACGGCTGGCGCTTCGCCTGCCTCGCGTGGGCGGCCCTGCACGTGCTCGTCGGGCTGCCCTTGAACACGAGCCTTCCGGGCATCGCACGGCAGCGCGGAACGCACGACGCATCGGCCGACACGCGCAACCCCGTGCGGCTCGCGGCGCCCGAACCGGCGGCCGCGGCGGGCCCCGCGCTCGCCACGCTGGCCCTCGTCTTCGCCGCCGGATGGTTCATCGGCACGGCGATGGCGGCGCACCTGCCGCGCGTGTTGCAGGCGGGAGGCGTGCCGCTTCGCGAGGCCGTGCTCGTGGGCGCGTTGATCGGGCCGGCGCAGGTGGCGGCGCGCCTGCTCGATTTCGGCCTGCTGCGGCGCTGGCATCCGCTGGTGCCCGCGCGCATCGCCTCCCTGCTGCATCCGCTCGGCGCGCTGGGCTTCATGGCCTTCGGCGCCCGCGTGGCGGCGCCATTCGGGGTGCTGCACGGCGCGGGCATGGGCATCCTCACCATCGCCAAGGGCACGTTGCCGCTGGCCCTGTTCGGCGCGTCGGGCTACGGCCGCCTCCAGGGCCTGCTCACGATCCCCACGCGCTTCGCGCAGGCCCTCGCGCCCTGGCTCTTCGGGCTGTGCCTCGACCGCTGGGGCGTGGGCGCGCTGTGGCTCACCGCGGTGGTGGGGGTGCTGGCGCTCGCGGCGCTGCTCGCGCTCCGGCCGCGGCAGAATGCCCGCATGTCCCCCGTCACGATCTTCCACAACCCCGCCTGCGGCACGTCGCGCAACGTGCTCGCCCTGATCCGCCACGCCGGCATCGAGCCGACGATCGTCGAATACCTGAAGACGCCGCTCTCGCGCGAGGCATTGCGCGAGCTCTTCGCGGCCACCGGCGAGCCGGTGCGCGCGCTGCTGCGCAGCAAGGAAAAGGTCTTCGCCGAGCTCGGCCTCGACGATCCGTCGCTCGACGACGAGCGGCTGCTCGAGGCCGTCGAGCGTCACCCCATCCTCATGAACCGGCCCGTCGTCTCGACCCCCCTCGGCACGAAGCTCTGCCGTCCGGCCTCGGAGTCGGTGCTGGAGATCCTGCCGGTCGGTCCGCTGCCGCCCTTCACGAAGGAGGACGGCGAGGTCGTCGTCGACTCGGGCGTGCGCCGTACGCCCAAGACCTGATCCGGGAATCGGGCAGTCCCGATCGGGACAACGTCGGATGCCGGCCGGCGCGCACTGAGCAAGAATGAAGCACGAGCGGAACGCGACGCGCCGCGTCGCCCGCACGTCCGGTGCATCACCGGCACGCAGGGGGACGCCATGACCGATGCGACAAGCCTCAGCACCCTTCCCCGCTTCGGCGTCCTCGCATTGGCGGCGGCTCTCGCCGCCTGCAGCGGCGGCTCCGAGCTGCCGAACGGCGGCATCTCCGGCGGCGAGGGCACCGGCACCGGCTCGGGCGGCCAGTTCGGCAGCACGACGGCCGAGGGTGTCTACGGCGGCAGCCTGAGCGGCGGCTCCTTCGGCAGCATGGTGATGGCCGTGCTCGAGAACGGCTCGTTCTGGCAGTTCTACGGGCGCGGCACGACCGCGGCTCTCGACGTGGCCGGCTTCATCCAGGGCACGGGCAGCTCCAACGCCGGCGCCTTCCTGTCGGCCGACGCGCTCGACTTCGGCCTCGTGCCGGCCGCCGCGGCGACGGTCACCGCCACCTACACCAGCACGCCCACGATCACGGGCAGCGTGACCGAGGGCGTGCAGTCGATCTCTTTCACGGGCACGGCCATCGCCGACTCGACGTACGACTACGGCAAGGCGCCCTCGCTCGCGGACATCGAGGGCACCTGGAACGTCAACTCGATGAGCGGCGTCGCCACCACGCTGGTCTTCGACGCCGCAGGGGCATTCACGGGCACCGACACCGTCGGCTGCACGCTCTCCGGCGACGCGACGACGCGGGCCTCGGGCAAGAACGTCTTCAACGTGCGCATCGTGATCGGGCCGGCGCCCTGCCCCGCGCCCGGCACGACGCTCAGCGGCATCGCGCTCGTGATGCCCGCGACCAGCGGAACCACGACCCTGCTGGTCGGCGCGGTCGATTCCTCGCGCAGCATCGGCTTCGGCGCGAGCGGTACCCGCTGAAGAAGCCGGCCTACTTGGCGGGCCCGACGTCGCTCTGGGATGCGCGCGCGGGCGTGGGCGCGTCCGGCGCGCCGGGGGCGGGCTCCGGCGAGGCCGCCGCGTCCGTGCCCGCCCGCGACCCGGCCGTCGCCTGCTTCGCCCCCGCGACGCCCGCTCCCGGGACGACGCCCTGTTCCTGTCCCGCGGCCTCGATCGCCATCGTGCGGACCACGCGCTGCGGGAACGGGATCTCGACGCCCATCTCGTTGAAGAGCCGCAGCAGCGCCAGGTTCACGTCGGACTTCACGCCGCCCGTGCCCTTCTCCGGGTCGCGGATCCAGAAGGAGATCGTCAGCTCCAGGCCATCGGCGGCGAAGGACGTGAGGCCCACGCCGGGCCCCGGCTCGGGGATCACGCGCGGCACGGCGCCGACCACCTCGAGGATGCGAGGCATCAGCGCGTCGATGTCGGTCTCGTAGCCCACCTGCACCGTCGTGCTCACCAGCAGCGTCGGGTCGGCGAGCGTGGCGCTTTCCACGCGCTGCGTGATGAACAGCTCGTTCGGCACGATGGACTCGCGGCCGTTCAGCGCGGTGAGCACGGTGTAGCGCGTCTTGATGTCGGTGATGCGGCCCTCGAAGCCGTCGACCTTGACGGTGTCGCCGATGCGCACGGCGCGCTCTGCGAGGATCACGAAGCCGCTCACGTAGTTGGACGCGAGCTTCTGCAGGCCGAAGCCGAGGCCCACGCCGATCGCGCCGCCGAAGACGGAGAGCGCGGTGAGGTCGATGCCCACGGCCGACAGCGTCACGAGCAGGCCGACGAACACCAGCACCGTGCGCACCACGTTGGCCGCGGCCTTGCGCCACGAGAGCTGCGCCCCGAGCGCGCCGCGCAGCAGCCGGTTCTCGATGCCCGAGGAGATCCAGAGCGACAGCACGAGCACGAAGGCCGCCAGGAAGCCGCCCTCGATGACGCTGAGCAGCGTGATCGTGCCCTCGTGCGTCTTCCACTTGATGTCGTCCATCGCCTCCATCACGGACGGGAGCACGCCCGTGATCCACAGCACGACGCCCATCCACGCGAGCCACGAGATCGTGCGCTCGGCGGTGCGCACGACCAGCGAGTTGGGGAAGACCGCGCGCATCACCCGCACGCTCAGCCGGATCACGGCGAGCGACAGCAGGATCGGGATCGCGAGCTTGAAGATCGCGAGCGGCAGGTGCCACCGCCGGCACAGCCGGAGCGCGAAGAAGGCCAGCCCCAGCCAGAGCCAGGGGAACAGCACGCCGTCGACGATGTGGCCGCCGAACCAGATCGAGCCGGGCTTCGCCTCCTTGCCGCGCAGCAGGCGCACGAGGATCCAGGACAGCGGCGCGGCCACTGCGATCAGCAGCAGGGCGACATACGCGCCGGGCTGCTCCAGCTCGCGGATCAGCGCGACGAGCTCGGGGGAGAACCAGTTTTCCATGCGCGCGATTCTGGCCGAGGTGAACGGCGGGGGGTGTAGGACCACCACGCGCGACGGCGGGAATGCCGGGGTCAGGTCGGAGACCTGACCCCGTGGAGCGATCGGGGTCAGGTCTTCGACCTGACCCCGGCATTCGGGCTGTCAGGCGCCCGCGAGCGCGCGCACGTGCGCGCCGACGCTGCGCGCCAGCGCCCGCAGGTTGTAGCCGCCCTCGAGGCAGCTCACGATGCGCCCCTTCGCGTGCCGGTTCGCGACGTCGACGAGGCGCAGCGTGATCCACTCGTAGTCGGCCTCGACGAGGCCGAGGCGGCCGAGATCGTCGTCGCGATGGGCATCGAAGCCGGCGGAGACGAAGATCATCTCGGGCTTGAAGCGCTCCAGCGCGGGCAGCCACTGGTGCTCCACGATCTCGCGGATCTCGTCGCCCTTGGTGTACGCGGGCACGGGCACGTTGATCATGTTCTCGCCCAGGGGCACGCCGCCCGTGAACGGGTAGAGCTTGTCCTGGAAGATGCTCACCATGAAGATGCGCTCGTCGTTGGCGACGATGTCCTCGGTGCCGTTGCCGTGATGGACGTCGAAGTCGACGATCGCGACGCGCTCGAGGCCGCGCACGTCGAGCGCGTGGCGCGCGGCGATCGCGACGTTGTTGCAGAAGCAGAAGCCCATCGCGGCCGCGCGCGTGGCGTGGTGGCCGGGCGGGCGCACGGCGCAGAAGGCGTTCTCGGCCTTGCCGTCGATCACCAGGTCCGTGGCGGCCACGGCGATGCCCGCCGCCCTCAGGACGGCCTGGCGCGTCTGCGGGCAGGCGGCGGTGTCGGGGTCGACGGCGACCAGGCGCTCGGCCTGCGCCGCCTCGTTGAGCACCTCGTCGAGTTCGAGCAGGTAGCGGCGCTCGTGCGCGTGCTCGAGGTCGAGCGCGGTGGCGAGGGGCGCGTCGTCATGGCGCACGACGACGTCGGCCAGCCCGCTGGCGATGAGGTGATCCTCGATCGCGTCGAGCCGCGCCGGGCATTCGGGATGGCCGGTGCCCATGTCGTGCTTGCGGCAATCCGGATGACTGAAGAAGGCTGTGGTCATGGCGGCGATTCGAAAGGCGCGGGCAATCGGCTATCGTAGGCGGATGACAACGACGATGCAGTCCCGCCTCACGCGGCTCAAGTCCCAGATTAGCACGATCATCGTCGGCAAGGCAGCGCAGGTCGACGACGCGATCGCCTGCCTGCTGGCGGGAGGCCACCTGCTCATCGAGGATGTCCCGGGCGTCGGCAAGACCACCCTCGCCCACGTCCTCGCCGTCTCGCTCGGGCTGAAGTTCGCGCGCGTGCAGTTCACGGCCGACCTGATGCCGAGCGACCTCGTCGGCGTGAGCGTCTACGAGCGCGCCCGCGAGGCCTTCGTCTTCCACCCCGGCCCGGTATTCGCGCAGGTGCTGCTCGCCGACGAGATCAACCGCGCGGGGCCCAAGACCCAGAGCGCGCTGCTCGAGGCCATGGAAGAGCAGCAGGTGAGCGTCGACGGCGAGACGCGGCTCCTGCCGCAGCCCTTCTTCGTGATCGCCACGCAGAACCCCGGCGACCAGCTCGGCACGTACGCGCTGCCCGAGTCGCAGCTCGACCGCTTCCTCATGTGCATCACGCTCGGCTACCCCGACGCGAAGTCCGAGCGCGAGCTCCTCGCCGGCATGGACCGCCGCGAGGCACTCGCGCGCCTGCAGCCGGTGATGACGCCACTGGAGCTGGTCGACATCATGGGCGAGGTGCGGCGCGTGCACGCCTCCGAGCCGCTGCTCGACTACCTGCAGGCGCTCATCGCGGCCACGCGCTCGGGGCACTGGTTCGTCGAGGGCCTCTCGCCGCGCGCCGGCATCGGCGTGCTGCGCCTCGCCCGCGCCCGGGCGCTGATCGCCCAGCGCGATTTCGTCAGCCCGGACGACGTGCAGGCGATCCTGCCGCAGGCGATCGCGCACCGCCTGATGCCCGTCCCCGGCGCCGGCCGCGGGCGCCGCGAGCAGGTGCGGGCGATGATCGAGTCCGTGCCCCTTCCCTGAGCACCATGGTCGATCGCAAGAAGCCGGCCGCAGGCCCATCCGAGGGAGGGAGGCGAACGGCTTCGCCGGCGCCGAACCGGCCGGCCCCCTCGGGGGGCAGCGACCGGAGGGAGCGTGGGGGCTCCAGTTTCTTTGATGTGCGTGGGAGGTGGCACGCGTGGTGGGATGCGCGCAAGGAGCCGTCCGACAGCCAGACGCTGACCCAGCGCAACATCTACATCGTGCCCACGCGCGCGGGCCTCGCGTTCGGCGCGACGCTCATGCTGCTGCTCGTCGCGTCGATCAACTACCAGCTGAGCCTCGGCTTCGCGCTCACCTTCCTGCTCGCCGGCAGCGCCGCGGCCTCGATGCACATGACGCACGGCAGCTTGCGCGGGCTCACGCTGCACCTGAAGCCGCCGCAGCCCGCGTTCGCGGGCGAGTCGGCGGTGCTGGAGGTCGTCGTCACGAACCCGGGCGCCGTGCGCCTGGGCGTGGGCTTCGGCATCGACACCGGGGCGCGCCCGATCGCGCTGTCGTACGCGGAGCTCGGCGCGGCCGGGCAGTCGACGGTGCGGCTCGCGTGGCTCGCGCCGCGACGCGGACTGCACGGGCTGCCGCTCGTGCGCGCGGAGTCGCGCTATCCGTTCGGCCTCTTCCGCGCCTGGACGATCTGGCGCCCGGCCGGCGATCTCTGGGTGTACCCCCAGCCCGAGTCGCCCATGCCGCCGTGGCCGCTCTCGCCCGCGACGCAGGCCGACCACCGGCCGCGGCTCGCGCTCGCCGCGGGCACCGAGTTCGAGGGCGTGCGCGCGTACCGGCGGGGCGACACGCTGCGCCAGGTCGTCTGGAAGAAGGCGGCGCGCACGGGCGAGCTGGTGAGCCGCGAGACCGCGGGCGGCACGCAGCGCGAGCTGTGGCTGCAGTGGCCGCAGGCGGGCGCGGGCGACGAGGAGGCGCGCCTCTCGCGCCTGGCGGCCTGGGTGCTGGGCGCGGACGCCGCGGGCCAGTCCTTCGGCCTGCGCCTGCCGGGGGTGGAGCTCACGCCGGGCACGGGCCTGGCCCACCGGCACCTCGCGCTGCAGGCCCTGGCCTCATGGTGAGCGGGGCGCCGTCGATGATCGCCTGGCGCGCCCCCTCCCGCGAATCGCGCGACGTCTTCTTCCTCCTCGCGCTGATCGCGTGGACGATCGCCCCGCACCTGGCGCACCTGCCTCCCTGGGTCGGTCTCCTCGCCTTCGGCGTGCTGGCATGGCGCGGCCTGCTCGCGGCGAGGCAGGCGCCACTGCCCGGGCGCACCGCGGTGCTCGCGCTGCTGGCGATCGCCGCGGCGCTCACCTTCTGGGGCCAGCGCACCCTGATCGGCAAGGAGGCCGGCGTCACGCTGCTGGTGGTGCTGATGACGCTGAAGACCCTCGAGCTGCGCGCACGCCGCGACGCCCTCGTGGTGTTCTTCCTCGGCTTCTTCCTGGTGCTGACGAACTTCCTCTACTCGCAGTCGCTGGCCATCGCTGTGAGCATGACCGTCTCGGTCTGGGGCTGGCTGACCGCGCTCACGCTGGCGCACATGCCCGCGGGACGGCCCTCCGTGTGGCAGGCGGCGAAGCTCTCGGGGCGCGCGGCGCTGGTCGGCACGCCGGTGATGATCGTGCTGTTCGTGCTGTTCCCGCGGGTGGGGCCGCTGTGGGCGCTGCCGAGCGACTCGGCGCGCATGGGCCTGTCGGAGAACCTGCACCTGGGCACCGTCGCGGAGATCGCGGCCGACGATTCGATCGCCTTCCGCCTGAAGTTCGACGGCCCCAGGCCGCCTCCCGAGCGCATGTACTTCCGGGGCCCGGTGCTCACCGACACCGACGGCCGCGACTGGAACGCCGCCACGCTCTACGGCGCGCGCGGCCACGAGGAGCGCTTCTGGAACTGGCCGCGCGTGAGGCTGCGCGGCGCGCCGCTGCACTACACGATGACGCTCGAGCCGACGCAGCTCACGTGGCTCCCCCTGCTCGATCTCACGCCGCCGCCCGGCGCGCAGGACGCGCACGGCGCCGTGGCCGACGCCGCGGTGCAGACCCTCGACGGCGCCCCGATCCGCGTGCTGCCCGACCTCGACGGCCAATGGCGCACGCGCTCCCCGATCGGGCAGCGCCTGCGCCTGGCGGGCAGCGCGTGGCTGGACGCGTCGATGGATACCGACGCCTCGGGCCGCGAACTGCAGCGCGATCTCGCCCTGCCCCCGGAGGCCCACCCGCGCACCCGCGCCTGGGCCGCGCAATGGGCCCGCGAGCACGCGGGGCCGGGGAGCGCGCGCGATGCCGACGCCCTGGTCGCGTCCCTGTATCGACATATCCGCACCGCCGGATTCAGCTACACGCTGACGCCCGGCGTCTACGAGGCCGATCCCGTCGACGAGTTCTGGCTCGAGCGCCGCAGCGGCTTCTGCGAGCATTTCGCGACGGCCTTCGTCGTCGTGCTGCGCGCCATGGGCGTGCCCGCGCGCGTGGTCACCGGCTACCAGGGCAGCGACGCCGAGACGGTGGACGGCTACGTCGTCGTGCGCCAGAGCAACGCGCACGCGTGGGCGGAGTACTGGACGCCGCGGCGCGGCTGGGTGCGCGCCGACCCGACCGCGGCCGTCGCGCCCGATCGCATCTCGCACGGGCTCACCATGCGGCCGCCGCCCGGCGTGGTGGGCGGCGCGATCATGGCCATGAGCCCCACCTTGCTCGATCGCCTGCGCCGGTTCCGCGAGACGCTGGACGGCCGCTGGAACGAGTGGGTGCTGGGCTTCAACCAGACGACGCAGTACGACCTGATGCGCCAGCTCGGCATCGCCACGCCCGACCCGACGGATCTCGGCCGCGCCATGATCGCGCTCGTCGTGGCGGGCGCGCTCGCCGGCGCGGCGATGGCATGGCGCGACGCGCACCGCCGCACTCCCGGCCAGCGGCTCTCGAGCCAGCTCGGCGCCAGCCTTCGGCCGCTCTCGGCCCACGGGGTGCGCGTGGCCGCGCACGCTTCTCCGGGCAGCGTCGCGGCCGACCTGCGGCGGCGCTTCGGCGGCGACGCGCAGGCGCTCGCCGCGCTGCTGGACGCGCTGGAGCGGCGGCGCTACGGGCCGCCTTCCGCCGCACCGGCCGCCGCGACCGCGGGGACGGCGCGATCGGGAGGCACCGGCGCGCATGCGGAATCGGCGCGCACCCATGTCCCGTCGGCGCAATGGCGTGCGATCCGTGCGCAGGCGCGCGTGCTCGCGGACGCCCTCTCGCAGGCTGCGCCCGCGCGCACGACGGCCCCCGAGGAACCCGCTCGCTAAACTCCGCGCGATGCCTTTCCGTCGTGTGATGTCCTCGATCCTCCTCGCCCGGCCGGCGCTCGCGCTCGCGCCGCTCCTGGTCGCGTGCGCCCCCGTCTTCGCGCAGGACACGCCGCTGCCGCCCGTCGCGCCGCAGCCGGCGAGCGGCGTGACGAAGGCGCCCTCGCAGGCGTCGAGCGCGCCGCGGGCCGCGAAGAAGACGAAGCCCGCGAAGAAGTCGAAGAAGTCCTCGACCGCCCCGCGCGACGACGACGCGCCCGACAGCTACCTCTACGGCCGCCGCCCCGACGTCGTGGCCTTCGCCGAGCAGGCGGCCGACGAGCGCGGCATCGACGCCGCCTGGCTCGAGGCGCAGCTCGCCCGGGCGCGCTACCAGCCCGGCGTCGCGAAGCTGATCATGCCGGCGCCCGCAGGTGTCGCGAAGAACTGGAAGGCGTACCGCGGGCGCTTCCTCGATCCGCAGCGCCTGCGCGCGGGGGTCGCCTGGTGGCAGGCGCACGAGAGCCAGCTGGCCGAGGCCGAGGAGCGCTTCGGCGTGCCGCGCGAGATCGTGGCGGCGATCGCCGGCGTCGAGACCTACTGGGGCCGGCTCACGGGCAACTTCCGCGTGCTGGACGCACTCGCGACGCTGTCGTTCGACTTCCCGCCGGGCCGCTCCGACCGCAGCGCCTTCTACCGCTCCGAGCTGCGCGCCTACCTCACGTGGTGCGCGCTCGAGGGCCGCGACGCCGACACCGTGCGCGGCTCGTACGCCGGCGCGATCGGCTGGCCGCAGTTCATGCCCAGCAGCATCCTCAAGTACGCGATCGACTTCGACGGCAACGGCCGCGTCGACCTCGCGGAAGGCGGCGCCGACGTGATCGGCAGCATCGCGAACTTCCTCGCCACGGCCGGTTGGCAGCGCGGCGTGCCGACCCACTTCGACGTGCTGCCGCCGGTCGACGCCGGCGCGCGCGCGACGCTGCTCGCTCCCGACATCGTGCCCACCTTCAGCGCCGCCGAGATGCTCGCCCTCGGCGCCGAGTTGCCCGAGGACGCGCGCGACTACCCCGGGCAACTGGCGCTGGTGATGCTCGAGAACGCGGGCGCGCCGCCGACCTACATCGCGGGCACGTCGAACTTCTATGTCGTGACGCGCTACAACTGGTCGAGCTACTACGCGCTGGCGGTCATCGACCTGGGGGCCGCCCTGAAGCGCGAGCGGGGGTCCGGGCCGGCGGCGCGGACGGCGGCGCCGGCCGGGGCGTCGAACTGAAGGCGTGTTCCGTGCCGGATTGCCGGCGCGCCCGCGCGTCCGCGCTCATTCGGAACCGGGCGTCGGATAGAGTTCCCGCGTTTCCACGCTTCCACGACGAGCACCCGAATGCCCGCCTGCACGATCAAGCCCGCGGACCTCAAGCGCCAGGTCCGCGTGGTCGGCCAAGACCTGGTCCGGAACTACGGCAAGAAGAAGTACTACACGACCCTGGAGGTGCGCAACGCGAACCGGCGTGCCGGCATCTCCACGGACGTCTCGTGCTGGTCGTACGCGTTCTTCAACGACCGGCCGGATTTCGACGCATGGCACGCCGCTCGCGGCGAGATCTGCGACTACGCGGCGATGAAGTCCGACATGGTGTCGGCGATGGATGTCGGCGAGGGCCTGTCGCCGGGCTTCGATCCCGACACGTCGTGGCTCGACCTTCCGAGCATCGACTGGTCGTCGCTGCTGGATTTCGATTTCGATTTCTCCTGACGGGGCGAATCCGAATGCGGGGTCAGGTCTTCAGACCTGACCCCGTATTCACGGGCGCTAGAACTTGTAGCTCGCCGATCCGTACCAGAACCGCCCGTGCGGGTCGAAGTACGTCGGGTCGTAGCCCGTCTGGAAGTACAGGCCGAGGCCGGTGATCTCAGGCGGCTTGCGGTCGAACATGTTCTTCAGCCCCAGCCGCAGGACGAGGTTCTTGATGCCGCTGTAGGCGCCTTGCAGGTCCCAGGTCTGCAGCGACCCCACGTGCTGGGGCGTGGCGCACTCGACGTCGGTCGCGCAGTCGTAGCGCGCCGAGTCGTTGTAGGCGGCCTGGTAGTTCTGGGTCACCGCCACGTTGTAGGGCCCGTAGCCCCAGGAGCCCGTGAGCGCATGGCGCCACTTGAAGATGATGCCGCCGAGCGAGACGGCGTTGAGCGGCTGGCCGTTGGAGTCGATGGTCTTGCCGACCGCGTTCTCCTGCACGGTGCCGTCCGGGAGCGTCAAGGTGAACTCGTGCGTGTAGGTGCCCTTCAGCTCGACGCCCCACTGGCCGGAGGTCGTCTTCGTCTTCCACTTCACGTCGACGTCGACGCCGTCGGTCTTGAGGCCGCCGGCGTTGACGTTGGTGCTGGTGATCAACGTGATGTTGCCCGCCGCGTCACGCACGACCAGCGGCGTGTAGGCCGGGTTTCCGGCCGCGGCTTCCTGGAGGATGAACAGCGTGTCGACCGTGGTCACCAGGTTGTCGACCTTGATGTGCCAGTAGTCGATGCTCGCGGAAAGATCGTTGACCGGCTCGACCACCGTCCCGAACGAGTATTGCTTCGACTTCTCGGGCTTCAGGTCCGGATTGCCGCCCGTCACGAGATTGAACTGGCCGGAAATGCCCGTGACCGGATCCTTCAGCGTGTTGGACGTGCCGAGCACCTGCGGATTGAAGAGCTCGGGCAGGCTGGGCTCGCGGAAGCCCTCGCCCCAGGATCCCCGCATCAGCACCTGCTGGATCGGCACCCAGCGCAGGCTGACCTTCGGCGTGGTGTCCGAGGCGTTCGGATAGTGGTCGTAGCGCACCGAGATGTCGGTCGAGAACGACTTGACGAAGGGCAGGTCGATTTCGCCGAAGACCGCCTGCATGGTGCGGTCCGCCTTCAGCGGCAGCACCTGCCCGCCGTAGCCCGACACGTCGCCCGTCTGGTAGGCGGCGCTGGGCTTCAGGTCGAGGTTCTCCTTGCGGAAGCTGACGCCGACGGCGCCCTGGGCCGGGCCTCCGGCCAGCTTGAAGAGCGGGCCGGAGGTCTTCGCGTCGAGGGCGTCCGTCCACAGCGAGGAGGAGATCATCGGGCCGTTGTAGTTCGTCGCGGCGATCTCGCTGGCGAGCTCCGGGGTCTGGTACTGCGAGAACGGATTGAAGGCGTCGTTGCCGCTGAGAAGCTTCACGAGCGCCGTCTGGAGCTGGTAACCCGCCTGGGTCGATTCCTTGACGACGCTCGCGTTGTGGCTGTAGACGGCGTCGTAGTCCCAGCCCTTGAGCGAGCCCTCGAAGCCGGTGGCGAAGTGATACGTCGTCGCGTTGTCGGTGTGCACGCGCCCGCCGCCGTCGAACGCCCGGTAGCTCACCGAAATGGGGGTTC